>ERZ1090880.83-NODE-83-length-56868-cov-21.521465_pt1 | contig 56868 bp, 47 predicted proteins | sample MGYA00478471_ERZ1090880 | MGnify/ENA primary metagenome ERZ1090880 (study PRJEB33644, sample SAMEA5815734) | chicken gut metagenome | biome: Chicken; feature: Gastrointestinal Tract; material: Caecum | place: Ireland | collected 2019-01-01 | study: A study of the... | reverse complement strand
ATGCTGCTCCCCAGCGAGCCGCCCATGTTGGCGGCAACCTCCCGGACAGCGTTCATCTCCATCGAGTTGGGGATGAATATGCCGGGCTGTCCGTCCGTGTCATAGACCTCCAACTCCACCGGGATAACCGTACCGTCGTGTTCCAGCGAGGTGATTTCGATAGCGAGCCGTTCGCCCTGAATCTTGGCTGCGCCGACCACCACCGCATTACGGGGAATGATCCGGTCTGCTACCGCCATCGGCTCCAGCAAGCGCAACCTGACCGCCTGCCCGTCCGTCACGCTCTGCGCCCCATAGACACATGCCGGTATGGTGTTCCTGTCCGATACGGTTGTAATGCCCACCGCCGTGTTGAAACTGCGGTTGCGTTCCTGCGAGAAGGAAGCGACAAATTCGGCATTGCTCACGGGCTGTCCGAGCGAGGACACCACCTGATGCGTCACCTGCCTGACGGGTTTTGCCGTATTCTTTCCGGCTTTCTGCACGGGGGACGGCTCTGTGGTCTGTCCCGCCGCCTGCGTGCCGTTCTGACCGCCCATGTACTTCGCCGCCAGCTCGTAGGATTTTTCCATGAGTGCCACCTGCTCGTCCATCGTGGAGCTTCTCTCTTTTCCGCTTTCCAGTTCGGATTCGAGCGTGGCGATGCGTTCCAGCAGTTCGTCCATCTCCGCATTGTCGTTCTTCGGCTGCTCGTAGAAGTTGCCGAGTGTGGCATTGAGGTCACGGTAGGCAGCTGCCGAGGACTGGATGGTTTTCGGCGCGGGCTTCACCGCCTCTTCCGTTCCGCCGGGATTGGCAAGGTCGAAGTCGCTGTCCCCATCCGCTGCCGCCGTTTCGCGGTCGAACAGGTCGCCCAACTGCTGCATGGCGCGGCTGCGGTTCTCCTGCCGTTCCTCCATTGCCCCCTGCTCGTAGGCTTTCGCCTTGTCACCGATAATCCGGCGGTTCTCCTTGTCCGCGTCGGGCATCTCGATGTTGTAGCCGCTTGTTCCCGGTTCCTGCTCCTTGCCGGAGGACGGGGCGAATATCAGCCACATCGCCCCGATGAATACCAGCACCATAGCGGGAAGCACTATCATTTTCTGACGTTTCAGCCGTTGGGCTTCGGTCAGCGGCTTGCGCTCCTTCTTCGGCTTGTCGTTGCCGGGAGCCGTCTTGTTTTCGGGCTTGCTCTCCGTCTTGTTCTCAATCTTCGTTTCGTTCTTTGTCTGTTCCATATAAATAAGGTATTAAGTGATTTTCCGTTTTTTGCTGTACGGACAGTTCCACCTGTCCGGCATGGTCTGTCACCATCCGGCTACCGTCATTCCTGCCGATGTCATAGACGGCTTTACCGAAAGTGTAGAGGGCAAGCGTGGCGAATGCGGCGAGCATTGCCAGCACGATGCGCCTGCGTGTCTTCGGCGGCAAACCGTCCAGATAGCCCCTGAGCCTTGCCACCAGCATTTTCTTTTTGTCATGGAGTTTCCAATATGCGCCCCAAAATGATTTCTTGATTTTCTTCATATCCGTTTACCTTTTGATGGTTTGTAAATCCTTGTTCTCGATGATGGTGAATCCCTCGATGGTGAACCCGTTGGGGTTGTCGTCCGAACGAGACGAGTTCAAGAGGCGACAAGTGGTCACGAGGCTGCGCTCTGTGACGTTGCTCTGCCGGATGATCTTCTGCGTGGCGTAGGTCACGGCACGGTAGGGATAGCCGTTGAAGTCGCACACCACACTGTCCACTTTCAGCACTTGGTTGATGTTACCGGCGATGATGCGGTTGTAGTACCCTTTCTCGGCGAAGTCCGAATAGTAGTTGTACACGCTCTTGTCCGCCAGCAGCAACGCACGCTTCACGTTGTGTTCTATCGCGCTCTTTTCGGGCGAGAGCGTGAAAAACAGCTCGTGGAAGCGGCGCACATGCTCCCTCGCTTCCGCCGGACGGTTCTGCGAGAGGTCCTGCGAGAGTGCCAGCATCAGCGACTTGCCGTTATCCAGCACATAGATCTTTTCACGCTGCCGCTCCGCGAAGCGGTAGGAACTCCACACGCTCCATACCGTTATCACGGCGCACAGCGAGAGGAAGACGATACCGAACAGGCGTATCTGCCTGAACGATGATTCGATGTTTTTGAGTGACTTGAATTCCATTTTACTTTTTCCGTTTATAATTGCACATTGATTATTTCAGCAGTTTCCCGGCACGTCCGACCATGTTGCCTGCGGTAGCACCCGCCACGCTGCCCGCCATGCTTCCGGCGCGTCCCGCCATCTGGTTCACGTTGCGCCCGTAGCCGCCCATGCCCCCGGCTTGAATGATCCAGCCCGCCACCGTCGGAATGGTGAAGTAGCCGATGATGCCGATTATCATGAACACGATATACACCCCGTCGCTGGAATCCAGCGAGAAGTTGGGGTCGGTCTGCATGCGCTCGATGTCGCTCTGGAGCATCAACACCTGAATCTTGGCGAGTATGGTGCTGAATATGTCCGACACGGGCAGCCACAGATAGACCTGAATGTAGCGGCATATCCACTGCGTGAGCGTGCTTTGGAAGCCGTCCCACACCGATATGGCGAAGGCTATCGGACCGAGTATCGCCAGCACCACGAGGAAGAACGTGCGGATGGTGTCTATCACGAGGGCGGCGGCTTGGAACATCAGTTCCAGTATCTCGCGGAAGAAGTCGCGGATGCCCTTCTTCATCTTGTACATCCCCCGGTCGATATACATCCCCGCCATCGTCACCATGTCGGAGGGCGACCAGCCCAATTCCTCCAGTTGCTTGTCAAACTCCTCGTTGGACACGAGGTAGGCGGTTTCGGGATTGCGCACCATCGCCTCGTATTCCAGCCTGTCCTTCTGCTCACGGTACTTGTTCATGTCCAAAGTCTGCGTTTCGAGCAGTTTCGCCGTACCCTGCACGACGGGCGAGAGGACGCTGTTTATCGTGCCAAGCACCACCGTAGGGAAGAACATGATGCACAGACCGACGGCAAAGGGACGGAGCATCGGGAAGACGTCTATCGGTTCGGCTCTCGCCAGCGACTGCCATACCCGGTAGGCGACATAGAAGAGCGCGCCCAGCCCGGCGATGCCTTTCGCCACGCCCGCCATGTCGGCGCACAGCGGCATCATCTGCTCGTAGAGCGAGCGGAGAATCTGGTGAAGGTTGTCGAACTCCATAGGCTACCAGTATCTTTCGTTCATACTGCCGTACAGCCCCATGATGCGGTCAAGGTCGTTTTTCTTCTTCGCACGCAGGTAGCTCACGCTGATGTTCTTGTTGGTGTAGTAGCTCACGAGGTTGCGGTAACGTTTCATCTTGGAGTGGCAGCGTTCCACCACGTCCATGCGCTCCTTGTCCGTCATGGAGAGCGTGGTGATGTTCACCACGTTCTTCAGCTCCGTCAGCACGTCGTTGGATTCCTCCAGCAGCTTCGTGTACCCGAAGGCGATGGCTCCGAGTTCCTCCACCGTGAAGTTGTCGTCGCGCAGCATCTTCTGGAAGCTGGTCACGTAGATGTCCGTGATGTCGCCCACCATCAGGATGGTCTGCTGCACCTTGCGGGCGTCCTTGACCAGATTGTTCACCGATTTGAGGGCATCGTAATACTTCTTGCCCTGCTGATAGATTTTCACCGTCTCCTGAAAGTTGCTCACCATGTTCGTGGCGGTCTTGGAGGTATGGATGATGTTTTTGGAGGCATTGATGATGCCCTGCGCTAGATTGCCCGGATCGCTTACGACCCACTGTGCGCTTGCCCTGCCTGCGAAAAGCAGGCACAGGCAGATAATCATTGTTATTCTTGTTCTCATGTTACTTTGGATTTTAGTGGTTGTTATTCTTCGGTCGGATGTCCCGGCTGCGGCTTCACCCGCACATAGTCCCCGTTTGGCGAGAAAGTCAGCACATCCGTGGCCTCGTTGTAGGACACGTCGATGCGGAAGCCGGTGTTCATGAACAGGTTGCCGTTCTCCTCCTGCAAGAGATAGGTTTCCGGCTTGAGCTTGCGGCGCAGACCGCTACGACGGAACACCGTCACTTTGTAGGCTTCGCCCTCCTTGTAGATAAGCACGTCAGGTTTTCCCTCCACGCTCTCCCAGTTCCCGCACAGCATGTCGCGGCGGTTGTCGGCCACGTCGCAGGATTGCAGCATCATGACCGCCAATCCGATAAGGCACTTGCTGACTTGCAGCATTTTCACTTTTGGTAAATTCATACGCGTTTTTCTTTTTTGGTTGATACATTCTGTTTTTTAGTTATTCCTTGTTTCTCCGCCTTTCGGCAAGCTGCCGGATGGCGGCTTCGATGTCGTCGCCCAGCTTCTCCGCCAGACGGTAAACCTCCACTTTTTCCGTTTCCTCGGTGGTGTACGCCAGATACTCTTCCGCGCTGACCTCCGTGGCATAGACCGCCGACTGCGTGCCGCCCAAGCCTATCCACACCTCCTTGTAGAGCCGTGAAGGGTTGTTCGCCATGTTGATGGAGAGTATCTGCGACTTCTCCTTTTCCGTCAGTCCGAGCAACGCCTGTATCTGGTCGAACTTGTTCATATATTTCCTTTGGTCAAGCAGGATTTTACAATCCGAGTTGTTGATAATGCTCTCTTTGACCACCGGAGAACTGATAATGTCGTCCACCTCCTGCGTCACCACGATTGCCTCGCCGTAATATTTTCTGACCGTCTTATACATATAGCGCAGATATTCAGCCATGTTCGCCGAAGAGAGAGCCTTCCAAGCCTCTTCCACGATAAGCTGTTTCCGCACCCCTTTCAGACGCCGCATCTTGTTGATGAAGGCTTCCATGATGATGATGGTCACGACGGGGAACAGTTCGCGGTTTTCTTTAATCGAATCTATCTCGAAGACGATGAACCGCTTGCCGAGCAGGTCGATGTTCTCCGTGGAGTTGAGCAGGAAATCGTAACGCCCGCCCCGGTAATACTGCCGCATGGTGGTGAGCATGTTGTCGATGTTGAAGTCGGACTTCTCCACCTTGATGTCACGCTGTGCCAGTTCCTTGCGGTAGTCGTCACGCATATACTCGTAGAAGGTGTTGAACGACGGCACGATGCTACGGTCGGATTGGATGCGCTCAATATAGGCACTCACGGCACTGCCCAGCTCGCCGCTCTCCGTCTTTGTCACCTTGTCGTCCTCCGACTTCCAGAGCGTCAGCAACAGGGTCTTGATGCTGTCCTTCTTCTCCACGTCGAAGATGTAATCGTCGGTGTAGAACGGGTTGAAGCTGATGGGCTTATCTTCCGTGTAGGTGAAATACACACCGTCCGCTCCGCCTGTCTTGCGTCGGATCATGCCGCACAAGCCCTGATAGGAGTTTCCCGTGTCCACCAATACCACATGTGCGCCTTGCTCATAATATTGGCGCACGAGGTGGTTCATGAAGAACGACTTGCCGCTGCCCGAAGGACCCAGCACGAACTTGTTGCGGTTCGTGGTGATACCCCGCTTCATCGGAAGGTCGCTGATGTCGAGGTGCAGCGGTTTTCCCGTGAGCCTGTCCACCATCTTGATGCCGAAGGGCGAGAGCGAGCTGCGGTAGTTGGTTTCCTCTGTGAACAGGCACACCGCCTGTTCGATGAAGGTGTGGAAACTCTCTTCCGCCGGGAAGTCCGCCGCATTGCCGGGTATCGCCGCCCAGTAGAGTGTCGGGCAGTCGATGGTGTTGTGGCGCGGCACGCATTCCATGCTTGCCAACTGGCTGCCCACGTCGTTCTTGATATGCTTCAGTTCCTCCGCATCGTCGCTCCACGCCATGACGTTGAAGTGTGCCCGTACCGAGGTCAGTCCGTAGGAATGGGCTTCGTTCAGGTATTGGTCTATCCACTCGCGGTTGATGCTGTTGCTCCTTGAATAGCGAGATAGCGACTGCATGTTACGGGCGGACTTCTCGAACTTCTGCAAGGTTTCCTCACTGTTGTCTATCAGCACATACTGGTTGTAGATATGGTTGCAGGAGAGCAGAAGCCCCACCGGGGAGGCGAATGACAGTCGGCAGTCACTCCGGTCGGTGGAGAGCTTCTCGTAACGGGTGTCGGTAGCCACCTTGCCCGGCAGGTCTTCCGCGTCGGAGAGGGTGTGCAGACACAGGCGGTTGTCGCCGATGCGCATCTCCCTTGCCGAAAGCTCGATGTCCTGCAAGGTGGTGTCACCTTCCGGCATGAGCGAGAAGTAGCGTTCAATAAGTCCCGTCTTTCCCTCAGTACCCACAATCTCATCGGTGGAGAGGCGGCGCAGCCTGACAAGCCCGCTGTCGTTCATGATGCGCTCGAACTGTTCGCAGGCTTCCAAGAACTTGGTCGTGGTTTCCCTGTCCAGCTCCTTCGGGATGATATGTCCCCGGCACAGCGTGCTGAAATTGCTCTGCATCCGGTTACGCTCCTTTGTTGTCTTGGTCAGGTAGAGGTAGCAGGTGTGTTTCAGGTACGGACGCTCGTTGAAGTGACGCTCGAAAGAGCGGCTTAAAAAGCTCATGTCGTCCTTCTGAAGCTCCGGTTTGTAGCGTTCCTTGATGAACCAGTCCTGTTTGTGGACGACGGAGTAGTCCGGCAGCACCTTGATAGCCTTACACCAGCAGCCGTGTATAGCCTCGTATTCCGCGCCCGTCACGGTGTAAAGTTCCGGCAGCTCCACCTCGAAAGCCACCGTGATGTCGGCGTCCTTTGAGATGATGCAGCCATGCTCCACCGCTAAAAGTGGGAACCTGTTTTCCAGTGTTGTCATTTTCGATGTATTCCTCATTGTCTTTCTTCCTTTCGTTGTCGTTTGAACAGACGGGTTATCCGCCGCCGGTTGATAAGGTATCGGGGATGGCTCCGTGCCGCTCCTAATTTCATCAGCCCGTGTTCACCGTACCGGGCGTTCAGCGCGAAGGTCTGCCATACAAGGAGGGAGGACGATGCCGCGCCGAAGCCGATACATATCCACTGGTCGATACCGACCATGTAGAGGATGACGAACAGGACGAAGAGAGCCAGCAGACCTCCGCAGAAGATGAAGAGGTACTGTGCCTTCAAGCCCTTGAACTCTACCGGACGGCCGATACCCTTGTTGATTGGGTATTCAGCCATACATTATTTATTAAAGGAAGAATGAGCGCAGGATGGTGGCGGCAACAATCAGGAAGATGCACGCTCCGAACCAGCTTGCCGCTGTTTTGGAGGTATCGGGATCGCCGGACGAGAATTTCCCGTACACTTTCACGCCCCCGATAAGCCCGACTACCGCGCCGATGGCGTAGATGAGTTTCGTGCCGGGGTCGAAGTACGAACTCACCATAGAGGTGGCTTCGTTGATGCCCGCGATGCCGTTCCCCTGCGCGAAGGCGGAGGCGGTTACGGCAACCAGAAGTGCCGCTGAGAGGATAAGTTTCTGTCTGTTGTTCTTGTTCATAAACTGTTCTTGTTTTGTGCCGTCAAAAGGGTGGATGGTCCTTTGTCGGGCGGTTGATACTCGGTTACTTTTCTTTGGTTTAGTGGGTTGCCCGTTTGTTTCTACGGACTTGGGTGTGTCCGTTGCGGACCGGCTGTACCTTGTACCGCCGTGCGCGTGGGTGATGCCGTCTTACGTTTTCATTTTCATTCTTTTTTAGTCGTTATACATAGTTGCGGATGTCGAAGTCCTCAATATTGTCCGGGACGACAAAATCCTTTTTCGGTTTCTTCAGCCGGATTTCGATAAGCCCCTTGATGCGGATGCTCATTTCAGACGAGCCGGTCATCAGCTTCTCGTACAGCTCCGTCCCTTCCATGTCGGTGAAGACCTTTGCCGCCCGCTCCCGTTCCGTCGTTGTCGCTTCCGGGTTCTTGGCGGTTCTGACCGCATCGTCTATCTCGTCGAAGCTGCTTCCGGATGCCCTCGGCGCGTCGGGCGTTTCTTCCTCCGGCTCGTCCTCCCCGAACTCCAGTTCCGAAGGCGTGAGGCTCGTGAAGGTTTCGTCGAGTTTATCCTCCGGGATTTGGGCGGGACGGGACACGGTTTCCGTGTTTCCGTCGTCAAAAGTAGCCTCTTCCTCCGTCAGCTCAATGCCTTTTTCCGAAGTGGCGGCTTCTTGCGTCGGTATGGCAGCGGTTGTCCGGGTCGATGCCATCCTGAAACGGCTCTTGCCGATGATGTCCGGGGTGTCTGCGGGCGGTATTTCCCTTACCGCTTCGGGCTTTGCCGCCGTGCCGCCCAACGACCGCCACACTCCGGCTATGCTTCTGAGGAAGCGGACAAGTCTGGTTTCCATGATCCTGTCATAAAGGAGCAGGAACAGGAACCACAGGTTGCAGCCGACCGATACGGTCAGCAGAATATCAGTCATGCTTATTGTTTCACTCATGCACGTTCTCTTTTTTGAGGGTTAAAATACTGCGTCGTAATTCCGGGCGTAAAGGCTTTTTATCGCCTCCTCGCACTGGTTGAAGTGGTGCGTAAGCACATGGTCGATGTAGGCGGACAGCGACAGCCGGTCATGCCCGATCACACGGGTGATGCGCATGATGCGGTCGTGGTACTCCGGGCGCACATACGCCATCTTTCCCTCGCGTGCCTTCACTTCGGCTTCACGGATGAACAGCCGTTCATAGTCCTTCTCACCGCATTTGCCGCATAACGGCACGGGGGACAGGATTTCCACACTCGCCTGCACTTGGGCAAGCATACCGCCGCCGTCATGCTGCGGACTTCTGTTTTTCTGGTTCTTTTCCATATTCAAATCAAGTCTTCACGTTGTTTCTTGTACAGTTCGTTTATTTTCTCCTTGTGCTGTTCCAGATGTTGGCGCAGCACGGTGTCCACGTAGCCGCCTACCGAGATTTCACGCCCGGCGATGTCGTTCACGATTTTGAGAATCTTGCTGTGGACGTCGCGGCTGATATAGACGCACTGGCGCGTCTTTATCTCGTTGCGGCGGAGGAACAGCCCGGAATAGTCGTCCTCCTGCCGTTTGCGGCGGACGGTGTCCCTCTGCGGTTTTTCCTTTGCCGTGTATTGCACGGGCGGCGGTTCCGTTTCAGGGACGCTTTCTTCTTCGGGAGCAGGTGCGGGCGGCTCCTGCGCGTGGTACAGGGTCCCGTCCTGCCTGCGTCTGCCGATGGAGGCTATCAACAGTTCCTCGTCAATGCCTTCGGTGTTCACTTTCCTGCTGCCCATGATTATTGAGGTCTGATGATACGGCTTATCTCTTCCGAGAACTCACGGATGCCGCTCCCTTTCAGCAGGGACGCATCCATCGGGAAGATGGTAGAGCGGAACACGCTCTTGCGCTCTTCCGAGAGGTCGCGCCGGAACTTCTTGCTGTCGGGCAGGCGGGTGGACAGCACCGGCAGCCCCATCTCGGCTATCACATCCCCATACAGGTCGTAAAGCCCGTTCTTCTCCCTGCCGTCCACCATCGTCCAGAAGAGGTACAGCCCTTTTGTTTTCGCCTGTCCCGTCGTCATGAGGTTGTCGCGGAACATCACGGCGAATTGCAGGGTGCTTTCCACGACAAAACGGTCGGCACTCATGGGCGCGAAGATGTAGTCCATCTGCGAGAGGGTCTTGACCACGCCGTTGCTTTTCAGGGTTCCCGGCATGTCGAAGAACACGACGTCGGGTTTCACCTTTTCTTCGGCAAGCATCCTTTCGGCATCATCGAGGGCGTTAAGGGCGTCGCTTGCGATGACCGGGTAGGCGTTCTTCCTTATCTTGCGGAAGTGGTCACACGCGAGTGCCTTGAAATAGAGGCTCCCGCCGATAAGTCCCGTTTCACGCTCACGCAACCCGTGTATGCTGTGCTGCGGGGCGTCGCAGTCTATGACGGCGACATTGTGTCCTTTCACGTTGTGGAGGTAGTTGGCGGCAAGTGCCGTGACGGTGGATTTGCCGATGCCCCCTTTCTGTGTTGCGAATGCAACGAATGTTTCATTACTCATGGTTCTGTTGGTTTTAATGGTTGATGAATTGTTTTCCTGCTCCGATACGGAATCGGTGACATGTATATCCGCGTCCGCGAATCTCCGCCTGTCCGGTTCGTCACGTATCCGCTTCAACGGTGAGGCAGGGATTCGGATAACTGGTGAATGACGACATTGCGTCATGAAGTCATTGAATCCGTGAATCACCGCGTCATTGGAAAGCCGGGCATCCGAAGGTTCGGGTATCCGGTCTGGCAAATAGCCGCCGAAGCGGTTTGCCGGGTATTTGAAAGCCTCATTTTTCATATCTTCAAATCGTTCGTTTCTTGAATCATGCTGCAAATAAACAAGGATATTTTTGAATCCGCACCACTTCCCCGGCAAGTGGCGGCATGTTGCGCCGGTTGGCACTGATTGTCCGGGGCAAGCCTCTGTCCGATACCGCTTTAAGGGCGTAACTTTGCACCCGAACGGCAGGGTTCGCCGCAGGTGGCGCAGCCCGGAGTTTGAAAGGTATTCCCCCAATCCGTCCCCGACGGATTTTTATGTTCGTCTGAACATAGCAAGATGTCTTTTCAGCCGCTCAAAACGTTTTGAGCAGCCACGAAAAGCACTTGCCCTTGCAGGGGGCGGGCTTCCTCTCCGAAGTCGGGAAGCCTTTCAAACCTGCGGTGTCTGTGCCAAGAAGCGGCGGCTTATGCCGTCCATCCGCTAAATCCAAAGTTTATATGAAAGAGAAAAGAAACAAGACCGGGAGAAATCCCAAACTTGATCCGGCGGTGTTCCGCTACACCGTCCGTTTCAACGAGGAGGAACACAACCGTTTCCTCGCCATGTTCGAGAAGTCGGGCGTTTACGCCAAGTCGGTTTTCATCAAGGCGCACTTCTTCGGGCAGCCGTTCAGGGTGCTGAAAGTGGACAGGACGCTGGTGGATTACTACACCAGACTGTCCGATTTCCATGCGCAGTTCCGCGCGGTAGGCACGAACTACAACCAAGTCGTGAAGGAACTCAGGCTGCATTTTTCCGAGAAAAAGGCGATGGCGTTGCTCTACAAGCTGGAGCAACAGACCGTCGAACTCGTGAAACTGAGCCGTCAGATTGTGGAACTTTCAAGGGAAATGGAGGCGAAATGGTCGCAAAAATCAGTGTAGGAAAGTCGTTGTACGGCGCGCTTGCCTACAACGGGGAAAAGATCAACGAGGCGAAAGGGCGTCTGCTCACCACCAACCGCATCTACAATGACGGCACGGGGACGGTGGACATACGCAAGGCGATGGAGGGCTTTCTTGCCTGTATGCCGGAGCATACGAGGGTGGAGAAACCGGTACTCCATATCTCTCTCAACCCGCATCCCGACGACGTGCTGACCGACACGGAATTGCAGGACATCGCACGCGAGTATCTGGAGAAACTCGGCTACGGCAACCAGCCGTACCTTGTTGTCAAGCACGAGGACATAGACCGCCACCATCTGCATATCGTGACAATCAATGTGGATGAGAAAGGCAGGCGGCTCAATCAGGATTTCCTTTTCCGTCGCAGCGACCGCATCCGGCGGGAACTGGAACAAAAGTACGGGCTGCACCCGGCGGAACGTAAGAATCAACGGATAGAGAACCCGCTGCGCAAGGTGGACGCTTCGGCGGGCGACGTGAAGAGGCAGATCGGGAATACCGTCAAGGCTCTGAACGGACAGTACCGTTTCCAGACGATGGGTGAATACCGCGCCCTCCTTTCCTTATATAATATGACGGTGGAGGAAGCGCGGGGAAACGTGCGCGGACGCGAGTATCACGGGCTGGTCTATTCCGTCACCGATGATGCCGGGAATAAGACGGGCAACCCGTTCAAGTCCTCGCTTTTCGGGAAGTCCGCCGGCTATGAAGCCGTGCAGAAGAAGTTTGCCCGTTCCAAGCAGGAGATTAAGGACCGGAAACTCGCCGACATGACAAAACGCGCCGTCCTTTCCGTGCTTGAAGGCACGTATGACAAGGAGAAGTTCGTTTCGCGGCTCAGGGAGAAGGGTATCGACACCGTGCTGCGCTATACGGAGGAAGGACGCATCTACGGAGCCACGTTCATCGACCACCGCACGGGCTGCGTGCTGAATGGCTCGCGCATGGGCAAGGAGCTTTCCGCCAACGCCTTGCAGGAACACTTCACGCTGCCTTATGCCGGACAGCCGCCGATTCCGCTGTCCGTTCCGGTGGAAACAGGAGAGGATATGCGCAGACAGACCGCATCCGACCACGAGGACACGGTGGGCGGTGTCGGTCTGCTCACTCCCGAAGGTCCGGCAGTGGATGCCGAGGAGGAAGCCTTTATCCGGGCGATGCAGCGCAAGAAGAAAAAGAAAAGGCGCAAGGGCTTGGGAATGTAATCGAGGTATCAACAATCAAAAATTTTCAATCTATGTCACAACAAGAAGACGATTTGAGGGCATTGGCGAAAATCATGGATTTTCTGCGTGCCGTGAGTATTATTTTAGTGGTCATGAACGTGTACTGGTTCTGCTATGAAGCCATACGGCTATGGGGCGTGGACATCGGCGTGGTGGACAGAATCCTGATGAACTTCGACCGCACGGCGGGGCTGTTCCGTTCCATCCTCTACACGAAACTGTTTGCCGTTCTCCTGCTTGCCCTGTCCTGTCTGGGGACAAAGGGTGTGAAGGGAGAGAAAATCACTTGGGGAAGAATCTGGACGGCACTTGCCGCAGGGTTCGTGCTGTTCTTCCTCAATTGGTGGATACTGGCATTGCCGCTGCCGGTTGAAGCGGTGACGGGGCTTTACGTGCTGACCGTAGGCACGGGCTATGTATGCCTGCTGATGGGCGGTCTGTGGATGAGCCGCCTGTTGAAGCATAACCTCATGGATGACGTGTTCAACAACGAGAACGAGAGCTTCATGCAGGAAACACGGCTTATCGAAAGCGAGTATTCGGTCAATCTGCCCACACGCTTTTATTACAGGAAACGTTGGAACAACGGCTGGATCAATGTCGTGAATCCGTTTCGTGCGTCCATCGTGTTGGGTACGCCGGGCAGCGGAAAGTCATACGCGGTAGTAAACAATTTCATCAAGCAGCAGATTGAGAAGGGCTTCTCGATGTATGTCTATGATTTCAAATTCAGTGACTTGTCCACGATTGCCTATAATCATCTGCTCAACCACCCGGAGGGGTACAAGGTGAAGCCGAAGTTTTATGTGATAAACTTCGACGACCCGCGACGCTCGCACCGTTGCAATCCCATTCACCCGGACTTCATGGAGGACATCACGGACGCTTACGAGAGCGCGTACACCATCATGCTCAACTTAAATAAAAGTTGGGTGCAGAAGCAGGGCGACTTCTTTGTGGAATCGCCCATCATCCTTTTCGCGGCTATCATCTGGTATCTTAAAATTTTTCAGAACGGCAAGTATTGCACGTTCCCCCATGCCATCGAGTTCCTGAACCGCCGCTATGAGGATATTTTCCCGATTCTGACCTCTTATCCCGAACTGGAGAACTATCTCTCACCGTTCATGGACGCATGGCTCGGAGGGGCTGCCGAGCAGTTGATGGGGCAGATCGCATCGGCGAAAATTCCACTGTCACGCATGATTTCCCCGCAGCTCTATTGGGTGATGTCGGACAGCGAGTTCACGCTGGACATCAACAATCCCGAAGAGCCGAAAATCCTCTGTGTGGGCAACAATCCGGACCGTCAGAACATTTACGGGGCGGCTCTCGGTCTGTATAATTCCCGTATCGTGAAGCTCATCAACAAGAAAGGGATGTTGAAGTCGTCAGTTATCATCGACGAGCTTCCGACGATATATTTCAAGGGGCTGGACAACCTTATCGCCACCGCACGAAGCAACAAGGTTGCCGTATGTCTGGGATTTCAGGATTTCAGCCAGTTGGTGCGTGACTATGGCGATAAAGAAGCCAAAGTCGTGATGAATACTGTCGGAAATATCTTCTCCGGTCAGGTGGTGGGCGAAACCGCCAAGACGCTTTCGGAGCGGTTCGGAAAGGTGTTGCAAAAACGGCAGTCTATCTCTATCAACCGGCAGGACGTTTCTACATCCATCAACACGCAGATGGACGCGCTTATCCCGCCGAGCAAGATTTCCGGATTGACGCAGGGCATGTTTGTCGGTTCGGTGTCCGACAACTTCAACGAGCGTATCGAGCAGAAGATTTTCCACTGTGAGATTGTCGTGGATGCCGAGAAGGTGAAACGCGAGGAGAAAGCCTACAAGCCGATACCCATCATTACCGACTTCACGGACGAGGATGGCAAAGACTGCATGAAGGAAACAGTGCAGGCGAATTACAGGCGCATCAAGGAGGAGGTGAAACAGATTGTTCAGGAAGAGTTGGAACGCATCGCTAATGACGAAAATCTGAAACATCTGTTGCAGCAGAAATAGCCGACAGGAGGCAGTCGGTAACGGAAACGGGCGGGACAAGTTTGATACCTTGTTCTGCCCCGTTATAAGCATATTATTACCAAGTAGTTAAATATAAAGCAAAAAACAGATGATGGCAAACAATATCGCATCATCTGTTTTTGCTTAGAACAATTTATTTCTCCAACAATCGATATCGTCTGATGGAACGGCTATCCATAACATTTTTTTAGGTCGTGTACATGCAACATACACAATGCGGAGTTCTTCATTATTGTCAACAGAATACTTTGCAGGATTATTCAAAATCGTTGCATAGTTCGTGCTGACAGCTTTTTTAGATAGAAATACTAAAATAGCCTCCAATGTCATGCCTTTTACCGAATGAATTGTTTTCAGGTAAGGTCGCTCTTGCCGAAAGAGATGATTTACTGTTCTAAAAAGCGATTCAATACGGACATTCGCCTTGCCCAAATCAACAGTTAGATTTATGCCCGTTTGTTGAAGTTCCGTAATCCAATTAGACAGTGTATTATTCGTTGAAGGTAATTTTTGAATAAACTCAACCATTTCTGCTCTATGTCTTCTAAACCCTACTTCCCCTATTTCTTTTCGTATTGTACTTGCGGGAACATACCGTACTCGCTTTGTTATTTTATAGCAACCTTTTTCTATAAGAGATAGTCCGTCAGTATATTTTCCATGATCAATCAAATATTTTCCATATACAATATCTCTAACGCCGTAGTGTCCGTTTATCCACGGACTATTCTGTCTTGATGAGCTATCATTGTTTACTAATCCAAAGTTTGTTTCGCCAAACTTTTGTCCTCGAAATACAACTGCATATTCAGATTCATCCAATCCCATCTCATTGCATTTTTCGATGAAATGATTCGTAATTTGATTGACAGATTCCGGCGTGTCGAGATGCCCTTTAATACATGGCTCGTCTGTGTAATCCTTGTCACTTGCTATTGAACACATTTCATTTCCTGAGAAACGATTAGCTAATTGACATATTTTTTCGGAGCTACGTCTATTTTCCGACAAATCCAATGAATGCCAATCTGGATTATTGTATTTTTCCATAAATAAATGTGGACTGGCAGTATTCCATTCAAAAATTGCTTGGTCAGGATCCCCAATCAACATAATAGATTCCGCTCCATATTGAGATAATTTATCAATTATAGCCATTTGCAACTCTGTTGTGTCTTGAGCTTCATCAATTATCAATATAGGAAATCTACGGACAAGATTTTGTGTTATTGAAGGATATTTATCTAATATTCTGAATGTAAAATATATCGCATCTGCCTGATTGAACTTGCCTGCATTGAAATGTTTCCATTTCATCTCTTTCAATTCAGATATAATCTTTTTAGGTGAACCATCTTTCTTATTGGGATTATCCCAATCCGCTTTTCCGAAATGATATGACTGATATGGGGCTAATCGCAATAATTGGTCATTAAGCCCAAATGATATGAGATCGAAATAGTAGTTGGTATCACGAGATGTAATTATTCGTTCACCGTGCTTACCCCTAATATATCTTGTTTGGGTCGGATCATAATCAAACCATTTATTAAATGCGGTTCCTACTATTTCAGGACGACAATCACATCCCATAACTAAATGGGCATAAGGCAGAAATATGTAAGTATTTATAAAACTATCAATCGTCCCTATAAATGAAGGATAACCTATATTTCGACAACCGAATGTCTCTTTAAGTTCTTTTTGTATAACCTCACATGCAGTGTTGGTAAAAGATATGGCTGCAATTCCTCGGTGTCTCGATAAATTATTCTCTCGTAAAAGTTTTGCCATACGCGCAGCCACAGAGAAAGTCTTTCCACTTCCCGGACAGGCTTTCACGACAATTCTCGGCTCGTTGCAACCTACAACAGCTTGTTGTTGTGCTGATAATTGAATATCCATACTTTTATTCTGAAGGGGCTATGAACAAAATAGCATCCTTTATATAATCAGGTACATCGAACGCTACTTCGGTTTCTAATCTATCACAAAGTTGTAATGCAAATTCCGCTTTATCTTTATTAGATTTGAGTTTTTTCATTAAAGTAGAGACATTAAAATCACCACTTAAATCATCTGTTTGAGCATGTATTTTTCGATATACATCTCGCATTATAGCTTTGTTACGCTCAGATTGTTCGAATAAATCATGCTCAAGAGTGTGTGTAGCCAAACATACTTTCAGGTTATGTTTCTCTAAATCCTTTGCTTTTTGCGCTCTGTCAGATATATCTCCATTGTCTTTGGGATCGCTGTCTGTAATGATCGCACATTTCGACAATAGTCGCTTTCTCTCATCATCATTGTTAAATAATAACCCAAAATGATTGAATGCGACACCTCCGATATTGACTAATTCAATGCCACTTTTACACAAGTCGATTTTTTCGGTCAAGAATTTCTTTGCGAGAATGGGTATAATAATCGCTTCTGCGACACCTTCTACCAACAACACTCCGTTAGCAAAAAATAATTGAGCTTTTGTCGTGTCCAAGAATTTTCGCAAATGTCGTTTACTTTCTTTCGGATAATCATCTTCCGATAATTCATCAAATGAAAATGACTGTATAATACTTTGTTTACGTTGCAAAATGGAAATATTATTGACATCCGATTTAGCCGTAATTGTCGGTGAGTGCGATGTTACAAATACTTGAAGTCCTTTGCTTTGTAATTCATTTAGATACTCGAAGAAAGTATTCTGATACTGTGGATGCAAGTGTGCTTCGGGCTCTTCCACAAGTAAAGCGTTGTAGATTTCCAAAGCATGGTCTTCGCATCTGTTGATAAGATCTCCTAAGACAACGGATGTGAAAATAAGATTGTTTTCACCTAAACCATTTTGAGATAGGGTAAAGTATTTCTGTTCTTGTCCGGCTTCGACTGTTTTATAAACCGGACATTTTAATTCGATACCACGTACAACATCCGAGAACTCTCGGCCTACATAGCGCATTTCTATATCAGGATGTTTTAGAGTTATTCCTGTACCTTCAAGATGCTCATTAACTTTGCTCTTTCCTGTAGTTAAAATATGTTTCCAATCATAAGCATCATTCTCGAAGATTTGGTATAGATTTTTTGCAAGTGATTTTTTCTTTTCTTCATTCAGAGGTATGCTTTCGTTGCCTTTGTCATATTTTGTAAGTTGGTTGAATAACTGCGATGTTTTATTGTCATATGAATAAGGTCGCAGACAACTTACGGCATCTCTTAGTGGACTTAAATAGGTATAAAAGATTTCTTGTAAAGATTCATAAGGTACTTGCTGCCCTTCGTTGTCTCCACCCCATATTATTCGTTTGAAATATTTTTTCTTCCCATTATTTTCTTGGATGAATTTCAAATGCAACTGTATCGTTTGCTTGTCAGGATTGTCTTTATCTTGTGATATGAAATCATAGAAACATTCCCTTTCAATTGACGCATCTCCAAATTCAAATATCAAGTCAAATTGTATGACTGTGTTGATTTCTGAAGGATTTTCCGGATTAACATGTAAATCTCCGTCTTGCACATAAATAAAGTTATCTGGTTTACCGCATCCGAGACATATACGTAAGGCATCTATAATTGCGGTTTTTCCCGAATTATTTTCTCCAATCAGTATATTTATACCATTCTTGAAATACAAGGTGATATCATCGAATACTCTAAACTTACTAATATGCAACCGGCTTAAATACATACTCTTATAAATTTTTACATTACACAAATTCTAAATAATTTTCCCTGTTCACCACATGAAACTCTACGTGTGGATATGCTTCTTGAAATACTTTTGGAACAGTCGGCATCTTGTTCCCCCATTTAAATTCCAATGCGGTCAGATTATTAGGATTCTCTTCGATAAGATCAATCTCTTGTTTATCGTAAGTACGCCAAAAATAGAACTCCTTATGCAGCCCTTCGTTGAAATTCGCCTTACGACGCTCTCCGATGATATAGTTCTCCCACAATGCACCAACATCCTGCCGAATAGCCAATGGTGAAAAAGCACCTATAATAGCATTTCGAATGCCATTATCATAGAAATACCACTTCCCAGCTTTCGTCACCTCCTTGCGAAGATTGCGCGAGTAAGCCCCAAGACGATATATAACGAATACTTTCTCCAAGAGGTCAAGATATTTTTCAACTGTTGTTTTGCTCATGCTGAGCTGTTTACCTAACTCATCGTAAGAAACTTCACTGCCCAACTGAAAAGCTATCAATCGAAGCAGATCGCGCATCTTGCTCGAATTTTTTAAGCCGTCAATTGCTAAGATATCTTTAAGCAGGTATGCACCGACAATATCACGTAGGTAGTCTGTTTTACGTTCATAGTTCTCCATCATTACTACTTCGGGATAGGAACCGTAAATCAAGCGCGCTTCGAGGTTCTGGCGGGTTTCAAGTGCCGTTTCCGTCTGTGCGATTTCCCGTTGCGAGAATGGTGTAAGGAGAAATTGCGTACTGCGGCCGACCAACGGTTCACCAGTCTTATTCAGCAAATCGAATGACGAAGAACCACTTGCCAAGACACTTATTCCCGGTATTTCATCAACTATCAACTTCAGAATACTACCGATTTGTGGTATGTTCTGTGCCTCATCAATAGCCAGCAAATCAATACCATCCAATAAATGCCGATAATTGGCTATTGAGCGATTCTCCAATAGTGCTAATGTGTCGTAGTCTTCGCCGTTGAGCATCATCGTCCTACCTGAATAGTTGTCCACAATTTTACGCATCATTACCGTTTTACCAACACGGCGGGCACCAAAAATTAATACTGCTTTATTGGGCGCGATTCGTGCAGTAATCTTCTCTTGAAGTATTCTATTTACTGTTTCCATACCTTTATGAATTATAGTGCAAAGATAATCATAATTTTTTAATTGGCGAATTTTACACAAAAAACAAACTGCAAAGTGGCGATTTTTATAGATCAATCTTAAAGTAGTTGTTTCATCGTTCGTAGTAATTATAAATGCTAATAGCACTAATTGTTCTATTATTTCCCAGACATAATGTTTTGCAGTTTATCTTTATCGGATTGAAAGGTTTCATATAGAACTAATTAGTATGTAATCAAATATAAACTAAAAAGACAGGAATACATGCATCCTGTCTTTTTATTTATAATGGATATTTTTTATCTTCTCATGCGCTCCATTTCTTCGTCGCGGAGCATTCTCTCGTTCAGTTTCTCCTGCATTCTGTTAAGGAAATAGGTGCGGCTTTCGTTCTTCCGGCGTTTGATGTCTATATAGAAGCGGTAGCAGTCCTTTGATTCAACCCCGAAAATCTTGTAGAGAAGCGGGGCCAGCTGTTTGAGCGGCATGTTGCCGTTGTTGATGCAGCCCATCTCGTTGATGCCGTAGATAAGTTCCACGAGGTCGATGGCGTTGCCCGTCCATTGCAGGGGTGAGGCGGGATTTTCGGTTGTGTTGTCGGAGGATGTACGGATGGGGATTAGTGGTGGCACTTGGGGAGCGGCAAGGAACTTCTGCATCTTCCTCACGAAAGAGAGTGCCTTGCTGATGTAGGCTGCAACCTCCCTCTTTTCTTCGGGAAGATTGCGCACGGGATGGTGCTGCAACTCGATTTCAATGTAAGCCAGCGCAATGATGGTGCGGTTGGTGTCCACATTGCCGCTGCATAGTTCGATCACTTGCGTGGCGAAAGCCGTGTATGCCGTTTCCATATTGCAGTCCCCGGCTTCGTTTATACGGCGGAAGAACTCGGTTTCCGCCAATAAGAAATAATTCATGTCCTGTCAATTTTGAAATTTTACACTCTGTTTTTCGGTATGCGCACATGAATATGATTGGCAAAAAGCGTGTACATAAAAGAAAAAATCCGGCACGCTCTCTGCAAGGTGCTGGATTTCAGTGTGATAATTTCTCAATTTATTTATCCGACAGGAATTGTATTCAGCTTAAAGTGTTCATTTACTGAACATTCGTCCACTTTCCGGACATCAAACGCACGCTTTATAGATATGGCGGACCACTCCGTTGCGGTACACCTTCTGTGAGGTCAGCGTCCATTGTCCCTGTGGCAAGGCGGACTGGAAGAAACGCTTTCCCGTTCCGGCAATGAAAGGAATCGTGTAAAGTATGATTTCATCCACCACACGCATACGCAGCAGCCCGTTGATGTAGTCCGCCTTTTCAGGAGTGACTTCTGCCAGATAGCAGATGTCTGTTGTGGATTTCCGCCATTCGTCAAGCATAGATATGGAATAATCCGGTGTGATATGATAAAGGGCGTTTTCCCTTATCTTATTGATGCCGCAATCTTCAAGGCGCAGTTCCTTATACGCTTTGCAACATAACTCGGAGCTTTGACAACCGTCCATCGTGAGGACGGCAAGAATCTGTACTTTACCCATTATCGTTTCCTTTCGTTGGGCAAGGACAAAAAAGTAGCGTGCAAATCACACTACTTTCGAGCGACGGCTCTGGTAAAGCCTTTTACGGAGAGTACGTGAATGCACGCTATGCGTAGGCATAGCATAAGCATCACGCAATCGTCTCCGTAGTGTCAATTTACCAGATTTTCGCTCGAAACGCCTTGCGGTCTTATGTTATATATAGGCGGCAAAAGGCTCTGCCAGTCGCCGTTACCTTCTAATATGTCATGCAAAGATAGCCATTTTCAGCGAATTGCGGGCTATGGTTGCTCAAATTTATACTTCAATCCATATTCTTCCAGTTTATTATAGAGTGTTGTCCTGCCTATTCCAAGCAATTCGGCAGCGACCTTCCGGTTCCCGTCAGCCTGCTTCAAAGCACGCAGAATCCGCTCTTTATCTTCCTCATCGTTGCGTAGGGAGAAGCCGGTAATAGAGGTTGTTTCGGTTATCCCAAGTTCCAGATGCTCTTTCGTGACAAGTCCCGTCTGTGCCTGCAACACCGCGCCCATGATTTTCTGCCGAAGCTCGCGCACGTTGCCCGGCCATGAATGGGTCAGCAACGCTTTCCGTGCTTCGGAGCTGAATCCGCTAACCTTGCACTCCAATTCATTATTGGCAATCTCGCGGAAAAACTCTGCCAGCGGCATGATGTCTTCCTGACAATCACGCAGCGGCGGAACGGTTATATCGAAGTCGTGCAGACGGTACAGCAAGTCCTGCCGGAAACGCTTTTCATTGACCGCCTTTTCCAGATTCTCGTTGGTGGCAGCGATAATACGGACATTGAAACTTCTATCCGTCCTGTCACCAACGGGGCGGTATCGCCGCTCCTGTATGGCACGCAGAAGCATCTGTTGGGTTTCCGGTGCGAGGTTGCCCACTTCGTCCAAAAACAGCGTGCCGCCTTCGGCTTCATGGAAATATCCTTTCTTGGCACTGTCCGCACCGGTGAATGCGCCTTTGACGTGTCCGAAAAATGCCGATGGAGCAAGCTCTTTGTTTAACGATCCGCAGTCCACAGCCACGAACGGCTTGCCGGAACGTTTGCTTTTATCATGCAGATGGTGGGCGATATGCTCCTTGCCCGTGCCGTTCTCTCCGAATATCAGTACGCTCATGTCGGTTGGTGCTACCAGCCTTATCCGGTGCATGATTTTCCGGAAGGCGGAACCGTCACGGGCAAACACGGGCATACGGCTCCGCCCGATATTCCGCTCTTTCAGTATGGTACGGAGAAGAGGCACGAGTTTGTCCTCCACGAGTTGTTTGGGTATGTAGTCCAGCGAGCCGAGTTTCATACTTTCAACCGCCGTATGCACTTCGGCATAGTCGGTCATGATGATGAACGGCTGCGTCATACCCTCTTTGCGCATCCAACGCAACAGGTCGATACCATTGCCGTCAGGTAGGCGCAGGTCTGAAACCACGATGTCCCCGTCAGCGGCTTGTTGCAGAAGTTTCCTCGCTGTCGAGAGGTGGAAAGCCTGCACGGTACGGAATCCCTCACGTGCCAGCAGGTTACAGACAAACTCGCAATACACGATGTTGTCCTCCACCACGATGATTTTTATCTTATCCATTGTTGTATTTCTTCCTTTCTTCTTTTGCCAGCCGGATTATCTCCGAACCCTTATCCAGCACAGCTCTTACGGCATTGCCTATTGCTTTGTCGTCAGGTGTGCCATTGTGATGAATCAGTTTATAAAGTTCCCTCAACGGTCTGTCGGCACGGAGTATCTCCCAAGAGCTGCGCAGGTGGTGTGTTAGGGCGTCCAGTTCCGGAAGGTCTTTCCGTTGTTCCGCATACCTGAGCGACTGCATTTCCTTTTCTGTTTCCGTTATCAATTTCTCCAGCATGACGGCTTCATTGCCGTAGGATAGCAGGGAGGTGAAACCCGGCTTTTCATTTTGTGCCGCATTCATGGCGCATTTATTTGAAATCTCCATCAGTTCAGATATGGAGAACGGCTTGAACAGGCATTCTGTGAATCCATGTTCTATAAGTTCCTCTTTGCCGCAACTGCCCGAAGCGGTTGTCACGATTACCGGGATATCCCTTGAATTGCCAACGTTGGAAGTGCGCAACAGTTCCAGCAACTCGAAACCGTTTATATCCGGCATATTCAGATCCGTCAGAAGAAGGCTGTATTCCTTTTTTCGTATCAGTTCCATCAGCTCCGCAGCATTGGTGCAGGTATCGCAGTGTATCCCTTCCTGTGCATACATTTCTTTCAGCATCAGGAGCAGCACTTCGTCATTGTCGATGGCAACCACATCGTGGAATGTATGGTTATGATGAACCTGTGTTTGATTTATCCGTTCCGGTAGTTCCTCGGCTGTCTGCATGGGGATTTCCACCGTGAAACGGCTACCTTTGCCTTTATCGCTCTCCAGACGGATTGTGCCGCCGAGCATTGTCACAATACGCTGAACAATGGAAAGACCTAATCCGAAGCCATCCTTTGCGGCAGCGTTTGACAGACGTTCAAACGCCCCGAATACCCGTTGCTGTTCCTCTTCGGTCATACCTGTACCCGTATCTTCGACGATAAGTTTCAGCAGACCGTTATCATAATCTGCCCGCAAAGAAACACTGCCGTTCTCCGTGAACTTGATAGCGTTGGACAGCAGGTTGTTCCCGATTTGCAAGATGCGTTCCTTATCTGTACATACAAAGGCATCCTTGTGGCAATGTATTGTCAGAGTCAGTCCTTTGTTTATGGCGATTGGCATAAACTCCGTTTCGAGCGTATGTGTGATTGCGGAAATCCTACATGCGGAGAAATTAGGCTGTTCCTTGCCGTTGTCCAGCCGGAAAAAATTCAGCAGGGTGTTCAGCATTTCACGCATGCGGTCAGAAGATTCCTGAATGTTTCGGATATACGTCCCGGTTTTATCCGTATTGCAGTCTTTCCGCATCAGTCCGGCATAACCCGTTATTGCCGTCAGTGGTGTACGTAATTCATGGGTAATGGTATGAACGGCTTTCTTGCGAGAGGCTATCAGTGCCTCGTTTCGCTTTGCCATTTGTTGCAGTCGCTCAATTAAATCTGCGGTTTCCTGTTTATATCGCTTGATGCGGTTGGCATTTCGGTGTATGATGATATATGATATGACCAGTAGCAGTATAACGAACCCTGTCAAGCCCCCAATCTGAATGAACGACCGTTCCCGCATGGCTGTTATCTCGGCTTCCCGCTTTTGTAGGTCAGTTTGTACTTTCCCGTCTATTTGAACAACCAGTCCTTGCAGTTGCCTGTTAAGTTCCGCATTTCGTGCGGCAAGGCTATCGGCATGAACCGATAAGCGACGGCTTTGCGCCTGTTGTTCGGTTCTCATATTCCGGTTAAAGGAACGGTGCATCGTGGTAGTCACAGTTGGTTTCGCTTCTTCCTTTTTGCCGAAGATGCCCAAGAATCCTTTTCGTTTAGGTTTCTTGGGTTGTTCTTGCACACTTTTCTGCGCGATTACGGGTACTTGACGGGGTATCTTATCGTTGATGGCTTGTTGCTGTTCAAGTATCTGCACGATTTGGCACATCTGCCGTTCCTTATCTTCGAGAAGATGGCGTACGCTGTCTATACGCTCTGCCGGATAGGTAGCTTTGAAACGGCAGAGCATACTGTCCATTGCCATACGCTGTGCATGGTAATGTTCGATATCTTTATCGTTCCATTCCAGTATTGTTTCACCAAATAGAGAGAATTTTATCATTTGAATATTGATATTGTTTATTTCTTTTCGGAACTCGTCTATTTTTTTATTGCCAAGTTCTAATGCTTCTATCTCCTGCCATTCATAGAGGCTATTATATGCCATACATCCGATAAGAATGGAGATAAGTATATATCCCAACCGTATTGCCTTATAGAAATTTCCTGACCGCTCCATTATTTTAATGACATTGATTTTTGGAACATGAATAAAAGTTTATCTTTTTCGTTCATGCGGATATTATCAGAATAACCGTCTTTTGTTATTTGATACCCACATGGCTTAACCATAAAAATGCCTAAGCCCTTAGTGTACGAACTTACTTCTGAGGCATAGTCTTTACTTGTATTTAATGGAACTTTCCCTTTAATATGACACCACTCATTATTACAACTGATGTCTTCAATCTCAGACATCAGTTTTTGCAAATCTGTAATAGCTTTGGAACTCGCTACTTGGGGTATCTGCAACTCAAAACAGAGCATCGGTTCGAGAATGTCCACACCTGACTGTTGCAAAGCCAGCCTGAAGACATAAGGGGTCAGCTGTCTGAAATCAGCAGGTGTACTTACCGGGCTATAATACTCGGCTTGAGTAAAAGTTACTTTCAGATCTGTCACTTCCCATCCATGTAAACCAGATTGGCAAGACATACGAATCCCTTCAAAAACGGCATTTTGAAAAGAATGGTTCAGATAACCATAGGAGATGTCACTTTCGATTTGCAACCCTGCCCCTAACGGTAAGGGTTCAAGAGTCAGCCCTATTGTGGCCCAGTAAGGGTTGGGTGGTACTTCGATCTGAATAATCTTATTGACCTTTTTTATAGGTCGTTCTTTGTAGATAGTCTTGATCTCATCAAAATGGACCTTTACGGAAAATCGTTCTTCCAGCAATGTCTGTATGATTTCCTTTTGGGTCAAACCATATAACGAGATTTCCAATTCATCACTATATGAGTTTATGGAAAAGGACAAAGACGGGTCTTCAATCCACAATGTATTCAGAGCGGATATCACCTTGCTTCTCTCTTCGGGCTTATTTGGCCGGACGGAGGATTTGAGAGCGGGATGCTGATGAGATAATCCTTGAATCAAACAAGGTTTAGCACCTAAATAATCTCCGATTCGAAAATCTTCTATATCTTCTACAATCGCGATATCATTGGCACCCACTTCATCAACATTTATCTCTCTGCCCTGATAAATAGTCTTTAGATTTTTAATCTTGATGAATTTTTCCGAATCGTTGATTCTTACAACGTCTCGAAGTCTCAGACTTCCGTCAATTATTTTAAGAAAACTTCTTTTATGCCCTTTGGGGTCATGCTCTATCTTATAGAGATAAGCTGAAAGTCTGTTTGAGACTGATGCCGGAGGAAGTATAAAAGAAGAAATGGCGTCCAACAACTCATTGATACCGATATTGAACATTGCTGATCCATGTAGCACCGGATAGACTTTGGCTTTTGCCACAAGAGCGATTATCGTATTCCAATAATCAGCCGGTGAAATTTCGCTATCCGCCAAATATCGTTCTAATATATCGTCGTCATGGTTGCATACAAATTCTTTGTATTCTTCCTTTATATATGTTTGGGAGCAAACCGGATAAACCGATCCATCGACAACAGTTTGCATAAACAGGACATCTTGCGACAGATTTGTTTTTATATCCATATACAAACGCTCCAAATTCACACCGGCACGGTCAATCTTATTGATAAATATAATTGTCGGGATTTGCAGCTTTTGTAAAGTACTGAACAGCAACTTTGTCTGCGCTTGTATGCCTTCCTTTGCGGATAAGATGAGGACTGCTCCATCAAGCATTTTGAATGTCCGCTCCACTTCCGCAATAAAATCCATGTGTCCCGGAGTGTCAATGATATTGCATTTCACTCCATTCCAGATAATAGATGTCGTAGAAGCCCGGACAGTAATTCCTCTACGTTTCTCTATATCCATAGAGTCCGTTATGGTGTCACCATTATCCACACGGCCGCACTTTTCCGTTGCTCCACTGGCAAACAGCAGATTCTCGGTTACGGAAGTTTTTCCTGCATCAATGTGAGCAAGAATTCCTAAATTTATAATGTTCATTTGATTAAGCAATAATATACTACAATAGATGCATTGCCGAAACGCACCTTTTAATACCTCCTCGTAGCATGTAGAAAACTACAGGATTCTTAACTCGTATTAATATGTATATTATTACTGCCGCATAATTGAACGCAAATTTACGAAAAAAAAGTTCCCTGACAAAAGCACAAAGAACTTTTTTAATCTATACGTATTTTTATTTGGTATTATTAATTTGTTATTTGATGATGAGGGCTATTCATATAAATGTAGGTTAAATTTTTCTGACCATTTCAAACTGTTGTCCTTTTGGGGTAAGTCCTAATGATGACAAGAAACCAGTGACTGATTCACAATCGCAATCAACATTAGTAAATTTGAGTACATCGCTTTGAAAATGACTGACAGCACTTTTAAGCAAAGACTTGCCTATTCCTTTACGCCGGTAATCTTTTGCAACTGCGAGGGATGAAATATCGCCAGATGCCGGTTCAAAGATAACAAATCCGACAAGTTCTTCTCTTTCATAAGCTCCCAATATGTCCAAATTGTCGATTCCGCGTTCCAGTGAAGCCCTGTCATTTTGCCATGAAGGATGAAAATCGAACCAGGCCGTTTGGTTAAGGCAGTTTTTTAAATCCGATGGGAGTATGCGACATGCGGTATGGTTTACTTGCAATACAGGAACAATATCGCTCAGTTTGGCAGAGTAGTAGTTGAAATTTCTCTGTGTTTCAAAGCCTAATTTGCGATATATTTTTATTGCTTTGTGATTGTGTTGCAAAACTTCCAGTACATATTGCCGAACTCCTTGTTGACATATCAATTCGAGGCTGAAAGTGAATATTTTTTGGGTTAGGTGTAATCCCCGGAATGAAGGTACGGTTCCCGTCCCTGTGTCATAGGCAGTCAAGATGTTGTTGTACATGCCTGTTCCGTTAAGCACAAAAGAAATCAGCCGTCCTTCGAAAAATACTCCGAAAGATAGTTGTGGATTGTATCCTCGTCGGTCGAGCATGCGTCGCAATTCATCCGCATTCAAAGAGAAATCATAATCTTTGAATGCAGATGAGAATGCCGCATACAAATCTTTGAAAGAAACGGACTCTAAAGAATGAATGATGATTCCCATATCGGACGGTGTTATGTGTTTGGATTTTCATCACTATTCTCTACGGGTAAACCGTGCTGTTTGAGAAAGCTGAGCTTATCCCAATAACCTCTTTGGAAAACTATTTTATCGTTTTGCACATGAAAGAATCCGCATCCTCGCAACCCGAGCGGATCTTTCCATTCCATGATAGCCCATTCTCCATCCTCGAATATATGCTCAACAATACAAACCATTTTTGAGGTTGCAAATTCATTTACAAACATTTCATGGATAGCTGTTTTTCCTATAACTGGGGTGTTTGCGACTTGATGGTTTATGGCATCCTGAGCGTATAAGTTTGCCAAAGCGACTGCATCGGCGGCGTTGAAGCAGTCAATCCATTTTTGTAGTATCTCTTTTGGCGTCATATTTTTCGTATCTTTTCTTCTTTAATATTTAATTGTTGCTTTTTCCTCTATAAGTTAGAATTAGACATTTTTTCTAATTCCTTTTGGAAGGATCATCAAAAACAAAATTAGTATTTTTTTCTGTTTTACTGATGATTCTGTAGAAATATTCTCGTTCATATTATTGTGTCATAAGGAATGTGTCAAATAAAGCGGTTTCCACATTACAGCTTTATGGTAAAATGAGTTTAACCAACTACATAACGCAATCTGTTGTCGGTGCTGTTATCTATTTCCCATTCGTATTCTATTTAGCCCCTTATTGTGGGTATGCAGCAAGTTATCTTATCGAATTCATTCTCTTTGGGAGTCAAATATGGTTGTGCAAATGGTGGCTGACAAAACATAAACAAGGTTAGTTGGAATGTTTTTGGTATAATGTTTATAAACATAAATCAAGAAAGAGCAAATAAATTTAATAGAGGCTGCCCAAAAAGAAAGAAAGTCTTGCAATCACTCTCCTACAGATACTTGCAGAGGGGATATGATTTACTTTTAGACCTTTTGGATAGCCCCTATTAATATTTTATATAAAATTCCTAATTTTAAATTTTTATCCCTTTCGATCGGTTTTTATTCTTTAACTGAAAACCCGGTCGTCCGATGATGACATGGTCGCCAATGATGTTGCCCGTTGGATTTCGCTCATTCACCGGGCTGCGTATCTGCGGTGCATCATCAGTTTGTTGTGGCGATATGCTCCGTACACCTTCCGAAACAGGCTTGACCTCCTGTCCATCCTTTTCTTTTTCGTCGGCTTCCTGCGTAGGCGGCGCAAGTTCCAGCTGTATCTTTCGGTCAAGTGCGGCAAGTTCGGACTTAAGCTGTTTCAGTTCGTCCTCCTTTTTCCATACCTTGCCCGCTATCTCCTGCAACTGCGGAACTTCCTTTTCCAGCACCTCGTTCTTTCCCTTGTACTGGTCGATTATGGACGGAATCCGCTCCAATGCGTTCAGGAAATTACGTGCGGCGGCTACCGAATCAGCCATCGCCAGATGCCCGTTGTTGTAGGTGTACTTGTAGTTTCCCTCCACCACGAAGCGGTTATCGGTAAACTCCAGCCCCTCTTTGAGTATCCTCTCGCTTACCACCTTTATCGGAAAGCCGTAAAGTTCCCCGACAGGCTTGTACAGCCCGCCCGTAGTGGCGTTCTTGGCTATCTCCTGCAAACGCTTTCCGATAACCTTTTCATCGGTAGAATCCACGCCGTCCACCTTGACCGCATTCAGGCGGTTGCCCTCCTTGTCCGTCTGCACAACGGAAAGAAAGCGGTTCCAATCTTCCGTCATGGCTTCGATGACAGCCGTGTTGTTACGCAGTTCCCCCGTCTTGGCTTCCAGCTTGAACTCCGAATCACGCTTGCCCTTGTTGAACGACTTGCGTTCCCCTTCGAGCGATGCGATCCGCTTTTCCAGTTTCGCCTTGTCCAACAGGTCGGTATTGCCGGAGAGCAACGCCATGTATTCCGAGAAATTCATGCCCGATTTTTCGTCCATTGCCCCCTCGTCGATGGTACGCGCACCCATCGCACCGCTTTTGAGCTGGCTTATGAAAGTCTGCTTGCAGTGCAGGAGGTTGAACTTGTAGCTGTCCAGTGACTTCTCCACCGCGTAGATGATTACATCCACGTTGTTCCCGGCGAAATGTTTGGCAATCTCATTACCTGCCCTAACTCCGCGTCCGTCACGCTGTTGCAAGTCGGACGGTCGCCACGGCGTATCGAGATGATGGATAGCCACACACCGTTTCTGGGCGTTCACACCCGTTCCGAGCATAGAGGTAGAGCCGAACAGCACACGCACCGTCCCGGCGTTCATGGCGTCTATCACCGCCTTCCGCGCCTTGTCGGTCTTGCACTCCTGAATGAAGCGCACCTCGCTTGGCGGTATACCGTAGTCCTCCGTCAGTTTGCGCTTGATTTCCGAATAGACGTTCCACCCGTCGCCCGGCTGGTATGTCCCCAAATCAGAGAAAACGAACTGCGTGCCTTTCTGGGCGTCGTATTTTTGATAATACTCCGCGATCATCTTGGCACAGTGACTCGCTTTGTTGTCGGGATGATCTTCGTAATTCGGGTCTATCATGCGCATGTCGAGTGCCATTTTCCGGGCATAGTCCGTGGCGATGAGCATCTTCGCCTTTTCTTCCGTTTCCGAAAGCGGCAGCCTGCCCAACAAGGTGGCATCGCCCGTCTTGGCGAACTGCATCAGTTTCTGTATGAAGTCCTCCTGTTCCGGCGTGGGCGGTATATGGTGCAGTATCTCGTTCTTGGCAGGACGGTCAACGCCCACATCCTCCGCCGTGCGGTAGTCCGTGATTTCATTATAGAAGGCGGCAAGCTCCGGCACTTTGATGAAGTAGCGGAAACGCTCCTTCTGGACCACATTGTTCGTCACGTTAAATTCAAAATCCGTCGTCTTCTTGGCAAATATCGCCGCCCAAGCGTCGAAACACCTTATGTCCTGCCGTTCCAGCTCCTTCGGGCGCAGGTACTTGAACAGCAGGTACAATTCAGTCAGTGAGTTGCTGATAGTCGTGCCGGAGAGGAAGGTCGCACCCAAGTCTTTTCCTGTGCGCTCCTGTATGGTGCGTATGGCAAAGAGCATGTTAAGTGCCTTCTGGCTTCCCTCGCTGTTTCCCAATCCCGCCACACGGTCGTGGCGCGTGTTGAAAGTCAGATTCTTGAACTGGTGGCTCTCATCTATGAAGATGTGGTCGATGCCCATCTGCTTGAAATCCACCACGTCGTCCGTGCGTGACTTTATGGCGTGTTCCACCTTCTCCAGCTTCGCTTCAAGGTTGTGCTTGCGCTTCTCCAGACCTTTCAGCATCGCCCGCGACACGTTCTTTCCCTGCTGGCGCAGCACTTCGAGGTTTTCCTCCACCGTGTCAAGTTCCGCTTGCAGGATGCGTTGCTGCAACTCCGGCGACTGCGGTATTTTGCCGAACTGGTCGTGCGACATGATGACGCAATCGTAGTCGTTGTTCTTGATGTTGTTGAAGAAACGCACGCGGTTGGCGGTCGAAAAGTCCTTCTCCGAGGCATAGAGAATCCGCGCGTTCGGGTATGCCGCCTGATAGGTGGCGGCAATCTCCGCGACATTGGCTTTCAGCCCGATAATCATCGGTTTGTGCGCCAAGTTCAGACGCTTCATCTCATGCGCTGCAATGCACATTATCAGCGTCTTGCCTGTACCGACTTCGTGGTCGCAGATGCCACCGCCGTTCTGTTTGAGCATCCAGACGCAATCCATCTGCGACGGATAGACGCTCTTGATACCCCTGCTTGCCAGCCCTTTGAGGTTGAGGTCCGGAAAGGTCTGGTGTGAGCCGTCATATTTCGGGCGCACGAAACAGTTGAACTTGCGGTTGTACATCGTCGTCAGCCGTTCCTTGAACTGCGGCGACTGCTCTTCCAGCCATTCCGAGAACCCGTTACGGATTTCGTCAATCTTGGCGTTGGCGAGCTGTATGCCCTCGCTGTCGCGTACCTTGATGTCGTTTCCGTGTTCATCCTTTCCTATGGACTTCATCATATCCGGGCAGGTGTTATGCAGGGCGTGTTTCAACAGGTGCATGCCGTCATAGTTCCGGTAATAGCCCTTCACTAAAAACTCGTCCGTGATTTTCATGGTGCGGTAGCCGCACGCCACCGAAAATTCGTCCATGCTTGCGGAGTAGGCGATTTTCACGTCCGTGTCAAAAAGACGGCTCATGTAGGCGGCATATACGCCCGTCGGAATCCAGCGTTCCCCGAAATTGAAGTCGAGGTCTTCAAAAGCGATGCGCGGCGGCTCGGCTTCTTTCAGAGCCTCCAACGCCTGCTTCACTTCCGGCATACGCCCGTTTTCGGGGTTGTCGCCCATCCATGCCTCGATGCGTTCCGCCTTCTCTATCACGTTCCCGGCGATGAACCTGTCCTTTATCTCGTAACCGGTTACGAGCGGGTTGTAGAAGATGCGTCCTTTGAGGGCGTCAAGCAATCCCTCCTCCGTACTGTCGGTTATCTCCCGCATATAGTCGAGATTGACCGTGCCGAACTTGTTGAGCGATGCGGAGAGTGCCTCTTCGGGAGAGCTTACGTTGGCATGGCTCTCTACCGAGAAGGAAACGGGACGCTCGAAAATGTCCGCCTTGACGAACCTGCCGTCCTCCGCACGTTCCAGCGAAAGGATGTCGCGTCCTCCTGCATCCATCACCACCAGTTTCACGTTCTGCTTGGCGTTGAGGTTGCCGTAGCGCATGACAAACTCGTCATAGCAGGTGTTCAGATGCTCACGCCACTGCGGGTTTTCCTCGCGCCTGTTCGATTCATAACGGTACAGACGCTCGTATGCGTCACGGAGCGACACATACAGCAACGCCTTCTCTTTCTGATAGCCTGTCAGTCCAAGCGGCTGGAATGTCGCGCCGTAAGGCGTGATGTCTTTCAGATAACCGATGTTACGACGCCCACTGTCAGCCACTAACGAGCCTTCACGCAAGTGCATTTCCGGCGTGCGGTGGTAGGGACGCGGCGACAGGTCGGGAGCTTCCTCTTTCGGTTTTTCCGCTTCCATTTCGGGAAAAAGGGAGGTTGCAGCCGCTTCCGTTGCGGGAGCGACAGGAATGGCGGCAACTTCCGGCTGTGTTTCGGGTTGCCGTGTTTCCTGCTCCGGCGCGGCTTTCACGTCCGGGACATGCTGCCGTTTCTCCTGATGCTGTGCCGCCAGCCTGCGAAGTTCCTTGCGTCGCTCCGGCGTGAGGTCCATCATCATTTCATAGAAGCCGTTGATGGGCGGATTGGTGTCCCAATCCAAAGTAGCGTAAATATCATCCGGATCGGCTTTGGCTGCGACACTCACCGGCTTTGTTTCATGGCTGTCCCTGCTTTCCGTCGGCGGTGCGGCAGACGGCTGTGGCGGTGCGGTCGTAACCTTCGGCGTAACCTGCGCCTGCGGTTTGGGAGGCATGCGCCTTGCCGGGCTTTCCTTTTTCGCCGTCTTTTTCTTCTTGGCGGGTGCTTCCTGCTTGCGTACTTCCTCCGTCATGCCCCAGAGGTCGAGCAGGGAGAGCTGCACGCCCTCCGAATAATCGGGGCGGCGCGGCTCTATCTCCGACTTTTCTTCCTCCGGCTGCGGTGTTGCCGCTTCGGGCTTCACTGCCATTTCATGACGTGGCTGTATCTCAGGAGTGACAACCGGTGTGGAAATGGTTTCTGTCACCGTGCTTTTCCCCTGTGCCGGATGCAGGCTGTGCATTTCATACAGCTTTTTGTCCAACTTATACAGCTCAATATCCATATGTTCCCGCAAATCCTCCGCCATTTGCTCGATGCCGTCCCGGTGCATGACTTTATAGGCTGGTTTCCCGTAAGGGTCTGTGCCGCTTATCAGATCCGAGTGGGGAATCATGCCGATGCTGCCGACATACCCGTTCTGGAAACTACCTATCGGTGTCTTTTCCGTCTGCACGAACAACTCTTCATAATCGTACAGCTCCCGTTTCTTGCCGCTGTTCTTTTGCAGGATAATCAGGTCGCTACCCACTTCCGTACCCGCGTTGTCCGTGAAGAGGTTGTTCGGCAGGCGTGCGACTCCCACCAGATTGGCATTACGCATCATATACTCGCGTATGGGCGCGTTGGACGGTGCGTCCAGTACCCCTTGAGAGGTGATGAACGCCACGATGCCGCCCTCACGCACCGCGTCAAGGCTTTTCAGGAAGAAGTAGTTGTGTATTGCCTTCGGTGCGGAACGCCTTGCCGGGTCTTGGCTGCCCGTGAACTCCGGGTCGAACACAGCCACGTCGCCGAACGGGATGTTCGAGATAGCAAGGTCGAAATAGTCCGTGAATGGCTTCTCTATCTTCTCGAATCCCTGCACCCTTACCTTTTGGTCTGGATGCAGGTATCCCAATATTTTGCCCGTCATCAGGTCTTTCTCGAAAGCCATGATATCCGCGTCCGGCTTGTTTTCCAGCACGGCATCCACGAATGCGCCCACGCCCGCCGACGGCTCCAATACGCGATCGGGACGTATGCCGTGTTCATGCAGTACATCCGCGATAGTGCCGGTTATCTCCGGCGGGGTGTAGAAAGCGGTCAGCACGGACTGCTTCATGGCATCCACGTACCGCTTGTACTCCGTATCGTCCTTGCTGTTTTCACGCACCAGCCTGTGCAGCTCCACCGTAGGGGCAAACAGTTCGAGGTCCGATTTCGCCCAATGCACGGCATCCGTCAGTTCCTTTGCCGGGTTCAGTATGCACTTCAATCCGCCGAAACCGCAATACTTCCGAAGTATGGCTTGTTCCTCGGCGGTTGCCGTCCTCCGTTCCCTGTCAAGGATGAATGCCGTCCGTATCGCCTCGATGTTGTCCCGCAGCCGTTGTTTGCGGTTAAACGCCATACTCGTCGATATAAAGGACGGCGGCTCCCGTCAGCTCCGTGTAGAGCAGGTCGTATTCGGGCGACAGGGCGAAGTTGTCGTCCGAAAGGTCATAGGCGGAGAATACATTACCGACAGGCGGCAGCAGCTTTCGGATGAAGGCTTCGCGTTTCTTTTCCGGCACTTCGTTGGCAAACTCGTTTTCCACGACTTCGCGGAGGATGGCGTACTTGGAATAGCGAAGCCCCCGCAGGAGCGTGTCCATCGCCAACTCCTGCGCCCCTTCGGGCGGATAGCCTTCGAGCCGCACACGCTCATACGTTTCGGCGGCACGGTCGGCACGCTCCCGGATGAAGGCATCATCGGAAGCCTGTTCAAACCTGTTCGTGCGGAGGTAGTCCAGCAGGTACAGACCGTAATAGGAAAAGTCGGTCTGACCCTCGTTTTTCTTCTTGTTGTTCATTACTTTGGATTTAGCGGATTGATAATTAACGGGATAATCGGTTGGAAAAAGGAAGAAAAAGGCACTCGGTATCCCTCCGAGTGCCACCACTAAATCCAAAGTATGAGTGTAATCCGGTATCGAAGAACAATTCATTACTCTGAACAAGTGGCAAAGTTAATACTATTTCTTCCGTCCTGAAAATTTCTTGTCCTTTTTAGCCTCCGGGAACACAAAAGTCGTGTTATATTCCCCGTCAAAGGCGACAACAGCATCGAAACTCTTGCCCTGTTTGCTCTTGAACCCTTTGAGCAGCTTGGTATGCCCTTCGGTGAGCAGGTCTTTGATTTCATCGTCGGACAGGGTGCGTCCCGCTTTCAGCCGGAACACGGGCAGTCCGCACTCCGTGTTGTCGCAGCGTACCACCTTGCCGTAGAACCGCATCCTGCCCGTGCCACACTTGGGACACGCGCAGCCGGAGTCACGGCTGCCGAAGAGCTTGTCGCACGAGATCAGTTCGGAGGTTATCTCACGTGTGTACGCCTCTATCTCCTTGCGGAAGGTGTCGTCGGACAGTTCCCCGCGCTCGATACGCGCCAGCTCCTTTTCCCATTCGCCCGTCATGGCAACATCGGCGATGCGCATCGTCTTGACGACGGAATTGAGGGCAAGTCCTTTTTCGGTGGGAACAAGCGACTTCTTGCAGCGTTCCATGTAACCGCGCTTGAAAAGCGTTTCGATGATGGAGGCGCGTGTGGCGGGAGTACCGATGCCACAGTCCTTCATCGCCTGCCGCAGTGCGTCGTCCTCAATTTCCTTGCCCGCCGTTTCCATTGCCGAGAGCAGGGTGGCTTCGGTATGCAGCGGCTTGGGTTTGGTCTTTCCTTCGGTAATGGACGAGCCTTTCGGTGTCAGCGTGTCGCCTTCCTGCCAGCCGGGGATGGTAATTTCCTCTTTTTCCTCGCCATAGACGGCACGCCATCCGGTTTGCTTCACGACGCTGCCTTTTACGGTAAACTCCACTCCGGCACATTCCGCCGTGACAGTGGTCACATCCTTGACGCATTTCTCAGAGAATGCCTCGACCATGCGCCCGGCAATCATCTGATAGATGGTATTGTCCTCTTTGGAGAGGAAGAGCGGTTTCTCACCCGTGACGAGCAGGGCATGGTGGTCTGTCACCTTGCCGTCGTCCACGCTGCGGCGTGTCGGGGCGGCTTTTGCCCGCACCTTGTCTTTCCATTCGGGCTGTGTGCCGATGAAAGCGAGCAGTTTGGGAATTTCGGCAAACACGTCTTCGGGGATGTAGCGGCTTCCCGTTCTCGGATAGGTTATCAACTTCTTTTCGTAGAGTTTCTGCGCGATTTCAAGCGTCTGTTCCGCCGTGAAGCCGTGCTTGGCGTTGGCTTCTTTCTGGAGCGTGGTCAGGTCGTAGAGCAAGGGAGTTTCCTCCGTCTTCTCCTTGCGCTCGGCTTTCGTGACAGTGGCGCAACCTGCCGCCTTTACCTTATTATATAGTTCCATCGCCGGTTCTTTCTCTTTCCATTTCTCGGAGGATGAGAATTTCACGACTTCGCCGTCGCAACCGTCCGTTGCGATATGGAGCTGCCAGAATGCTTCGGACGTAAAGCGGCGGTTCTCCCAGTAGCGTTCACATACCATAGCCAACGTTGGTGTCTGCACCCGCCCCACGGAATACGTGCCGTGTCCGGCGGCGATGGATAACGCCTGTGTGCCGTTGATGCCCACGAGCCAGTCGGATTCGCTCCGCGCTTTGGCGGCGAGGTAGAGGTTGTCGTATTTGCTGCCGTCTTCGAGTTTCCGCAGTCCCTCGCGGATAGCTTTGTCGGTGAGAGAGCTGATCCACAGGCGCACGAAAGGAGTGGTGCAACCCGTATAGTGGTAGAGGTAGCGGAAGATAAGCTCTCCCTCGCGTCCGGCATCGGTCGCCACGATGATATGTTCGCTTGTGTCGAACAGTCTTTTGATGACTTTTATCTGCGACACCACGCCGCTGTCGGGCTTGTAACCTTTCTCCGTCCTGACCTGACGGGGGACGAGCGTGAATGTGTCGGGAATAATCGGGAGGTTGTCACGGACAAATCCGCGCACGCCGTAGCCGTCGGGCATGGCAAGCTGAACGAGGTGTCCGAATGCCCATGTCACGGCATAACCGCCTCCCTCGAAATATCCTTCCTCTCTCTTTGTCGCGCCCACGATGCGGGCGATTTCACGTGCCACGGAGGGCTTTTCTGCAATGATTGTCTTCATGTCTTCTTCTTTTTTGTTGATACTTTGGATTTTATTTTGGATTCAGTGGCGGACACGGGATTACATTTTCATGCCCTTGCCCGTTTTCTTCTGCGGCTTCTCCTGCTGCTGTTGCTGGCGGGCGTCCTTCGGGTTGGTCTGACCTTTCTGCAACGGCTCTCTCAGATTCTTTGTAGCCTCGTTGGTCTTGCCATCGTTGTTCACCGCCACCTGCGTGCGGCTCTCGTTGGACGGAGCAACCTGCTGTGCATTGTCAGGGTTCGTGTCGTAGCGGTACGGGCGTCCCTTCTCCGGGTTGAACTTGATATACATCGTGGCATGGAAGCCCTGCTTGTCGGTCACGTTCTCCAGCTTCACGGCTTTACCCGCCACATAGTCGGCTTTCTGCTGGTCGGTGAAGCTCACGCCGCTCCATTTGCTGATGGGGCGGATGCTGCCGTCCTCGTTCGTCCACGTGTTGCGGCGTTGCTCCTTCTTGGTCTGTGCGGCATTTTCCCCGCCCTGCGCCTGACTTTTCGATGTGTCGCCTTTGGTTTCCTGTGTCTGTGCGGTACGGGGCGACTTGCCGGTTCCCGGCACGAACTCCACGCCGCGCTGCTCCACGTTCACTTGCAGGGTGGTGACGAACTTTCTGCCGTCGTTGCGCTCGATGAGCTTGTCGCGTACGGGCAGTCCGGCGCGGAGCATGTCCCGCTCCTGCGTGGTGATTTCCGTCTTGCCGATGCGCTCCGGGATGCGCACCCTGCTTGCCGGAATGTCCGTGATTTCATTCGTCTTGCGGTCGATGCTGATGTAGGAGGGGATGATCTCGCCCGTTTCCCTGTCCACGATGTCCACGACCCTGCCGAGGTTGCCCGTTTCGCGCAGGTTCTTCCGGTCATCGTCGGAGAACTTGTGTTCCTTATACTCGTCGAGCTTCTGCTCCTTGCGGATGAAGTGCGGCACAAGGCTGACATTGCCCTCGCCGTCCTTCTTGAAGGAGAGGCGGGCGTCCAGTTCGAAAGCCTCTCCGCCGAAATTGGGCGACACCCTCACCAAGTCGGACTTGCCGTAGTTGAGCATCCTGTTAAGATCGCCCGACTTTTCAAGGTCGTCGCGCTTCACGCCCCATTTCTCCTCCAACTCCTGCCAGTTGATCTTGCTCTCGTCGATGGGCTGGTAGCCCCGGTTGCCCTGCGTCTGTTGCGGGCTTTCCTGATTCTGTTCGTTTTTCTGTTCCATTTCTTCCTGTTTTTTAGGTTCGTCATCTTGTTTCTGTTCCGGTTGTTCCTGCTTTTCGGCGGACTGCTCCTCCTGTACTTTCTTTTCGTAGCCGGAGGTGTCCACCTTGTGGGGCGCAAGCATCTCCTTGTTGCCGTCGGGGTCTTTCAGCAAGTCCTTGATAACCTCCAGCAGTTTGTCGGCTTGGTCCGCCGCGACACGGTAGAAACCGAAGCGGCTGGGTTCCTTGCACTGGCGGAAGAAGTTCTTGAAGAAGTTGTCCAGCACGTCGCCGTGCCGGTCGAATTGCAGGAAGCTCTGCGAGTTCTCCGCTTTCGCGGGGATACGCTTGGGGGAGCCGTCGGCGTTCAGCCCGGCTACCACGCTGATTTCGCCCGTCTTCTCGTCACGGACAACCAGCACGTCCTTTTCGTCTTTTTTCTTTGCCATCTGAAAAATGTTTTAATGGTTATTTTTGAAAGAAATTATGGATACGAGCCTTGTAGAAGGCTATATCTTCCTTGCGGAAGTCCTTTACATGTTCGGAGAGGAACGTCAGCACGTCCGCCTCGCTGTAATAGGTCTTTTTGCCGAGCGTCTTGTAGGGCAATGCGCCGATGCTGCGGTAGCGTTGCAGGGTGCGCTTGCTGATCTGGAGCAGCATGCACAGGTCTTGGTTGTCGAAAAGCCTGATCCCGTCCATCGGGTTCGGGGCTTTGCCGGACGGCTGCATGGAGAGCAGCATCTCGTCCTGACGGTCGAGCCGTTCCATAACTTTCTGCATCCAGTTCTCGAAATTGTTGCGGGTAAGCAGTTCCATGTCCTACGTCCTCCTTCCTTTGGGTTTGCCGCCCGTGCGCAGCGTGTGGTTGCGTTTCATCTGTTCCGGGGTCGCGGCATCACCCGTAATGGTGCTGTCTTCGAGCAGGCGGTCGATTTCCGACTGCCGGTAGCGGCACTTGCCGCGCAGCACGACATAGGCGATGCGCTGTTCGCTGCGCATGCGCTGGAGGGTGCGGCAACTCACGTTCAGCAGGTGCGCCGCCTCGCGGGTGGTGAGCAGCCTGTCGGGGGATTCTTCCTTCCTCCCGCCGGAAACGGCACGCACGTGTGCCGCTATCTCGGCTATCTGTTCCGTCAATGCGGTGAAGGCGGAACTTTCCATCGTTATCACTTTCATATTCAGTCTTTTCTTTTGGTTTCTGCGGCAAAATTCGGCAATAAACCAAAGGGGCTTTAACAGCTCACTACGTGGCTCACGTAAGATTTTTATGGATAATGGCTCCGTAACCCGGACAGACGGCGCAACAAGCTGCCTTTTAGCGGGAAACGGTGCGTGTTCATGGCGGCTTCGTTACCTTTGCGGCAAACTCTGAAATGTTTTGCTTATGGAAATAGTATCTATCGAGAAAAAGACCTTCGAGATGATGGTGGTGTCCTTCAACGCCCTCGCGGAGAAGGTAGCCACCCTTAGGCGCAGGAGCGACGGCGGGCGGATGGAAAGGTGGCTCACGGGCGAGGAGGTCTGCGGGCAGTTGAGGATCAGCCCGCGCACGTTGCAGACCTTGCGCGACAGGCGGCTTATCGGCTACTCGCAGATTAACCGCAGGTTCTATTACAAGCCGGAGGAGGTCAAAAGGCTCATTCCGCTTGTCGGCACGCTCTATCCCGGCGGAAAATGATTTTTATTATTCACAACCCACTGAATCCGAAATGATGATGAACGAGAACAATGAAGTGTTTACGATGGAGGACGAGCCGCTTGCCACCCTTGTGCAGAACATGCGCAAAGGCTCGAAATGGCTCTCCGCCTTTCTGGAAAGTTACCGCCCGCCGTTGGACGGGGAGCGTTACCTGACGGACAGGGAGGTGGCGGAACTGCTCCGTGTCAGCCGCCGCACCTTGCAGGAGTACCGCAACAACAGGGTGTTGCCCTTTATCCTTTTGGGAGGGAAGGTGCTTTACCCTGAATCGGGGTTGCGTGAATTGTTGGAGGCGAACTATCGCAAGCCGATGGAATAAGGCGGCTGCATGAAAAAAGGAAACGGACAACTCCTTCACGGGGCTGTCCGTTTCCTTTTTCTTATTTATATGCGTTATCAGCAATACCCGGCTTTTCCGTTCTGTATGAACATCACGTATGCCTGCCGCTTTTCCTTCGAGAGTGCTTTCTCTACCAGCCACGTGCGGAACACATGCGCATGGTAGGTGTTCAGCCGGAAGGCGACGGGGATGATGATTTCAAGAGAGTAAACATCCGCGTGCAGCCCGTTTTCAAGCCGCATGTAGCGGCACACTTCGTAGTCGTTCAGCACGTCCGGCTTGCGGACGGCTCTGATGGCGGCGTTCACTGCCGGGACGCCCGTGTGGAACAGTCCGGCGATTTCTGTGGCGGTCATCCATATCTCGTTACCGTTTACGCTGATCGTGTTGTCCTCTATGATGATTATATCACGTTTCATGGCTTCTCTGTTTTAGATGGTGCAACCTGCAAATTCCTCGATGCCGTTCAACCTTGCCGCAAGGTTTTCCATGTCTTGGTTGAGCTTCTCTTTGGTGATTTTCGCGTATATCTGTGTCGTCTTTATGCTCTTGTGTCCCAGCATGGAACTCACCGTTTCGATGGGTACGCCGTTGGAGAGGAACACCGTCGTGGCTGCCGTGTGGCGGCTCTGATGCCACGTGATATGCTTGGTGATGCCGCAACGCTTGGCGACGGCACGGATACCGGCAAGGCACGTGTTATAATGCGGAACGGGAAATATCCTGCCGTCCCCGCACAGTCCCCGGTATTTGCCGATTATGCGGTTGGCGATGTCGAGCAGGCGGATGTTGGACACCACGCCCGTTTTCTGGCGGTTGATGTTTATCCACTCGTGTTCGTCGAAGTAGGTGCGGATATTCTCTTCCGTAAGGTTGCGCATATCCGCGAACGACAGCCCCGTGAAGGCGCAGAACAGGTAGAGGTCGCGGTACAATTCCTGTTTGGCGTTTTTCAGTTTCCCCTCCATCAGCAGGCGGATCTCATCTTTGGTCAGGAAACTGCGTGTTGTTTCCTCCTTCTTGATTTCATACTCGCGGAACGGGTCGCGCGTCAGCCACTCGTTGTTGATGGCGATGAATACCATCGTCCGTAACGGGCAGACGTACAGCCACACGGTATTGGTGCAGCAGTGCTTGTCCGTGCGCAGGAACATCTCGAAGTCGGAGATGAAAGCCGGGGTAAGCTCTTTTAGGGCGATGTCCTTCACATGGTAGCGGATGTCGAGGAACTCTTGCATGTGCTTGTAAACGGTGCGGTACTTCAGCAGCGTGCCTTTGGCTTTCATGCCTGCCTCCACCTGCTTCTCGTAGTCCTCGTTGTGCTGGCGGAACACCTGCATCAGCGTGTGGTAGCGGTGTTCCAGTCCGAGAAAGGCGTTCTTCACCTTCTCCGCCGTGACGAAGTTGTCACGCTCCATGATTTCCTGATAATGCCTGTTGATGCGTACCCGCATCTTGTCAAGCATACGGTTCGTTTCGAGTGCCGCCGTGCTTCTGCCCGTGACACGTCCACCTTTGGTGTCCCACAGTTTCGGATCGACAGTCAGTTTGCAGCTGAACTGTGTCTGGCTGCCGTCCACCGTGATGCGTCCCATGACGGGAACTGTCCCGTCCTTTTTCACTACCTGACGCTTGAGGTAGTAGATTACTGAAAATGTACTCTTCATCGTCCTTAATTTTTTTAGGTTCAAAATTAGTTGGTGAAGAGTCCGTTGTCGGTACGCAAAACGGGGAGGAACGGCGCAATCTTTTTCCGTAACCGGATTTGTTGCGTGGGTTGTCAGTAACTCACTAATCCTTAACGCCTTGTTTCGCTATCCGTGTCCGTTTGTCGCCCTTTCGGGCATGGTTACGGACAAGTAACGTAGCGGCGTCCTGATTTGGCTTCAGCGGTGATTGCGATGGCTTCACGAATAATCGGAAGCACGACTGAAACCCTTGTAACTCAATTCTATCACTATTTCTTTCCGCATTTCACTTTTTTGTAGTAACTTTGTGACGTAAATAACACCTCTTTGAGTTAATTCTTCAAACTTCTCATAATTGATATAGGCACGATCCATGGCTACAATATCACCCTTAGATAGCCTGCCTGGACGAAGCATAAAAGAGTCGTTTGTTGCTGCAGATGTAAATTTGATATCAGAAGGTATGCCTTCGTTGGCATGTATGACCGTGTGAACCTTTATTCCCCCTTTCTTCTTGCCTATTTTAGGATGACGACCTACACCTTTGAATATCAGATTAGAGAACAAGGAAATGGTGGTTGAATCTATAATCTGTAGCCGCTTCATCCACTTAGGGGTCTTACGGCTTCGGCTGTCCGAGCAAAGTCGAGAGTGGTAAGTAGTATATAAAGAGCGATATATCTCCTCAAAGATGGCTTCAGGACGTCTTTTATTGGCGTCAGCCAGCGTACTTCTTCGGGGCATAGTGACTAGACGCAAATGAACTAGTTTGCGAGCCTCGGCTAACATAGAGGTGGATATCTCTCGTAAGGAGTCAAAACGCATAATGACTGCATAGAGCATCACTACTAGGTGAGACCAGCAGTTAAAGCTCTTGACGTAGCGCTCACCATCATGCTGCTGGCTAATTTGAAGAATTTTACTACGATCAAGCAGATTTATGACTTGACTATAGAGCGGCTGTCCGCTAAAATGTGTACTTTTACCCATGGTTATGTTGTTGGTGTGGTAACTTACAAAATAACCATAAAGGGCTGAATCCACAAAATGGAAACAGCCCTTTATTATTTCAGCTTAAAAAGTTTCATCGGACAGCAATAATTTTTAATATTGATTATGCTGAAATACATAACCGTATAAAGGGGGACTTAATCTTACCATAGAAGATTTAATTTCCTTTGTATAACAAATTATATATCCAAAGTATTGAAATAAATATTGTTCAGCTATTCCCTATAATAAAGATAAATCAAAAACGTCTTGTCTCCACGTTCCGGCTTACGTTTTTCAAAGAAGTTTTCTTCGCGACTTCGTCGGAGAAAATTCCTTTGAAAAAAACGTTCCAACCACGTTTTTGATTTAATGGAAGGATTATAGGGACTAACTGCGACCGACGTGACGCATAGATCACATTTCCACCATTCCCTTTCTTTTTACCAACATCTCTACAATATTACACAAACTACACAGTTCCCACAGTAAATTCATAATTAGGGTTCACTGAATAACATTTCATCCGACTATTGCATTATTTAGTTTTCCAACTCTTCCCTTCGATAGTCGGCTAATAATCGACTGATTTTCCAGCAAATCGATCAAAAAAGTCAGCAGCCAAAGAAGCTCCTTTAGGAACTTCATTACATTCTTGACGAAGTAGCACATACCCGTCCAGCAGTGGGCTGTATTAGGTAACTTTGCTCGAATGTTATTTGCTCGATAAACTCGCTTTCCAGTACCAAACGTGGCTTCAATTTCATTTCTCTGACTCACAGACTTTGCCATCTTGATTTGGTGCTCAGGAGCTTGGTTCTTAGGAGGTCTACCTAGTGGCTTACCCATAACCTCTATATCCAACTCTTTCATGATGTTTCTATTAACGCGATTCAAATAAATCTTGTCCGCGAAAACTCTGCGAGGTAGATACCCAAAACGCTTTTGATACAGTTCGATTTGCAGCTCTAGATCTTGAGACTCATTATATGCATCCCAACTATGATGGTCAATGAAGGTATATCCATAGGTGATACTAACTCCCATCTTGGCTCCAAACTCTGTTGGCGCTTTTGACTTTCCACGAACGATGGGGCGAATATGAGGTTGAAAGATGCTAATAATACGGTCTTTACAGCTATGCAAGTCTTGCTTAAACATCTCATTTTGCTGGTAATACACATGGATAATAGCACGTAGTGTCCGTTTTTCGGAACATTTCAATCCGTCTAAGAGTTGTGAGCCATGAATCGCTATTAAATTGGTAAAACTTTGTATATCCCGATAGAGATAGGTCAACATCTTTGATTTAGCATCTTTAATCAATCTTTTGCTCTTACGCTTGCGCTTAATCACCTCCAGAAAGACCTTACGAGATTGTTTGGCGAAAGTTATGGGATGCAAAAGATCGAACTTAGTGCAGAGCTTATCGATATATCGATTAAGAACACGAGTGCCATCGTTCAACAAATCAATATCCGTAGGATAACGGACCTCAGCGTCGCTACAAGTAGCATCTATTTTTAAATCTCCTTTATGCAGACGACCTTGACCATCTGTAAAATCATCATCTGGGGAGCTATCATCATCTTTGTCAACTTTAGATTTACGATTGTCTTGGCTAATCTTAACCAACTCTTTAGTAAAGAGATTAAGATCTTTGATGTCAAGTCGTTTCCGTATAGTAACAAAGAGACTGGGATCAAATACTGGCTGATCAGTAAATTCAGACAAGCCAAGTAAATACTGCATGTAAGGATTTTCTTGAATCGCCCAAATTGTTTCTTGGTCTGAAAGGCACATTTTATGCTTGATGATCAAGGCGCCTACAACCAAGCGAGCAGGTTTATTGCCAGCACCTGTGTTGACATTATTAAGCTTACTATTATAGATTTTCTCGATCTCTCCCCAGGGTAATTCATCACCCATACGAATCCAACGGTTAGATTTAGGGAGATGCTCCAGAGAGGAGCGAAAGTCATCAATGGTTAACTGTTTTCCTTGCGATTGGTACTTCATAAAACTAGTATTTAACAGTAAAGATACGGACTTTGAGCTTAAAAACAATGTGAAACATGGCTTAATTTACTGTATATCAAAGAATAAACATTATTCAGTGAACCCTAATTAAAGAAAAACTGTTCCCAATAAAGACAGGGACTCCGGCTTCCTCTGTTCTACATAAATTTCTCTCACCTTATTAATCGGCTTGTGTATTTCTGTTCTTTTTTATTTCCTTTTTCCACCATCATCCTTTCCCTTTGATTGACATCTGCTGACATCTAACGACACGTGATGTCACCGTTTTGAGAATCAGCAACTTATTCAATTTCAGCCATTATTTTTGAGCTGTCAAACGAAAACATTAATCTCAAAATGATGGATCATGGCACAAGAAAAAGAAGTGAAAGAAAAACCGAAGCGGACGCGCAAAACGCAGAAATCCGCCAAAGAAAAGCCCTATGTGGAACAAATCAACGAACTACTGTTTGTCCACAACAAGGAGGACCCCAAAGCCGGTGTGCAAGCCGTCAGCGAAATTGACGGGGAAGGAAAGGCCAGGACGGTTCCTGCAGAAGAAAAGAACGAAAACTCCTTTCTGAAATTCGAGAAAAACTCCAGTATCCTCGAAAACTTCATCAGGAACTTCTGGAGCCAGTTCAAGGAACCGACACATTTCCGGCTCATACGAATGACCATCCATGATTACAAGCAGAACAAGCAGGCAATCAAGGATTTGTCACAAGGCAAGGAAACGGACGCAGTAAAAGAGTTCCTCAAACGCTACGAAATCCGGCCGAGAGAAAACAAGGAACAGAGTAAGAACGAAAAAGAAACAGAAACGATGGCAAAGAAACAAAAACAAAACCCGCAGGAACAGGTACCACAGCAGGCACCACAACCGACAGTTTCAACAGGACAACCACAGGAACAGCAGGCACCACGCTACCGTTATGACGAGAACATGGTAAACTGGGACGCACTGGAAAAGATGGGCGTCTCCAAAACTTCCCTCGAACAGCAGGGACTGCTGGATTCCATGCTGAAAGGATACAAAACCAACAAACTGGTTCCCCTGACACTGACGCTGACAGGTGCCAGGGTCAAACTGGACGCACGCCTCTCATTCATCACCATGCCGGACGGGCAAATCGGTCTGGGTATCCACGGCATCCGCAAGGAACCGGAGTTGGAAAGACCCTATTTCGGGCACATCTTCACGGAAGAGGACAAGAAGAACCTCCGTGAGACGGGAAACATGGGACGGGTAGCGGAACTGAACCTGAACGGGGGATCCTATACACCCTGTCTCATCTCCATTGACAAGAATACCAACGAGCTGGTTGCCGTACGGCAGGAAAACGTGTACATACCAAGTGAAGTGAAAGGCATCAGGCTGACAGCGGATGAAATAAACGCGCTGAAGGAAGGACAACCGGTATATGTGGACGGAATGACCTCAAAAAACGGAAAGCCGTTCGACGCCACACTCCAATACAGTGCGGAACGCAGGGGGCTGGAATTCATCTATCCGGAAAGCAAAGGGTTCAACCAGCAGAGCCTGGGAGGCGTACAGCTTTCACCTAATCAGATCAAAATGCTCAGCGAAGGACATACCATCCTTGTAGAGGACATGAAACGCACCGACGGAGCACTGTTCTCCTCTTTCGTCACGCTGGACAAAGTGACCGGCCGGCCGCAGTATACACGCCATAATCCGGAGAACGGGGAAATATACATCCCGAAGGAAATCTGCAACGTGCTACTGACTCCCGAGGACAAGGAGGCACTACGCAAGGGGCAACCCGTCTTCCTTGAAAACATGATCAACCGCAAGGGGGAAGAGTTCTCCTCCTTCGTCAAACTGGACATGAATACGGGCAGGCCGCAATACTCGCGTACACCGGACGGTTTCAGCGAGCGCCAGGTGCCGGTCGTTCCGGCGGAAGTATACGGGCATGTATTCACGGCACAGGAACGGGCCAACCTGCAGGACGGAAAAGCCATACTCGTATCGGACCTGAAAAGCGCCAACAACAAGACATTCAGTTCCTACCTGAAAGTGAACGCAAATTCCGGACAGCTGCAATACTTCCAGGAAAATCCCGACATACGCCGCAATACGGCCCGGCGTGCCGCACAGGCGGACGACACGCAGAACCGGCAGCAGGAACAGAAGAAAGGAAGCAGACAGGCCGTATAAGAAGAATACAAAAAAGAATCATTAACCATTCATCAGAGAAAAAGACATGAAGCAGAATGACAACCGGATATTCAGAAAGGAAGACCTTGACTGGAAAACACTGGAGACCATCGGTATCCACAAAAAAGAACTGGAAAAAAGCGGGAACATGGAACTGCTCCTGCAAGGGGAGGAAACGGAAACCGTCCCATTGAAAATCCACACTCCCACACTCCGCATAACAATGGACGCCACCCTCAGGATCACGGTGGGGACGGACGGAAAGCCGGTAATGGAAATCAACGGGATCAGTCCCGAAGCGGAAAGCGAAGCCGGCGGATAATCCCTGCCCCCGTACAGACCAGAATCAAAAGTATACACAATTTCCCCGTACCGGTTTTATTACGAAGGTACGGGGAACATCAAATGGAAAAAGATCATGATTGCGATATTGACAGACAAGCCCAATGTGGGAAAAGAGATAGCAAGAATTCTGGGAGCACATACCAGAGAGGACGGATACATGAGCGGGAACGGGTACATGGTGACATGGACCTTCGGCAACATGCTTTCACTGGCCATGCCGAAAGATTACGGGATGGACCGCCCGGAACGCGGGGACTTCCCGATAAATCCCGCCCCCTTCAGACTGATGGTAAAACACATCAAGACCGATACGGGATGGATACCGGACATCAACGCGGTCCTCCAGCTGAAAGTGATCGAAAAAGTATTCGACGCCTGCGAAAGTATCATTGCGGCCACCGACGCCTCCCGGGAGGGAGAAATGGTCTTCAGGTACCTTTACCGGTATCTGGAATGCAGGAAACCCTACCGCCGTCTATGGATCTCGTCACTTACGGACGAAGCCGTGCTGGAAGGAATGGGCAGCCTCAGGCCCGGCAGCCTGTATGATCGCATGTTTCTGGCAGCGGACAGCCGCAACAAGGCGGACTGGGTACTGGGACTCAACGCCAGCTATGCCCTCTGCCAGGCGACCGGAACGGGAAACAACTCACTGGGACGGGTGCAGACACCCGTACTGGCAGCCATAAGCAGCCGTTACCGTGAACGTGAGAACCACATTGCCACGGACACCTTTCCGGTTTTTATCAGCCTGTGCAAAAATAACACCCTGCTCAAAATGCGCTGCACGGAAGAATTCACGGACCGGGAGGCGGCTGCACGGCTTTACAGTGACTGCAAACTGGCCGGACATGCACGCGTCACCGCTGTCAGCAGGCAGATCAGGGAGATAGAGCCTCCAGCCCTCTACAACCTGACCGGACTCCAGAAAGACGCCAACAACTATTACGGAATGACTGCGGGAAAATCGCTTGAAATCGCACAGAGACTTTATGAGAAGAAACTGATTTCCTATCCGCGAACTGCCGGACGTTTCCTTCCACGGGACGTTTACGACAAACTACCCCGTATCATGGAGAAAATCCTGAACAGGAAGGAATTCCGACCGTATGTCAGAAGCATGAGGATCAACATATTCGACCTGCCGGACAAGGTAGTCGACGAAGGACAGGCGGCAGAACACCACGCCATCATCATTACCGATACATATCCGGAAGGATTAAACCGTGAGGAGATGCAGCTTTACATGATGATTATCGGACGGATGCTGGAAGCCTTCATGCCCGTATGCAGGGCGGAATACACCACTGTGGATGCCGTATGTGCCGCACGAAATTTCCGGTGTCATGCCTGCCGCATCATTGAAAAGGGATGGTTCGGCATATTCGAAAGGGAAAGCGTCATTGCAGGAAGGGAATACGGCTTCTCCCCCATCCCACAACTGGAAAACGGGGAGACGGCCGCTGTTATCGGATGCAGCCTGATACACAGGAAGGACCTGCCCGTATCCGCATATACCGACGCGGAACTGATCACCTACATGGACACTGCCGGACTGGGAACGGCGGCCACACGTACAGGAATCTTGCAGACCCTGATTGACCGCAAATATGTACGTTATTCAGGCAAATACATCATCCCCACACGAAAAGGGCTTTACATATATGAGACGGTACGGAACATGAAAATAGCGGGAGCCGCACTGACTTCGGGCTGGGAGGCGCAACTGACACGAATGGAAAGGGGAAAGCTTACACAGGAAGAATTCATGAAGGAGGTACTCAAACTCTCGGGAGAGGTAACGGAAGATATCTTCCGGAAATGTGAAAGATAGAAGCTATATATAGGAACGGGAAATGCAGGCTGAAAAGTCTGCATTTTTTATTTATCAGTATCAGACATCTGTTATGCCGCTTTTAGGCGGCAAAGGTACCGGATTACCCCGTATTCGTGTCAAGGCAGCCCTGCGGGCCGGTCGGCTGAAAGAAAATCATCCTCGCTGCGCTCCGGTATTTTCTTTCGCCAAGCCTTGACACAAAAGGGCAATCCGGGGGGAAGGAGGCCTGTAAAATCGGGAAAACAGATCCCGAAGGGATAATCATACACTCATAAAAACAACAAGGACATGAAACAGAAATCCATTGCAAGCATCTGCAAGCCGGCGGTCACACTGCTGGCAACTGCAGCAATAATCCTGCTATGCCGCAAAGACATAATTCCGGTACATACCATCCTGTTACTGACAATAGCGGAAAGCATAATCCGTATTTTGCTAAGACTCCTCCCGTTACTAGCAATAATTCTCACCATTCTGATCCTTATCGGAATGTTATTATAAACCCTTAAACTACAAATGAAATGGAAACAAGGAAATTCACCCCGTCAGCTCCGGTCGCACCCGCACTGTGGCCGACAACGCGCAACATCAGGCCTGCAAAGAAAAGATTTCCCAATACGGTCGATGAGCCCAGAAACATCGGATATTATCTCAAGCCACTGCTTGACATCACGAAGCGACCGGACAGAGACGAAATTCTGAAGACATATCTCAAGGAAACCTATGTATAACAATAAAAAAACAACCATTATGTTTTTCCAATCAATTTATCAGATGATGTCGGCAGGCACAGACCTGAACATCAACATCAGGAGAACGGACGGAAAACTGTCCGTAGCGGTAATGCCCAGACGTACAACACTCAAGGATGAAGCCGGACAGGCCATCGTGCCGCTCATACTCAACGGCACCCCCATGGAACTGGACGGACAATTCCTGCAAATCATCACCACACCGCTGCAGAAAGCGCAGGGAATCCTCACCAACCTTGAAACCTTCGAGCAACAGGCACGGCTCGCCGCAACACAAGGCAAGGCGGCCGGAACCGCCAACGACAAGAAGACAAAAGAGGCACGTGAAAAACAGGAAAAGATGGAAAAACTCCTCAAACGTGCGGAGGAGGCGTTCACGGCAGGAAGATACTCGGAAGCGACAACCTGCTTCAGGCAGGCCAAGGTACTCGCAGATACGAACAGGCAGAAACAGATAGAGGCAAGGATACAGGAAGTGCAGAAGGAGTCGTCACAGGGCTGCCTGTTTCCTGAAACGGACACACAGCCGCTTCCACAACAGCCGCCCGCAAACGGTACGGCGAACGGAAACCGGTCTGACGGACAAATGCGGATGTTCACGTCACAACCGCCACAACAGCCTGTACAGCAGGCAATCCCGCAACCGGTACAACAACCGGTGCCCCGGCCGCAGATAGTACAGCCGCAGCCTGTACCACAATATCATCCGGGAACACCGCAACCACAGCCAATGTACGAAGGATACTGCCGGAATCCCGCAAACGGCAGTCCGCAACAAACAGAGGAACAGCCCCAAACATACTTCCGCCAGCCCGGCGGACAGTACCCCCAGGCACAACCATGGCAACAGCCACAACCCGTCCCCCTGCAGCCGCAGGCAACCGTCATACAGACAACCCGGGAAAATACGGGCAGGGAATACCAGTCACTGCCACAACCGGCCACAGAAGCGCTCACTTTTGACAAGGACGATGAAAGTGACAGGGAACTGTTGCGTGAAGACCCGTATGCGGAATACATAGACTTCCCGCAGGAATGCCGCATGAAGGACGAGACACAGGCGGAGCTTATATGTTGTTAAACCATTAAAACTTTAAATAATATGGCACTTGATATCAAAGGACTCAAAAGAGTATTCATCCTGAAAAAAGGAAATGACACCCTGACACTGGAAGATCCGGACAGCAGAATGTCCCTCTCCGAAGTGACGGACTTCTATTCCATGAACTATCCGGAACTGACCACGGCAACCCTGCACGGGCCGGAACTCGAAGAGGACCGCGCGGTATACCGGTTCAAAACCACCATAGGAACGAAAGGATAAGCCATGGCAAAGCAAACAAACCCTAAGAAAAAGGAGGAGACAGCATGCAGACAGTTATCGAAACTACAAACGGAAGACCTGGCACGACTTATTATCAGCGAGGCCGGATGCACAGACATCAGCCGGGGAACCGGCAGCAGAAAGAAAAGAAGGTTGCCGCCGGCAGGAACCGTAATGATTTTCTAACGGGGAGAATTCTCCCCGTTACCCCCGATTACTGTATGGAGATCCGGGCGGGAGAGAAAATCAGCCTTACGACAAGGGAGAATTTTGATTTCCTGTACCGTTCGGCACTCAGATACAGCGGACTTGTCGGCCTCAGGCTTCCTTTCCGCCCGACCGGGAAATCACCGAGGATGAACATCGTCAAACTGTACCGGGCAATGGACACCATACTCCCGGAGCATGTCAACCTGGAAGAGGAGAACGGAAGGCTGTACTTCTGCCTCTACCGGTTCCATGAGTGGCCGGAGTATAAACTGTTCTGGATACCGCTGGAATTCACGGAGAGACTGCCGGAGAAACTCGGAAGGATAACACTGGAATTTATCCGGCAGCTCGCCCGGCACCATGGCATACCCAAAAGCACGGATACCAGCTACTACGAAATGGCACACGATTACCTGGAAGACTACAGGCTCTACGACGAAGAGGCGACGGCAGGAGAGATCAGACGCAAGGCCGCACTTGCCAAATTGTATGAAAAAGGGAAGGCGCACCGTATACTGGAGAAAATGGACAATTCAAAGGGATTTCTTGCGGATCTGGAGGGGGAAATACGGAAATACCATACGAAGAAGAACAATGAGCGGGCATTGCTGGAACTGCTCATGGAAGGTACGGCATACATTTCACACGGCAGCCCGAGCATCATGCAATACTCCTACGACTGGGCATACGAGGAGGCACCTGATTTCAGGCCGGTGGGACTGGATACGCGGATAATGGTCACCTGGTCGGTAAAGGACGCCATGAACGACGAAATGAAAAGCTATTTCAACTCGGACTACCAGGAATCATACGCGATCACACCCGTCACGACATTCCACCTGACGCCGGACACGGAAAAGCCTTTCTCCATGGATGACTTTCCGGAGCGGTTCTCCCAATGGCTCGCACGCTTCACAAAACTCATTACAAACAACTTCTAATAAAACAGGAAAATGAATGAACTGACAATACAGATGCAGCAAATCATGCATCCCAGAGCGGTACTTGTCGCCTATGAATGCGAAACGGCAAGTTACTCGATCCCGCGAAGTTATCTCGAACTTAGGCCTGTCAATGAGAAAGGACGGATGGGAGCCGGCATTCCGGTAACCTATGAGTTCATGAACTCACTGGTGGAATCATACACGGAAAGCATGAGCGGAATCCCGCACGGACGCATCCCCGGGAACATGCTCCTGTGCGACTCTAGAAAAGGGCGCGAAAGGTACATATGGTACAATCCGCCACAGAAGAGAAAAATGTACTTTCAGGACGGGCTGCACATTACAGACGGGACATTCAACGTACCGGGCGTCATCTACGTGGTGGAAAGGGAATGCATGGACATACACGCCTTCAAGGGAGCAATCCCCGAAGAGCGGACAGAACTGTATCTGGCGCCGTTCTTCAATGTAGCCGGGGCGAACGTCTGCCTGGGCAGCTCATCGCCAAAGAAACCGCAGGACATGGATTTTCTGGAATTTCAGGAATACTGGGAAAAGCGTTTCTGGATGAGCGAGTTCTCACATTTGGGAGGTAACAGGAACCCGACCCGCAGCAACCTGGTTTCCGTAACGGAACATGCACGGAACAATCCGTTTGATTACAGCGAGTTACAACAATCCGGGAAGAAACTTAAAGACATACTGGCATGAAAAAGATTCATTACACGGACAACTACCTGCTGAAACCCTACCATCCCGTCACCATCCATGTTGCGGGTGCAGGGGGCACGGGATCACAGGTCATAACCAATTTGGCACGCATGAACGTCGCGTTGCAGGCACTGGGACACCCGGGCCTACATGTCACCGTATTCGATCCCGACATTATTACGGAAGCCAACATAGGACGCCAGCTCTTCAGTGAGATGGAACTAGGGCAAGGCAAGGCGACGGCGGCCGTCACACGCGTCAACCGTTTTTTCGGAACAACATGGACGGCGGAAAACTGCCGCTATCCCGTACGGAAAACACAGGAAAACGGAGATGACAGGACAAAGCCGGCAAATATCATCATCACCTGCACCGACAATACCCGCTCACGACTGGAACTGTGGAGATTCCTGAAAAAATACAGGGAGACCTCCGTAAACAATGAAAGGGCGGTTTATTACTGGATGGATTTCGGGAATGCGCAAACCACCGGGCAAGTCTTCATAGGTACTGTCCGCAACAAGATACGGCAGCCGGCATCAAAAGAATTCATGCCGGTACCCGGAATGAACGTCATCACCGAGGAGGTGAACTATTCCACAATAGAAGAGAAGGACTCCGAACCGAGCTGCTCACTGGCGGAAGCACTGGAAAGACAGGACCTGTACATCAACTCCATACTGGCACAAGTCGGCTGTGACATCCTATGGAGGATGTTCAAGGAAGGAAGAACCCTGTACCGGGGAGCATATATCAATCTGGACACACTCCGGGTTAATCCGATACCGGTATAAGCCATGTGAAACAGACAGCCGCCCTTGCCGCCAACAGTTGCTGCGGCAAGGGAAGCATCGGTATTTTTTTTCAATCCGTATAAAACCGGAACCGGATTCAGGATTTAATCCGCACTAATCCGGCAACACCCTTCCTCGTTTTAACCAGTTCGTATTTCTCAAGCCTTTCATACAATTTGCCGAGCGTCCTGCAGCCATACCTTTTCACTTTGAATTTGGGCATCAGCTTCTTCAGCACCCCTCCAATCAAAGACAAGCTGACCTCCGCCTTACCGTCAGCAGCCTGTTCAAAAGCCTTGTCAAAGTATTCCATATCTCTTTGAATAAAAAATTCAGGTGTATTTTCCTGAAAAGGCTTCTCCTCCTTCCGGTCAGCCAATAGAAACTCAGTACAGGAACGTACCAGTGCCGCCGGAGTCTTTCCCTCCCCGTAACCGAGGACCGTCAGACCACTCTCCCTGATACGTTGTGCCAGCAGGGTATAATCCCCGTCACTGGCGACCAGACAAAAACAACCGACCCGCCCCTCATGAAGGATGTCCATCGCATCCATAACCAACGCGATATCCGTCGTATTCTTTCCCGGCACAAAAGAGGAAGCCTGCACCATCCTGAACGAATAATCCCTTGCCGCATCCTTCCAACCGGAAAGGGATTTTTTAGTCCAGTCACCATATATACGTCTCACAGCGGCAGCACCATAGCGGGATACGAACCGCATCACATCTTCCATCTTCTCGGAAGAAGCATTATCGCCGTCAATCAAAACCGCGACAGACAAATCTTTTTCTTTTTTCATACCGAATCCTTAAGCTGCAAAAATATAACAGGTTCCCGCAAATATAAATAATTGAACCTATTTTTTCTTTCCCCTATGCCGCAAAAAATCCTGTATTTCCGAACTACGATAAAAATTCTTCCCGTTCTCGTCCGTCTGGTAGTAGCGGATAAGCCCCTTTTCACGGTAACGGGCAATGGTCCGTTGCGTCACGCCCAGAAGTTGCGCAAGGTCACAGTTATCCAGCAAGGTGTCGCCGTCCAGGCAGTCTTTCAGGCGGTTCATACGGTCAAGTTTCTTTTCAAGGCGATTAAAACCTTCCACCATAGTCATGATCATTTTCTCAAGTACCTCATTATCTATATACATCATGGCATATCCTCCATTGTTTTAAAAAGTGATTACCTGAATACTCTTCCTGTGCGCACTACAAGAGTATATTACACTATAATGAAAATTACATGCCGGATTCAAAAAAACGAATCCATCTTTTTACATAACATTCTAATTCACAAAGAAATATAAAATAAAAAATTACAAAAAGCACTGTAAAATGTAATCCCGGATGTTGTAAAGTCCGGGTACAATTTGTAAATACGACTTACAACTCGACCAGCTATCCGTGAAATCTGACGACATCTGCTGACACCTGTAGTCAGAGACTTGGAGACAAACATGCCGGCAGTATACCTTTACATCGGACAAAAAATCAAAAGCTTATGGAAGTGATCAGTATCGAAGCCGCAACATTTGAAGAAATGAAGCAGGCGTTAAGCTCAATCATCCGGGATATCCGGACAGGAAGAGGAATACGGCAGGAGGAAAGACTGACGGAATGGATGGATAATCAGGAAGCATGCATTATGATGGATATCTCTCCAAGGAAGTTGCTTACTTTGCGCAGCACGGGAAAAATCCCGTACAGCAGGATAGACAGGAAAATCTATTACCGGAAAAAAGACATCGTCACATACATGGAAGGAGTGTTACAAAAAGGAAACAATTAAACAAAGAAATATGGCACATGACTTACTGACAAGGGAAAGTCCGGAAATTATCCGGTTCTTTCAGGACATTGGACACATCACTGAACTCTTAAGAAGCGAACCGGACAGATACAGACCTATCCTGAACGGTGACAGGTACATCACCGAAGCTGAACTGTCCGAATCACTGAAGATAACACGCCGGACACTGGTTGAACACAGGACAACCGGGCTTATCCCCTATTACCGGCTGGGAGGCAGGATACTTTATAAAGAGAAGGATATTATAAAACTGCTGGATGAAAACAGGCTGGAAGCTTTTTAAAAGCCGGCAGTATAGAAGAGAACGTCTTCGGAAATTTTCCTAAAGACGTTCTCTTCATATATATGCCATTCATTCCAGCATAAATGAATACATTATAAAGTTTTCTGTAATTTTATGCCAATACTATTTGGAGGAATCGAACCTTTTCCATATCTTTGCACCGTCAAAAAAATGACAGCGATAAAGATTGAAATAGTTGAAATTAGAAATATGGCTAATTCAATGGTTTTGATTTTAACGATATAAGATTTAGTGCTGTCTATCAGGACTTTAAAAACAAAGAACTTTAAATGTTCGATTCCTGGTGGCACCACTAACGATTCGGTAATAAAAAATCCCTTGAACTTTTGAAGTTCAAGGGATTTTTTTATTCCTCGTATTGCAATTTGCAACCGCCTATACTTTAGAACTATGCAGTTTTTTATAAATCTCCACACGAGCATCTATTTCCGCTTGAGTCAAATGCGCAGGAAGTTCAATGGTAGTCCGCGGAGTTATTGCTACCAATACCATATCTCCCAAACCCTTTTTATACTCTTTAATAACATTTTA
>ERZ1090880.81-NODE-81-length-57624-cov-7.513992_pt1 | contig 57624 bp, 44 predicted proteins | sample MGYA00478471_ERZ1090880 | MGnify/ENA primary metagenome ERZ1090880 (study PRJEB33644, sample SAMEA5815734) | chicken gut metagenome | biome: Chicken; feature: Gastrointestinal Tract; material: Caecum | place: Ireland | collected 2019-01-01 | study: A study of the... | reverse complement strand
GTATCCCTGTCATATAGCGACTCGTCAGTGAGTATGAATATCCCGTCTTTTTCGCATAGGACTCCTGCCTCGTACAGCTTTTTGAATTCATAGGTGCTTACCGACGCAGAATATCTGCGCAATTTTTTCAACGACGAACCCGATATCTCGTCCATTGCCAAAATATCGGATATCTCTTCATTCGGGATCACAACGGGCATTTGAGCGGTCTCTATGAGTTTGAAGTCTTCCGCTATACGTTTGAAGTCTATCTCGTAAAGTTTTTTGCCCTCTTCCCTCTTTGTCCTGTCATAGAGGCTCTCCGCTCCTTTCATGTTAAATCTTGAAAAATCGTACCATTCGGCAAAATACTCCCGCACGCACTCTCCGGACGCGATACTGTCCTCGCCGTATCGTTTGATCTCGGAAAGAGCTATCTCGGCCTTTGCTTTGACTTCTTTGCCGACGCGTCCGGCGCCGACAAATATATAAACTTTGCCGTCCTCCTTAGACTGCCTGCCGTTGCGGTTGCATCTTCCGGCTGCCTGCAAGATCCCGTCTATGCCTGTAAGTTCCCGATACACGCATTCGAAATCGAGATCGACTCCCGCCTCGATAAGGGACGTGGAAAACACAACGGGCTTATCGCCGTTTTTCAGACTATCCCGGATATCTGCGATTATTCTGCTGCGATCATGCGGCGTGAGATATGTAGACAGGCAGAATTTTACAGGGGCGGAACACGCTCTGTACATTTGCTCCGCGCTCTTTTTCGCATTGCATATCACCAATGTGCTTTTTTCTCCGTCCATATGCGAAACGGGGTCTTTCTCTCCAATATATTCGAAGGTGTTTTTGTCGAATATCTTATATCCGCTTTTGTCGGGGAGCAGATCCAATGCTCCGAGCTTTTTTCCCGTAAAACGCTCTGTCAAGAGTTCGAAATCGGGCATCGTTGCGGTCAGAAATATCGCGTCGCAGAAATAATGCGAGGTGAGCTGTCCGATCGCTTTGATACACGGCACGAAATACCTTGCCGGTAAAGTGTGTATCTCGTCAAACACTATCACGCTGTCCGCCATATTATGTATCTTTCGCAGTTTGCTTTTTCGATTAGAATATATACTCTCGAAAAACTGAACGTTTGTCGTCACTATGAGCGGAGCGTCCCAATTTTCGGTTCTTTCTTTAACGATATCTCTTACGCTTTGATCGCTGTTTTCGTCAAGCAACGCATTCCAACCGCCGAAAACCGTTCTGACGTCGTCGTAATCGAACTCGGAATGATGTTCCAATACGGGAAGATCCGGAAACGTCTCTTTGAATAATGCGGCTGTCTGTTCCACTATGCTCGTATACGGAATGACGTATATGATGCGTTTTTTATTTTTCATAGCCGCGCGCTTCATCGCCAAAGCGATACTGCACAGAGTTTTTCCGCTGCCGGTCGGCATATCCAGAAGATAAACCCCTCCGTCCCTATCTATATTGGATATCGCCTGTTGTTGCAATACCGAGCGCATTTTCTGCAATTCGGTCTTCTTTTCGAGCGTTGCGATCTTCTTTTCGAGTATCCCGTAATATCTGTCCCAATCTGCCGATACCGATATTCTCTCCCTTCCTTTGCAGAATTCCTCAGCGTCCAGCGAATCGGCGTCCGTAAGACAGCTGTAAAGAAATCTGACCGCAAACTCGTATTCGTCCCTGCCGAAGTTTTCTTCGGACAACAGCGCCGCGAATTCGTCTTTTGCCGCAGCATAATCTATTGCGATCTCACCTCTCCATGCTTCGGCGTTCGGACAAGTTTTTTTCAATCTTGCGCGTAACGCACTTTCGTCCTCGTTTTCCCCTTTATTCCCGATATCGGGAAGTCCGCTGTGATGGCCGGCTATAACGTATGCGAGCGCAAACGCGAACCGTGCCGCGCTTTTATTGTCGTTGTATACCAACTGCGCACCGTATGTCGAGTGATCGACTTTCAGAGCCTCCCCTCCCGGGAGCAACCGATTTTGGAACTCTTTGCTGTATTTTCCGATATCGTGCAACAATCCTGCAAGATAAGCAACCTCTTTTAACGGCGGGATGGCAAATCGCCTTGCTTTTTCGGCGGTATTGATAAGATGATCTTTTATCGGCTGCCATTCGCCTCTTTCTGCGGTATGTGCGTAATACATAGCCTTCCTCCCTTTTTTTCATATAATAAACGATAAAACCTGACAATGATCGGCTTGTTTAATGATTTTTTCTACTTTTATTTTAACAACCGATAGCTTCCCCGTCAAGACAGGCCGTAATTTTTTCTTTCAAAGATTTTTCGCCTGCGCCGTAGTTCACATTTGATCCGCGAGCAAACAAAAAGAGCCCTCTCGGGGCTCTTTGTCGGTATTTGCGGGATATTTTTATGCAAGCCTGTCGCCGAAGGCTTTGATGGACGAGGACTCGCCTCCTATCACGATCTTGTCGCCTACGGAGAAGACCGTGTCGCCGGAAGGCATCGAATTGACCCCTGCCTTGGTGATGACGATGAGTACGTTGACGTCGTATCTGTTGCGCAGATCCATCTCCGACAGTTTCCTGCCTGCCCATGCGTCGGGCACGTTGACCTGAGCGATGCTGTAATTCGACGTTATGGAAACGATATCGCTGATCTGAGGCTGGGTCAGCAACCGCGCGGTCTTGATCGCACTGTCCGCCTCGGGGATAATGACGTAATCCACGCCTATTTTTTCGAGGACCCGCGCGTGTTTCGCGTTCTGCGCTTTCGCCACGATATAATTGCAGCCCATCTCCTTGCAGTTGAGAGCGGTGATTATGGACGCCTGGATATTGTCGCCGATCGCGATGACGACTCCGTCGAATTCGGTGATGCCGAGCTGTTTGAGGTTGCTCTCCTCCGCGACGTTGGTAGCCACCGCATGGGTGGTAAAATCCGCGACTTCGTAAATACGATCCTCGTTCTGATCGACGGCGAGAACTTCGCATCCGCTGTTGTACAACGCCTTTGATATCTCGGTGCCGAACCTTCCCAGTCCGAGTACCGCGACCTGTCTCATATTGGATTTCGGTAATTTGTTGTTCACTGTTTTTCTCCCTGTTCCTTGTCTTTTACAATACTATTCCGGCTTCCGGATACTTTATCTTGGACGGCAGTCTGGATCCCGAAACGAACGCCATGAAGAATCCGAACGAGCCGATCCTGCCCATATACATATTCAGCGTTATGATGAGCTTAGCCGCCGTATTGAGGTTGGGCGTCACGTCGAGCGACAACCCGACCGTAGCATAGGCGCTGACCTGCTCGAACAGAAGCTGATCCGTGGAAAACTCGTCTCCGCAAGCGATGTTGAGCGCCATAACGCTGACCGCAGCGACCACTATCGCGAGCGTAAAAATGGTCGCCGCCTTGGATATCGTTTCTTTTCCTATGCTGTGCATATCGATGATGACCTCTTTCTTATGTCTGAGAGAGGCGTACACCGTGACGAGCAATACGAACAGCGTAGTCGCCTTTATACCTCCGCCCGTACTGCCCGGGCAGACGCCGATGAACATCAGCACTATGGTCAGCGACTGCGAAAAATTGGTCATGCCCGCCTGCGAGAACGAACTGAACCCCGCGGTACGCGACGTGATCGATTGGAAAAACGCGTTGACGATCTTATCGCCGAGCGACATCCCTCCCATCGTTTCGGGATTGTCGTATTCCGCGGCGAAAAAGCCCACCGCTCCGATAAGTATCAGCGCCGCCGTCATAGGGATCACTATCTTGGTGTGCAGTTTCAGCCTACGCCATCTGCGGGTGCGGACCACGTCGGACACGACCATAAAACCTATACCGCCCAAGACGATGAGTATCATCGTGACTATCAGGATGAAGGGATCGGACGAGAACATGGAATACGACGTCCCTTCCGCCGACGCTATGTCGAATCCTGCGTTGCAGAACGCCATAACGCTGTGGAAAATACCGTACCAGACCGCCGTCCCCGGCTCGTAATAGCGCGAAAACGCAAGCGAGAGCAGCAGCGCGCCCGAAAGCTCGACCGCCGCGGTCATCTTAATGATATCGAAGGTAAGGCGTTTGAGGTCGTCCATGCCTTCGTGCGACAGTTCTTCGGTCATGCTCAGGCGTTTGCGCAAAGATACCTTATGTCTTATGAGGAGATATACGGACGAGGAGATCGTCATAAATCCGAGTCCGCCTATCTGGACGAGAAAAAGTATGACGACCTGTCCGAAAGTCGTAAAATCGGTATTGAGATTCTGTACCACGAGCCCCGTCACGCAAGTGGCGCTGGTCGCGGTAAAAAGTGCGTCTACGAAAGAGAGCGAGCCGGGCGACGTAGTGGACGCCGGTATCATCAAAAACGCGGTGCCGATCAGTATCACCGCCGCGAAGCTGAGCATTATCAGCCTTATCGGGGTGAGAACTCTCTCGGCAATATATCTTATTCCAAACTTTCCGTTCATCGTTTCCTCTTCGCGGTCCGTGAGCATTATACACCATATCGGGCGAAAAGACAACCGATATGACGCACGTAGATCGTTACGCCCGTCAGCGCGTTTTTTCCGCGTCGGAAGCCGGATCGGAAGAAGAGGCGTTGGAAGGAACGGGACTTTGCGCGTAAACGGCGGAAAGGGGCATCTTTTCTCCCTCGCCCAGTCCCAATGCCCTGCGCTTTGCGAATATACGGTGAAGTATCACTATATACGAAATTATAAGGAAGACGTCCACGCACACCCATGCGGTCGGATTGGACGCGCATATGCCCACGAATCCGAACTGCGCGGCGAATACCAACGAAGCTATGACTCTGCCCACCAGCTCGATCCCTCCGCCTATCATGGTCAGCGCGCTCCTTCCTATACCCTGCAACGCGTCGCGATAGACGAATATCGCCGCGAGCGCGATATAAAACACACCCTGCCAAAGCAGATATTGTTTGGACATATCCATCATTTCGTCCGTGACGTCCGAAGAGAACAGTCTGGTCATCGGTTCCGCGCCTATCGTGACGAACCCCAATCCGAGCAGAGCGCACACGACGCCTATTATCATGCTCCATCTCACGCCGACGCGTATGTTGGCGAACTTGCCCGCGCCGTAATTCTGCCCGCAATACGTGGCGACCGTACTGCCGAGCGCATACAGGCTTTGGGTCGCAAGGTTGTCGATCTTGGAAGCAGCCGTGTAAGCCGTGACCGCGGCGGTTCCGAGCTTGTTGAGCGCGGACTGCTGGACCATCATTCCGATCGAAGTTATCGAAAACTGCAACGCCATCGGCAGTCCGATCGCCATATGCTGCCAATAAAACTTGAACGGATTGGCAAAATGTTTCTTTCCGATACGGTAAGAACGGAACCTTGCGAAAAGGAACACGAAACAGCCTATCGCCGAGATCGCCTGCGAAAGCACCGTCGCCCATCCCGCGCCCGCAACGCCCATGCGGAAGTAAACGATGAAAAGAAAGTCGAGACCTACGTTGAGCACCGCAGCCAGTACCAGGAATACCAGAGGCGTACGGCTGTCGCCGATCGCGCGCAGCACGGACGAGCCGAGGTTGTAAAACACCGTCGCGCCGAGTCCCCAATAAATGGTCACGATATAGTCGTAGGAATAATCGATTATGTCGTCCGGCGTATTCATCAGGTCAAGCAACGGCATGGTGGTGACGACGCTTACCGCGGTAAGGATAACGGTCAGAACGACGCTCAGCAGCAACGAAGAAGCGATACTCCGCCTGACGCCCTCTTCGTCCCCCGCTCCGAAAAGCTGACTTGTCTTGACCGCGAAGCCCGCGGTCAGTCCCTGAACGAAACCGATAACGAGAAAAGAGATCGCGCTGGTCGCGCCCACGCCCGCCAAGGCGTCGTTGTTTATGGTCTGCCCGACGATTATCGCGTCGACCATGCTGTAAAGCTGTTGGAAAATATTGCCGATGAGTATCGGTATCGTGAATATGACGATGTTGCGAAGCGGCTTACCTACGGTAAGGTCTCTTGTCATAAGACTTCCTCTGATATCGGATGTCGCCTCAAAGCCTTCCCCGCGGCTGCGCAAGCAGTATTATATTACAAACTATGAAAAAGCGTATCTTTTTTTCGTGATTTTCCGAAAAATTTTCAAATTCCCGATTTTCGGGCCTCGGTCGCGAAGCCGAAACTCCGCAGCGCGATCGCGCGGTCGGCGAAAAGCGCCTATACCTCGGATTTGTTACGCATAACGCACGGAAAACGTCACGCGCGTATCGGTATCGAAGCGACCGCGTCCAGATCGGTCCCCGCGCACGCGCGCCCGGACTTTATCATATTGTACGCCTGCGACGCTATCATCGCCGCATTGTCCGTGCACAGCGACAGCGGCGGATAATACGTCTTTATCCCGGCTTCGCGGGCTTTCTTCTCCATGCTCTCGCGCAGATACGCGTTTGCGGCAACGCCTCCCGCGATCACGATTTTTTTCATGCCCGTGTCGATAGCGGCGCGCAATGCGACGTCGGTCATTATATCGACCGCCTTTGTCTGAAACGACTTCGCGACGTCGGCGGCGCAAATTTCTTCTCCCTTCTGCATTGCCGTATGGACGTAATTTATCACGGCAGTCTTGAGCCCGCTGTAAGAGAAATCGTAGCCCGTTTCCCCTTTGAGCGGCGTGGGCAAAGGAACGGTGTTGCGGCCGCTCTCGGCAAGCTTCTGTATTTGCGGTCCTCCCGGATATTCCAGTCCCAGCACTCTCGCCACTTTGTCGAACGCCTCTCCGCACGCGTCGTCCTGCGTACTTCCGAGCGTTTCCGCTTCGTCCAAGCCGCTGACCTTGGCGACCGCCGTGTGACCGCCGCTGGCAATAAGACAGAGATACGGAGGTTCGAGATCGGGGAACGCGAGATAGTTGGCTGCGATATGTCCCTTGATATGATTTACCGCCAACAACGGCTTGTCCAACGCATAGGCGAACGCCTTGGCGAAAGACACCCCCACGAGCAGAGCGCCGAGCAGTCCCGAGCCGTAGGTGACCGCCACGCAGTCGATATCGTGTTTATCCACTCCGCTCTTAGCAAGCGCTTCGGACACGACGCCGCTTATCGACATCACGTGATTCCTCGACGCGATCTCGGGCACCACTCCGCCGAAACGCCTGTGGATATCGATCTGGGAAGCGATCACGTTGGACAATATCCGCCTGCCGCGCGTGACGGCGCAGGCGGTTTCGTCACAGGACGATTCTATCGCCAGTATGACTATATCGTCTTTTCCGCGAAGCTTCTCCAGCTTTGCGCTCATTCGTTCTGTATACGAGGACATCACGCTTTCGACTTTTTGAGATAATCGAATATGAACTGTTCCAGATCCCCGTCCATGACTGCGGTTATATTGCCCGTCTCGCATCCGGTGCGGTGATCCTTGACCATCGTATAGGGGCAGAACACGTAACTGCGGATCTGACTGCCCCACTCTATCTTCTTGACTTCGCCTTTCAGTTCCGCCTCGTGCTCCTGCAATTCCTGCTCCTGCTTTTCGGCAAGTTTGCCTATGAGCATCTTCATCGCCTGTTCGCGGTTCTGTATCTGACTGCGCTCGTTCTGGCACTGAACGACGATACCCGTCGGGATATGCGTTATCCTGACGGCGCTGTCCGTCTTGTTGACGTGCTGACCGCCCGCGCCTCCGCTGCGGTAGGTGTCTATCTTGAGATCTTCGGGCTTGACTACTATTTCGGTATTGTCGTCTATTTTGGGCATGACTTCCAGCGAAGCGAACGACGTCTGCCTGCGCGACTGCGAGTCGAACGGCGATATCCTGACCAGTCTGTGCACGCCCTTTTCGGCTTTGAGATAACCGTAGGCGTTTTCTCCTTCGACGGTGAAAGTAATGCTCTTCAATCCCGCGTCGTCGCCCGCAAGCGAGTCGATGACCGTGACTTTGAACCCGTTGCGTTCGGCATAGCGCGTGTACATTCTGTACAGCATGCTGACCCAATCCTGCGCCTCGGTGCCGCCCGCGCCCGCGTGCAGCGAGAGTATGGCGTCGTTTGCGTCGTATTTGCCGTTGAGCAGGGTCTGCAACCTCAGTTCCTCGGACAGCGTGTCTATTTCGGCGAGTTCTTTTGCTATCTCTTCCTGTTCGCTGTCGGTGCCGCTTTCAAGACACAGTTCGATCAAAACTTCGAGATCGTCCGTGCGCGCGACGAGTTTATCGTACTTTTCCAGTTTGGCGTCGATCGCCGCCGCCTCGCGGTTGACGGTCTTGGCCTTGCCCAGATCGGTCCAGAAGCCTTCGCTCTCCTGTTCGGCGGTCAGTTCCTCCCTGCGCTTTTTCAGCCCCTGCACGTCGAGCGCATCGGCGAGCTCGGCAAGCTGTTTGCGCAATCTGCTCGTTTCCTGTTTTGCCTGTTCGATAACGATCATTTTATTTCAACGTTCTCCGTATTATCTCTTCGTTCCCGCTGTCGGTATCATGCGTTCTTGCCGCAGCAGTTCTTGTACTTTTTGCCGCTGCCGCAGGGACAGGGATCGTTGCGCCCGGGAGTCTTGTCCCTTTTGACGGGTTCGCGCTTCGCGGGTTCTTTTTTGACCGTTCCGCCGTAACCGCCCACTCCTTCGTGAGTCGCCTCTGCCTGAGGCTGACGCGCCTGCGCCGCCGCCTGCTCCGCACGCGTGACCACTCTCGCCCGTATCTCGATATGAGTAAGATCGCGGACGACGTTGTCCTGTATGGTTTCTACCATGCGGTCGAACATCTCGAACCCCTCTTTGCGGTAGACGAGCACGGGATCGCGCTGTCCGTAAGCGAGCAGACTGATACCCTGCCTCAGTTCGTCCATTGCGGAGATATGTTCCGTCCACGCCCTGTCCACGCAGACGAGAAGTCTGGTGCGTTCCAGCTCGTCGAAATCGAGATCCGCGCCGTTGAGTTCCTTATATATCTTTACGACTTCCTTTTTCTTCTCCTCGTACTGCTCCGCGGCGACGCGGTATATCTCTTCGATGAACGCCTCCTCGGTATTGAATCTGCCTACGAGATCGGCGTCCACGAGCCCTGTGCCCTTTTTGAGCACGCGCTCTTCCAATTCCTTGTTGAACGCCGCGTAATTCCAGTCCGCATAGTCGGTTTTGAGATCGACGAATTCGGCGCAGATGCGTTTGACGACCTCTTTCATCATCGCCAGTATCTGTTCGTGGACGACCAGATCGTCCAGTACGATATTGCGCTGCTTATAGATTATCTCTCTCTGCTTGTTGAGCACGTCGTCATAGCTTATGACGTGTTTTCTGATGGAGAAGTTCCTGTCCTCGACGCGCGCTTGAGCGTGTTCGATCTGTTTGGACAGCATCTTGAACGATATCGGTTCGTCTTCCTCTATGGGCAGCCTGGATACCATGTTGCGCAGAGTGTCGCCGCCGAAAATACGCAGCAGATCGTCCTCCATGGACAGATAGAATTTGGAGGAGCCGGGATCCCCCTGTCTGCCGCTTCTGCCTCGCAGCTGATTGTCTATACGGCGGGATTCGTGCCTTTCGGTGCCTATTATCCTCAGACCGCCCAGCGCGATGACCTGAGCCTTCTCGGCGTCGGTGTCCTTTTTGAAAAGTTCGTAATACTTCTTGTAATCGGCGCGCGCTTTGAGTATCTCCTCGTCCGAAGTCGCGGCGTGTCCGACCGCAGCCTCTATCACGTCGTGCGGATAGCCCATATTGACCAGTTTGTGCTTGGCAAGATATTCGGGGTTGCCTCCGAGCATGATATCGGTACCTCTGCCCGCCATGTTGGTGGCTATCGTAACGGCGCCCAGTTTGCCCGCCTGAGCGACTATCTCAGCTTCGAGCGCGTGATTTTTCGCATTGAGCACGGTGTGGGGAACGCGCATCTTTTTGAGTATTGCGGACAGCTCCTCGCTCTTGTCGACGCTCACCGTACCTACAAGTACCGGCTGCTTTTTCTTGTAACAGTTCTCGATATCCGCGACGATGGCTTTGAGTTTGCCTTTCCTGGTCGTGAACAGATCGTCTATCTCGTCCACGCGTATCGTGGGCTTGTTGGTCGGCACGACCACGACGTCCAGATTATATATCTTCTCGAACTCCGCTTCTTCCGTCTTCGCGGTACCCGTCATGCCCGACAGTTTGTGATAAAGGCGGAAGAAATTCTGGAATGTGATCGACGCGAGGGTCTTGTCCTCCGCCTTTATGCGGACGTGTTCCTTCGCTTCGATCGCCTGATGCAATCCGTTGCTGTAACGCCTGCCCACCATCTGACGGCCGGTAAATTCGTCCACGATGATGACCTCGTCGTCTACGACGATATAATTGCTCTCGCGCTTCATCACGACGTGGGCTTTGAGCGCGTTGTCGATATAATGTTTGATCTGCTGGTTCTCGTAATCGGACAGATCCTCTATGCCGTAATATTTTTCCGCCTTGGCGGCGCCGTTCTCGTTGAGGTAAACGGTCTTTTCCTTCTCGCCTATCTCGTAATCGCCCGTGTTCTCGCAAACCGCGCCGCAGTCGGGACACTCCACCTGCTTGGAGCGGTCGGAAATGCGGCCGTCGTCGAATTCGCGCCCGCAGTCGGGGCAGACGTAATGCGGACCGTGCAGAGTACGGACGAAAGCGTCCGCCTTTTCGTACGGCTCGGAACTGCTCTTGCCTCTGCCGCTGATGATGAGCGGCGTGCGCGCTTCGTCGATCAATATGCTGTCCACCTCGTCCACTATCGCGAACGCGAGTTTGCGCTGTACGCGGCGGGACGCGACGATCGCCATATTGTCGCGCAGATAGTCGAAGCCGAGCTCGTTGTTGGTAGTGTACAGCACGTCGCAGGCGTAAGCGGCGCGCTTCTGTTCGGCGTTCATCTTCTGGAGATTGACTCCTACGGTCAATCCGAGGAAACGGAAGACCTTGCCCATCCAGTCGCAGTGATACTGCGCGAGATATTCGTTGACGGTAACGATCTGCATCCCTTCGCCCGTCAAAGCGTTGAGGTATGCGGGCAAAGTGGCGACGAGGGTCTTGCCTTCGCCGGTACGCATTTCCGCGATACGCCCCTGATGGAGAACGATACCTCCCATTATCTGCACGTAAAAATGCCTGAGCCCCAACACTCGGGTGCTTGCCTCCCTAACGGTGGCGAACGCCTCCGGCAACAGTTGGTCGAGGGTCTCTCCCTCTGCGTAGCGGCGTTTATATTCCTCTGTACAGGCGGCGAGCTGTTCGTCGCTCATCGCCTTGAATTTGTCCTCGAGCGCAACGACTTTGTCCGCGATCTTGCGGACTTTGCTCAGTTCTCTTGCGTTGCGGTCGGGGAATATCTTGGACAGAATACCCATTTTTCACCTCTCGGCATCGGTATCGCGCGACTGCGCAATAATATATTTATAACTAAAATACCGTGCTTAAACATATTAGCACAGCCCGCGCTTTCAGTCAAGCATAATCGGAGGAGCGCGCCGCGCGAAGAATGGCGCTATACCGCGTATTCGCGCGCATCGCCGCGCCCGAACGGATCGTAACGCCGCCTGCGACGCGGTTCCCGATAAGGCGGCGCTTTCGATGCGGCCTTGCCCGTATTCCGTTCACGTAAATAAGAAAAAGGACGGAAATCCGCCCTTTTTCGTAATATGTTTTCGGTTTTTGCGTTATCACACAACGGACGGCAACGTCAGTAGACTATGACTTCCCCGTTCTCTTTGACCTCGACCGTATCCCCCGTCTTCACGCTTTCCAGAAATTCGTCGCCCAATCCGTCCACGGCGATCACGGAACTGTTTTCCCATATCCTCGCCAGGACTATCCCGCTTGCGGCAAGACTGTCTATATGCTTCGAAAACAGGAAACACGCGGGGTTGATGCCCATTGCGCATACGGTCTGGATGACCAGTCCTCCCGTCGTCGAACCGATCGTGATGGGAAGGCACAGCGCCTTGCCCGTAATGATCTTGCCGTAAATATCGGGATTGTTCTGATCCGCCGCCACGACCTCTTTGGCGTTCGCCATCGCGCTTTTCTGAAACGTCGCGAGGGTGTTGACGCCCGCCTTGGATACAACGGCTTCTCCTTTCCAGTTTCCGCCCGCGACGGCTCTGCCCTTGAACACTTTCATATCACACCTCCCCGCCGCTTATCAGAGTCAGCAGCTCGCTGTCTTTGTAATATCTCGCCGCCGAATAGGTACGCAGCTTGTTGCTGCTCGTCGCGATCGGTATGCGCTTGGTCAGCGGATTGTTCGTATACATAAGCGGACATATGCTCGTAAGCGTCGCGCCCGTCGCCGTAAGTCGGGCGTAGTTTCCGCTTCTGCGGAACTTCTCCGCCACTGCGGGCGCCGCGCACAGCACCGTCCTCACGGCGACCTTTTTCCTGCCCTTTGCCGCAAGGGTCCCGACTATATCGTCCGTCCATTTTTCGAGCTGCCCGTACGTCAGATGGGGACAGCCTATGAAACACAGCTTCGGCTTTGCTCCCGCGTCTTTCCACATCACCGGATAGGATCTGTAGACCCGCTCCAATTCCGCGTCGTCGATAACGTACGTCTTGGCGTCTTCGGCGATCAACGCTTCTCCCAGGTCCTTCGCCTCGGGCGTGAGATTGTCGATATGGTACAGCCCGACGGCTCCGTTGCTGGCGGTCGCCGCGCCGAAATCTTTGAGATAAGCGATGGCGTCGTCCGTGAGCTCGCCGCCTAAGAATGCGTCCAGCCCGAAGATATACGGCACGTCTTCCATGACCTTCATGCCGACGGCGCTGCCCAGGATCTGCGCCTCGGGCCTTGCGGTCGTCCTGACGTACACTTTCCACGTCGCGCGCCGCCCCTCGTCGGTCACAAGTCCGAAATCGGGCACGTATCCCACGATCGAGCCGAAGAGGTCGAGCATACCGCTGTTGCGGTTGCAGCGCGCTCCCAGGACCGAGTTGGCGAATACTACCGCCGACGACTCCGCCCAGGACAACACGTCGCCCTTTGCGGGCACGTTGCCCACCTCGGGCAGATAACAGGTGCAGGTAAAGGCGTCTTTATCCGTAAGCCCCACGGCGGCGAGCTGACGCTCATAGTCCGCCTGACGGGAATACATGATCTTTGAAAAGACCAGTTTGTCCAGAACGCCGCATTTGACGTTGGCGTAATCGATGGGTCTGGGATCGACGGTAAATCCGCCCTCTGCCTTCAATCCCTCCGAGATCAGCTCGTCCATGGTGCGGAACAGCGGTTTGAGAAGCCCGATCCCGAAGCTGGTGACGAGATGTCCCTGCGCGTGGGTGACGGGGATCAGTCTTTTCGCTCCGAATATCTCGCCGAACATGATCAGCGTGCGCATGACTTTCGCCTTTACTTCGCCCTGCTTTCCTTCCGCTATCTCTCTCTGCTCGGGAGTGAGCTCCATTGCGAAATTTTCCATATTCGCCTCCTAAATGCTTTCCGCGACCTTCCATGCGCGCCATACGACGGTACGCAGATTGCCCACTCCGTCGGCGTCGCCCACGAGTTTCACCTTGCGGGACGCGGGTGCGAGCGGATCGGGCACGTATCCCACGGATACTATCACGCTGTCTGCGGGTATCCGCACGATCTTGCCGTCCGCGCCTTTTACTTTCACCTCTTTGTCGCCGATCTCTTCCACCTTGCTTTCGAGATAGACGGGCACTTTTTTGGCGTTGAAGAAATCGCGCAGATACGACGAATTCGCAAGGCATACTCCGCGCACCGCGATCAGATCGTTTTTCATCTCCACTATCACAGGGTGCTTGCCCTTGTTGTACAGGTCGTAGGCGATCTCGCAGCCGGTAAGCCCTCCGCCGATGACGACTACGTTGTCGCCGACGGGCTTTTTGCCTTCGAGATAGTCTATCGCCTCGATCGCCTTGTCAATGCCGGGAGTATTGAGTCTGCGCGGCTTCGCGCCCGTAGCGACGACCACGACGTCCGCGTCGAGCGCCGCAGGGTCTTTGATCTCCGTCCCGAATTTTATCTCGACGGGCAATTTGGACAGCTGCCGCTTGTACCATTCTATGAGCCGTTTGTCCTTTTCCTTGAAATCGGGAGCCGCCGCCGCGATAAAGACTCCGCCTAGACGGTCGCTCTTTTCGTACAGCGTGACCTTGTGCCCGCGCATGGCGGCGATCCTCGCAGTTTCCATACCGCCTATGCCGCCGCCTATGACCGCGACTTTCCTGACCTTCTTTGCGGGCTTTATCTCGAATTTCTTCTCCTGCATCGTACGGGGATTGAGCGCGCAGCGCGCCATATGCGATACGTCGTCGAACGCCTCGTCGTTCGCCACTCCCTTGTAATGCGCCATTGCGAAGCAAGCGTTGTGACAGCATATGCAGGGCTGGATATCCTCTTCGCGACCCTCCATCAGCTTGGTCACCCATTCGGGATCCGTGAGGAACTGCCGCGCCACGCCCATGCCGTCTATCCTTCCGTCCGCTATCGCCTGCGACGCGGTATCCGGTTCCATACGTCCCGCGCATACTACGGGGATATCGACGAATTTTTTGATATGAGCGACGTCGTCGAGATTGCAGTTGAGCGGCATATATGCGGGCGGATGCGCCCAATACCACGCGTCGTACGTGCCGTTGTCGGCGTTGAGCATATCGTATCCCGCGTCCTGCAAATACTTTGCCGCTTTTTCGCTCTCTTCCATATCTCTGCCGACTTCGACGTATTCTTCTCCCGGAATTGCGCCCACGCAGAAATCTTTGGTCTTGCTGATGACGGAATAGCGCAGCGAAACGGGATAATCCTCTCCGCAGCGCGACTTGATCTCTCTTACGACCTCGACGGGGAAACGGTACCTGTTCTCGAAACTGCCGCCGTATTCGTCCTTTCTGCGGTTGGTGTATTTGAGAGTGAACTGATCGAGCAGATAGCCTTCGTGCACCGCATGGACCTCCACGCCGTCCACTCCCGCTTCCTTACACAGCCTCGCCGTCTCGCCGAAAGCGTATACCATCTGTCTGATCTCGTCCACGGTCACCGCGCGGCACATAACGTCCTCCGCCCACCGCGACGGGAGCTCGCTGGGCGAAGCGCACAGATATTCGGCGTCGATTATCGGCTTGACGATCTTGCCCAGAGTCTTGTTCGTGAGCAGTATCTTCAATGCGTCCGTTATCGCGAACGATCTGCCGAAGCCCGCCGTGAGCTGTACGAACAGTTTCGCGCCCGTCTTATGCAGTTCGGTCATGTACTCTTTGAGCTGCGCGAACATCTTCTTGTTCTGATACAGCCAGCGTCCTCCGATCGTATCGCGAAGAGGCGCTATGCCCGGAATGATGAGTCCGACGTTCTGTTTCGCCCTCTGCATAAAGAAGTTTGCCGCTTCTTTATCGAAGTGGTTGGGCTCCATCCAGCCGAACAGCGACGTGCCTCCCATAGGGCACAGCACGATACGGTTTTTGATCTCCACGTCGCGTATCTTCCACGGCGTGAACAGAGCTTCGTATTTTTTATCCATAAGCGCTGATCCTCCTCGCTTTCTGTTTATTATCGGTAAAAGAACGGCGCAGTCCGTCCGTCGGGATAACGTAAGACTGCGCCCTATTATATTCTCGTATCGGTGTTAAAATTTTAACGTTTGCGGGCGCTGTCGCACGCCCTGCCGTTCACGGCGGCGTCTCCCTTATCCTTTCTTCCATTATTGCACAAGGCTGACGTGATTTCAAGACCGAAACCGAAATTTTTCCCAATATTTACACAAACGGTACGAAAAAGCGCCGACCTATCCCCGATCTCCGCTCCGTCCCGCCGCGAGCGGACGGCGGAAACGGTCCGAAAACGCGAAAAGAAAGGGTGTAAAGCCCTTTCTTTCGGATCGCGTTCGGTTTGCGAACGAGTTTATTTCAAAAACGTGAGATTTTCGTCTTTTATACTGAAATCGCGTTTGACCTGTTCCCATTGTTCTTCGGATCCGGCGTACGTTATGCGCAGGTCGGGATTCACGTTATAGCAACACTTTCTCATGTCTTCAATGCTTTCGGGAACGAATAGTTCGGACACACCGGAATCGAAAACGCCGCTCAGGATCCTTTTCGTACCCTCTTTTATCTCGACGGACGTAATTCCCTCTTTGACTCCTGCGAGCGTATTTCCCGCATACAGACAGTCTCCTTCCCAGTTTGCGTCGTTCAGGTAGAACTTCGATCCTTTCAGGATTGCCGAGGGTAAACTGCCGTATCCGTCGGATAACTCGACCTCTTCGAGCGCGGGGAACGCATACGTTCCGCCGGCTATACTCGCTCCGTCGTAAACCACGAGCTTTTTCACATATCGGGAAAACGACTCGTATGCGTTACTTGTTCCGGATCCTTCGAAAACGTATAGAATTCCCGAATAGATCGATAAAACGCCGTTATCGCTCGTATAAGCGCTGTCGCTCTCTCTCGTTTCGGCTATCCGTACGCTGTATCCGTCGTAAAAAGCGTCCGACCAGGTCACGGTCGCTTCGCCAGACGACGGGACTTCGCAGGGAACGGCGGTTTCCGCTCTGATGAAGCTTCCGTCCGCGAACCTCGCGGTATAGCTGATATACGCCTCGGGTATGCCCTCGATAAAATAAGCTCTGCTGACGCTGAGATTGACAAGTTCCTTTTTTTGTCTTTCGGCAGTCGCCGACGCGGGCGCCGCTTTGTCCAGCATGACGCAGGCGACGGCGGAATCTCTGTACGTAACGACTATTTCCGTGTGTACTCCCGTCAAAAACGCCTCTATTTTGCTCCGTTCGGCTTCGTCCGTCGTATAATATCCCGATATGTTCGCACGCCAGTCGTCTCCGACCAAGGACTTTATCTCTTCTATTCTTTGCACATATTCCTCGGGATAGTAATATTGATACGACAATCTCCCGGAACTCCTGCCTCCGAAGGTCAATTCGCCGTCCGTTCCGATATAAGCATATTCGGAAGACTCAAGCCTTGCTTCCCAAGTATTGTCTTGCTCGTCTTTCTCCCTGAATATCTCGTTCACGTCGCCTGACGACATCCCTACCGAAATCCGCGAGACATATGCGTCGCTTCCGAACATTGCCGCGATAGCCTCGGCTTGCGCCTCTTCCGCCTTTCTTTCGTTCCTCTCCGAGACCCACTGTATTATCTCGGGCGTAAGGAACGGGACTGCCACAAAGACCGCCAACGATACCAACGTGACGACTACTCTTATAATGACGGATCTTTTTCTTCTGTTTTCCGCTTCCTGCGCAGCCTGCTGCTGTTGCTGCAACTGCTGCATCAGATATGTGTTCTGCTGCGCGATCCCGTCCGTCGGCGCCGCCGTTCCGTCTGTGGCGGCAGCTATCCCGCTTTCTGCAGACGCAGTCGCAACCGTCGCCGATTGCAGAGCCTCTCCCGACATATTGCCTCCGCTCCGCAATTCCTTTATCCTCTTGGAATCGGCAACGATCGCCATGATATTTTTCACGACCAGATACGGCGTGGCGACGATCCCGCAAGCAAGCCCCAACACCGCGGTCAGGATCTTCCTCAGCAATCCTTTACGTTTTTGTTTTACAACGACTACGGCAACGCCCTTGTCCTGCGCTTTCTTGGTCAATTTGTCCATCTTGCGCGAGTTGTACCCTAGCGCAAAAGGCAATCCGCAGAACAAAAGACCGAATATCACTTTCATGCCGATATCCATCTGCATTGTAAAAAACACAATGCCGAAAGCATACGACGCTACCGACAATACGGTTTTGACGATCAGTTTTTTGCGCTCCGACTCCAATTCTTTAAGCTCGTCCATATCTCCTCTCCTGCCTTTACGTTTCGATATACTTGCCCTTGGACAAGTATTCAAGGATATTATATCTCCAAAGACATATAATGTCAACGATATGGAGCAAAAAGATATTTTGGTCGTACCCAGGATCCGTTATCTGATGGAAGCGCACGGTCTGACCCAGTACGCTCTCGCAAAAAGGCTGGGTATCAGTCAAAGCACGATCTGCAACTGGCTTAACGGCAAAAAAGAACCGAGCATAGAAAGTCTGTGGAAAGTCGCCGATTTTTTCGACGTAACGGTGGATTATCTTATCGGAAGATCGGAATTCTGACTGTCGTCAAAGCGTGCGTACGCGAAATAGGTACCCGACGGATACTATCGAAAAGAGACCGCCGTGAACTCTCTGCTCTCTCCCGCAAGATCGATCAATGTGACGATATGCCCCACGACGTCGTACGCCGCGGAATCGGTCACTTTCTGCCACACGTCGAGCCGATAGCGGTTTTCGGGATAAAAATAAGAGGGCGCGACAAAGTTTACGCCTCCGACTTCGGGCTCATTGAGCTTTTCCCCGTCCGTGCGGGGCTCAAACGTCAAGACCTTTTCGCCTTTGCGGAATATAGCCACGCCTCCGTCACATTCTCTTTGCGCGTTGTATTCGTTGACGAAATCGTTGTGATCGAACAGCGTCGTCACTCCGTCCTTTCCGAGTCCGAAAACGTAATAATAGCCGTATCCGCCGCTGCCGCCGGTCGACGCGGCGAAAAAGATCTGTTCGTTTCCGTCGCCCAGAAAATCGAACGCCGATACCGTAGCGCCGTAGCCGCAGCCCTCTATCGGCACGGATACCGAACCGTATTCGAGCGTAAAATCGCAGAACGCATAGCCTCCCGCCACAGCCCTCGTCCCGTACAGATAAACGTCGACTTCTTCGCCGTCCACCGTCGCAACCGTTCGGGACAGCAGTTCTCTCTCCGTAGTTTCCGCCGACGTTTTCGTCCAACCGAACAACAGTACCGCGGCAGCCAATGCCGCCGCGACTATCAAATAAGCGCGCGCTTTCATTCTTCCCATAGGATATAGGATGCGCTGCGCGCGGTTTTTTATATGCTTTCCCCTGCCGAAAGACTCTCTTCTTTACGACGGCTCTTTCCCGACATACCGCGCAGACCGCCGCCGTACGCCTTTTGCGTTTCTCCTCTCAGAACGCAAAGTCCGTCCTCGGCGTCATTCGCTTATATCGCTCTCGCGGAATATGAGTTTATCGCATCTGAAAAAATACAGTTCTCCGTCCGCCTGTGTTATCGCGTAGTTGAAAAAACGTAAAGCAAATCCCGTATCGCAGACGATATCCGCCTCCTGCGCAAGATAGTAGTTGCTCTCGTCGAGGTCCACCCACCTGTTCCACTCGGGAGCGTAGACATTTTTTCCCACGCCCTTGTTCAGCAATGCGAATATTTCGTCGAACGGTCTGTCAAACGGCCATTCCGACTCGGACGCTTCGTAATTCACGTTGTCGGGCACGATCCAGAACACGTCCTCGCCGTCCTTACGGGCAAGCACGAAATTGGGCGTCGATCCCTCTACTGCGTAAGGGCCGTTGGCAGCCCCCTCGTCCGTAAAGACGATCTCGTCACAGCCGAGATTTTCGAGAACGTAGTTGTCGAGAGCCTCCCCCTCTCTGCGGTACGTGCAGCCCGCGAACAGTACCGCGAGCACCGCCGCCAACGCGATCGCGGCGGCAATTTTCAACGATCTTACATCTCTCCTATTCATGATCCGCCTCCCCGAGGGCCGCCTGCGCTTCGCTTTCCGTAAATTCCGGAACAAACCCGCTTTCCGCGTCGGCGTCTTCGCGGAAGAAATACAGCGTTCCGCCCGACTGCACTATCCGCCGATCCTTTACGACAAGCGCGAGCGCGGAGTCGTTGCCGCCCGGAGCCTGCGGGATATTCGGTTCGAGATCCTCTATCCTGATATTCCCGATATCCTCTTCTTTGTATATTTCCTCTCCCGCTCCCGCGTTGAGCAGCGCCGTCATCTCGTCGAAAGTTTTCAAAAACGGCCACGGCGCCTCATACGGCGGATAGTCTTCCGACAGCGGGACCAGGACAAAACGCTTCTCGCCGTCTTTTACCGCAAGCACGTGCCACACGCCCTCTTCTCCGGACGATCGCATGAGCTGACTTCCCGACATACGTTCTCCCCCTCCTATAAAAAGGATTTCATCGTATCCCATAGAAGTCACTTCCCGCACGACGTCGTCCCTGTTCCTTTCGGCTACGATGGTGAGCGGAACGCACGCGGCGACGGTGATACATATCGCCGCCAGAATACAAACCGAGATAAAAACAGGTATCCTTCTCATATTCCCTCCCTTGCGATATAATCATAACATATAAAATCGTCGTTGTAAATACGCTTTCGGATATTTGCGAAAAAAAGGCGCGGCTAGGAGAGATGCCGCGCCCGATGTATAATTCCTTCTCGCGCCCGGGACCTTCCCTTTCGGGACGGCGCGGAAAGGTCATACCTGATTATAATTACTGTCCGCTCTTGCCGTAGTTGGAGAGCACCCTCGCGCTCGGATCGTCCACGTCGCAGCCCTGCCAGTTTTTGTTGGGCATCCAGAAATCCGCGACCATACGCGCCTGCCCCGGGTAGTATTTCTCGAATATCTCGCGGTAGAGCAGGCTCTCTTTCGTGAACGGCTTTGCATGGTAGGCGTACTTTTCCGCCTTTTCGCGCCAATCGTCGCCGTAGACTTCCTCGGCGTACGCTTTGAGATCGTCCACCATGGAGTGCCCGACCGCGTCGGAAAACGCCGCCTTTTCGCGGTACAGTATGTTTTGCGGGAGCCAATCCCCCTCGAAAGCCTTTCTCAGCAGGTACTTACCCGTGCCGTAGCGGTTGAGTTTGAGTTCGGGATCGACGCTCATAACGTATTTGACGAATTCAAGATCTCCGAACGGGACGCGAGCCTCCATCGAGTTGACGGAGATACACCTGTCCGCGCGCAGCACGTCGTACATATGCAATTCGGACACCCTCTTCTCCGCTTCCGCCTGGAAAGCCGCTGCGTCGGGAGCAAAGTCCGTATATTTGTAGCCGAACAGTTCGTCCGATATCTCGCCGGTGAGAAGCACTCTCATGTCCGTCGTACGGCGTATCTCCCTGCACAGCAGATACATACCCATCGAAGCCCTCACCGTGGTGATGTCGAACGTGCCCAGCGCGGCTATCACCTCTTCGAGAGCGGCTATCACCCTGTCGCGGTCGATAATGACCTCGGTATGTTCGGAGCCGATGTAATCGGCGACCTGTCTTGCATATTTGAGGTCTATCGCGTCCACGTCCATACCTATCGCGAAAGTCCGTATCCTGCCGGGCATCATACGGCTGCCTATCGCGCAGACGAGCGAGCTGTCCAGTCCTCCCGACAAAAGAAATCCGAGCGGAGCGTCGCTGTCGAGCCTTTTCTCCACCCCCGCAACCAGTCTTTCGCGGATGCCCGCGCATACCGCGTCGAGCGGCCCGGACACAACGTTTTCCACCGCGGTCATGTCGCAATAACGGACGAACGAACCCTTTGCGTAATAGTGCCCCGGAGGGAACGGCTTTATCTCGCCGTCTGCGAAACCTACGAGGTTTTTCGGTTCGCTCGCAAAAACGATCGCTCCGTTTACGTAACCGTAATACAACGGCCTTATACCTATCGGGTCGCGCGCGGCGACGTAGTCGTCCGCGTCCGCGTCGTAAAGGACCAACGCGAATTCGGCGTCCAGCAACGGGAACATCCCGACGCCGTACTCGGAATACAGCGGGAGCAATATCTCGCAGTCGCTGTCCGACTCGAAAGTATAGCCCTTTTCTTCGAGATGTTTCTTAAGCTTCCTGAATCCGTAGATCTCGCCGTTGCAGACGAGCTTGCTGCCGCCGAACGAAAACGGCTGCATACCGCTGTCGGTCAATCCCATTATGGCAAGACGGTGAAAACACATCCAGCCGGTCGCCGTTTCCTCTATCCTGCTCATGTCGGGGCCTCGGGAAACGGTCTTGTCAAACGCTTTTATCAATTCTTCTCTGTCGACGTCCTTGGTCGTACAGCACATTATCGAACACATACGTCCTCCTGCGGAAAACTGCGCCGCTCTCGCGGCGGTCGGGCAAAAGCCCTTTGCCGAAAACCTTCATACGAAATATCGCTCCGGCTAACGCCGGTTTCGGCCGTCCGCAATATCCGCCGCGGCGCGCACGAACTCGCGGAACAGCGGGTGCGCCGCATTCGGGCGCGATTTGAACTCGGGATGGAATTGCACCCCTATGTAAAACTTCCTGTCGGGGATCTCGACGACCTCGACGAGCCTGCCGTCGGGCGACGTCCCCGATATCTTCATACCGGCATCTTCGAAAGCTTCGCGGTATGCGTTGTTGAACTCGAAACGGTGTCTGTGTCTCTCGGAAAGCTCAGTCCTGCCGTATATGCCGTAAAGCCTGCTTCCCTCTTTGACCGCGCACGGATAAGCGCCGAGACGCATCGTTCCGCCCAACCTGACTCCGTGCTGATCGGGCATGAGGTCTATAACGGGATTTTTCGTGCCCGTGTCGAATTCAAACGAATTTGCGTCGGCAAGTCCGAGTACGTCGCGGGCGAATTCTATCACCGCGATCTGCATGCCCAGACATATCCCGAGATACGGTATATCGTGCTCGCGGGCATAGCGCGCAGCCTCTATCTTGCCGTCTATCCCGCGGAATCCGAATCCTCCCGGGACAAGGATGCCGTCCGCGCCCGAAAGAAGTCTGTCCGCGCTGTCCGCGGTTATCTCCTCGCTGTCCACCCAATCGATGACGACTTTGCGCGAATTTTCGAATCCCGCGTGGCGCAGCGACTCGGCGACCGACAGATAGGCGTCGTGCAGCTGGACGTATTTGCCCACCAACGCTATTTTCACTTCTCCCTCTGCGCGGCGGGCGCGGTCGAGCATCGCGTCCCATTCGCTCATATCCGCTTCGCGCGGATCAAGTCCCAGCTTGCGGCATACGATCGCGGAGAGATTTTCTCTCTCCAACATCACGGGCGCCTCGTAAAGCAGCGGCACGGTCACGTTGTCGATAACGCAGTCGTTTTCCACGTTGCAGAACATCGCTATCTTTGCCTTTATCTCCTCCGGCAGAGGCAGATCCGACCGCGTGACGATTATGTCGGGCGCGATACCCATGCCCTGCAACTCCTTCACGGAATGCTGAGTGGGTTTGGATTTGAACTCGCACGAGCCCGATATATAAGGCACGAGCGTGACGTGTATAAAACAGCAGTTTTCCCTGCCTACGTCCATCGACACCTGTCTTATCGCCTCGATGAACGGCTGACTTTCTATATCGCCTATCGTTCCGCCTATCTCGGTGATGACCACGTCTGCTCCGCTGTCCGCACCGACGTTGTGGATAAACGATTTTATTTCGTTGGTGATATGGGGTATGACCTGTACGGTCTGACCGAGGTATTCTCCGTTGCGCTCTTTGTTGAGTACGTTCCAGTACACCTTGCCGGTCGTGAGATTTGAAAACTTGTTCAGATTCTCGTCGATGAATCTCTCATAATGCCCCAGATCGAGATCCGTCTCCGCTCCGTCCTCGGTGACGAACACCTCGCCGTGCTGATACGGACTCATCGTTCCCGGGTCGATGTTGATATACGGGTCGAGCTTCTGCGACACGCACTTGTAGCCCCTGCTTTTGAGCAATCTGCCAAGGCTCGCCGCCGTAATGCCCTTGCCCAATCCCGAAACGACTCCTCCGGTTACGAAAATATATTTCATGGTCCCTCCGCGTCGGCCGTTCTCTCCAAACGAAAAAGCGCCCGTAACAGACACCATGTCTGTTACGGACGCCATTGTCCGACAAAAATTTTATAGCTATATGATAATACTCCGCCGCCGATTTGTCAATCGGCAAAACGCACTTTTTCGAACCTATCTTTCAATTTTCGTAAGTGCGCAGTATCTCCGACGCCACTTCGAAGCGACTCTTGCGCGAGTTCATCGCTTCTTTTTCGATATATTTGTGCGCGGCTTCTTCCGAAAATCCCAGATATTGCATGAGCACCAATTTTGCCCTGTCCACGGTCTTTATCTCCGCGACCTTGTTTTGCAGATTCGCAACGGTGCGTTTCATGTTCCGCATACGCGCCGCCGTCGCCGCCGCGATCCTGACGCACTGCCGCGCATACGATATCTGACACGGCTTGCTCACGACGATCACGCCCGCGCCCTCCGCCTTGGCAGCCGTGACTTCGTAAAGCTGCGCCTTGACAAACAGCAATATCCCCGCGCTCGTCCTCTCCGCCGCGTCGCAAGCGAGATCGGTGCCCAACTCGTCCTCGAGAGGCGCGTTGACCACTATGAGCGAAAACGAGTCCGACGACATCATTCTCCTCGCCTCGTCCGCCCGACGGCATACGACCGCGTCGGCGAACAGACCGCTTTCGGGTCCGAACAACGTCGACGTTTTGAATTCGGTCGAAGACACGACGAGCGCCCTGTTCACGGTCAGCCTTCCAAAAAGCTCTCCGCGGCTTTTTTGCCGAGAGTTTCCGCTACGAACGCGCTTTTTGCCGCGAGCGCTTTCGCCTCGGAAAGCGTGGCGGGAAGCATGGGATATTTCCCCTCTTGCGCGAGATAGGCGTTCTCGTCGCACTCATCGGGCAGTTCTTCGCCGTTCTCTATCCCTTCGAGTCCCGCGTTGAGCAACAGTGCGAAAGCCAGATACGGGTTGACGACGCAGTCGGGGTTGCGCACTTCTATTCTCTTGCTGTCGCCGTAGGCGTACGGCACGCGGACCAACTGACTGCGGTTCCCTCTCGACCAGGTCGCAAAACGCGGCGCCTCGAAAGCTCCCAGACGGGCGTAAGAAGCCTCCTTCGGATTGGTAAAAGCGCATATCTCGGATATCCTGTTGAGTATGCCCGCGATGAACGACCTCGCGTCCCTGCGCATGGCTCCGTCGCCGTCGAATATGTTGACCCCGTCCTTGATCAGAGATATATTGACGTGAAGTCCGTTGCCGCTCTCCCCCGGCACGGGCTTGGGTTCGAAAGACGCCGTGAGTCCGTTGTTTCGCGCGACGGAAGCGACCACCCACCTGAACGTGACGATGTTGTCCGCGGTCTCCATCACGCCGTCGTAACGGAAATCGACCTCGTTCTGCCCCGGGCCGTGTTCGTGGTGCGACCTTTCCGGTCTTAGGCCCATCTGCTCGAGCGTGACGCATATCTCGCGGCGGACGTTCTCTCCTCTGTCCTTGGGGAACACGTCGAAATAGCCGCCGTCGTCGAGCGGGACCATTTTTCCCTCCTCCTCACGGAAAAGATAGAATTCGCACTCGGCGCCGATGTTGCACGAATATCCCATGCCCGCGGCGCGCCTCTTGATCCTGTCCAACACGTATCTGCCCGACCCCTCGAAAGGCTTTCCGTCGGGATAATATATGTCGCAGATCATCCTTATGACGACCCCGCCCATCGACCGCCACGGAACGACGCTCATGGTCGAAGGATCGGGACGGAGAAACAGATCGGACCTGTCCACGCCGAGAAATCCTCTCACCGCCGACGCGTCGAACGCGATACCGTATTTGAATGCCTTCTCCAACTGATCGGGAAGTATCGAGATATTTTTAAGTTCTCCGAACAGATCGCAGAAAGCGAGCCTTATGAATCTGACGTCGTTCTCTCTGACGAATTCGGAGACGTCCTGCTGAGTGAATCCCATTGCGCACCTCTTTTCCGCCTCGGCGGTTTTTACGTTTTGATTATAATACATTACGCGCTCCGTGTCAAAGAGCGCGCATACGGAAAAGCGGCGCTTACGTTCGCGCCGCCGCTCCGTCAATTACCGGTATACATCCTCTTATAAGGATTGTCGCTGTCGGGCGTAAGTCTGATAAATCCTTTACCCGTGTAGATCAAAGGATCTTTTCCGAACTTCTCGCACCACTGCCTCACCAACGATCCCGCATATTCGGGCAGCGTTTCCACCCTCTCCGCTTTTACCTGCGGAGGCAGCTTGACCGGCACTTTGTCACAGCGCAGATATATCTCTCCGCCGTGCATGCCCGTACCGCAGAAGTAACCCACGATGGGCTTGGCGCCTATGTTGTCGCCGAGCACGATCATCGTTCCTCCCGCCTGATATTCGCCGAGAAAACTGCCCGCTCTGCCGCCTATGACAATCGCGGGACGGTTGTCGCGGTACGCTTTCATATGTATGCCGCAGCGGTAACCGACATCTCCCTCTATGAATATCCTGCCGCCGCGCATCGCGTATCCCGTGGCGTCCCCCGCGCTGCCGAACACGGTTATCTCGCCCGCGTTCATCGTGTCGCCGGTCGCTTCCTGAGCGTTGCCGTGCAGTTCTATCTCGGCGCCGTCGAGATATGCGCCGAGAGCGTTGCCCGGCGTGCCGTATATTACGATCTTCCTGCCTTTTCCGAGCGCCGTCGCGATATACCTCTGCCCTATGCAGCCGTCTACGACCGACTCTTTGTCCGAAGAATTTTTTATCGCGTCCGCAAGTTCGCGGAACGACATATTTCCTGCGTCTATCCTCATACCCGCCTCACATCGATTCTCCGGCGCACTTTATGCCGAGTATTTTCAGTTCTCTGTCCGTCAGTCCTATCCCGCGCAGCATCAGCCTGTTGCCTCTCAGCGCCTCTACGGAGTTGATGCCCATGCCTCCCATCATCTCTTCGAGTTCGTGTTTCCATGCGGTCACGAGATTGACCAGCCTCTTGTATCCGATCTCGGGATCCAGCCTTTTGACCAGATCGGGTCTTTGGGTGGCTATGCCCCAGTTGCATTTGCCGTCGTGACAGCTTCGGCACAGATGACAGCCCAGTGCGAGCAGAGCCGCAGTGCCGATGTAGCACGCGTCCGCGCCCAGAGCGACGGCTTTGAGCAGATCGCTGCTCGACCTGACGGATCCGCCGACCACGACGGAGACGTTGTCCCTTATCCCCTCTTCGCGCAGCCGCTGATCGACCTGTGCGAGCGCGAGTTCGACGGGAATGCCCACGTTGTCGCGTATCCTTGTGGGAGCCGCGCCCGTACCTCCCCTGAAACCGTCTATCGCTATCACGTCCGCTCCGCTGCGGGCGATCCCGCTGGCTATCGCCGCGATATTGTGTACTGCGGCTATCTTTACGAACACCGGCTTCTTGTAGTCCGTAGCTTCTTTGAGCGACCAGACGAGCTGACGCAGATCTTCTATCGAATATATGTCGTGATGCGGCGCGGGAGAGATCGCGTCCGTTCCCTCGGGGATCATACGCGTTTCGGCGACGTCGGCGGTTATCTTCGCGCCGGGAAGATGTCCGCCTATGCCGGGCTTGGCGCCCTGTCCCATCTTGATCTCTATCGCCGCCGCCGTTTCGAGATATTCCCTGAACACGCCGAATCTGCCCGAAGCGACCTGGACGATCGTGTTTGCGCCGTACTTGTAGAAGTCCCTGTGCAGACCTCCCTCGCCAGTATTGTAATATATCCCCAGTTCCGCCGCCGCCCTCGCAAGACTTTCGTGCGCGTTGTAGCTTATCGAGCCGTAACTCATCGCCGAAAACATGATCGGCAAATCGAGTTTGAGCTGCACGGGAAGAGTATCTCTGAGTCTGCCCTTTTCGTCGCGTTCTATGCTCACTTTCCTCGCGCCGAGCCACAATTCCGTTTCCATGGGCTCGCGCAGGGGGTCGATCGGCGGATTGGTCACCTGCGAAGCATTGATGAGCATCTTGTCCCAATATATCGGATATTCCGCGGGATTGCCCATCGACGAAAGCAGCACTCCGCCCGTGTCCGCCTGCCTGTATATCTCGTTGACGGTACGGCAGGTCCAGTTTGCGTTGAGCTTATAAGTATCGTCCGACTTGACGATCTTGAGCGCGGGCGTGGGGCACATACAGACGCAGCGGTGGCAGTTGACGCACTTGGAGCTGTCTTCCGTCATGGTTTTCGCGTCCGCAAGATAGGCGTGCACTCCGTGGGAGCATTGTCTCTCGCACACGCGGCAGTTTATGCACTTGGTCCTGTCGCGGACCACCTCGTATTCGGGATAAACGTAAGCCGCCATGTCAGACCTCCGCCTTGTCGTACAGTTCGTATACGACCGCCTCTCCGCCTGCGGGAGCGTAGACCCTGTCGAGATCGGGCTCGACGGCGCGGATCGCGCTCTCTTCGCTGGCAACGTATGCGATATCGCCCTTTTCGGCGCATACCGCGGAGCGGAGTTTGAGCCTGTCGTTGAGCGCCATTATCCCTCCGGTATATCCGACTATGATCGAGAACGGCCCCGTGACCAACAGCGACGGGAACGCGCGGCGCAGAAAGGTCTCCTCTCTCCGGGCCTCTTCGCTCTTGCCGTCTATCGTCGTCCAGAACGACGGCGCGATCACCTTCGCCGCCTCTTCCATCGTCAGACCGCGCTTGCGCACCAGATAATCCACTATATACGTGATGACCTCGGTGTCGGTCTTGAGCGTGCATTTGTAACCGAACATCTCGATATATCTGCGGTTGGCGTCGTAGGACGATATCTCCCCGTTGTGGACGATCGAATAATCGAGCAGTCCGAAGGGGTGAGCTCCGCCCCACCACCCGGGGGTGTTGGTCGGATATCTGCCGTGACAGGTCCAGCAATAACCGTAATATTCGTCCAGTCGGTAAAATCTGCCGATGTCCTCGGGATATCCCACGCCTTTGAACACGCCCATGTTCTTGCCGCTCGAAAAGACGTACGCGCCGTCTATCTCCACATTGATGCGGTTGACGCACCGCGCGACGTATTCGCGTTCGTCGAGATGGCTGTCCGCGAGCTTACGCGACAGCGGCGCGAGAAAATACCTCCATATTATCGGCTCGTCTGTGACCTCGGGGATCTTTCTCGTCTGGATCTCGGACGAATACGCTATCTCGAAATGACGCGTAATGAAAGACTCCGTCTCCTGCCTTGCCGACTTGGAGTCGTAAAACAAATGAAACGCGTAAAATTCTTTGTAATCGGGATATATCCCGTAGCCGGCGAATCCTCCGCCGAGACCGTTGGAACGGTCGCGCATGACCGATATCGATCTGATCATGCGCTCCCCGCTCATCGGTTTTCCGCTTCTGTCTATCACCGCCGATACGGCGCATCCCGAAGGGTTCCTGAACTGCCCTTCTCTCAACAACATCACTATCACCTCGTGCCGAACGGAACGTCAGACTCCGAACAGCAATTCTCCGTAACTCGGGTACGGCCATACGCCCTTGGGCGTTTCGGTCTCGGTGCGGTCCGCCACGATCCTGATCTCCTGCATGACGGGAAGCACCCTGTCGGCAAAGAACGCGGCCTGTTTGGCGGCGCCTTCGACGGATCTGGCATCCGCAAGCAGGCGGTCAAGCTCCTCCGTCTTTCTCCACATCGTTTCGGCGGCGTCCGAGAGTTTGCGGACGAGTTCTTCGTCCACTTTGCTGCTCGCGCCGAGCCTGCTCTTTTTCTCCGCCGTCTTGCACAGCGAAGCGATATAGGAATCCACTGCGGGATAGATATCTCGCTTGACCATCTCCGACATAGTAAGCCCTTCGATTGCGAGGACCTTGCAGTAATTGTCGAGCATAATCTCCGTCCTCGTCACCACCTCGCGCTCGGACATGACCTCCATGCGTTCGAACAGCTCGACGCTTTTTCTCTCGGCGAACAGCGGCAGAGCCTCCGCGGCGTTTTTGAGGTTGGAAAGTCCTCTTATCTTCGCCTCTTCCAGCCATTCTTCCGAATAGTTGTTGCCGTTGAATATGATCCTCTTGTTCTCTCTGATCGTTCTGACGACGATATCGTGGACGGAAGCGTTGAAATCTTTTGCGCTCTCCAGCTCGTCCGCGAATCTGCGCAATACGTCCGCGACGATCGTATTGATGACGATGTTCGGTCCCGCGAGCGAGAACGACGATCCCACCATGCGGAATTCGAATTTGTTGCCCGTGAACGCGAACGGCGACGTACGATTGCGGTCGGTAGTGTCCTTGGGAAGATCGGGCAGAGTGTCCACGCCCAGTTTCATGACGCTCTTTTTGCGTCCCGCATACTTTTCGTCCTTTTCGAACGCTTTGAGCACCTCGGCAAGTTCCTCTCCGACGTACACGGATACGACCGCGGGCGGAGCCTCGTTCGCGCCGAGTCTGTGATCGTTCCCCGCGCTGGCGACGGACAGTCTGAGCAGATCCTGATATTCGTCCACCGCCTTTATGACCGCGGCGAAGAACAGCATGAAACGGCTGTTTTCCGCAGGAGTGCTGCCCGGGTCGAGCAGATTGACTCCCGTATCGGTGCTCATCGACCAGTTGTTGTGCTTGCCGCTGCCGTTGATGCCCGCAAACGGTTTTTCGTGCAGCAGACAGTGCATGCCGTGTCTGTCCGCGACCCTCTTCATCATCTCCATGATGAGCTGGTTTTGATCGTTGGCGAGGTTGGACGACGCGAAAAGCGGGGCAAGTTCGTGTTGGGAGGGAGCGACTTCGTTGTGCTTGGTCTTGGAATAAATGCCCAGCTTCCACAGCTCTTCGTCCAAATCGCGCATATATTCGGACACCCTGGTCTTGATAGCGCCGAAATAGTGGTCTTCGAGTTCCTGCCCCTTGGGCGGTTTCGCTCCGAACAGCGTCCTTCCCGTATAGATAAGGTCTTTCCTTTTCAGATAATCCTTCTTATCTATAAGGAAATATTCCTGCTCGGCGCCGACCGTGGAGAAGACCTGCTTTACGTCGGCATATCCGAACATCTTCAATATCCTCATGGCTTCGCGGTTGAGCGCCCTCATGCTTTTGAGCAGCGGGGTCTTTTTGTCCAGGACTTCGCCGCTGTACGAGAAGAACACGCTCGGCACGTAAAGAGTGCCGTCCTTGACGAAAGCGTACGACGTCGGATCCCACGCCGTATATCCTCTCGCTTCGAAAGTCGCTCTGACTCCGCCCGAGGGGAAACTCGACGCGTCCGGCTCGCCCATCACGAGCTCTTTGCCCGAAAACTCCATGATCGCCTTGCCGTCCTTGTCGGGCGACACGAACGAGTCGTGCTTTTCCGCAGTGATACCGGTCATCGGCTGGAACCAATGCGTAAAATGTGTCGCACCCTTTTCGACCGCCCAGTCTTTCATCGCGTTCGCGACGACGCTGGCAACGCCCGGTTCGAGCGGCGCGCCGCTTCCTATCGTGTTGACCAAAGACTTATAGACGTCTTTGGGCAGTTTGTCGCGCATCACCGCGAGGTCGAATACGTTTTCACCGAAAATTTCCGACGCTTTCATGTTTTACCTCCGAAAAGAAAAAGGCGCCGCGAAAATGTCTTTCGACAATTCCGCAACGCCTTTGTTGCCTTTGTTATTCGTTTTATGGGGATATTATAATCTCGCTTTCCGACTATGTCAAGCAAAATTTTTCGGTTTTCGGAGTTTTTTCGATGTCCCCGTCTTCCATTCGCGCTCTCCGTCCGAAGACCTGCTCTTTCCCGCTTTCATACCTGCGCCCGCGCGGGAATAAAGTTATAGAGTGAAACGCATTTTCGCCGTCGCCGCAACGATCGCCCTCCTCTGTCCCGCGCTTGCCGCCTGCTCTTACGACGGCGCCGAAACGGGACCGGAAACGACGTATTACGCCGTCGTGGAGTTCAACTCTCCCGAAGAAGTCAACGTGTCGGCATGCGCCGAAGTACGGCTTCTCCCCGACGGCTGCGATATGCTTCCTTTCGCTCTCTATCCTCTGCTGTTCGTGTCGGAAGAAAGCGCGCCCGTCCTTCCGTCCGATCTTGCCTCCGCCTATCCCGGAGGCTTTGACGCGGGAGAGGTTTCCTCCCTGTCGGTAATGGGTGACGCGCAAGGCTTCGACACGGACGGACAAACCGTTTGCGTATATCCCGATAATAGCGTTTTATCGACACGGACAGGAAAATTTTATTTTGAATACACTCTTTCTCTGCCTCATAACGAGATGCGTTACGGATACGACGACTTCGCGGTAAGACTGGCAGATTTCCTGCCCCGTCTTTACGCCTGCGACGACGGCTTTACGCAACATCCGTACCTGCCGATCGGCGACCCGTTCGCCTTCGGTCAGAGCGATTACGACGTGACCGTGCTATATCCCGAAGAATATGCGCTTGCCGCGCCGGGAGAGGTCTCGGACGTGCCGGGCGGAAGCCGAACGATCCTCGAAGACTCGCGCGATCTGACCCTTGTCCTGCTGCGAAGCGCCGAGGTCTACCGCGCGGAAAAGAACGGCTTTTCGGTCGCCGCATACGCCGAAGACGGCGACTCGGCGGAATTTGCCGCAAAGACCGCATTGGACGCGATGTGCGTGTTTGCGACCGCTTTCGGCGCTCCGTCGCGCGCCTCTCTGACGGTAGTGCGGCTTCCTTTCTACGGCGGAGGTATGGAATACTGCGGGATCGTTTATGTTTCCGACAGTCTTTCGCTCTCGCAGACCGCGTCGTGTATCGTACACGAAACCGCGCATCAATGGTGGTACGCGGACGTCGGGTCCGATCAGGTCCTCTATCCGTGGCTGGACGAATCGCTGGCGCAGATATCGGTCATACTGTATTTCCGCCGCGCGGGCATGGGCGCTTTTGCCGACGCGCTTGCCGCGACCGCCCGCGATACCGCCGCGCGATACGCGGGCGAAAGTTCTCTCGACGTGAGACGCTCGCTGTACGACTACGAATCGCAGAGAGATTATTACGTGACGGTCTACTGCAAAGCCGCCGCGCTTGCGGACGGCGTCTGCGACGTACTCGGCGAAGAAGTTTTCTGCGATGCGCTGGCGCTGTTTCGCAAAACGTATTCCGGAAGATCGGCAAGCCCGGACGATCTGTTCGCCTGCTTCGGAGAAAACGCTTCTTTCGTACGCGCGGCGATGCTGTCGGGCCGTTTTACGTGACCGTACAGCCGCGCTCGCAGGGAACGGTAACGCAGACTTCCTGCTCCGCTCTTTTCGCCGATCCGTTTTTCGTTTGCGCGTACACGGATAAAACGAGGCTCCGTTGCCAACAATATAGGCAGAATCCAAAGGAGGTAAGACGATGGCCAAGCAACAGCAGCAGCAAAAGCAGAATGCCCGCAAGGACTCCGCGAAGAAGTCCGGCAGCGACAAAGCTTGCGGCAGCAGAAACTGCGACTGACAAGCGCTTTCCGTCAACGACGGACAAAAAATATCCCGAAGCGATTCGGGATATTTTTTTGCCCGCGGATCGCGTTTGCGCCGACGAAGATCGCGCCCTTCGCTCTTTCGGAAAGCTCCGGCTTGAGTACTCCTGCGTACGGAACGAATAGTTTGCGATCGGGACCCGTCCGCGGCATTGAAAGGCTTACGCCCGCATACGAAGCGACGGGCGCGCGCTTGACAAGCGAAAAGAATGATATTAGAATAAATAAAAACAGCGCGCGCTGCGTCGCGCGCGACGGAGCGATAAAAATGGAAAAACGGAAATATATAGTGATACTCGGCGACGGCATGGCAGATCTGCCCTGCGACGCGCTCGGCGGCAAAACGCCGCTCGAAGTCGCCGACAAACCCCGAATCGACGCCCTTTGCGCAAGGGGCGAACTCGGACTTGTCAAGACCGTCCCCGACGGTATGAAGCCCGGGAGCGACGTCGCAAATCTCGCGGTCATGGGATATCCTCCCGCAAAATTTTACAGCGGCAGATCTCCGCTCGAAGCGCTCAGCATGGGTATCGACCTTGCGGACGACGATATCGCGGTAAGGTGCAACCTCGTGACTCTCTCCGACGACGAGCCCTACGAAAACAAGATAATGAAGGATTACAGCGCCGGCGAGATATCCAACGAAGAGGCAAAGATACTCGTCGAATACGTGCAGGAGAATCTCGGAGGCGAAGGCGAAGACTTTTTCAACGGCGTAAGCTACCGTCATTGCATGGTCAAGCACCGCGCCGAATTGGGTACGGAGCTCACTCCCCCGCACGACATATCCGACAAATGCGTGAACGGGCATCTGCCAAAAGGTCTGTACGGCGAACGTATGCTGTCGCTCATGAAAAAGTCGTACGATCTGCTCAAAGACCATCCCGTGAACAAGGCAAGGATCGCCGCGGGCAAAAATCCCGCCAACAGCATATGGCTGTGGGGCGAAGGCACACGTCCCGCATTGCAGCCGTTCGATAAGTCTTTCGGACTGAAAGGCGCGGTCATCAGCGCGGTCGATCTCGTCAAGGGCATCGGAGTGGGCGCCGGGATGAACGTCATCGACGTCCCGGGAGCGACGGGCACTTACGAAACGAATTTCGACGGCAAAGCGGAAGCCGCGGTAAAAGCGCTGACCGAAGACGGCTGCGACTACGTCTACGTACATATGGAAGCCCCCGACGAATGCGGACACCAGGGCGATCTCGAACACAAGATACTGTCGATCGAACTCATCGACAATAAGGTCGTGTCATATATCTGCGACGCACTGAACGGAAAAGGGATACCCTTCTCCATGCTGATCATGCCCGACCACCCCACGCCCCTGAAACTCAAAACCCACACTTCCGATCCCGTGCCGTTCGTGCTTTACCGCTCCGACGGCGAAAAAGCGGGCTCGCCATCGAAGATGTGCGAAAAGACGGCTGCGGCAACGGGCGTATACTACCCCGAATGCCATGACCTCATAAGCAAATTTCTCGGAGGAAAATAAATGGACGACGAAAAAAAATATCCCTTTGACGGGGACGGGTCCGTCGGCGCGGACGAGAGCTCCGATCTGCAGCCCACGTCGGCGAACGATGCGGTCGTTTTCGAAGAAGACGACGCCCCCTCGGAAAATACGCCGCAAGACGGCGACACTGCGGAGAAGACGGACGACGAAAACGTTCCCGCGGACGAAGAGGGCTCCGCTCCCTCGGACGGGCCGACCCGCGACGAGGACGGCGAGCCTCTGCCGAAGGTCTATGACGAATCGGATACCGAACCGATAGTGTACGACGAGTCCGAAGCGGAAACGTCCGTTGCGGAAGCTCCGAAACTCACGCCCAAACACAAAGAAGGCATGGGCAAAAAGAAGAAGATCGCGATCGCGTGCGTGGCATTTCTCCTCATAGCGGCGATAGTTCTCGGTATATCGCTGCCGATATACTTCGCCAACAGAGGCAAGATATTCGTCAGCAGCGCGGAGGACTTCCTCAATTACGACGGGGGCACGTATTTCGTACTCGACACCGATCTCACCGTGGACGGCGACGTGACCGTCGGAAGAGGTTACAACCTCGATCTCAACGGACATACTTTGACCGTTAACGGTACGCTCACGTTCGAGAACACGGGCGAAGGCGATATGTACGTCGGCACTCTGGACAGCGATTCGTGGACGGCGCAGGGCTCTGTCACGGCGACCGCAATAGTCGTCGCGTCCCCCTCGGGCACGTTCCGTTTCTGCGCTCCGACGGTAGCCGACTCGATCTCCACTTCTTCCGCGGCGACCGCGATACGTTTCGATTCCACGGTAGTATCCAACGGCCCGATCGATATCGAAGCTCACACCGTCGTCGTCAACGGCAGCATCAGCTTCGGCGAAGGAGAGGCGGCGAAAGCCACTTTCACCAACGTATCGTCCCTGACGATAAACGCGGCGATAACCTCCGCCGTCGCCGACGATCCCGCAGAGGTGTATCTGTCCGCTTCCACCGCGTACGTAAACGCCTCGGGCAAACTCGACGCGCTCTATCTGTCGCACGACTCCAAGGCGGCGGTGTTCGGAACGGTCTCCTCGCTCGTATCTTCGTACGGCGATCCCGTGGAAGGAAGTTCGAATCTGCTCGCGTTGCTCGATACTTACTCCTGCCCCGCGGTCGTCGACGTCGACACCGTCGTTCTCGAGCGCAAAGAAGGCTCGTCCGTAAGCGTCACGTTCACCGACGATAACGGCAGGATCGTATATATCGAAAGGCTGTCCGCTCCCCTCGACATCAACGTCAACCCCGGAAACAACGCGCTTGTGGCTACGGCGGCGGAAGTGAGCGGCGCGGTAGGCTACGAATTTTCCGTGGACGGGGGCGAATGGCTCTCTGCCGGCGGCGCCAACGAATACGACGTCACCGCACTGCTGCGTTCGCAGACGGGCGCCCATCTCATATCCGCCAGAGCGGTCGGCAATTACAGCTATGACGAACCTTTCGACATCTCCGCTGCGGACGAAGGCGGCATTCTTTACATCACGGGCGAAAGCGTAAGCTGCGAATACGTCTATCAGATCACCCTCTCCACTCCGACGGGTCTGAATATGTCCGGCAATACGCTCACGTTCTCCAACGTGTCCTTTGCCGATTATTATACCGTCACGGTCAACGGCGTCGATACCGGCAGACACGATGCGGGAGACGGCGAAACGGTCAGCGTAGACCTTTCGCAGTATCTCAACGTCGGGTCCAATTCGATAAGGGTCACCGCTCACAGCGACAATCCCGATATCCTCTCTTCGGACGAGGCGATGACTTCGGTCGTCGTTCGCGGACAGCTTTCCGCGCCTTCCGTCACCGCGACCTACGATCCGAATACCGGGCTTACGACGGTCACGATAACGGAACAGGACGGAGCTGCCACATATAAAGTGGAATATCTTCTCTCCGATACCCAGGGCTCTTCGCGCAGGATAGTGACCTATACTTCCGCGCTCACGTTCAATATCAGCGGCCTCGGCGTCGGTTCGCAGATAACCGTCACTGCGGAAGCGAACGGCGTGTACGGACAGAGTTCTCCGACCAAGATCACCGTGATCGAGGCGCAATAAACCGATACGGCGGCAAATAACGAATTACGGGCAAGGATCTTTTCCTCGCCCGTATTTTTATACGCAAAACCGCTTCCTCTCAAATTTTTCTTCACCCCGCCTACGAAGACGGACTTTCGGTATCCGCAGGCAGCGCGTTTGCGTCCTGCGCTTATCCTGTCTTCTGTCCGCGACATAAGGCGGGCGGTCGTCGCTCCGCCGTCTTCCGAGCGAAGGTTACCGTATCCGCGCCGAAGAGTTTACGTCCGCGCTCATGAGCAAATCCGTCTGTCTGTCCGTCCCCACGAAAAAGTCGTGACTTCCGAAAAAACCGAAGCCCCTGTTCTTGTAAAATCTTTTGGCGTTCTCGTTGTGTTCCCACACGCCCAACCACAGCTTTTCCGCTCCTTTTTCGCGCGCATATCCGAAAGCTCTCGTCATCAGCGCGCTGCCGACGCCGACGCCCGCGCTGTCCGCGGCGGCGTAAAGCCTCTGTATCTCCATCCACCCGTCGGGCATCTTCTCGGTCTGTTCCGAGCCCGCGTTGATCTTTATGTAGCCGAGGATATTTCCGTTATCTTCCGCCGCGAAAAAGACCGACCCTTCGCGCGACAGTTCGTCGGCAAACTTCTCCTCGGTCAAGTCGCCTCCGACGTACCGTTCCATATCCTGCGGTGAACAGCTTCCTCCGAAAGTCTTTCTGAACGTTTTCTCCGTCAAAGAGGCAAGCCTTGCGGCGTCCCCGACGGTACACTTTCTTATCTCCATTTCAACCTCTGTGATTGTTCATATCAGCAAGAGAAGACACCAGCTCTTCCACTATCCTCTTCTGTCTTCCCGTAAGCTGCGCATACGCCTGCATCAGCAGTTCTTCATCTTCCTTCATCTCCCTGAAATACGGCACCAGCTTTATCTCTTCGTCCACTATTCCCAATATAAAATCCGCCGTCGTGTCGAACAGCTCCGCCATCGCCTTTACCGCTTCTCCTCCCGGCGCTCTCTTCCCGCTCTCCCATTGCGACACCGTTCCCTGCGACACCCCGAGTTTCTCCCCCAATTCCTCCTGCGTCATCCCGTCTTCTTCTCGCAGCCTTTGCATCCTCTGTCCTATTCCCATATCCTCCATTATATCCGCCGCTTTCCTGCCTTGCAAATATTTTTCATGCCTTTTTATTCCTTTATTTATACATCCCGCGACTTTCCGCGCTTTTTGCCGCCTTTTGCACTCTTTCTTCTTTTCTTCCCTCGCCTTTTTGCAATACAATGTTATCCGTCATCAATACAGGAGGCTCTTATGCATACTCTCAAACTTCTCATCGCCGACGACGATCCCGTCGTCCGCGATTCCCTCTCCCAAGCGTTCTCCGCGCTCCCCGACTTCGACGTCCTCTCCCCCGCCAAAGACGGTCTGGACGCCGTCGCCAAAGCCGAAACTCTTCTCCCGGACGCCGTTATCCTCGACCTCGTCATGCCTTTCTTGGACGGCTTCGGCGTGCTGTCCAACATCGACTTCTCCAAATTCAAAAAACGCCCCGTCTTCATTGTCCTCTCCAACCTCAAAGGCGAACTCTTCATCAACAAAGCGCTCTCGCTCGGAGCGGACTACTTCATGCTCAAACCCGCCGATACCTCTTCCCTCGCGGATACAATACGCGAACTGTGCGCTCCCGCTCCCTCCCGTTCCTCGGACAACGCCTCTCTCCCCGACATTTCCGCTCGCAAACACAGACGCTCCCTCGACGAGAAACTCGCGAATATTTTCATCTCCGTAGGTATCCCCGCTCATATCAAGGGCTATCAGTTCCTGCGCGAGAGCGTCAAGCTTGCGGTGGAAAGACCCGATATCGTGAACAGCATCACCAAACAGCTCTATCCTTCCGTTGCGGATATTTTCCACACTTCCGCCTCCAAGGTCGAGAGAGCGATACGCCATGCGATAGAAGTGGCGTGGAACAGAGGCAAGATAGAGAACATAAACAACGTCTTCGGCATAAAGATATATTCCGCCAACGACAAACCCACCAACGGCGAGTTCATCGCTCTGCTGGCGGACAAGATGATGATGGAGAGCGTCTGACTCTCCTTTTGCAAGACTTTTTCATACTCTCTTACATCTCTATACAGAGAAGGACGGCTCCCGCCGTCCTTCTTTTTCCCTATCCGTGTCTGTTATCCGCTTTTATTCGTCGTTGCGTTGTTTTATATCCCCCGCCCCGTACGGAGAGTCTGCCGTAGGCTTCGCCTTTACCTGCCTCCCTGCAAACGCTTCCCGATCACACGGACGGATTCATACCGCGCCGTCGCCTTTGTCGCTTCCGCAGACGGCGCGAAGCTCTTCGACGGGACCGCGGAATCTTTTCGCGGCAAATATTCCGGACGTACGGCTTTTCAGCGCTCCCGAGAATATCCTGTTCTTGCGTATATTGCCCATGCGGTAACGCGAAACGAGATCGACGACGCTTTCTCCGTAATCCGCGCCGTTAAAGAATTTACAGCCGAGCAGCGCTACCGTTACGGGCTCGCCCCGATACTCTACCGTCACTCCCGAGCCGAGCGAGCCTGCGGGTCTGCCGTCTATCTCGACGTCCGCCGATACGACGTCTTTGAAGATCAACGTGAATTTTCTCCCTTCGGGCAGCTGTTTTTTGTCGCCGAAAGCGTGCGTTATACCGAGTTTCAGAGTATCTCCGACCGTGGCGACCGAAATTTCCGTCCCCGCATATTCTCCGCGTTCGTGCGCCGTGGTGCGCCCGTCGTCGTCATACAGCACGAACCTGCCTTCTCCCCTGTATATCAAGATATCCAGATCCTTCTCGGAAGAAACGCCGTTGTCTTCGACGTCCGAATACATCGGTACGATCGCGCCTTCTTTTGCGAATACGGGCATCGCGTTCAATTCTCTGTACACGCGGTATTTGCCCGCCGCATATCTGTTGCCCGTAAATACGTCCGTGAACACTCCTTCGGGTATCCACACGTCCGCGTAAGCGAGAGAGGTATCCGGATCGGTCCTGCGCGTTATCGGACAGACGAGAAGCTGCGATCCGAACATATACTGCCCTTTTGCCTTATACGCTTCGGGGCGGTCCCATCCGTAATACATAGGCTCGCACAGCGCCTTTCCGTACGCGTGCGTCGCGTAATTCTCCGAATATATATACGGTATCAGCCTGTGTCTGAGCCGCAGAAAGTCGTCCGCGATAAGTTCCGCGTATCTGCCGCATTTCCACGGTTCTTTGCCCATGAATTCGTTGGACGTGGAATGCAGTCTGTTGACGGGGCTGAAAACTCCGAATTGCAGCCACCGCACATACAGCTCGTCGTCCTTGATCCCCATATGATGCCCGCCGATATCGTGGCTCCACCAGGTATAGCCCACGTTTGCCGCGGTCGAGGTCATATACGGCTGGAAGCGCAAGGACCGCCACGTCATGGCGCTGTCCCCGCTGAAACCGAGCGGATATCTGTGACTGCCCTCGCCCGCATATCTGGACAGTATCAACGCCCTGTCCCCGCTGTCCTTTCTGTCGAGGAAATGATAGTGGTTGAGAGCCCAGAGAGGATCCAGCCCGGGCACGTCGCTTTTTTTGCCCTGCTGCCAGTCTATCCACCAGAACGCCACGCCTTCGCGCTCGTACGGACGGTGTATCTCGTCGAAATACGCGCGCAGAAAGTTGTCGTCGGCAAGCGAAAATCTTATCTGCTTTTTCTCCTTCGGGTCTTCTCCGACTACGGCGCAGACGCGGTCGTACATATCTTCGAAAAATCTTACGCCCGACGACGGATGCACGTTGAGCGTAACGCGGTAGCCCATACCGTTAAGCTCGTCGAGCATCGCCTTGTGATCGGGGAACAATTCCGTATTCCAGCTGTATCCCGTCCAACCGGGCATCGAAGCCGCATACGCAGCGTCGAGAAGGTTCGACGCCTTGGGACGCGCTTCGTTTCCGAACCTGCGCACGACGTCCACCCAATGCCAGTCCATATCGATCGTGGCGACCGTAAAGGGTATCTTTTCGTCTTTGAACCTGCGCATCAGCGTAAGGTACTCCCGCTGCGTGTACGCTTTATATCTGCTCCACCAGTTGCCGAGCGCGAAGCGCGGAATGAGAGGGACTTCTCCGCACAGCCTGAAAAAATCTCTGATACAGCCGCGGTAGTCCCTGCCGTAGGCGAAATAATATTTATCCGAACATTTTCCTCTCTGTACTATACGGTCTTTGCGCAGGATAAGCGACTTTCCGTCGTCCATCACGGCGACGCCTCTTTTGGACGTCACGCCTTTGCCGAGAGGTACGGCTCCGTCGCAGCCGTCCAGAGTCCTTCTCGTCCCTTTGAGGTTTCCTATGCCGTAAAACGAGAGCTTTTTGCCGCCGAACGGCGTTATCCCCGTCATCCTTCCGAGTTTCGTATTGTAGACGAATCTCGCTTTTTCGGTGACGATAGCTATGGAAGCGCCCCTGCGTTCGACGTCGAATTTCGGTCTGTCCCAGTTCCTGTACCACACTTTTTGCGTGGGTTCGTCGCAAAACTCGCCTCTTTCGACTCTGACAAGACAAGGCGACAACACGCTGATACGCGTATCTCCGTCGACGATAGTGAACTTTTCGTCCGTCTTAGAATCGGTTTCGATATTGAATCTCTCCATAATCTTCTCCTTTTTTCAGTATATCAAAGGCTTTTGTCACGGTCAACAGCCGCACGAAAAAAACGATCTTTCTCCTTCTTTCCCGTATTTTATAAGCGGCAAGCCGAAAAACCGGTTTTTTCGCGTGAAAACACTTTACTTCATTAGCGAGATAAAGTATAATGTGTCTATCTTACAAACGCAAGGAGTGTAAACGATGAAAAAGAAACTCGTACTTACTACGGCTGTCCTCGTCCTCGCGCTTTGCGCGGTGTTCGCCTTTGCGGCGTGCAACACCGGCGCGGACGACGGCATACTCTTCGGCAGAGAACTTCTCCGCCTCACGGCGCAGGTGGATATCCTGCAAAACCTCGATACCGGTACTGCCGATATCGGCATAATGGATTCGGTCATGGCGGGACACTACCTCACGCACGGCAGTTACGTAGGCAAGATAGCGTCTCTCGATCTGTTCGAGTTCCCCGCAGAGGAATACGGTATCGGCGCCAAGAAGGGCAATGACGCCCTCGTCGCCAAGATAAACGAAGGACTTATCGCGCTCTCCGCCAACGGCACTCTCGGCACGATCGCAGCCGAATACGGTCTGCAAAACGAGATCCTCGTTAACGGCGATACCGAAAATCCCAAAGCAAGCGCGACCGATGACAGCTGGAACAATGTCGTTGCTTCCGGCTCGCTCGTAATAGGATACACAGTCTTCGAGCCCATCGCTTACGAAGAAGGCGGCGAGCTGACAGGCTTTGACGTAGAACTCGCCGAAGCCGTCGTCGATCACCTCAACGCCGAATACGGTACCGCTGTCGAGATAGAGTGGATCGAGATCGAGTGGTCGGCCAAGCAGACCCAGCTCGAAAACGGATCTCTCGACCTTGTCTGGAACGGAATGACGCTGACCGACGAAGTCATGAACGGTATGTCCACCACCGTGCCCTATCTCGCCAACAGACAGACTCTGATCGTACGCAGCGCCGACGCCGACAAATATGCGGATATGCGCTCCTTCTTCATTACGGCGAAAGACGCCGTAGTGGCGGTCGAAAGCGGTTCGGCGGCGGATCTCCTCATGACTGTGGAAACCGCGCAGTAATATGTTTCTCGAAGTATTCAACCAGTTTGCCGTAGGCTTCGGTTACACCGTGGGACTTTTCGCCGTCACGCTCGTGGCGTCGATCCCCCTCGGGATAATCGTATCGCTGTGTTCGATATCCCGCTTCCGACCGATAAAATGGCTTACCAAAGTATTTATCTGGGTCGTACGCGGCACTCCTTTGCTGCTTCAGATCATCGTGATCACGTTCATCCCGTCTACGGTATTCGCTCTCGCCAACAAAGACCTCGCGTCTTTCTTCGGCGTAAGCGTTGCGGGGCTGAACTTCATATTCGCGGCAGTCGCGTTCATTATAAATTACTCCGCCTATTTCGCGGAGATATTCCGCGGCGGCATCGAGGCGATACCGAGAGGGCAATACGAAGCGGCGCAGGTCTTGGGCATGAAACGCGGTCAGACCTTTTTCCGCGTGATCCTGCCGCAGGTGTGCAAGCGCATCCTCGCGCCTATCTCCAACGAGGTCATAACTTTGGTAAAAGACACCTCTCTCGCCCGCGTCATCGGAGTTACGGAACTGTTCATGGTGGCGTACAACGTGGTGACCACCGAAGCGATAATATGGCCTCTGTTCTTCGCGGGACTGTATTATCTGCTGTTCAACGGTCTGCTGACGATACTCTTCCACGCGGCGGAAAAGAAACTCTCTTATTATAAGGTGTGACATGGAGCGAACGACTGTAAACGAAACCAACGCCCCCGCATTGCTCGAAGTCCGCGATATACGCAAGAGCTTCGGCTCCACGCAGGTGCTCAAAGGCATATCTTTCGATCTGCACAAGGGCGAAGTGCTCTCGATAATAGGTCCGAGCGGAGGGGGCAAGTCCACTCTGCTACGCTGTCTGAACTTTCTCGAAACTCCGGAAAACGGCACGATCTCGGTAAACGGCGAAACGCTGTTCGACGCGTCGGTCAGGATGTCGAAAAAGGAGTCCGACCTTCGGACGAAAAGGCTTCACTTCGGGCTCGTGTTCCAGTCCTTCAACCTGTTCCCGCACTACAACGCGCTGGAAAACGTGGCTCTCGCGCCCCGTCTGCTGTACGGAGAACAGAACAAGGATCGCCTCCGCGAAGTGAAAAAGGCGGGCCGCCGCGCAGTAGCGGAAAAACGCAGGCTTTTGTTCAAAGAATGGAACGCACGTCTTGGCAAAGAAAACGTATTCGGGCTGTGGCGCCGACTGAGCGCGGACATGACCTCGTTCAAACGCCGGCGTCAGTTGGACGAAAGTCCGGAAGCCGCTTCTCTGCTCGCAAGAGTGGGACTCGCGGACAAAATGTACAACTATCCGTGCGAACTGTCGGGCGGACAACAGCAACGCGTCGCGATAGCGCGGGCGCTTGCGCTCCATCCCGACATACTGTGCTTCGACGAACCGACCAGCGCCCTCGATCCCGAACTTACCGGCGAAGTGCTGCGAGTGATACGCGACCTCAAAAACGAAGGAACGACCATGATCATCGTCACTCACGAAATGGAATTCGCCCGCAACGTGTCCGATAAGGTGATATTCGTATCCGGCGGAGTGATAGAAGAAGAAGGCGGACCCGAAGACGTGTTCGGATCGCCGCAAAGCGAAAAGACAAGGTCGTTCCTGTCCAGGATGGAGGAGAAGATATGAGCACAAGCGAAGAAAATCTCGACGCTCTCTGCAAGGCGTTCGCCGCCCTGTCCGACCCGTCGGACGTGAAGGCTCTGCTTGCCGATATGTGTACCGCCGGCGAGACCGAACAGATGGCGTGCCGCCTGCATGCGGCAATGCTCCTGCTCGACGGCAGGACTTACGCGCAGATAACGGAGGAAACGGATATCTCTTCCGCCACCCTTTCGAGGGTGTCCAACTGTGTGCGCAGAGGCGCGGGAGGCTATCGCAAAGTCAAACAGCTGTTGCAAAATTCCTGATACGTATCGAGGATATTACGGTAAAACCGCCTGTGCAGGGCGGTTTTTTTGTCGGCAGACTTGTATCGCCGATACGTCGCGGAGAGTCGCGTCCGCGTTTCGGGGCACAGTCCGCCGTCCTCGGCTTTCCGAACATCCGAAAAGCTGCGCTCCGCCGCTCGGCGTTATTGCCGGAGCTTCTCCGCCGCGGACAGAACTTCCCCCACGCTGCCGTGTATCGTAAGATCGGCGCGTGCTTCCGCCGCAAGGCTCTGTCTGTTGATGAGCACGAGCGCGTCGCCGCCGAAAATATCTATCATTCCCGCCGCCGGATATACGCTCAAAGACGTACCGGCGACTATGAGCGTCTTAGCCGCGGCGATCGCGCGGGCCGCTCCGTTTACGGTCTCGCCGTCGAGCGGCTCTCCGTACAACACCACGTCCGGCTTTATTATCCCGCCGCAAGCGCAGCGCGGGATCCCTTCGCTTTTTCGTATGTATTCCGCGGGGTACTTCCGTCCGCATTCGATACATCGGTTGCGCATAACGCTGCCGTGGAGCTCGAATACGTTCTTACTGCCCGCCGCGGTGTGCAATCCGTCTATATTCTGAGTTACGACCGCGTCGAGAACCCCCTCTTTCTCCCACTTTGCGCAAAGGCGGTGCGCCGGATTCGGACTGACGTCTAGGCAACACAGTATCGCCTTCCCGTAAAACTCGAAAAACTCGCGAGTATGCGAAAAGAAAAATCCGTGCGACAGCATCTCCTCGGGAGGATGATCGTACTTGCGCGAATAAAGTCCGTTTTCGGAACGGAAATCCGGTATCCCGCTCTCGGTGGAAACTCCCGCGCCGCCGAAAAAGACGACTCCTCCCCGATCGATCAGGGAGGAGAGCTTTTTTATCCTTTCGTTATCGTTCATATCAGCCGCCGAACACGAACGTGGTCACGCTGTTCTCTTCCAGGGATACATGATCGGAGAACACGAACGCGCTTTCCCCCCAATTCTTGTCCTGCGTGGTCGTCGTTACCGCGACCTCGGTGCCCGCAAAGCGTTCCATGCCGTTGAGTCTGAGATCCTTGGCGGCGCCGTCGTTTATGACGACGACCACGACTCTGCCGTCCGGCTTTTTGAACACTCCGATATCTACTCCCGCCCAGCCGGTGAGGTCGGACAGAGGGCTTTCGACGCGCACGTCGCCTTTATCGATAAAGCGCGTGATCTGCCCGAACGTATAATATCGTTTGAGGACCCACAGATCGGATTCGCGCGTGCCGTCGCTGTCCCAATAGACAAGGCCGTCGTTGTAGCCGCCCTTGGCGACGGACAGCCACCAGCTCCATTCCGTCGCGTCTATCATCGTGAGATCGCGCAGTACGACTTTTGCAAGGTACATACCGCTTTCGATCGTGTCGAATTCGCCCCACTCCAATTCGCAGAATTCCGTGGACGCAACTTTGAGCTCGGGATAATTCTCCTCCATGAACGCGGCAAACTTGCTGCGATGGCTCTTGCTGTCCTCGGCTCCGTACGCATGGACGGATATCTCCTCCAGTTCGGAGAAATAATCGTACTTGCTCATCTCTTCGAGATAATCGCGGATGTCGTCGTCAAACAGGTAGAATTTGTAGTTGCCCGATTCGAAAGCGTCCATTTTGAAATCGGTGCCGTTTTGCTCGTTGAACTCGTTCAGCTTATCCCAGAACACGTCGTAAAACGCAGCGAGTACGTCGGCGTCGTAGTGACAGCCTTCCTGCGAAGATCCGTCGCCGCCCCACTTCCACTGCGGCTCGTTGACGGGGCTTATCCACACTTCGACGTCGGGCATATCCGCAAGGTATTTGTCATACAGCCCCTTGACGCAGATGAGCATATATTCGCTGTATTCTTCGTAAAACTCCGGTTTGAGATTGTTCTGATACTCGTACGCGCCCGTACAGACCCCCGATTCGGTCATCAGATAATGCGGCGAATTGGAGAAGAACACGACTTTGTTGATATTGCCTGTGTCGAGCGCCGTGGCAAACATACTCCGGACCGCGGTATCCCTGCCGTCGAAATCGTAATTCGCGGTATCGAGAAAGTCGGACGGATCGTCGTAATTCTCCGCTATGAAAAAGCTCTCCGCGCGTCTGCCCTGATCGAACCCCGCATTGTTGTACGGCCACGTATCGTCGAGAGCCTCGTCCGCCGAACCTCCCCCGATATTGTATCGGAAGATGTCCAGCTGCAATCCGCTGTCCCCGTAAAGCATTTCTATCGCTCTGTCCGCAGTTTCTTCCAGTTCGGGCACGCCCAGTTCCTGATATATCCATGCGGACGACGCTCCGAAACCGCCCATCGTCTGCCTTTCCGCGTCCAGATCGATATTGGCGCGCAGAGGCGCATATGCGGCGATCGAATATATCGACAGCGACAATATCACTATCACTGCCGCGACCGCGACGCAGATCCCCGCCGTCTTTGCGATCTTTCGGGATCTTTCGGGTGTAAAAAAGTTTTTGAGTTTTTCTCTTGCCGTCATAACTCCCTCTTTGGCGGCAGGCGCCCGACCTTCCGCCGTAACGCCTGCGTTATATATGCGTTACAGTTACATTATATAATAAAAGCCGCGCCTTGACAAGGCACGGTTTATGCATCGGCTATCCGATTTTTGCTATAAAAAGTCCGCCTTTTTACCGCAGCGACGCTATCGGGGCGAACGCCGCCCCCGCCGCCTCCGCAAGGTCGGTCGGAGCGATCTCTATCTGATGCCCTATTTTGCCCGCGCTGACGACGATCGTGCTCTTTCCCTCTGCCGTCGAATCGATAAACGTCGGGAACGGTTTTTTCATCCCTATCGGGGAACAGCCTCCGTGTATATATCCTGTAAGAGGAAGCAGATTCTTCTGCGGGATCATCGCCACGCTTTTCACTCCCGCGGCATGAGCGGCGGCTTTGAGATCCAAAGTCCCGCATACGGGGACGACGAACACGTAATGTCTGCGGTCGCTGCCCTCGGTCACCAAAGTTTTGAATACGCTGTCGGCGGGTTTGCCTATCATCCGAGCAACCGTTTCTCCGTCGGTCGTCGAATTGTCGTATTCGTGCGCAGTATACGTTATCCCGTGCGCGTCCAATATCCTCATTACGTTGGTCTTGGTCACGATATCTCCTCCGCCGTCAGTTCGTATACGGCGCTTTCTCCCGCCGGCAGAGCGTTTATGTACGTCTTGTCCTTGAGCTCTCTGACCGGCTCGACGAGATCGGGCATGCCCCACCACGGTTCGACGCAGATATATCCCTCTTCTCCTTCGGGTTCGCCCCACAGCGCAAGCACGGTCGGCGACGGCGACGTCCTGACGGCAAATACGCGGCCCGACCTCGCAAACAATTTTACGCTTCCCAATTCCTCGTCCGCAAGCATCAGGGTGCCGTATTCGGACACCGTCCGTTTGTCTGCCGCTATCTCGCAAAGAGAGGGAAAACTCTCTTTGCCCACGACGAAATGCCCCGCGTCGTTAAGCCTCCAAAGCGACGGAGATATCTCTCTGCCGAAGGATAAAATATCCGTACCCGTGTTTGTTTTGCCGTGTTTTGCGCCGTCCAGCAAAAAAGACGGGTGCAGACCGAAAGCGTAATACATGGTTTCTTTTCCCGTATTGACGATCGTATGCGTTTCGCGCAGAGCGTTGTCGGAAAGTTCGTACCTCACCGTATACCCGAAGTCGTACGGATACTGCGAGAGCGTATCAGAGTCCGAGAGCGAGCAAAGCGTGACGGAGTCTTCCGCTCTTTCCGATACCGTCATGTCCGCGCTTTTCAACAATCCGTGCAAGGGCAGAGCGAACGTTTTTCCTCCGACCTCGTATATCCCGTCTTTCAGCCTGCCTACGATCGGGAAAAGGACGGAATCGATCCCTCCTCCCTCCCGACAGCCTTTGTCGACGACCGTCTTTCTGCCGCCGAATACGAGCGACCTCACGCACGCCCCGATCGTGGATACGACCGCGGACGAGCTTCCGCTTTTCAACACGATGTCCATATGCCCTCCGTCAGACCGTTTCGTCTGTTTGCGTATTTTGAGCCGCTTCCTTTTGCGGCGATATTTTGGCGAGAATGCGCGGAAACGCGAACGCGAACGTCGCCGTGCTCAGCGCCGCCGCCCCTATATCCGCGATCGGCTCGGCGTAAAACGCCGATTCCACTCCGAAGAACGCGGGCAGGGCCGCCGCGCTTACCAGATACAGCACGAGTTTGCGCGTAAGCGATAACACTATCGCGAATTTCGGCTGACCAAGCGCCGTAAAGCCGTCCACGAACGCATATTGCAGCGCGAGCGGGATTATCCCTATCATATAGACGCGGACTCCCCACACGCTTTTTTCGGTGATCTGCTGATCCGACGTGAACAATGCCGTAAACGGTTCCGCGATGACGAACGACAATGCGAACATTACCGTCGTAAAGACAAGACACGATCCTACTATCCTTATCTCCGCTTTCCTGATCAGGTCGGGATTTTTCGCGCCGTAATTGAACGACAGCACGGGCTGCGTTCCCGTGCTTATCCCGAGCATCGGCATCGTTATGAGCGAAAGGAACGCCTGCACTATGGTCGATACCGTGATCCACATATCCCCGTCCTCTCCGCCGTAACGCTGCAAGACGACGTTGACGGCAATTATTATCACGCTGTCCGTTGCCATGATCGCGAACGGCGAAATGCCCATGACGGCGATCTTCTTCGCGGTCTTCAACGACGGTTTACCGAGCGCAAGTCTGCATTTTACGCTCCTGCGGGTGAGAAACACGATGACGAACGCGAACGAAAGAGTCTGCGAGATGACCGTCGCGAGCGCCGCCCCCGTAACTCCCATACCGAACGTAAAAATAAACAGCGGATCGAGCGCGATATTGGCGACGGCTCCGATGACTACGGTCGCCATCCCCACTCCCGAATATCCTTCCGCTATGATAAACTGATTGAGCCCCGTCGCGGTAATGGAAAAGACCGCGCCCAGCGCATAGACGAGCAGATACTGCCTGGCGTATTCGTACGAATTGTCGCTGGCGCCGAAAGTCATCAGTATGGGTCGGAGCGCCGAACACACCGCAACGGTGACGATCACCGCTATGACGACCAGCATTGCCGCGGCGGTGGAGAGTATCTTTTTCGCCTTGTTGTCGTTCCCCTCTCCCAGCGCCATCGCGAATATCGGAGCTCCGCCCGTTCCGACCAAAAACGCGAAAGACGAGATCAGAGTGGTGATGGGAGCGCATACTCCCACGCCCGCCAGCGCGATATCTCCTATTCCCTCTATGTTGCCGACGAACATCCTGTCCACGATCGAATACAGCACGTTGACCAGCTGCGCGATCATTGCCGGCACGGCAAGTTTGATCACCGTGGAAAAAACCCTGTTGTCTGACAGATCGATCGCTTTCAAACCTCTGCGCACCGCCTTCGCTTATTCCTGCAATAATATATTACGCGGCGCGCGCGTTGTCAACGGTTTGACCGTACTTCTTCCGCTTTCGGGAGCATTGCCGCCTTCTCCGCTCTGTCCGCCAATTCCGCCCACGGCACGTCGGCGTATTCTCTCACGGCGCTCTTCCATTCCTCAAAAGACGGCGCCGTCTGCGTATCCGTACCGAAAAGCATACGGTAGCTTTCTTTTGCAGCCGCGTCGACCTCGCGCCCGCGCCCGCGCAGTTTGCCGCTGGTCTTTATTTTCGCGGAGAAAACGTCTTCTCCGAAAATACCGACAAGCGCTTCGTACGTTCTCTCAATGCCGTATATGTCCGGGTCTTTGTCAGCATTGCCGTTATCCGCCGCCTTCCGCTTCAAGAATAAGAAGATCCCGTCTCCGCCTCCTGTGCCCCTTTCTCCGCCTCCGCTCAGACGTCCCTGCTTTCGAAGTATAAAAAGACGTCGGACGGAAGAAAAAGCAAGACCGCTGCGGAAACAGCAAAAAACACCGCTCCCGCTATGCGGAAAAACGACGGAGCCGCCCCGACGGATATGCCGAAGCACACCGCTCCCGAGCAAAGCGATATCAATGCTGCGCATACTTTCTTTTTTATCCTTGCCGCGCTTTTCCTCTTCGCCCGCTCTGCCGCCGCGTCTGTTCTCGCGGAAAAACTCGCCGCCGAACTCGGAAACGCGATCCTCCCGAGTTCCGTTCCCCGAGCCCTCGCTTGCGGTCCTTCCCGCAATGTACGCGCGACGGCGCGGCCGTACTTAAATATAAGGACGGTGAGAGCAATGACGGTCCTTCCCGCAATGTACGCGCGACGGCGCGGCTCTTCAAACGGCAGACGTACGACGCCCCCGTCCGAATAGCGTAATATACGCATTTGTCTTGCTTTCGGCGACCGATCACGGCAAAGACCTCAGCTTTCAATATAGTCCATTACAATGGACTGGTCAAGTAAAATATACTATTTTGGACTAAAATATTTATATGGAAGCCTTTACCGACAGACTGAACTACGAGTTAAAGTCGCAGCACATATCCAAATATGCGCTCGCGAAAAACTGCGGGCTTTCCAAACAGACGGTGTGCAACTGGTGCGACGGCGTGAGCGAACCCAAAGCCACGCAGATCGTAACCGTTTGCAGATTCCTCAACGTCTCCGCCGACTATATCCTGGGCTTGTCCGATTTCTGATCTTTCGCGTATTCGGAGAAACTATCGCCGTATACGTTCGGTCTGACGCATCCGCTCTTTTTCGTAAAAAAGAAAAGCCGCCGCAAACGCGGCGGCTCCCGTTTTTTGCGTCAGCCCTGCGGGACCTCGATCTCCATATCGGAATCGGGATAAGTGCAACAGGGATGGATATATCCGAATTTCTTGTCCGCAAGGCGGCGTTTGTCCGCCCCCGCGATCGTATATTCTCCTCCTATCAGTCTGCTGTGGCAGAACCCGCAGCCTCCCGCACGGCATTTGGACGGCACGCGCAGTCCCGCTCTTTCCATAGCCGTGAGCAACGTTTCGCGAGCGTCGGCTTTGACGTCGAACGTTTGGTCCTTGATATGCACTTTCAGCGCGTACTCGGCAGGTTTGACGTCCCTTGTCCCCACGCAATTCGCCTCTTTTCGGATCCTTTTCGCTCCGACGACTCCGATCGACGCGAGTTCTTTCTCCGCAAAGTCGTACATTGCCTGCGGGCCGCACATCATCACGGTATAATCGTCGGGAGCATATTTCCCGATCAGCGCGGCGGTGACGAAGCCGTGTTCGTATTTCGGGTTTTTCTCGTCGCTGAGAACATAGACGACCTTAAACTTATCGCCGACAAGCGAGTCGAGCTGCTTTTTGAAAGCAATGTCTTTCTCCGTCCTCGCGCCGTACAGCAACGTCAGGGAGAAGTCTTCGCTCCCCTCGGCGATCGCCTGCGCCATCGAATAAAACGGCGTGATGCCGCTGCCTCCGGCGATACCTACCACGTTGCGGCTGTCGCGTATCCCGTCGTGGAAAAAGTCTCCCGACGGATCGCCCAAAGAAAATTCGTCGCCGACCGCGGCGCGTTCGAACATCCAGTCGCTGAAAAAGCCCGCTTTCTTGACAGTCACCGCGATCTTTCGGTCTTTGAGCGCGGCAAACGGCGACGAAGATATCGCATAAGGTCTGCTGACCACGCTGCCGTCTATCTCGTGTCTTACGGACACGTACTGTCCCGCGCGGAACATCGACGGCTTCTCCGTTTCGAAAACGTAAGTCTTCGTGTCGGGCGTGACCTGCTCTACCGCTACGAGTTTCGCCGTTCTGTTGCCGGGGTGCAAAATCTTTGCGGTTTCGTTGACCCTGTAAGTCTTAGGCAGCGGAGTCGCGGGCGCCGTTGCGAGTTTTTCCTCTCGCTTGGGGACCATCTTCTTGAAACGGAGAAGATCCATAAATCCGAATATCTGTCTTTTGAATTTGTATGCCACGGTTCAGCCCTCCTTCCTGATGTCGCCTACCGTCTGTCTTCCGGTGATATCTCCGGAGAAATAGGCGCTGGAATAGCCGGACAATCTCATCGAGAAACCTCCCGCGAAACGCAGTCCGCGCGTCATGTGATCGTGCGCCATCATCTGCAGTCTGGGATTGAGCCCGTCCCAATACTGCGATTCGTAACCGTATATGCCGCCCTCGGGATGCCCGCAATATCTTGCGTAGGTCATAGGCGTTGCGACGGATATCTCCTCTATGCTGTCGCGTATCTTGGCGCCCGTATCCTTTTCGAAACGGTCGATCATCATGTTCGCGACCTTTTCCTTGGTCTTCGCGTAATCCTCGGGAGATATCCCGCCCCAGTCGTCCGACATATAAAGCGTGGTGAAATACATCATGCTCGTGCCGGGAGGCGAACACTCCGGATACGCCCTGTTAAGACACACCGTCGCCTGCACGCTGTTGGTGTCTATCTTCTTCATGAGTTCGTACTGCGCCGCGCTGTCCATGGTGTCATAGAGGAAATAGTTGTGATTGTCTATCCCCAGTTCGTCGGCGCTCTTATTCAGTCCGAGGAACATCGTAAAGCCTCTTCCCGCGAATTTGCGCGCGTTTGTCGCGCGGACCACTTTTTCGGGAACGGAGTCCATCATCTTGCCGTAGACTATATGCGGAGAACAGTTCGCTATGACGTGACGGGTCTTTATCTCTCTGCCGCCCGCAAGCACCACGCCCTCGACTCCGCCGTCTTTGCCCGTAACGATCTTCACGGCTTCGGTATTGAACCATATATCTCCGCCCAGCTCTCTTATCCTGTCGCACAACGCGAGCGATATTTCGTGAGACCTCATCTTGGGCATCATCGCTCCGCGGGAGATATATCTTATCACCATCGAAGCATAGTGAGAGAAGCTGAGATCGTCGCAATGCGCGCCCAGATAACACCAATACGCGGTGATTATGTCTTTCGCTCTCTGCGGCATTCCTATGGAATCCAGCACTTCGTTGACGGAATACGAACCCGTGCGAACGTAGTTGCCGTGTTCCTTGACCATGATCTTGGAATCGACTACGCCGTTTCGGGAATTGGTGTAAGCCTGCGCCTTTCTCGTTTCGTCCGCCAGCTGAAAGAATCTCTCGACGGACTTGCGGCTGCCGGGAACTTCCTTTTCCATCTTATCGATAAACGCCTGTATGCCGAAAGGCATCGTGACGTCTATCCGCGGCTTGCGCGATATGAGCCTGTACGCCTCGGGAATGGGGTGCCATTCGATCTTGTCCGTAACTCCGAGACTGTCGAATAGATCCCTTACGTCGCCGCCGTTGTTTTTCGGCCCGAAGTCGTTCAATTCGTGCAAAGAAGCCTCGAACTCGAACCGTCCTCTGCGAAAACTGGTCGCAAATCCGCCGGGCAGATTGTGCTTTTCCACCAAAAGCACTTTCGCTCCGCCTTGCAGCAACCTGATCGCCGCCACCAGACCGCCGTTGCCGGCGCCGATGACCACTGCGTCGTATTTGTCCATTTTATCCTCCTTACGCTTTCTTATTATTATGATACACCCGTGTTAAATTATTGTCAATATCCGACTTTCGAGTCTTTTTATCGGCAGACGCCGTATTGCCGTTATATACCGCAACGGCGCCGAAAAAAACGCGCCCTTGCGGGCGCGGTCTTATCTCCGTTTCAACCTCTGTGATTGTTCATATCCGCAAGGGAGGACACCAACTCTTCCACTATCCTCTTCTGTCGTCCCGTAAGCTGCGCATACGCCTGCATCAGCAGTTCTTCATCTTCCTTCAATCCCCTGAAATACGGCACCAGCTTTATCTCCTCGTCCACTATCCCCAATATAAAGTCCGCCGTCGTGTCGAACAGCTCCGCCATCGCCTTTACCGCTTCTCCTCCCGGCACTCTCTTCCCGCTCTCCCATTGCGACACCGTTCCCTGCGACACCCCGAGTTTCTCCCCCAATTCCTCCTGCGTCATCCCGTCTTCTTCTCGCAGCCTTTGCATCCTCTGTCCTATTCCCATATCCTCCATTATATCCGCCGCTTTCCTGCCTTGCAAATATTTTTCATGCCTTTTTATTCCTTTATTTATACATCCCGCGACTTTCCGCGCTTTTTGCCGCCTTTTGCACTCTTTCTTCTTTTCTTCCCTCGCCTTTTTGCAATACAATGTTATCCGTCATCAATACAGGAGGCTCTTATGCATACTCTCAAACTTCTCATCGCCGACGACGATCCCGTCGTCCGCGATTCCCTCTCCCAAGCGTTCTCCGCGCTCCCCGACTTCGACGTCCTCTCCCCCGCCAAAGACGGTCTGGACGCCGTCGCCAAAGCCGAAACTCTTCTCCCGGACGCCGTTATCCTCGACCTCGTCATGCCTTTCTTGGACGGCTTCGGCGTGCTGTCCAACATCGACTTCTCCAAATTCAAAAAACGCCCCGTCTTCATTGTCCTCTCCAACCTCAAAGGCGAACTCTTCATCAACAAAGCGCTCTCGCTCGGAGCGGACTACTTCATGCTCAAACCCGCCGATACCTCTTCCCTCGCGGATACAATACGCGAACTGTGCGCTCCCGCTCCCTCCCGTTCCTCGGACAACGCCTCTCTCCCCGACATTTCCGCTCGCAAACACAGACGCTCCCTCGACGAGAAACTCGCGAATATTTTCATCTCCGTAGGTATCCCCGCTCATATCAAGGGCTATCAGTTCCTGCGCGAGAGCGTCAAGCTTGCGGTGGAAAGACCCGATATCGTGAACAGCATCACCAAACAGCTCTATCCTTCCGTTGCGGATATTTTCCACACTTCCGCCTCCAAGGTCGAGAGAGCGATACGCCATGCGATAGAAGTGGCGTGGAACAGAGGCAAGATAGAGAACATAAACAACGTCTTCGGCATAAAGATATATTCCGCCAACGACAAACCCACCAACGGCGAGTTCATCGCTCTGCTGGCGGACAAGATGATGATGGAGAGCGTCTGACTCTCCTTTTGCAAGACTTTTTCATACTCTCTTACATCTCTATACAGAGAAGGACGGCTCCCGCCGTCCTTCTTTTTCCCTATCCGTGTCTGTTATCCGCTTTTTCATTGCCTACTTTCTTTCTTCTTTCCCCCTGTTTTTCTCCTCTGCTCCTCAGAGATCAGCCGCAGGCTTCGCCTTTACCTGCCTCCCTGCAAACGCTTCCCGATCACGCGGACGGGATGTCGCAGCATATAAGGGATATTTGCTATCATCACCTTTTTCATAAACGCTCTCATAGCGGGCGAATAACAAGGATGCGGACATCTGCCGCAGGCGGGTTTGCCGTCGCCGAACGGACAGCGCCGCCTGCGCTCCGCAACGTATTCGTACACGGCAAGGCATTGCGGACACAAGCCTTCCTTCGTCTTATGCTTTCTGCGGCAGAACCGCCCTATCATCGCGTACGAACGCGCGATATCTTCTTCCCGCTTTGTCACCGTCAGCGCGTGAGCTTTGCCTGCGTCAGGTCGGGCACGATCCCGAATTGAGTATCGCGGCTCATCATATTGATATAAAATTTGATATCTATCTGCCCGTCCAGAGCCTCTCTGTCTATATCGAACTCGAATCCGTCGTAACCGTCTTCGCTGACGGACGCGCCGACAATATCCGTGCCGTCCGCCCCGACCATTCTGCCGTTGCTCATCATCGACGTATCGGTGCTGTAAAGCGTAAGCGTGATTCCGTCCGAAGTTTTCTCTATCTTCACCGACGCAAGACAGTATTTCTGTATCATCAGCTTGCCCATCGTGCTGTCCGTAACTATCTCGTACGGCACGAGGTAACTGCCCTCGTCGTACTCGTCTATATCGTATATCTGCCCGTATTCCCTGCCGTCGGCGGCTGTTCCGCTCTCGATAGTCATATCGTCCGTGCAGCCGGCAAACGCGAACACGCAGACCGCCGCTGCCGCAAGTATGAAAAACGCTGTCTTTTTCATTATCAGACCTCCTTAGTTTTCTCCATTGTAACAGAGCCGCGCGCCTTTCTTTCGTGGTTAGCCCACGCTAACCGTTTTGTGCCGGGCTTTCGTGCGGGCGGTTCGAAGTCCGCGGCGCGATTATACTCTCTTCCTCCGCGGCAGCGTCTACCGCATAGGCTGTTTATACGCCGTTTTTGCCCGACTTTCCGCTACCGCGGGCTTTCTCTTGCGTTTTCGCCGCCGACAAGTTATAATGTAAGAGTCGGAAGACATATACTTCCGTAACGAATACACAGAGGTGCGAAATGACTGAAAAGACAACCATGATGCAACGGGAGATATTCTCCGAACCGGAAGTGCTCAAAAGAACGATCGCGGCCTGCCGTCCCGTTCAGAAAAAGATAAAAGAAGAATTCGAAAAGCGCAATATATCCAAGATAGTGACCATGTCCAGAGGCTCGTCCGACAACGCCTCTACGGTGTTTTCTTTCGTCTGCCCTCTCTATGCGGGCAAGCTCGTAGGCAAATACCACCCCTCTCTTACGACGGTTTACGGCGCGGACACGGATATGTCGAACACCTGCATGGTCGTGGTCAGCCAAAGCGGTATGTCCAAAGACACCGTCGCCGTCATGGAGGACGCCAAAGCGCGCGGCGCACTGACGATCGGCGTGACCAACGACGAAAACAGCACCGTTGCGAAAGGCTGCGACATACATATGTTCCTCGACGTGGACGAGGAGAAATCGGTTGCCGCGACCAAAACGTATATAGCCGAGCTCATCGCTCTGTATATGCTCACCGAATGCGTCGGCAAACAGCCCGATATGTGCGTGGACAAGATCGTGGATAAGATCCCGTCCGTACTCGCTCTCAACGATAAGATAGCGGACGTTGCCGCCGCCCTCGCCCCGCGCAACAACTTCATCATACTCTCGCGCGGCACGATGCTCGGCACGGGCGACGAGTGCGCGCTCAAACTCACCGAGTGCTGCTATATGTTCAACCGTTCCTATTCTTCCGCCAACTTCATGCACGGACCTCTCTCCCTGCTCGCGGAAGGCGCCAACGTGATAATGCTCGCCCCCGACGGCAAGTTCAACGACGAGTTTATTTCCATGGCGAAGCGCGTACGCGACGCAGGCGCGTCCCTGACGGCTTTCTCCGACATTCCCGAAGTTCTCGATCTTGCCGAACAGAAGATAGAAATGCCCAAGGGCTGCGACAAGTGCAATCCCGTGCTTTACGGCACCGCCGTTTCTCTGCTCGCTCTCAACATCGGCGGAGCGAAAGGTCTGAACGTAGACGCACCGAGAAACCTCAAGAAAGTGACCGTTACGCTGTAACGGCGTCAGGTCGGATATAACGGAGCGCAGCCGCGCTCCGTATTTTTTCGTCGTTTCCCGTCAAGTCGGGACGCCGCTAAGCCGATCGGCAAAAACACCTGCGCGTCGCAGCGGACCTTGCCGCACGGCGCGACAAATATCTACCGTTTTCGTTAAGGAAAGCCGCGGCTTTTTTATTTTTGTCTTGATAAGATAAAGATTATATTGTATAATTATTTATTAGGAGCGGCATATGAATTCTGCGATACTTAAAAAATACGCGAAACTGCTCGTCGCGACCGGCGC
>ERZ1090880.71-NODE-71-length-61439-cov-19.161443_pt1 | contig 61439 bp, 62 predicted proteins | sample MGYA00478471_ERZ1090880 | MGnify/ENA primary metagenome ERZ1090880 (study PRJEB33644, sample SAMEA5815734) | chicken gut metagenome | biome: Chicken; feature: Gastrointestinal Tract; material: Caecum | place: Ireland | collected 2019-01-01 | study: A study of the... | reverse complement strand
GAGTGTCCGGAAACCTACCGCAGCAATGCGGCAAGGCGCTGGGTACTTAGCCTACTCAATTCCACTTCGCTGGACTGCAAGCGTAAATTTCGTGACTTCCATAACTCCGGCCTTGCTCTTCAGAAGGTCAGCGACATCATTTGTGTGGAGCATGGGCTGTCTATTATTGAGAAGAAACCATACAAAGAGCGTGTCAAACGAACCACTTATCCGAAGCGGCACTGCTTTCGTGATGAAATCCGGCAGGCTATCGATCAGGCTCTTCTAAAGAAACCAAAGGATTTTGAAGAATTTCTCCGACTTCTGGAACAGGACGGCTATACCTGCAAGCGAGGCAAACACACGGCGCTCTGGAAGGCAGGACAGGATCGTTTTTTGCGGTTCCGCTCTTTGGGAGATGGATACACAGAGGAAGAAATCCGTGCTGTCATTTTGGGGGAAAAAGAACACCGTATCCGCAGCAAGAATAAACAGTCTGTTAGCCAGAAACGTCTGAATCTGCTGTTAGATATTGACGCCAGACTTCAGGCAAAAGGAAGCGGCTATCAGCGATGGGCTACGGTCTATAATCTAAAACAAATGGCGCAGACCATGATTTTCCTTCGTGAGCATGGAATTGAGAATATCGACCAGCTTCATGAGAAAACGAAACAGTCAACAGAACGCTTCGACCAACTGGATGAAAAAATCAAGACGGCAGAAAAACGTCTGGTGGAGATTGCTTCCCTGAAAAAACACATCATCAACTATGCCAAAACAAAGGATGTATATGTAGATTACCGTAAGTCTGGATACAGCAGAAAATTTTATGAATCCCACCGGGAAGCAATAACCCTGCACAAAGCAGCAAAGGATGCCTTTAACGAATTGGGAATCAAGAAACTTCCAAAGGTAAAGGATTTATCAGCAGAATATGCCGAAGTTCTGGCAGACAAGAAAGCCGCCTACGCACAATACCGGAATGCACGGACAGAGATGCAGGACTATTTAAAAGCGCAGAAAAATGTGGAGCAATTCTTGAATCTGACTCGTCAGGAAGAAGAAAAGGCGCAGGAAGAAAAAAGAAAAGAAGAAACTCAAAGATAAGCATGAACGCCCCGGATTGACTGTAATTGGTCGTCCGGGGCGTTTTTTGTGTATGAACTGCTATCAGGAGCTTTGCCGCAGCCATCTGCGGATTTGCAGTTCGCCTCTGTTTACCAACTGCTGTGCGCGGTTATAAGATACGCCTAATTGTTCAGCAAGCTGCCGATAGGTTGTACCACTGTTAATCGCCAGCACGGCGTTTCTCTCCCGTTCGGGAAGCTGCTCGATTAGGATGTCAATCCTGTCTTTGGTTTTTGGCAGATAAAGATGATGTAGTGCCGGTCTGGAGTTTCCGGATGTAGCAGTTCTGGCGGTTCTTTGCGTAATATTTGGAAGATTGTCATAATAATAGGCAATCATGTCATCACATTGATGGTAAAGCCAGCGGTCAATCTTATAAAAGTGTTGAATGAAGCGCCTTTCGTCTTTCTCACATTTACCGTCAAATGCGGGAGCAAAGTCAATCCGGTCAACACTACCACGGGGGAATTGATCGTGGCGAAATGGGATTTCCTCATTAAACTTATCCTCTCCCCACCTCAAGGGATCGATAATGGCTATTATTGACAGATGTTTTTCCGGTCGCTCCCTACGCAATTTCTGGATACAGGCGACTGCCTTTTGTGAAAAAATCCCGTGGCAAGTATGAAAATAGAACTCAACGACGCGATCCTCATTTGAAATTTTATTGATTTCCTGATATAACAAATCGCCCATTTCCTCTTCCCAGAAAAAGCGATCCGCTACAAAACACACTTTCTTCATGATCGCCTCCTCCAGATAGACATTCCGAGATCACCACGCAGTTTTTGAGCCGACTTTTTGATGAATTGCTCTGGTGAGGGGCATCTTTTATCAAAGCCCATTTCCTTCCATAGTGCCTGAGACTCCTGTGTGTCATCCTTGTGGCTGTACGCATCTGCAAGAGCTATCTGCATCTCACGGTAAACATCTTCTGGTGTCGTATTATTTTCGGTGGCAACTTGTTTCAGAATCTTTTGGAAATTCATAATTTCATCCTCCGTTAGAGTTTGTACTTGTTCTTTAGAACTACTTTAACATAAAATGATTGTCGGTGGATGGCATCTTTTGTCGAAATTATAAAAATTCTATAAAAAGAAAGAGAGCCTTTACGGCTCCCCTGATATTTCTTATTCTTCTGTCAGAATGCGGAATGCATTCAGGATCTTCATTCTCTCCCGATGCGGCAGATGAGAAATCCGATTGGATAGCTCACAGGCTGCGCTCTCCGTGGCATGGTCAACTACATCAATCAGCAGTGAATCTGCGGAAACGCCCAGTGCGTTTGCGATGGCTACAAAAGAATCCAGATTGGGAATCTTAAGACCTCGTTCTATTACGCTCACATGAGTGGGGCTGAGATCGACCAACGCTGCCAGTCCTTCCTGTGTTAGTCCCTTTGCCTCACGGGCAGCTTTGATCCGTTGTCCAACAGCTTGTGCGTCCATCTCGTCACATCCTCCTTTAGAACTATTTCTCGTTCCCCTTTAGTATATCGGTCATCTTCTGTGTAATACAGAAGATAAAGAACATGAAATAGTGCTAAAGAACGAATTGCGTGAATTTATCTGTATTCCGGTCTGCAGTGTTTGAGATGGATATATTTATGTATATGAAAATGGGTTTGACAGCTTTCGAGCAGGTTTGGACTGTTTTTTTCGATTGGATCTGCTATAATTTTGATAAGCAGATGATCAACGCCAGCAGAATAACATCTCAGTAAGGAAGGTGACTGATTTGGACAATGAGTTTTTTGTGGACAGCAGGGATTATCTCTATCAGCCATTTAGCCATGAGGGTTTTTCCGGGCAACTGCTTTTGGCAACTCCGGTAGAAGAAGGTCTGGCACCTCTTATCGTAAAGCAGGAACAGCCATGTTCAGCCTGCTGTGAATTCGTATATTCCCGGCTCGCAAAGGAAATGCAAATTCCGGTTCCGCAGGCGTTCCTGGTAAAAAAGAGCGCCCGCAAAGAGAGCTGGCCGTTTAAGACACCTTATGTTGTTGGAATCACTTACTTGGAAGGACTGCATCCATTCACAACGGAAGACCTGCAAAATTCTATCAATATGGCTTTTGAGTATGCCTGTCACTATGCTTTGGCGGTCATGTTCGAGCAAATTGATGCGGTGCAGATAGCAGCAACGCCTGACGGAAATCTTGTTGGCTTTGATTTTACGGATTGCTTCCGTCTTAGTGATTTGACCGAAGCAATATTAAAAAAGCAGGATACTTTGCTAATCCATTTCCTGAAAATGCTACTGAACGCATTCAAACAGGATGATTTTTCATCTTCTGCAAGACTTGGTGCTGAAGTGGTTGCGAAGCATCTTGGCGTTCCTCAGATACCGGCAGTATACCCATTCTACCTTGAGCCGATGAAGCGATTCTGTAGGATTGGAAATGAGCAGATCAAAGAGATTTTGGAAGCACTGGATGAGGTGTATCCGGTGGCAATCAGTGTATATTTTGAAGAATACCTGGCTGAATTAAAGCTGAAAATCAGCAAGTATCTTGAAACTATTTAAGACGAAGGAGGCTATTATTATGAAGTACAAACTGTATCGTTCTTTTGGTGACCTGGACAAAGATGTGAAAAAGCATGAATTAGTTGCTGTCGAGTATGGCAGTACGATTGAAGACGTAGAGGACGCACTGATAAAGGATGTGGCCGATGATTTGGCTGGTGACACCAAATATGCTGGATGTGAAACATCTGCCTATGCGCCGGAAACTATAAAGAGTTTCCGAAAAGTGAAGCGATATAACTATGAAATGATGGGGATTGTTTATCCGCACTACGCAGAGACGAATGTACTGATTGACTATGGCATTATAGAGGAATCGGAAAATTGAGAGTTTGAAAAATAGTTACTGCCTGGATGCCGCACCTGCCTAAAATTTGATGAGAAGGAGGCGTCGAACAATGTCAGATAAAACATATATTGCCATAGATTTGAAATCGTTCTACGCTTCCGTTGAATGTATGGAGCGCGGTCTTGATCCGATGACAACCAATCTGGTGGTCGCAGACGCCAGCAGGACGGAGAAAACCATCTGCCTTGCGGTATCTCCGGCTTTGAAATCCTATGGGATTCCCGGAAGACCCAGACTGTTTGAAGTCGTGCAAAAGGTCAAAGAGGTCAACTCCTTACGGCAGCAAAAAGCGCCGGGACGGAAACTGACAGGTTCTTCAGTTCAGGATGGAGAACTGAAAGCAAATCCCGCTTTAGCTGTAGACTATGTGGTGGCACCGCCGCAGATGGCACATTATATGAAAATCAGTGCCAGGATTTATGAGGTGTATCTCAAATATATCGCGCCGGAAGATATTCATGTTTATTCGATTGATGAAGTCTTTATTGACGCAACCAGTTACTTAAGAACGTATCAGTTGACAGCCCGTGAGTTGGCAATGAAAATGATTCTTGATGTTCTGGACACTACTGGAATTACTGCGACAGCCGGAATTGGCACGAACCTGTATCTCTGTAAAGTTGCGATGGATATAGAGGCAAAACACATTTCTCCGGATCGGAATGGTGTCCGGATGGCTGAACTGGATGAAATGTCTTACCGGCGCTCCTTGTGGTCACATCGCCCTTTGACTGATTTCTGGCGGGTGGGAAAAGGGTACGCAAAAAAATTGGAAGAGCATGGTCTTTATACGATGGGGGATATAGCCCGCTGCTCGGAAGGTAAACCGGGTGACTACTACAGCGAGGAACTTTTGTATCAGCTCTTCGGCGTCAATGCGGAATTATTGATTGACCATGCCTGGGGCTGGGAGCCTTGTACGATTGCCGACATCAAAGCCTACAAACCGGAAAGTAACAGTGTCGGCTCCGGTCAAGTGCTGCAGTGTCCATACCCGTTTGAAAAAGCAAAACTTGTTGTGCGGGAAATGACCGACCTGCTGGTTCTTGATTTGGTGGATAAAGGGTTTGTGACAAATCAAATTGTTTTGACAGTCGGTTATGATATTGATAATCTGAAAGACCCAGCGCGGCGAAAGAAATATCATGGAGAAATCAAGACAGATCGGTATGGACGAAGCATTCCAAAGCACGCCCATGGTACTGCCAACCTGAAAAAATACACTTCCTCCACTCGTCTAATTACTCAGGCTGTGATGGAACTGTTTGACCGAATCGTAGATGAAGAGCTTCTAGTACGCAGGATTAACATGGCTGCTACTCATGTTATCACTGAGGCAGAAGCACAGACACAAAGCGAAAACAGCTTTGAGCAGTTAGATTTATTTACAGACTATTCCGCTCGTCAAAACCTGCGGGAAAAGGAAAATGAGGAATTGGAGAAGGAGCGGAAAATGCAGGAAGCCATGTTGGAAATCAAGAAAAAATTTGGCAAGAATGCAATCCTGAAGGGGATGAATTTGCAGGAAGGTGCAACGGCAAAAGACCGCAACCAGCAGATTGGAGGTCATAAAGCATAGAAACATTTGCAGTGGCGAACATCCGGAAGAGGTGATAATTATTTTGCAAGATAGAAATAACACAGATAATTCTTATGATGACATTATTAATCATCCCCATCACGTTTCCACACGGCACCCCAGGATGTCGATGATAGACCGGGCAGCTCAGTTTTCTCCATTCGCTGCGCTGACCGGATATGGAGATGTGATAAAGGAAACTGCACGGCTGACGGATCGCAAGCCGGAACTTTCTGAGTCGGAAAAAGCAGAGCTGGATTATAGGTTACGGATGGCTTATGATTATCCCGGAGAAAAGCCAGCGCTTACAATTACTTACTTTGTTCCGGATCAGAGAAAAGCTGGCGGTTCTTACCATACGATTTCCGGACAGATTAAGAAAATAGATGATTACCAAAAGCAAGTGATTCTGATGGACAAGACACGGATTGATATTGACTGTATTCTCGATATAGACGGACAAATCTATGAACTCGTCAATGAGTCAGAAAAAGAATTTGATTAAGCTCATAATTGTCATACCGTATTTTCGATGGAACGCGCAGCGTAAAGCGTTCGGAACGAATGCGCAGCCCCGTATCGCCAGATACGGATCTTCAAGGGGATTGGGGACTTCCCCAACGAGAAAAATACCGATGCAGCCTGGAAAGCTGCACCGGTATTTTTGCCTTTGTATATACAAAGGCCCTGCTCGCCAAGTATGTTTCTTGATCCTACCATTTCAAACAGGAAAAGAACAAATGTGAAAATTTGGGACATTGAACGCCTATAGAAATGGCGATAATAGTGCAACAGCAGATTACTTCTATAATCCTCCACATTAATGAAAGTGTTCGGGTCCGGTGAAAACATCCCCGAGTGGTTGTTTTCGTCGGACGCTAACAAAAGCAGCAATCCGCGAGGCTTCTTCAAATTATGTGTAAACCTCCTGAGTGGTGTAGAATAGAAGCATCACACAGGAGGTTATACATATGGCCAGAAAGAATCGCACGCCGGAAGAAAAGGCCCGGCGGGAGAAAATCCGCGAACTGCTGCAGATGGCGAATATCGGCAGCATGGATGACATTCAAAACCTGTTCAAAGAGACCATAGCCGAATTCATGGAGAACGGCCTGGAGGCGGAACTGGATGACGAGCTGGGCTACAGCAAGTATGACTACAAAAACAAGGACACGGATAACAGCCGAAATGGACACAGCAGTAAGACGCTGCGGACGAGCTTTGGCGATGTGGAAGTATCCGTGCCCCGGGACCGGAAAGGCGAGTTTGAGCCGCAGGTGCTGAAAAAGAACCAGACCAGCATCAGCCAGGACATCGAGGAAAAGATCCTGTCGATGTATGCCAAGGGGATGACCACCGGAGATATTGAGACCCATATTCAGGATATCTACGGTATTTCAGTCTCAGACAGTACGGTCAGCCGGATTACAGACAAGATCCTGCCGGTGGCCAAAGAGTGGCAGCAGCGGCCGTTGGAGGCTATCTATGCGGTGGTATTTCTGGATGCCATCCACTACCATGTCCGCAGCGAGGGGCAGATCGTAAAGAAAGTGGTGTATATTGCCATAGGTATTGATCTGGATGGCCGGAAGGATGTACTGGGCATGTGGGTAGGCGAAAATGAGAGCGCCAAGTTCTGGGCGACCGTGCTCAACGGCCTGCGGAACCGTGGTGTGGAGGATATTTTCATCGCCTGCACGGATAACCTTGCCGGATTTGATGCGGCTATCCATGCCACCTTTCCTCAAACCGAAATTCAGAACTGCATCATCCATCAGCTGCGCAATTCCAGTAAATATGTGTCCTACAAGGACTTAAAGGCGCTCATGGCCGATCTGAAAGCAGTTTATGCCGCCGTAGATGAGCAGGCGGCACTGGATGCCCTGGATACCTTCGGGGAGCACTGGGACCGGAAATATCCGAAAATCTCCCAGTCCTGGCGGGACAACTGGGCAAATCTGAGCACCTATTTCAAGTACCCTCAGGAGGTGCGGCGGCTGATTTACACCACCAATGCCATCGAGGGCTTCAACCGCCAGCTGCGCAAGGTGACCAAAGCCAAATCCGTGTTCCCCACCGATGACAGCCTGCTGAAAATGCTGTATCTGGCCATGATGGATATCACGAAGAAGTGGACCGGCCGGCGGCAGGACTGGAGTGTGATCCACGCCCAGATGGCTGTCTACTTCGCCGAGCGCATGCCTGAGTAACGCCGGTTCAGATCGATGGCAGAGGGGGATATGAATGGCTTCGTCTTGACATCCAGTCTCGCCAGCGTTATTTTGTTAACAAGGCGGCAGCCGTTTTACCCGTCTGCCGCCCATGATAAATTTTACTCTATTTGCACCACTTTTGGCGGTTACACAGAATTTTGGATTGCCCCCAATCCGCCAAATACAAACCATAATATATTGCCAAAAGTTCTCATACTTTTGCTACAATCATCAGCAGCTGACATTTGCCCAGTCACTATTTTTTCTTCTCATCAAGCGGCGCAGAAGATTCATCATTAGGAACAACATTTCCGGTTGGTATCATAACTTTTTTGATGCGTTCTCTTGTCTTACCCGTTTCGTCTATATAAGTTTCTGTGATCTGAACCTCTTTTTTCTCAAAGTTCAATTTTTTAATTTCCATCGTTTCATCTCCTTACTTTCACGAGGTGTGGCGTATTTTGATTATACAAATCAAATAGGCGATTTGAAATATTTGTTGCCAAAGGTCTGCAGTTCGGATTATTCCGATACTCTGACCAACCTTCGGCAATAAACTCATGGATGCTTTCTCCTGCATAACCGGAAAGTGCTTCACCTTGTTGGGTATTGGTTAAGCGCATAAAGGCTGAATACATTTCTTGTATGTCAGCATCGTTATGAGCGTTTGTCAGTCTTGCGATCTGATGCCCAAGCTCGTGATCAACAGTAGCCCGTGGAGTGTCACATCCCGCAGGTTTCCATTTTGCCTGTACATCGCTTTTTCTCACATTTGTGAAATGATCGTAGTCCCCACCATAGCGTTCATTTATTGAAATACCATTAAACCCTGCGATAATATCTTCACCGCAGGTCTGAGGTGTTTCAATAAACAAGGATTGTGCGATAGTTCGTTCACCTGGTTCAAAGCCTTTCATATCTTCAGCAACCTGCTGGCGAACAAAAGACATCAAATCAGCATCTGATGCTGTAGGGTAATGCTGTCGATAGGCACCAAGATACATTTGTTCAAGGCTATTTTTGATATGCTCATTTCGAGATTGCACGGAGCCAACAAATCGTAAATCAATGTCTGGGAACATTTCTAATGTTTCAGAAACCGATTTATGTATGTCTTGTGCTGTTCTGTTATCGAGCTTTCCAAAATCCGCCTGTCCAACAAGACCATCAACAATCATAGCCGCAGCTATTTGATTATTGTTTGAAGAAGCGAAAGAAGATGAGCCTACAAAACCTGCAACGTCACTATTAACTGTTTCACCTATAAGGGCAGAACTGGAAAATATTTGGCTCGTGTACGAAGCTAATTCACTGTCGCCGCTTTTAAGCGCATCTCGATAAGCCTTAGCAATCCCAGACTTGGTATTAGGGAAGCTTCGTGTTTTCCCATCAATGCGCATACTAATGGTTTTTAAACCATTAGTTCCAGCAACAATACAAACAATATTGCCGAGCTTACTCTTGAAGGATGATCCAGTTTCATTCTGCCCACCATGAGCTATAGAGCTGAGGGTCCCTGCAGAACTTATTGCTCCACCGGAGAAACTTGAACTTTCATTGGAACCTGCGCTCTCACCAGACTCTCCGTACAATGCGGCTTGGGCTTTGTCCATTATGCTCATATACTCACTAAGGTCGCTATTGCCATTGGCGACTAAACGAGAAAAAGAAGCCATACCATCCTCTACACGATGAGCTTGCGATTCAAGTGCAGGGGCGTTTCCGTCCCACAACTCAGAAAGACTCCTCAAATCGGCAGAGGCTTTTGTATAAGCAACGGAGGCTTTGGCATATTCTTCATCAGCTTCAGCTCGCATTACTTGTGCTCGCTGCATTCTCTGCGCTGTGGCATTTTTAGTATCTTCGTCTTCAGCGTTTTCAGCAGTTCTTCTCGCTGTTTCATATTCAAGTTCTGCACTTCGTCGCATACTCTCGGCGTTTTCTACTCGGTTGTAAGCTCTATGTGCAACTTCTTCAAGTTTTGTATGTATGCGATTGTATTGCTGCTTGCAAGAATTAAAAAGATTGAGGCTTTTGTCCTGTCGGCGGTGCATCTGCTCTCCCACAATCCCTACTTGATCCATATATTCTTGCAATGCAGCTTTATCATATCCTACTTCCATAGGCTTAGTTCAGCGATACTCTGGCTTCGTGCACTCGTGCCATATACTCGCCCATATCATTGATAATGGTGTTGAGTTCTTGGTAGGCACTATTCAATTCACTTGTCATAATACGCACAGTTCTTGCAATCGCATCATAGTCATCACCAAGAGCTACCTTCAAAGTTCCGTTCTGGCTATCGATTTCCGAAACCAGTCCTGCGATTTCTTTTAGATTGGAAAGCATATCCGCACTCAATGTTCTGCAACCGCTTTCGTTTACTACAAATTCCATTATTCTTACCTCCCGAAAACTCGTCCAGCACTATCAACATATTTTTTAGAAAGAATCAATCTCTTGCTTGCATCATCGCTGATAGGAACATTGTTTTTAATGTTCTCAAGGTTTTGTGCCATACGCTGTGCTGCACTACGACCACTCTGTTGATCCATACATTGTACAACCATAACAAGGCTTTCCTCTAACTTGTTGCAGAGGACGATGATTTTTCTGGAGTTCTCCTCTAAGAACTCAGCATACTCCTCCATCTTTTGAGTATTTACATTCATAACTGTACCTCCTAAGATTTACTATAATTTATAAGGCAATAACTTTTTAACCTCTTTACCTCCATCGCCATAAACTGCGTTTTGACCAATGCTCTTTTGAAAATTACTATTTCCGAGATACATAAGGCAATCATCAGCACTCATGCTGAATGCCACTTTATGCCTACACATATCTTTGATTTTAAGTATTTTAGAAAACTGCCTGTATACGCTGGCTTCAGTGACACAACGAATACCGTTACGAGCACCCGATGAGAATAACTTATCAATTATCGGAGTCGCATTGAAAGCCATATTAGGTTCTTCCTTGGCAGGCTCAGCAAGGGATTCACTACCACCAACAGGCGTTGCATATTTGCTAATTGTATCGAGGAAGGACCGAGACCCATTAGAGCGATTTCCATTTTTTTCGGGCAGGCGACTCAATTCAACATTAGCAATTTCCAAACCGATGAACACGCAGACGGTGTCCTCGATATTTTTTCGTTCATCAATCAATTTGCCAAGTGCATCTAATTTTGCACACCATTCTTCAAGCGTTTCCATTAACTCTGCCCCAGGTATCTCTTGGCACATCCGTCTAATGTCAGGTGCAAAATCACTCATAAGGTCAGAGAACTCTGCCATAAAGACGAGGAGCTTATAATTACGATATTTACAGCTTCTCATTATGGAAGAAAGAAGCTCCCAACGCTGGTATGCAGTACCGCCGACAATCGCCAAGTTTTCGTCTGGTTGTCGTCCCATATCCAAACCAAAGCAAGGTCTCAGCGTAGCAGAACGTCCCAAATACATTCTGATATTCGGGTATCTCAACGGTTCGATGTTATCAAGCGCCATCGGTTCTGCATCGTCCCAAGAAACCTGTTCTTTTGTATTGACATACAACAAACCTTTTTGATATTGACCCTTATACAGGGAGCGGAGTGCCTTGCCGATTGGTGCTATATCGTCCCCCTTTGTAAATAAGCCCTTGAACTTTTCAAGCTTAATGTCCGTCAGCTCACCTCTGGAGTTACGAACATAGACCTTCATAATAAATTCTCCCTGACTCATTATTGCAATAGTGCGTTGCATACTGTCTGAGTACAAAGCTCTGTCCACTTCAAGGGTATCCTTTATTTCCTGCGGAGAAGCTTCGTTTCTCATAGCAATTCTTAAACCAATCTGATTTTTTGCAGCAGATGTGAGACCACTTAAACCTGTGCTAAATGTTTGGTCTGCCATAAGGCAAGTAATACCTTGTGCTCGGTACTCACGCAGAATGTTTTCAAGTTTATCCTTGTATTCCATTTCTGTTGAGACAAACTGGCTCATTTCGTGGAACTCGTCAATCACAATAAACAATCGAGGAATATTTACATATCCGGGGTCATCTTTGTGTTTTCTGTATTCTTCCAAGTTTTGGGCTTCAAACCGATTCATCAGTTCGGTGCGTCGATTTGCCTCGATTTCAATTTTATCAAGCAAACTAAAAGTAAAGTCGGGAGTTTTACTTACACCAATCAATTTAATGTGCGGCGGAGTTTTTTTCTTATAAAGATAAAACTCTGTCTGTTTGTAGTCAACAAGCCATATCTCAAGGTCGTTCGGATGGTAGTGCAAACAAGCACTTAAAATAATTGTATGTAGCAGGGTAGATTTACCACTGTTAGTACCACCGGATATAAAACCGTGGACACTTCCTTCGCCACCTAATTCCAAATCCACAAGGCGACCTCTGCTATCAAGTGCCATCGGAATCGTCAGCTTTTTAGAAGCGTTCCTTAGCTCAACACCCTTGGTTGCAAACACGCTGTCAATTCTGTTGTTTATTGAATCTCCCTCATCATAATACTTCTTTAATGCGGTCATAAAGTTGTATATTTGGTCTGAGGTAGGTGTGTCAGAACCAAGGTAATCAATTTGTACGCCATCCTTTTCGCAAACAGATTTATCAACATCTATATGCAATACAGGAGTCTGAGTGTATCTGCTTGCAAGTTCCTTGATTTTGCTATACCCATTAGGGGTAGTCACAAACATAAAAGAATAACCAGCTGCAGGAGCGTTCACGAGCAGTTCTTTTATGTCATCAAGCAATTTGCTGTCAGGTGAATCGGGGAAGTTAAAATCAATATACCATGTGAAAGGAAACTCAAAGTCCCCTGACTCTTTATTGTATTCAAACAAAGATCTGCTTCGTCCTGCGGTAAACTTTATGATTTCTGCAGGACGAGAACGAAGATATTTTCTTCTCTCAGCACAAGAAACAACTTTCGCATCGCTTTCATCACTTGTAAACAAATCAAAGTTCAAATCGGTTGTACCAACATTGGTCACATCAATCAACCGTCCGAGGCTTGCACCTTTGTGCAAAGAATCGAAAATGGAATAACTACAGTATTCCGGTGGAACCGTTTTTAGCATTCTGGTTAGGAACTTACGAACAAACTGTTTCTCTTTACAATCTGTTGAGGAAGTAGAACCGGAGTTGGAAGTAATCACGATTATATTGCACTCATACAGATTTATCCACATAGGCAATACCATTTTTTCTTCTACACCGTTTTTATTTGGTAATATGATTTTAGCATCGCACAATAAGACTTCTTCAGGCATAATGGCAGGTGCAGTATATTCGCCCCATACACCGCATGAGTTCTCGGCGTCAATCTTCATTCGTTCCAGCTTCGTGTGCATATTTTCAAGTTCAGCGGAAGTATCAAAGCGAGAGAGAGCCGTCAATGCCTGCTCTTTTTCGTCTTTAAGTCTCAGTTCAAGATTTTTTCGCTCATTGATAAAACGTTCATTTTCTGCAGTAATCTTGCGTCTTGTTTCAGTTATTTGAGAACCACGCTCACGTTCGGCTCTGGACTCAATTTCGCCAATTCTATCGTTGCAGTATGCACAGGCATCTTCGATTTTTTTGCAAAGGTCAAGTGCCATTTCAGCCCTGGAGGAGTAACCATCTAATTTGAATGTTCTCTTAATCCAAGCCATAATGCCTTGTTCTTGCAGCATCCGTATTAACTGATTGAGTTCGGCTTCATTTACACGGGCAGGGTTGGGGGTATAGTTTACAAGGTCAGACGCAGAGCACCAGCGTCTGACCGGCTCAACATACTTCTGAAGGCTATTTTTCATTTGTACATAGTCAGAGATTTCCTTTTTGGCGCGAGACTCAATAGTGTCTATTGCAGCTTGTCTTTCGCTTTCAAAATTATTCAATTTGGAAGTATGCTCAGACTCCAGTTTTTCTATCGCCTTGCGTTGTTTTTCGTCCAAGCTCCTTAGATTTTGAGCCAAAGTGCCCCTTCTGCTTCGGAAGTGAGCCGCTTCAGCAAGTAATTCTTGTAGCTTCTTCATAGTATCCCCCAAAACGCTTATGTAATATCACGCTCAATAAGTTCAAGTTTCTTTGCGAGGTCAGCTGCACCGACACTAAGGTCGGCGCAAGCCTCCTCAAAATCTTCTGCCACTTCGGTCATCTTTGCGATGTACTGCTGATAGAAGGCATTAGAATCTTCGCCTGTCCATCGAGCACTTAATTTTCCCCATATCTCGTTGATGCTGGTTGCTATTTCTTGTTTGCTGCTCATAACAACCCTCCAATCAAATAATCGAGTACGCCCACTCCATAATGTCATATATTCTTGTATAAACAAGAAGCTTAATAAACTTGCCAATGAAGCAGGCAACAGAAAACTTTATCAAATTCATTTTGGTGCCGCCAGAATATATACCGACAATATCAAAAAGCGGTAGCGGTAGTAAAGCTAGGATGAACACCAACACTGTTTGATTACGCACTTTGTTTGTCAGCTTATCTAAAAGTCTTTGGAACTTTGGAGACAAGTCTTTGGTAATAGTACCAAAGACATAGCCAACAAATTCTCCCAAAGTTGACCCCAAAGCCGCCGAAAGTGCGACCCAAAACGGATTCATGATTAGTGAACAACTTGCAGCTATCATTAAGCTCGGTGCTGGAAGAAGCACAGTTGAGTTCGCCAAGAAACAAAGCAAAAACAAGCCCAAATAACCTACATCACTTACGTTTCCGATTTTGTCACGCATCAAGAAGATAACTACTGAAAGTGCAATAATAATAACAACAAATAGTATTTCGAGTATTTTTCTAAATTTACTGTTCACATCAACCACCCGAAATGGCGCCGCATACGCATGCACCGATTAAAATTACAGTGCCAATAGCAATTGCGATGCTGATAGCCCATACAACTAACATAACAAGAAGAGTCGCAACAGCCGCTAACAGCAAGAACAGTATAGGACCCAACGGGGCGATCCAAAGTGTCGTATTCGTAACGGAGCAGTCTGTATGGCTCCACCACATCTTAGCCAAGATTACGATACCGACCTCAACAACAAGCAGACCGATAACACACAGGGTCATCATTGTGTCGCTATCAATAGATTCGCCAGTAATACCGGTAACAATTTCACTTGCGATACCGAATAAAGCCCAAGATCCAACGCCAGTGATAGCAACAACAAAGGTAAAGTAAAGGAAGTTCTTCAAACTGTGGATGAAGCCACCTTTCAAAGATTCCATACCATTTATTGTGCTTTCGATTGAAGTTGCTTCTTCAGGAATGGAAGTTCCCACCGAAAGAGGATGCCGCCACCCGGTTGTACAAGACTTCATAAAACTGTCCTGGTTAGACTTGATGGAGCTACGACCTACACTCACACGGTTTTTGAGCTGTGTGATATTATTCTTATATGACGAAATTTTCCCGTAGTAAGAGAAACCAATCAGCTCATCAATAAACAGGGAAATAACCAAGGCTATAGCCACACCGAGGCAGGCAAGGCTTAAGATGCTATCAACATAGGCTCTGATATACCAAAAGAACACACAAAACGCCACTAGCCAGCAAACTGTACCGATCATGGAACCAACTAAACCACCGGTGGTCTTTCCGTTCATTCTTGTTTGGAAACTGCCTTCAATTTGAGAAAGCCTACTTTCACTTTCATTGAACTTTTGAGTTGCAGCATCAGCGTATTCCTGTAATGTAATATTTTCACTAAAAGTCATTGGTTTGTACCTCCTTTAGCAGTATCAATAAATGCACTGAAGCCGAGAGGAGCAAGCCGCTCGAAAATGTTGAAGGCAAAGCATCCAACAAGGTTTGTGCACATTACACCATGGTTCTCATATACACCGGTAATGATACAGAAAGGATTATCAATCAAGATCCGTCTGAGTTTATCTACGCTCTCAATAAGAGGAGTATATGCTCTAAAGAGTTCATCAACAGTACCAGTAGTAGGTTCATGGAAACCGGTAATTTTAGAAATAGCTTGTTTTCCGTCCGCATCCAAAGGCGTATAAACATTATCGTTTTGCTCAAGGAGTTGCTTCGTATATGTAGCAATACCAACAGGACCATACTTCACAAAGAAGTCTCGGATAATCTTCGGTTCGGCATTTGCTTTGACAGCTATATTATCCATCATTGAAATAAGAAGGCTTGTTTTATTGAACATATCGCATTCTTTCAAATGCTCCCATTCCGTATTTGCGATTTCTTTATATCCAAGACTAAATAGGAAGCCGTAGAAGTCTGCACCGTCCTTGCGGTCAAGCATCTTTTTCAAGCCATCTCCTTGATAGAAAGTAAGCGGAGTAGTGAACATCGCATCAACAAGCTCTGGAACCGTCGATACGGTCTTTTCGCAAATGTTCAGCTGTCTCTTGGAGGCGAAAGAATTACCAAACCAATAGCAGGCAATTTCAGGTTCACTTACAGACAGAGATTCAATGTCATCAACTAACTTCTGGGTGTCTTCATCAACGCTGATACCTTCTGTATGGGCGAGCCAATGGGAAATACAATGTTTCTGAAGTATTTCTCCGTATGCTGCAGGAGTTTTGGCAACAACCATTTTGTCTCCCAATTCCTTCAGACCGCCAAAGCTATAGCCTTTCCAAACGATATGACCAGGAGCAAACAAACTCTTGAGGAAAACGGCAAGACCTTTGTCTCTGTCCTCGCCACGATACAGTTCATCAGCTACCTGGGCAGCTCTCGCCAAGTCTGTTCTAAAGGACATAAAGAAGTTTTCAAAGAACTTACTGAAAAGCATATTCTTACCTTCGTTCCAGTGTTCCTCGTCCTTTGTAATGCCCATGAACAGGCTCTTTTCATCACGGTATTCGCCGCCAAGCATACGAAATGCTTTCGGCCATTCTTCTTCAACAATACCGCCAGTATAGTTGTGGTCAGCCAACCAACGATTAACATCTTCATAGCCGAAACGGTATTTCGGGTCAAACTTACACAATCCATTCAAGAGGTTTTCAAGCTGCTCTCTTTGGGGGTCAACCCTTGTCAGCGGAAGTTTACCATTGCGAACAGAAACCAACATCATGGCTTCATTCATGTTGTCATAAACGAAGTGACCTTCAAACAGAGAACCGAGAGTTACACCGAGAGAGTAGTAGTCACTTTTGTTATCATAGATAAAGGCAGGAGAATCAGTCAGACCAAGACGAAGCTCCGGAGCAGTATATCCGTCCGTACCAACAACATGGCGTGTCACATTAGCTTTTCCGTTTTCTGCGATTTTTGCAACACCAAAATCGCCCAGAACAACGCCACCATTCATTTTGTAAATATTGTGTGGCTTAATGTCTCTATGTAAAAGACCAAACTCATGAATGCTGTGGATTGCCTCGTTCAACTGCTTTGTCAACTCACAGATTTCATCAAAGGAGAACGCTCCATCATCAGAAATATCACCATCAGCGATAAAAGGCGTAATTTCAAAGTAGTATTTGCTATTTCCAAACTCTACCAAGCCGATTTCAGAAACCGCAAGTGTGTATTTCTGTCCTGCATCTGTGCCCATATATTCCAACACACGGGTACGAGCAGAGATAGAAGAACCAGCACTATTAACAGGTTCGTAATATACCTTAGCAACTACATCCTTGCCATCGGGGTCAGAGCACAACAGAATAATTGACTCACCGCCAGCAGTAGAAATAGTCTTTTTTACCGGATATATATTGTTGGTAGAGGAGGTCAGTTGGGGCAGCTTTGCAACTGCTTCTTGGAACTCTGCGAGTGTAGCAAAGTGATTTGCAGTTGCTTTATTCATAATGTTGGCAGGGTCTAACATATCCGCAGCAGCATTACGCCAACCCTCATCAACGATGGTTGCTTTACGACCGGTAGGCGCACCTTCGGTTCTCCAACCCTCGTCAACCTCTGTTGCTTTTCTGCCGCTATCAGCATTACGCCAACCCTCATCAACTTCAGTTGCTTTGCGTCCATTGTGTGCAGTTTCAGCCCTCCAACCCTCGTCAACTTCGGTCGTTTTACGAGTGCTTGATGAAGTATCAGCTCTCCAGCCTTCATCAATCTGAGTGGCTTTACGCTTTGTATCTTTACTATCAGTTCTCCAGCCCTCATCAATTTGCGTGGCTTTACGACCATTCATTCCAGAATCCATATCGCTTCTCCTCTCCATCATTCTAAAATAAAAGGTTTATTTTCGGTGACATTTGTATTTCCACGAGCAGCACAAATACAAACGCTGATATTGTCATTGCTACCTTGATTAAGGGCAGTTTCAACTAATATATCGACCATTTTATCAAGTGAAATATCTCTTGACAAAATTTCTTTCAACTGCTCTGCAGAAACGCTTTCCCACAAGCCATCGGAACACAGCAAGAACTTTTCTCCAGGAGCAATAGCCGTATTTGCAATATATATTTCCGGTGGAGGACAAGAGGCTCCGATGCATCTTGTAATCACATTTCTATTGGGACTTGTTAGAGCTTCTTCTTCCGTGATTTGTCCCATATCAATCATCTGCTGTACAGCAGAATGGTCAACGGTCATCCTCGCTAATCCCCATCCGTCATATCGATATACTCTGCTATCTCCGGAGTGAAAGAGTACGATTGAATTGGTCAGAAAAACACATCCAGCAACGGTGGTACACATCTTTGAGTAGGATGGCATTTCTGCTTTTTTTTCAAAGACTGCCTGTGTGCAATTATCTAATACCTGAGCAAGGTAGTTGGTGTCCTCTAAAGTTTCGGGTGTTTCATAAGAAAGAAACTCTAAGACTGTCTGAGCTGCAATTCCACCACCATCATAGCCGCCACAGCCATCGCATACAACGGCGATAGTAGGGACTACCAATTCGCCATTACGAGAAGTCATATCAAGTATCTGACCGTCAATTAAGACTCTATCATCATTTGTTTCTTTTGTACCTATTTCTACTCTGGCAGCGTAATCAATCTTCATTCAACATCACCTCAAATTCTATGCCGCCATCTGCGATGTGGCATTTCAAAACGGACGGCATATCGGGCAAAGTGCAAATGTAGCTTGCCAGGGGATTAAGGAACTCTCGCTCCAGCATATTTCCGACACCACGACCGCCATTAGCTCTTTCCATAATTGCTTTTTCGTGAAGCATATCAACGATACCATCCACAATGATGTCGATATTCTTTTCGGCTTTGATAGTCTTACAAATTTTGCTCAGCTTATAGTCGCAGATTTTTTCCGCATCATGTTTGTTGATAAACTGGAAAACCACGATGTTATCTTCGCCAAGGCGATTAAGCAGTTCGGGACGTCCATTGTCGTTGAAATACGACTTCACACCTTCGGTCAGCATTTCTGTGACCTTTTTTCTGAACTCTGGAGTATCTTCGACCATTGGATCTTCAATAGTAATTGTAGGCACTCTATGGGGTGTTGACCTAAAGGCGTTTTGCGGGTTCGTATCTTCTTTTGTCAAACCAATATTACTTGTAAAGATAATAATGGTCTCACCAAAATAAACAGTATTTCCTTGGTTATCCGTCATGCGACCATCTTCAAGAATCTGCAAGAATTTATCCAATATCGTGGGAGAAGCCTTTTCGATTTCATCAAAGAGGATAACACTAAAGGGTCTATTCTTGACAGCATTAGTGAGCTGTCCGCCACCCTCGTAGCCTACATAACCAGGAGGAGCACCGAACAATTTTTGGTCACTCTGCTCTAATCTGTACTCACTCATGTCAAAACGAATACATGCGTTCTCGTCGCCAAAAATGGACTCAGCCAAAGCTTTTGCCGTCTCGGTTTTACCAACACCAGTGGGACCGGCAAAGAACAAAATGCCCTTGGGCTTGTGCGAAGCTCCAGAGTGCTGCAACCCAGATAACCCTTTAACGGCTCGTGTAACGACCGTCTTCACCTTGCCAATCGCTTCATCTTGTCCCTTTACTCGTTCTTCCAACTTGCTCTCAATATGTACAAGTATGTCATTTTCGAGATTCTCCCAAGGGTCATCAAGCACACCGTATTTGTACAATCTAAATGCAAGATTAATGTCCTGCGGTTTAATATCTTTTTTATAAGCCAGTTGCAGTATTTGTCTTAACTCTTGCAACTGCAGTCCTTCGGTTTCAGCAACGAACTGTTTGCCAGGGTCATAGTCTTCTTGGCTGAGTAATTGGAAGGGCGTTAGCACCCCATAGAGATTTTCAAGGTATAACCGTCTCGTATTTCTGTCCGGTACACAGACAGAAATCGTGCGTATATTGGGGTTGTTCAAATACACCCAAGCAGGTATGTCGTTATACTTATCAACTACCATGATGAGAGAGTTACACGACAGTTGCGAAGTCTGCACCGAGGTCGTAGCTGCCATCAGATTTAAGAACATGGTGTTAGATTCTGCTTCTCGCAAATTACAAGCATCTAAACGAGATGCAAAGTTCAGGACAAATATCACATTCTCTTTATCTGAATATGGAGCTTTGTCCGACATCGTTCTGCGAATAATCTCGCTAACCCAAATGTATTGTTCCGTTTCAACAGCTCCTCTGCATCCTTTCTTCTTTTCATTAGGCATCAGACAAACAGTACAACCGTGATTTTTAGTTATCTCATACGTAGAATATCCATCAAACAGAGGAGAGAGCATCTTTCTCTGTGAATCAATAGAGTTTTCATAGCAATAAAAACCATCTACAGGGTCAAAGAAAAATACAGCCGTCTGATCTTCTCTAACCAAGCTCAGAATAGTCTGATCCATATTATCGGCATCGAGAAAACTTACATCGCTACCTTCGTATTGAAATCTTGGAAATTCATCGTAAACATTTCCTTCCAGAATGATGCCACTCTTAATTCCCAGGAACGACCGCAACTCCCGTTGCCATTTCGGAATTGTATTTTCGTTCATTTCGGTTCCTCCTTGTTGAATATACCGGTGACTATCGTATTCTGATTATGTACGAAGCTTTCCAGTATCCTTCCTTGCTTCATATATTCTTCGTATATTGTAGTGAGGTCTTTATTGATATAATGAATCGTTTGATTAGTTGAGCCTCTCAGCACGCAATCACTATAATTCAGTTCATCAATATACTTCCCATCAATTAAAACATCCAAATAGTCTAAGCACATCTTGGCTTCTATTCCCAATGAGCCACTTTGAATATCAACAAGCTCAAAACCTGTATAAACCAATATATCATCAACCTTATTGTGTAACAGTCTTAACAGTTTCAACAACGATTGGGGTTGCTCAAAAGGGTCGCCGCCAGATATGGTGATACCTGTGCAGTTGCTTTTTTGAGCAACTCGGATGACTACATTCGCTAAAATATTTTCGTCTATTTCGTTTCCCCTAAAAGGCTGCAACTCTGGGGAAATACACCCTTTGCACCGCTTGTTGCATCCTTGTGTCCAAATACACACCCGCTCTCCTGGACCCAACGAGTGAACGGGAGATAAGATTCGAGCAACTAACATTTACTTTATGGATATACGAAAAGCTACGGAGTCGGGGTGATGCCCCAATTTCAATTCGTCTCCATCACTTAACATACATTCTCCATTCAATCCAATATCTCTTGAATTGACAGCGGTGCCGTTTCTTGAATTGTTATCTTTCACGAACCACGTTCCGTTCCTGAAGAAAAGATAACAGTGCTCATTTCCAACTCGACCATCTTGGGAAAGAAATGTGCCTTGGTTTGCAGATCGTCCCAACATATATGTATCTTGCCCTGCATCTACGGTAAAGCTCAGTCGTCCATACCGTATTGCAGTTAAGGTAATACTCTTTTTTGTGGGCGTTGACAGAGGTTGTCTCTTAGCAGCTGGTGCGGAACTTACATTTGCTTTTGTCCCAAGGATGCCAGACCAGTCGCCTACCTCGTCATCGTCATCATCGTAGAAGTCATTCGTAACTTGTGCGTCTTCTGGTTCAACAACCTGCTGAGTACGTGACTGGATCGTTTTTGCTACAGGTGGAGTACTAACAGTATTTTTGATATTTCCTAAAATGCCTTGCCATTGCACAAAATCGTCATCATCGTCATCATTGTCATCATCGATATCATCCGTTCCGTACAACGGCTGCCCCTGCACAACTTGACTAGCGGTCTGTTTGGCGTCAAAGACATTTGTGCTATCCGTTGTTACAATTTCTGGTATAGAAGCCGTTTGTGTAGCTTTGCTATCTTTTTCAACATATTCAACGGGAGCAATTGCAGCAATTCTCGTTTTGTGGCAGTTATAGCACACCCTTACTGGATTAGACGGATTATCGGTGTAGTTCAAAGCTCCACAAGCAGAACATTTTTGAACATATACATTCAAAGAAGTATCGATTTCTCCGTATTCTTCTGGAGAAAGTTCATCCGTATCAACAAATTGTGCCTCGATACTACTCAGTATTTTTCCACATTCACATTCCTCAATAGTGAAGTCATTATACAAACCACATTGAGGACATTTTTTACAAGGAATCCTATTCATCATCGTTCTCCTTTACTGAGATTGCTTGGCTCGGCTTTCGCTTTTGTCTCTTTTTCTTTGCTCAGTGATAAGGTCGTCCCTATCGGGTTTCCATGCACTATCTTTGGAACCAAACCATTCTGCAGCCGAAGTAATCTCGTCTGGAGATGCGGTTTCTTGATAATCGTAAATAACAAACCAGTTTTTTCTCAAGTTCTCATGCAGTTTTCCAAGAAGCGAACAATGTCCAGTTTGAACTGCCTTTGCTTCGTTTTCATCTGCATCGGAAATAGCTTGCATTGTAACAGAACCGTCATCGTGAACAATAACCTGTAGAGAGCACTCCGATGTCATCGAATAAAGTTGCGTTAAATCATCGTTATTCCAATGGTAAAAAGGCAGCTTATTTTCACCAAGGCGAACATGTTGCGGTTTATGCCTTGCCATTTCTGCAATATCTTTTCGTGTATGTACTGCGTAGCCAAGGGCACGCAATTCTTGATCCCAAGCATAGCAAATGTATGCAGCAGGACCGAGCTTCTGATAAATCGCAGCACATTCTTGTGCTTTCTCAGAACGTTTTTTCAAGAACAAAAGCCTTTCTTCAAGCGCCTTCAAGTTCTTGAAAGACTTAATGCCAGCAACCTGCTCTCCAAGCGCATTTGATGCATCCACATATACTTGGTAAAGGGCAACAAACTTTTTTTGGTCACTTTCGATACTTGGAATAAGCATATCATACTGATCAAGCAATCCTTCTAAACGTTTGATACCTTTCTTTAATTCAGCATTTGCTGTAGAGGGCATATATAGAACACCGATTTGTTCGTCTACACCATTAAAACAGCTATGGAGCCACGTACTGCTGGATGCAGAGAGACCATAAGAGGAAGAAAGATCCGCAACATATTCTAATGCCTCCATAATTCGAGCTGTGACACTTGCTAACTTTTCGTTGAGTTTCACACGCTCCAAAACCATCGGATCTGCAGCACGAATATCTTTACCCGTTATTGCTTGGATATTTATGGCAGCTATAGCCACCTTCATATCAAGCATCAAATCAGCAAGAGAAAGACCTCTGTACAGACCTGCACTGTTGTTTTCAATCTGCAAATTGGACAAGTGCTGCTGCTTGGCAACCAATTTTTCAAGTTTCAAAAAGCCAAGGGAATTAAGGCTTTCGATTTGCATTACATCTTCAGGTATTCTTTCATGGCATATATTTTGCAACTCTGTTCTGAGTTGTTCAAGCTCTGTAAAATCAAGCACACTTGCCGCAGCACTATTTCCATCTATCTGAGAAAGAAGCTGTGTACACATATCTACAAGCTGGCTGTGTGCCGCTAAAGCTGAACGCTTGCGGTGCATAGCTGCCTCTGCAAGCTGCCGTTTTTTTTCTGCAATTTGCCTATCTGCAACTCTATTAGCTTCAACAATAAGCTTTCCGCCTTGCCAAGCTAACCAACCTGCACCAAAGGCTACGCCAACGGGCAACATGACTGCTGCTGCAATAATTCCGCCAGAATCGACCCCGCTGCTCATTGTTTCTCCTCCACTTCTTTACCGGTATCATAGAACGGTATTTTACATTATAGAATGAATATTTCCAGCAATAACATAAATTCCATCCACATTCAAATATTCATCGATTGACTTAGCTGCCGCTTTTATTGCATATAGATTATCGGTTTTTAAGCATCTGCCCGATTTAGAAAATTCATAACAATAAGAAAGACTATAGTCAATATATTGGTTTATTGTATCTGCCAGTTTGTTATGGATGTCATCAGCAAACGCTATATTTTGTGACGGGTGCAAAAACGCAATTAAGCGGATAGCAACACCCATTAAGAACTCGTTGTTAGATTGGATACAATGTAACAACAGGTCATTTACACTCATCTGTTGAATCTGCTCAAACGGAGCCAAAGTAAGTATCGGAAACTCCTGACTCAATAAGGGTTCCTTAACGATAAGGTCTGCCAATTTTTTAAACGCATCAATTAAGGCGTACACCGGAACTCTTGAATGATTATAAGAAACCTCTGGCAAACCGGCATACAGCAGAAGACTATTGCAAAATGTATTAACTACCAATTTTTCTTGTTGGTTCATCCACGATGAGGCAAGTAATTTCATCTTATTCAAAGAGTTTATCGCACAACTGACTTCAAGAGGGCGAAGGCAATATGAGCGTTTTGGCTTCGTTTCCCAATGCAAAATAGGCGAATAGACACTAACTAACTTTTCTGACTTGTAGACTTCAATCGCATTTAAGAATGCCAAACCCTCAAAATAGCTTTGTGGCACACTATATCCAGCTCGTTCAATTTGTTTTATGTACTCGGCAACATACGATGCACAAAAAAATACTTTGAACATCAGAGAACAACCATCAACGCAAACAGATTTTTTTACATATCCAAGATTGACGCAAACCTCTACTTGTTTGCAATTAACAAACTTCAATGTACAGATTCGATTTCTGAAACTTGACTCAAAACCGAGTACAATATCGAAACTGCAATTTTCAAATTCGCCTGCCAGCAATCCAATAAATTGCTGCTTGAGTTCAAAGGTGGACATCCTGTTTTTTATATTTTGATTATGTTTCATTTGATTCCACCATACCAATCACGCTGGTAAATACTTCGCATAACAGGAAATAAGCCAAGCAGAAGTTATATGTTGTATCTTCGGGAATTAGCTCTCTGTAGAGCTTTTCACTCTCCGCATCCGCTGTTATTATTGCGGTGCGATCAAGAATTTTTCGTCCTGGTACGCCAAACAGTCTTTGCAGCCAATCAGCTTGCATTTGCAATGTTGTATATGGTCTTGAAGCGGATTTGCATTGTTCAAGTAACCCGACATCCAAAGCTTTTTTATTCTTGTACTTAAAGTTTTTTGTGCCTACGGATTCAAAACAGGCAGAAATACGTTGCAAACTCTCGACATCATCGTGGGAGAGGACACAATCAGCTTGACCTTCAAATGCATCTCTTAATCTACAAAATACTCCATAGTCTGTTTGTAGTTTCTGTGGCTCCGTGGCATAGACCTTTTGTATTGTTTCTTTTTTGCACAAGTCAACGAGTTTTAGGAAACGCTTGAAATACTTATTCGTGTGATCTTTCAATTTCAAATAATTAGTTCTTTGCAACATAATGCAATATAGATTGAGCAGGGTTAGGAAAACTATGCTCAAATCCATAAACACATTATGAAACGCAATAGTGGTTAATAGGACTGCATATAGCACCGTAAAAATCAGACTAACACAATGCAAGAATGTATTATAAATTATGAAGCCGTTGTATCGCTCTAACGAGAACACATCAAAGTTAGATGGGTGATAATTCTCGTTTTTTTGTTTATCTTTGAAATGTCTGATTTTTTCAAAAATAAGAATTAGTTTGCGAAACTGATTAACACCTAATAGGCGATACATTTGTAATTCAAAGCTGTTCCATGAACTTAATTCCTTGTACATCACGCCACTTCCTTTAATATCTTACATTTAAGTTGACCCTATTTCGTTAGCACACACCAGCCTATGCTTCATCTTTCTAAAGTGGACATATGTCTGGATTGACATAATCAGTTCCGCCGTTAAATCGAATAATTAATTTTTCTGGAAAGATTGATAGCTGCCGAATCATTTCATGAGTGTTTTGATTGTGGTCATAAAAAAGAATCAGCGATAGATATGTACTCCAAGCCATTATTCTATTTTTTCTTTCTATGGCGCTGTAGGTTTGTCTGGACACGCCGATAAGATTTGCAAGTTCTTCTTGTGAGATTCCAGCTTTTGTTCTTAACACGGTTAAGTTAGGCGATAGTGTTGAAATAAAATTACCTTTTTCCTCGTCGGTTAGCAAACATTTGGATTCGTTGTCCATCTAAAAGTTCCTTTCTGTATAGTCGTAAAATAAATTTTCGTAGAGTACCTTACTCTACGAGTCATTATTTCGCCAAACTTCTATTCAATGTAATCTCATTTTACATTTTGTGATTTGATTTGTCAATGTGTCGAACTGCGATTTTACTATTTCTTTGTCGATTTTGAGGATTAGCTCGGTTCATATTTACCTATTTGCCGTCAGCATTATGGTCATAGAGAGGAGGTGTCAACTATGCCAAGAAGAGGTGAAAATATTTATAAGCGTAAAGACGGCAGATGGGAGGGACGATATATCAGATCTCGTTCTACAGCTGGGAAAGCGATTTATGGGTATGTCTATGCACGTACATATAAAGAAGCCAAAGAGAAGCTAAACGGCCGCCTTTCAACACAGAACGAATCATCAGTCAAGGACTCAAATCATGTCATGTGTGAATTCTTCCAACCGATAGCACTGAATTGGTTTGATTCAATTAAAGGTCAAATCAAAGAATCCACCAGCAATAAATACTGGAACATCTTAAACTCCTATGTACTTCCTGCGTTTGGAGAGAAGGAACTAAAGGAGATAACATACGATTGCATCAACGAAAGTTGCAATCAGCTACTTATAAGTGGCGGTAAAAAAGGACAAGGGCTCTCGCCAAAAACTGTTTCGGATATCTTGTCGTTGCTACGCAATATTCTCCAATATGCTTTACAACAAGGAAAAACGCTTTCCTGCGATGCGCGTTCTATACATGTAAAGCGCCATATGAAGGAACTACGGGTTTTGAGCACAAGTGAACAGCAACAGTTGTGCGAGTATCTGCAATCTAATCTGAATTCCTATAATATTGGCATATTATTATGCTTGTTCACTGGATTACGAGTAGGAGAAATCTGTGCCCTGCGGTGGGAGGATATTTCCATCTCAGACAAAATAATTCATGTACATCATACTATGCAGCGGATTCAAAACCACAACGCTAAAGGTCCAAAGACCCGAATTGTAATTACAACACCTAAGAGTGCTTGTTCAATTCGAGTCATTCCCATACCAGATGAACTGATAGAGATGTTGGTTCTCTATCAAAAAACAACTTCTGGTTATTTTTTGTCAAATAGCGAGCAAAAATATGTAGAACCTCGTATTATGCAGAGTCATTTTAAGAAGGTCCTAAAAGAAAGCGCCGTAGCGCCGGCCAACTATCATGCTCTCCGTCACACGTTTGCCACTCGATGCATAGAACTGGGATTCGACATAAAAAGTCTCAGCGAGATATTGGGCCATGCTAGTGTCAACATCACAATGAATCGGTACGTCCATCCCTCATTAGAACTAAAGAAAGAAAACATGCAAAAGCTTTCTTCCCTATTAGCCGTCAAATAACCCGTCAGGCACCGACTAAATCGCTGTATTTTCAGCCTTTAGCGGTGCTTTTTCGTAGAGTAAGGTACTCTACGAATTTTTTATTGAAATCGATTGTCTGGAAGCGGTGGACTACTGCTTCCAGTTTTATTTTTGTCATAGTAAATCTGTACTTAGCTAAATTATATCACAAATAATACGATACTCAAGCATAAACAGCAGAAATATTGAAATATAAGAGCCGATGCCGTCAGATATGATATGATAGAAAGGACGGTATCGCTTATGTATGAAAAAGAGTTTGCGCAGCGCCTTGCTCAATTACGAACACAAAAGGGCGTATCTGCAAGAGATATGAGTCTTTCTATTGGTCAAAACCCTGGGTACATTAATACTATAGAAAACGGGAAGGCATTTCCTACAATGGCGAATTTCTTTTATATATGCGAATTTCTGGACATAACCCCACAAGAATTCTTTGATATATCGTCAAATAGTCCCGTGAAACTGAGAAAACTAATGGAAAATGTCAAAAAGCTAAGTACCCAACAGATTGATTCTCTTGCAATCATTGTGGATGGAATGCTTAATAAGTGAATTGATTAAGAGGATTTACACATGGAAACAGATCACCAGCTAAGAATTTTATATCTGTACCAGATATTGCTCCGTCACTCCGATGTCGATCATCCAGTCTCCACCAAAGAACTGATTGACATGATGGAAACCTATCATCAAATCAAATTGCATCGGACAACCATCCCTAAATACATAGAACTGCTGAACGCCGGTGGCCTTGAAGTGATGGAGATTCGCTCCCGCGAAAAGAAATATTATTTGAATGACCGGCTGTTTGAACTGCCAGAAGTGAAATTGCTGATTGATGCGGTGCAGTCTTCAAAGTTTATCTCCGCAGGCAAAAGCCAGGCGCTGATCTCTAAACTGATGGCACTTACCAGTGAAGCCAATGCGGCAAAACTCAAGCGCAATCTATATGTGACTGGACGTGTTAAATCGGACAACGAAAAGAGCTATTACATTGTTGAAGCAATCAACGATGCGATTAACGAAGGTAAACGGATTTCATTCTACTATACGGATTACAATACTCAAAAAGAGAGGGTGCTGAAAAACGATGGGTTACCGTATGTTATCAGTCCTTATGCGCTGATATGGGATGGTGACTTCTACTATGTTCTTGGCCTGAACCATGGCCGGAATCAAATCAATACCTTCCGGGTAGATCGGATCAGCAGACAGCCGGAAATTCTTGATGAGGCAGCGACATCGGCACCAGACAGCCTGAATCTGGCAAATTATTCGCGTGAGGTCTTTCGGATGTACGATACGGAGGAACCGGTTGAAGTATCGCTGCTTTGCGAAAACAGTCTGATGAAACATCTGATAGATCACTTTGGTCTGGATGTAGAGACGGAAACTGTAGATGACAATCATTTCAGAGCGAGAGTATTAGTTTGTACCAGCCCAACTTTTTACCGCTGGGTCTTTGGTTGGTGCGGCAGGATGAAGATACAAAGCCCTGCTTTCGTACTGGACGAATATCAGCGGATGGCGAGAGCTGCGCTGGAATAAGTTTGTTTCAGATCCGGCGGAGACTGTAACTGTATGAACCGACAACGAATAAATAATCCAAATAAAAAATATAAGGAACTAAAACAGAAACAAAAAGCTCGTATCTCCGATTTGATGTATCGGGAAACAGACCGATTTCTGCGGGAAAAGAAGCAGCAACCGGATAATGCTGAAGTCATTCAAATTGCTGAGCGGGTGTACTGCCGCGTTCAGGGGCTTGGATTCTGGATTCCTTATGGCGAAGTGCTGAATGAATATCAGAAAAAATGTCCACATATTCTCCAGCGATTACGAGAATCCGGTTTGCCACAGCACTTGCTTCCCAAAACAAAAAACGAACCATCTGCTGACCCAATGAGCACATCAAAGGAAAAACAGCGCAAAACAAAATGTCACAGACGGCAAAAGCCAAAAGAAATTCCTCTTCCCGAACAGGATGATACATTTTTCTTTATTGCCGGTTATACTTCCGGCGGCGCTCCCTATGGCGTGACCTGGGAGGAAATGGGATTAGAACCATGGGAAGAAATCGAATAAACAATGATATTTCGCACGAGATGTCGCTAAATGGCGACATCTCATTTTTTCTGGCAAAATATCCCTTGCAAGAAGAACGGGCGTTCGCTATAATATAAATATCTGAAACGAACCGTTTCATTTAGAATGTGAGGAATGACCATGAGAAGCAAGAAACCGGAAGTGATGAATGCAATCTGTACCTTTGTTGACCAGTATTACCGTGAACACCACGCCTCCCCGTCTGTAAATGAGATTGCACAAGGCGTTGGCGTGTCAAAGGCGACTTCCTATCGCTACCTTGTCGCCATGAATGAGCGCGGTATGCTTTCCTATGATGGAAAAACCATTGTGACAAAGCAGGTCGGCAAATGTACCTCCGGGTATTTTTCCGCACCGGTGGTTGGCAGTATCCGCTGTGGTGACCCGGAGCGTGAAGAGGAAAGCGTAGAGGAATATGTGAGCCTTCCCAAATCCATTTTCGGGGAGGGTAAATTCTATATTCTCCGCGCTAAAGGCGACTCCATGGTAGATGCGGGCATCGAGGATGAAGATCTGATCGTTATCAGAATACAAGATACAGCGGCGGTCGGCGATATTGTCGTCGCGCTGGATGAGGACAATGAGAACACTCTGAAAATCTTTGGCGGAATTGATGAGGAAAACGGAGATGTGATTCTTCGATATGCGAATCAAACAAAGTATCCGGACAAAGAAATTCGAGTGAAGCAGCTCATTGTACAGGGCGTGGCAAAACACGTCATCAAGGCCCTGTAACACTGGTCTTTACGATAAATCAGGAAAGGATGTGTTCTGACAATGGAAACCTACGATGTGCGCTGCCCAATCTGCGGGGAGCTGAACCATAATCTCTATCTGGATGAAACGGATGGCTGGATGGAGTGCGAGCATTGCCATCAGGCAGTGCAGATACTGGCATATGCTAAGACGAAGCCAATCCCTGTTTATACCGGCAGGGAGCTGGCAGAGAAATTTTTGACGTCAACAAAGTGACAAGGCCATGGAGGGAGGATGGACTTATGCAGGAAAAGGAAATTTGGCGACCATTCTCATGGCATTGTCCAAATTGCGGTGAAATCTCCGTTGGGTATAAAAATTCCAGCGGCACGATCAAGGTGGAATGCTCAAAATGCCATGCAGTAATGGTCAGAAAAGTAATGGGGCGTCGGCATGACCGAATTGACATCTACGCCCCCAAAGGTGAAGTCAATGAGACTGGGCGGCTCGCCAGTCTCTGACAAAAAATGAATACACAGGTATAACGACGGACAGGTTGAGATGAAACAGGCTGTGTAAATCCTGCTCCAGGTCACATACCTTAACAGTTCCAGAGGTTTAACCAGACATTACATGAGAGGCCGCTGGCAGAATTGGATTCCAATTTTGGAGTCCGGCTCTGTCGGCGGCCTTCTTTTGCTTTCCGGCAGAGCTTTCAAAAAATATCGAAAGCCTGATATGCATTAAGGGCTGAGGATACAAATATTGCACTGATTCTGTTTTAGGGAAGTGCGGTATCGGTACCCTTCTCTTTTTGCGCTCATTTTCAGGCTGTGAGATGGGAAACCGCTGCGGAGTTTGTATCCTTTGTCGCTTTTCGTACGGGCGGAAAGGAAAAATTATGTATTACGATCCGATGGAATGTGGAATGAGAATTTCGAAACTGCGTATGGAATGCGGCAAGACCCAGCAACAGATGGCCGACAAGTTGAACATTAGTCTGGATCATTACAGGGCGTTGGAAAACGGAAGACGCGGTGGTTCGCTCGACTTGCTGATTGAACTTGCTATTACGTTTGATATTTCTCTGGACTATCTGATCTTAGGGCGGGTGAAATATTCGGACAGTGAGCGTATCCAGAGAGAACTGGAAAAGATAATGGGTCAGATTGGACAATTGAAGGCTTCTCTTTAATCTACCGTGACAAACTCGACCAGTACCGTGACAACGAGTCACTCTGGAAACAATTTGGATTCGGCTACAATTTAATCACAGCCAGGGAACACCGGCTGGGAACCTTGAAAACCGAATACTCATTCATCAGGTACATTACCGTATGTCAGAGCCGGACAGGCAGTACGCCATGACCTTCCATCCGGAGGCGAGCGAACCATACTTGCTACAAAATACCGGATTGCAACCGGCAGGGCCAGGACGGCATACAGGGATAATGATACTTCTGTAATTCGCAGCCCGGCCATAAGGAAGGCGGGGAGGTTAGATGCCTATGGAGCAGCCCAGCAAGCTGCCGCCTGATGATTTCCCGCTTCTCAGGGGTGTCGAGGACAAATGTGAGAAAATAACCGCTTAAGAAATTTTCGGGAGCCATGACCGGGAATGTTATTCCCGTGTTCTGGCTCCTTTAACATACCCACAAGAAAGGAGTACACACAATGGATCGAGATTTCAAACAATATCATCGCGGAGAGATATACTTCGCAAACTTAAATCCTGCCTATGGCTGTGAGCACGGCGGTATCCGCCCTGTGCTGATCCTGCAGAATGACGTAGGCAACTTCTATTCACCGACATTGATCGTCACACCTGCTACAAAGCAGGCCGACAAAAAGCCATATCTGCCGACACACGTTGTTCTGAGCAAGATCCCCGGAATGAAGTATGACGGAGACTCCTTGTTCATGTTGGAACAGTTACGGGTGATCGATAAGCACCGCATACGCGGCTACGCTGGGCGGTTGACCAAAGCTCAGATGGAACTGATTGATAAAGCGGTATGTGCCAGCCTGGGGCTTTCCCAGGATAGTGTATGACGCGCCTGACCCGGCAAGGAAATGACAGGAATTCCCTGATCTGTCTTTGCCCCACCTGCCGGGAAAACTTCGAGATCACAGGGAGTTATCGTATCCGGCGGGCAAATTACCAGCAGACAGTAAAGGAAATCTGCACCTACTGCCAGATTCGCATGGGCTATGACTACTATGTAACGCCGGTATCGGAACGGGGGTGATGAGATGGATGAACTACTGCGGATTGACCCAGAGTTCGAGTCTAAAATTCCACCTCTGACTGAGGAAGAATATCAACTGCTGGAAGAAAATATTCTCCAGGACGGCGTTGTGCTGAATCCGTTGATTGTCTGGAACGGCTGCATCGTAGATGGTCATAATCGCTTTCGTATTATTCAAGCACATCCGGAAATCAAATACACAGTCTTTGAAAAGGAGTTTCCTGACCGCTATGCCGCCATTGCTTGGATTTGCTGTAACCAGCTTGGTCGTCGAAATTTGACACCACAGCAGAAGAAATATTTGATTGGACAGCGGTATGAAGCGGAGAAGCTGGCTAATTGCTTCCGAGGAAATCAATACGCTTTAGTAGGCAAAAGTGCTTCGGGTCAAAATGACCCGAAGCAAAAATCCGAACGAACCAGTGAATGCATCGCACGAGAAATTAACACCAGCGAAAGCTATGTCCGTCGTGCTGAGCGTTATGCTAAGGGAGTCGATGCTGCCGAGGAAATAGAACCCGGCATCAAACAGGAACTGCTTTCAGGCTCCATTAAACCCACGGATACTGCTGTGGCAGCTATTGCCAAAGCCAATCCCGATGATCGTCCAGCTTTAGTTGAACAGCTACGTCAGTCAAAGCTAATGTCAGATAAAGCACCAGTCTCAGTTGAACAGCAAGCATCGACAGAGATTGAGCCTTCATCAATTATTGATGATGAAGCTCAGCCAGAGCCGGAAGAATCTGAGCTTCCTGCCCGACCCATGACAGAAATCCAAAAAATCCTTGCGATTTCTTCCGGTATGGAAACTGCGGAAGAACTTGCTGATGAAAGCACCATGTTCTACGAACTGGAGGATGCGGTATCTACCATGATACGCCGATGTCTCCGCTGCTTTGAAAGCTATCCGGGACTTTTAAATAAGAAATCGTACCGCCGCAAGGTACTGAAAATATTCAAAGAAGCCATTCAATTCATTCAAAAAATCGAACAGGAGGAATCAACATGAAGAACCTGATTAACTGCCCCTTTGACGAGATGATGATCTACAGCAAGAACCTGGAAGTCCCTCGTAACGCTTACCAGCGGGAACTGAATCCCAACCGTGTCCGCAAGATCGCGGCAGAATTTGACGAGCATATCGCCAATGACCCGAAGGTCAGCTTCCGTGACGGTCACTACTATGTTTTTGACGGTCAGCACACTATTGCCGCCAGGAAGCTCCGCAACGGCGGTCAGGACTTGCCCATCCGCTGCAAAGTGTTCTATGGTCTCTCCGAACTGGATGAGGCTATTTTGTTTGCCCAGCAGACTGGCACTTCCGCTCAGCTCACCGCCGGTGCGAAATTGCGGGCGTTGATTTACGGCAATGACCCGGATGCGGTGTCCTTCCTGAAAGCCACGGAGGATGTAGGCTTGCGGCTGGACTACAACCAGGACAGAGGCAAGTGCCGGATCGGCTGCGTTGGCACTGCCTACTCCATCTACAAAAAGGTGGGCGAAAAAATTTATAAGGAAGGAATGCAGCATATTGTAAATGCCTGGGACGGCGCTCCGGATTCCCTTCGTTTTGAGATTCTGCTTGGCGTAGTATTTTTCGTTGATCTCTATCACGATGAATATAGCCCTAAGCGTCTGGTCGAGCAGCTGCGCCGGTACGATCCGCTTACCATTTACCGGGAAGGTCGTTCCCTCGGAGTAAATATGGCTGGGTACAAAAAGTATATGTACCAGGTCTACCGGATGTATAACGGAAGCAGCCGCCGCTATATGCTTCCCCTGAAATTCTGATGCCGGACGGATAAAGAAGACCGACCCGTAATAGGTATAGAATAACGAACCCCGGAAGGGAGGTCGCCGTGACTATTTTATTGAGCCGCATCATAAGATGGAAGGGGGAAATCATGTGGCGTATCAATCCGTAGAGGAAATGAAAAACGTAGACCCTCGGACGGTTGACCGCTCCCAGCTGGTTGACCGCGAGAGCGTCCGTTTAGACCCGGACGCCGGATATGAGGAACGCTTGAAATCCCATATCCGGCAAATCCGCAATCCTTACTGTTACTTAGACGGAGGCATTGTTGTGAAGCTGGCGTTCCAGCCGAAAGGCCCTACCATAGAGGAGCGCGTCAACAGCGTATATCTCTCCGGCAGCTGACATCCTTTTCAAATGTCCTGCCGGGATGGTAAGATAAAACCGGGTCAAAAACAAAACAGGAACACGAGCCGCAGTCATGGTTTGCTGGGGCTTGTACTCCTGCGTTTATAGTAGGATCAGCCTCCGTCTTTCTGTGGTGATACATTGGAAAGATTGGAGGTTTTTATTGTGCCAGAAAGGATTTATCGAACGGGAATCTATGCGAGACTTTCCCGTGAGGACAACGAACACGGAGAAAGCAATTCCATATCCAGTCAAAAGGCCATTTGCATGGAGTATATCTCCCGCCATCCAGACCTGGAACTGGTGGAGATTTACGATGAAGATGACGGTTACAGCGGAACCAACATGGAGCGTCCGGGATTTCAGCGGATGCTTCAGGATATGCGCTCCGGCAAAATTGACTGTGCAATCAGCAAGGATCTGAGCCGGTTTTCCAGAAACTACATTGAGGCAGGAAATTATCTGGAGAAGATTTTCCCGTCCTTGGGCATCCGCTATATTGCCGTCAATGACTGTTATGACAGTCTGGCACCGGGAAGTGCTTCGGATGCTATCACACTGCCGTTTAAGAATCTGGTAAACGACATTTACTGCCGGGATATATCGGTAAAAATCCGAACCAACCTGGAAGTGAAGCGCCGGAAAGGTGAATATGTTGGCTCTTTCGCTCCGTATGGCTACCAGAAATCCACAGAGGATAAAAACCGTCTGGTGGTGGATGACGATGCAGCTGAGATCGTAACCATGATTTTCGGAATGTTTAAGGACGGTTTTCCCATCCTGCGCATTGCACAGCGGCTGAATCAAAGCGGTGTGCCCACTCCGATGGAACACAAACGCCAGCAAGGGGTAAGATTTCAGACAGCGTTTCGGCGGCGGGATGTTCCCCAATGGGAATACAACACCATCGCCAGAATATTGAAGAACGAAGTTTACTTAGGCAACCTGACTCAGGGCAAGCGAGGAACGCCCAACCACAAGGTACATGATATTCGTCTGAAAGATGAAGCAGACTGGATTCATGCAGAAGCTACCCATGAAGCGCTGATCTCACCGGATGATTTCATGGTGGTGTCGGAACTGCTCAAACGGGATATGCGGGCTGCGGATGACAGCGGACAGCATTATTTGTTTTCCGGATTCCTTTACTGCGGGGATTGTAAGCAGGGTATGGTGAGAAAAACTGTGACGCGCAGTGGGAAAAAGTATATTTATTATGTCTGCGGAAAACATCGGAAAGAAAAGAACTGCTCTCCCCATTCTTTCAGTGAGAACCGACTGCGGGAAGTTGTATTCCATGCGATCCATGACCAGATTGAAACCGTTATGCACCTGGATCAGGTGGTTACGTTTATCGAACGTCTTCCTCTGGAAAATCGGAAATCTTTCAACTATGAAGCACAGATTGTCAAAGTAGAGGAAGAAATCGAACGGTACAGGAAACTGAAGCTCCGGCTCTATGAAGATCTGGCAGATGGCGTGATTACAAAGAGTGAGTATACGGAGTTCCGCAACGCCTATACGGCTCGGATTGAAGAGAAATCGGAAACCGTGGAACGTCTGAAGAAAGAACAGGCGCAGGCGGTAACTACCGGTATGACGAACCGTGCCTGGGTACAGGCGTTTGCTCAGTTCCAAAATATTTCGGAGCTGGATCGCCGGGTGTTGGTGGCACTGGTAGACCGGATTTTTATTTACGAGAACAAAGCGATTGAGATTCAATTCAAATACCGGGATGAATACGAGCTGGCGCTCCGCTATGTCCAGGAATTTGAAGAAAGGCCAGCTGCGGCTGGCTGAACATAGGAGGATACCATGGCAAGAAAAAGTAGAAAAAACAGCAGTCAGCCGGAATCGACAGCACAGATCGGGCAGATGTCCTATGTCACTGCAATCTATGCACGGCTGTCTGTAGAGAACAGCGGAAAACAGGACGAAGGCGCTTCTCTCCAGAACCAGATTGATGTTTGTAAGGAGTATGTTGCAGGCTGTCCCTATCTCAGACTTGCGGAGGTTTACGCCGATAACGGAAAAACCGGCACGGTTTTTGACCGTCCTGCCTGGAACCGGCTGATGGATGATGTGCGTAGCGGTAAGGTGGAAGCTATCGTGGTTCGTGATCTGAGCCGATTCGGGAGAGATTACATTGAAGTAGGCAACTATCTGGAAAAGATTTTTCCGGCATTGGGAACACGCTTCATCTCTGTCAAAGAAAACTTTGACAACTTTACCTGCGGCAGTTCCATGGAGTCCCTCTCTGTGTCGTTGCAAAATTTGATTAACGCCCTGTATTCCAGAGATATTTCCCGTAAGGTTTCCACGGCACTCCTGGCGCAGCAGCAAAACGGAACCTTTCAGAGCCGTAACCCGCCTTACGGGTATATGTGGAATGAAGATAAGTCCGCTTATGTAATTGACGAGGCTGCCGCTCCTTATGTGCGGAATATATTTCGCTGGAAGATGGAGGGCGTTTCCGTCAATTCCATGATTCACCGCTTAGAAGAAGCAGGCGCTGTCCATCCGGAACTTCGCAAGCGTGAAAATGGTTCTCGACATGGCAATCAGGTTGGAAAAGGTTGGGCAAAGTCCACGATCAATTCCATTCTTGAAAACCCGGTCTATCTGGGACACACGATTCACGGCAGAATGCGTACCGCTATTTATAAGGGTGTCAAGAAGCATAAGGAAGATCCAGAAAACTGGATTTGGTATGAAAATACGCATCCGGCGATCATTTGCCAGGAAGATTTCGATACAGTTCAGTATATTCTGGCGGAGGCCAGTCGTATCCGGCAGGAGAAAATGAAACAGTCTGCCATTATCCGGGAACAGATGATTGATTTCTTTGACCAGAAAATATTCTGTGCAGACTGTAAAAAGCGAATGTACTTTCACCGACACCGGATTGACAAAAAGGGACCGGAAGAATGGATGGGGTCATATGAGTGCAGCACCTATACTTCACGCCGCCACGAACATTGTACAAAGCATTATATACGACAGAATGTTCTGAATGAAAAAGTGCTCACTGTCATACAGGATCAGCTACAGGTTGCCCTCAACTACGAGCGGCTGCTTAATATCTTAAAGGGAAGCAAGGAAGAAAGCAATCTCAAAGAAAAGTACAACGCCGCTGTCTCCAGTATCAGCTTGAAGCTGAATGCCCTGAATCAAAAACGAAGCAAGTTATATGAAAGCTACGTGGAAGGTATTCTGAATGAAGAAGAATATTCTTTTGCTAAGAAGACCTATGAGAAAGAACATGAACGCCTGAGTCAGCTGATAGATGAAGCGGTTCAGCGCCGGACAAAGTTTCTTGATTCTATTTCTCCGGATAATAAATGGATGTCTATGATGAAGGCGGCCACCGGTACTACGGAACTGACGCAGAAGCTGGTGAATACCATGATAGAGAAAGTTCTGATTTATGAAAATGGCGCTGTCGAAGTTGTTCTTTATTACGATGATGTGTATCAGGAAATGTGCCAGAGTATTCTGGAAATGCAAAAGAAGAAGGAGGCGAACTCATGAAAGAACCAAAAGTTGCCATTTATATCCGTTTATCCATGGCTGACGAGGATACACGCCGATCCAAAGAGGAAAGCGACAGCGTACAGCACCAGCGTCTGCTGATTCATGAATTTCTGAACCGGCATCCGGAATTAAAAGATGCTTCACGCACGGAATTTGTAGACGACGGTTTTACTGGTACAAACACCAATCGTCCGGCTTTTCAGAATATGATGAAAAAGCTCCGCTCCGGTGAACTGAACGTCCTCGTTACCAAAGATTTTTCAAGAGCCATGCGGGACTACACAGAAATGGGAAACTATCTGGAATGTGTGTTTCCTTTTTTGGGTGTGAGGTATATCTCAATCAATGATGGTTATGACAGCAACGATTATAAAGGTGTTACCAGCGGAATGGATGTAGTAATCCGAAATATTGTCTATGCGTCTTACAGCAAAGACCTGTCCGTGAAGACCACAACGGCAAAGCTGCAAATGATGAAGCAGGGCAAGTATGTGGGCAGCATTGCTCCTTACGGCTATCAGTTTCACCCGACTATCCGCAACAAGCTGGCGATTGACCCGGAATCTGCTTCGGTGGTGCGAAGGATTTTTGATCTGGCGCTGGCAGGAAAAAAGACCAGACAGATTGCGGAGATTTTGAACATAGACGGCATACTGACACCGGGCAGTTACTTCCGTCTGAAACATCCAGGCCAGAACCGTTTTCAGAAACGGAAAGAAAGCAACGGCTGGAATTATCATACGGTGCTGGGCATCTTGCATCAGTACGAATACACTGGCGCAACAGTTGGGCATAAACGTTCCAAAGCTGCTGTCAATGTCAAAAAAGCGCTTCCGAATAAGAAAGAGGACTGGATTGTAGTGGAGAATATGCACGAAGCCATCGTAACCCATGAGGAATTTCAGAAGGTGCAGGAAATACTGAAGCTCGGCAGGAAACGCGGTAGTCATGGAATACAGGAGTACCCATTAAAAGGTGTTGTCCGATGTGCAGAGTGCCATCGGATAATGACTCGCCGGACTGGCAGAAAAGGCGCTGTATATTATCTATGTGATAAGTCGGCATCCGATCCGGGCGCATCCTGCCCACGGGGAAAGCATTTCATGGAGACTGACATTGAACAGGTAGTGCTTCATGCCATTCAGCAAATGCTTACTTTGTATCGGCAAAAAGAAAACCAGAAAACAGCCTTACAGTTTACCCGGACAGGCAGGATCAACGCCTGCATGGCTGAATTAACCCGTCTGCAGCAGCTTCAGGAGCGCTACCGGCAGGAAAAACTGACTCTGTATGAAAGTTATATTGCCGGTGACTGTAGCAAGGAACGCTATCTTAAGAAAAAGGCTGAGATTGATAAAACAGTTCAAGAACTGGATGAAGATGTAAAGAAACAGGAATCGGCTTTGGCCGCTCTGGAGGAGGAAGCTCATACATCGGAAAATCCACTGCGGGAACTGAGCAGACAGTACCAGGATACCCCATCTCTTACCAAAGAAATGGTACGGGGATTTATTCAGGATATTTACATCTATCCGGATTCGCAGATTGAGATTGTATGGAAATTCCGGGACTGCTTTGCAGACCTGACAGACAATCAAACAGAAGAAACGGAGGACAATTATGGAACTGACATTCAAAGATAATACTGCCGCAGATTTGCAGGATCGTGCGTGTAGTATTCTGTTATCGCTGAGCATGATGGCTGACGTGAGAAACAGAAAGATTGATGGAACCAGTGAAGTGGCTCGTGTATGCCGCCAGGAGCAGAAATATCATTATCAACGTGCCGTGCTTAATACCTTGAGGCTTCTCGGCGTGATAATCGGACATACCGAAATGGCAAGCGACAAAACTCTTGAAACTATCAGCGAAACCGGTTATGATGGCTTCCTTCACATAATTCGTCAATATGAGGCATACTTTGATTTAGACGACAAATTCGAGGCATAATCCTCCTGATGAAAAGTCGGAGGACGCGGCGGGCAGACAGCCCGGAAACGTCCTCTGGCTTTTCAAAATTTTTTGGTTCTTTGTTGACACAAGGAGATCTTTCCCGGTTTGGCAGAGACTACATTGAAGCAGGCCGTTATCTGGAACGGCTGTTTCCGGAATGGGGAGTCCGTTTTATTTCGGTCATCGATCAGATTGACAGCATCCGGAAAGCCTATGATCTGCTGCTGCCCATTAAAAATATTTTTAACGAGCAGTACGCCAGGGATATATCGGAAAAAATCCAGGCTACCATGCGGCAAAAACAGCGGGCGGGAGAATTTATCGGCGCTTTTGCCAGCTACGGCTACCGGAAATCCCCCTCGGATAAAAACCGGCTGCTGATCGATCCCTATGCCGCCGGGATCGTGCGGCGGATTTTTCAGATGTTTCTGCAGGGCATGGGAAAACAGACGATAGCCAGGACGCTGAACCGGGAAGGAATTCTCTGCCCGGCGGAATATAAGGCAGTTTCCGGCCAGAATTACAGAAACGGAAACAGTCCCCGGGGAAGGGCCGGCTGGACCTATTCTACGATTAACAGTATCCTTCACAAAGAGATCTATGCCGGAGATATGGTGCAGGGAACCCGGCATCAGCAGATGAGGAGCCGGCAGAAACGCGTGCCCAGAGAAAACTGGGTTGTGGTCAGAGAGACCCACGAACCGGTCATCGACAGGCAGACCTGGGAAAAGACTCAGCGGCTTCTGGGAAAACGGACGAGAGAGCCGGGAGAGTTCCGGGAAAATGTGCTGGCGGGTTTTCTGCGGTGCGGGGACTGCGGAGGGCCTATGGTGCGGACCGGATGGAAGCGAAAAGACGGAAGCAGAGGGTACAGCTATTACTGCGGCACGTATAAAAGAAAGGGAGGAGGATTTTGTTCTTCCCACGGAATTTCCCTGGATGTGATCGAGGGGATTCTCCGGCAGGATCTGGGATGTATGCTGAAAAAACTGCGCGTTCCGGAATCACTGCCGCGCCGGCAGGCGCCCGGGGGAAACGCGGCGGAAGGGGAAAAGCTCCGGGGGGAGCTGGAGCGGCTGGAGCGCCTGCAGCAGGGCGTCTATGAAGATTACCGGGAGGGGATTCTGAACCGGAGGGAATTTGAAAGGCTTCGGGAATCTTACCGCCAAAGAGAGGATTTGTGCCGGGCCGGAATCAGCGCTCTGGAAACCGAAACCGGGAAAGAGGAGGAAGAAATCCTGGAGAGAGCTGACCGGCTGCAAAGAGGCGGGCCGGGAATCCTGACCAGGGGAATGATCGGGGAGCTGGTGGATCGGATTCTTGTCTTTGAGAATCGCGGAATCCGGATCGTCTATCGTTTTTCAGGAGAATGCCGGGACTGGTTCGCGCCGGCATATCCGCCCGGACAGCAGAGAAAAAGCGCCGCCGACAGCCGCCTCATGGAGGCAGAGACCCGGGAAAAGTAGGGGTCAATCAGGCGGAGGAAAAAACGCTGAATCTGGAAATAGCCTGTAAAGTCAGGGATAAAATGGAAGAGGAGGGAATCACTGTGGTCATGACCCGCAGGGACGACCGGGGGCTTTACGATGAAGGCTCAAAAAGCAAGCAGGTGCAGGATCTGCAGAGACGCTGTGAACTGATTCATGACACAGCGCCCATCTGCGCGGTCAGCATTCATCAGAACAGTTACTCAGACAGCAGCGTCCGGGGGCCCCAGGTCTTTTATTACAAGGCTTCAGAGCAGGGCAGGAAGCTGGCGGAAAGCATTCAGGCTGCCCTGAACAAGGCCGCGGCGCCGGATGGCAGCAGGGAGGCCAAGGGGGATGCCAGCTATTATATGCTTCGGAAAACAGATGTGCCTCTGGTGATTGTGGAGTGCGGGTTTCTCAGCAACCCTCAGGAGGCGGAACTCCTGGGACAGGAAGAATATCAGAATCTGATGGCGGAGGCGGTCACGGAGGGGGTGAAGGCCTATCTGGAGGAACAGCCGGTGGGGCTTTCCTTTTAGGAGAAAGAATGGTATACTGAAACAAGAGAAAAGTATCGGCCACAGAGGATAGAGAGATATGACACGAGCAAAAATTGTAAAAATGACAGAAGAGCATCTGGATATGGAAGCATTGAGAGAGGCCGGCGTTCTCCTGCGGAACGGCGGCCTGGCAGCGTTTCCCACAGAGACGGTATACGGCCTGGGAGGGAACGCTCTGGATCCGGAGGCTTCCAGAAAAATCTATCAGGCCAAGGGGCGGCCTTCGGACAATCCTCTGATCGTTCACATTGCGGATATGGAGCATCTTGCCCCGATTGTCAGGGAGATCCCCGCATCGGCCCTGGCTTTGGCCAAGGCCTGCTGGCCGGGACCGCTGACCATGATATTCTGGAAGAGCCCTCTTGTCCCCTATGAAACTACCGGAGGCCTGGACAGTGTGGCGGTGCGCATGCCGGAGAGCCGGATCGCCCGGGAACTGATCCGTCAGGCCGGCGGCTATGTAGCGGCTCCCAGCGCCAATACTTCCGGACGACCCAGCCCCACCCTGGCGGAGCATGTGGTGGAGGATCTGGGGGAACGGATCGACATGATTATTGACGGAGGCATGGTAAAGATCGGACTGGAATCCACCATTGTGGATTTCACCGAGGAGGTGCCGGTGATTCTCCGTCCGGGATACCTGAACCGGCAGATGCTGGAAGAAATTCTCGGCACAGTAAAAGTAGATCCGGGGATCCGGGAAGAAAACGCGAAGGTAAGGCCCAAAGCTCCGGGAATGCGGTACCGCCACTACGCCCCCCGGGCGGAACTGACCATTGTGGAAGGGCCGGAGGAGAAAGTGACGGAGACCATACGCGAAATGGCAAAAGAAAAGCTGGCGGAGGGCAGACGGGTGGGAATTCTCTGCTGCCGGGAGACAGCCGGACAGTACCGGGAGGGAAGAGTGTTTCCCGTGGGCAGCCGCCTGGGAGAGGACAGCATCGCCCGCCATCTCTATGAGGCCCTGCGGCAGTTCGATCAGGAAAACATGGACGTGATTTATTCGGAAGCCTTCGATACTCCCCGGATGGGGCAGGCGATTATGAACCGGCTGCTGAAAGCGGCGGGGCATAAAGTGCTGGAGGTACAGTGAGGTGACAAGTTGCAGAAGTTTAGCAGATTGATTTTTGTAGATGGAGATGATACGGCCCGGGCGCCCATGGCCCGGGTAATTATGGAAAAGAAATATCTTCTGGAGCCAATGGAGATCTGTTCCAGAGGCCTGGTGGTGCTCTTTCCGGAACCGGTCAATCAGAAAGCGGAAGCAGTGCTCATCAGCAACGGCCTTACGGCAAAGGAGCATACCGCGGCCCCGCTGGAGCAGGAGGATATTGACGGCGGAACTCTGATTCTGACCATGGAAGAGGAGCAGAAGGGAAAAATCTGGAGTACCTATGAAAACGCCCAGCACGTATATACGCTGGCGGAGTATATCCATATGAGCGGAGATATTTCTCCCCTATACGGGGAGCCGCTCACATCCTACGGGAAATGCTATGAACTGCTGGCGGAGATGATCGACCGGCTGGCGATCAGGCTCAATGAGGATGTTCTGAAAAGATAAGGAGGGCCGGAAAATGACGGAAAAGCGCCGGGATTATATTTCATGGGATGAATATTTTATGGCGGTGGCCAAGCTGGCGGGCATGCGCTCCAAGGATCCCAACTCCCAGGTGGGTTCCTGTATTGTCAGCGCGGACAACAAGATTCTGTCTATGGGATACAACGGGTTCCCCTGCGGATGTTCTGACGATGAATTTCCCTGGAGCCGGGCGGATGACGATCCCTTAAAAACAAAATATGTGTATGTGACCCACAGTGAACTGAACGCGATCCTCAATTACCGGGGAGGAAGCCTGGAGGGTTCTAAGCTTTACGTCTCTTTGTTTCCCTGCAATGAGTGCGCGAAAGCCATTATTCAGGCGGGGATCCGCACGGTGATCTATGACAGTGACAAATACAGGGGCACGCCGGCCAATACCGCTTCCAAGATGATGCTGAGAGCGGCGGGAGTGGAATTCCGGCAGTATCAGCCCACAAACCGAAAAATAGAGATCATGGTATGAGACAAGGAGCGGAGATAAAAAATCGGAGAGAAAACGAAAGTTTCTCTCCGATTTTTTATCCTTAAGGGCAGCGCGTCAGTACGCTCTGCCCCAATATACCATTTTTTTGGCGGGTTTGCCGCAGCAGACACAGGTGCCGCTGATCTGTTCCTGCTCAAAGGGAATGCAGCGGGCGGTGGCGGCGGTGTCTTCTTTGATCTTGTCCTCGCATTCCTGGCAGCCGCACCACATAGCCCGGATGAATCCCGGCTTTTCATTGATGGTGGTCTTGAACTCCTCGTAGGAGGTCACATCGTAGGTGTGGGCGTTCCGGTGAGCCAGCGCGGTCTCGTACATGTTCTGCTGAATCTCCTCCAGCAGCTTTGCGGCTTTGGCGGGAATCTCTTCAAAGGGCACGATGTATTTTTCTCTGGTATCTCTGCGGACCAGCACAGCCTGGCCTTTTTCCAGATCTTTGGGTCCCAGCTCCGCCCGCAGAGGAATTCCCCGCATCTCCTGCTCGGAGAATTTCCATCCCGGACTCTTCTCGGAAACATCGGTCTTCACCCGGACGCCGGCGGCTTTCAGAGCGGCCTCCAGTTCCGCGGCCTTGTCCAGAACTCCCGGGGCGTCCTGGCGGATGGGCACGATCATCAGCTGTACGGGAGCGATCCTGGGGGGGAGCTTCAGTCCGCTGTTGTCTCCGTGAACCATGATCAGGGCGCCGATCATACGGGTGGTCATGCCCCAGGAAGTCTGGTATACGTACTTGAGCGTATTGTCTTTGTCCGTGTACTGGATGCCGAAGGCTTTGGCGAACCCGTCTCCGAAGTTATGGCTGGTTCCGGACTGCAGAGCCTTGCCATCGTGCATCAGAGATTCGATGGTGTAGGTGGCTTCCGCTCCGGCAAATTTTTCCTTGTCGGTTTTGCGCCCTTTGATTACAGGGATGGCCAGCACTTCCTCACAGAAATCCGCGTAGACGTTGAGCATCTGGATGGTCCGCTCCTCTGCCTCCTGGGCGGTGGCATGAGCGGTGTGGCCTTCCTGCCACAGGAATTCCCTGGAGCGGAGGAAGGGACGGGTAGTCTTCTCCCATCTCACCACGGAACACCACTGATTGAACACCTTGGGAAGATCTCTGTGGGAGTGAATTTCCCGGGCGTAGAGATCACAGAACAGAGTCTCGGAGGTGGGGCGCACGCAGAGCCGTTCCTGCAGCGGTTCCAGTCCTCCCTGGGTAACCCAGGCCACTTCCGGGGCGAATCCCTCTACGTGGTCTTTTTCTTTCTGAAGCAGGCTTTCCGGGATAAACATGGGAAGATATACATTCTCCACCCCTGTCTCCTTAAACCTTCTGTCCAGTTCGCTCTGGATATTTTCCCAGATGGCGTAGCCTGCAGGCTTGATCACCATGCATCCCTTGACGCTGGTATAGTCGATGAGGTCCGCTTTCAGCACCACATCGGTATACCACTGGGCGAAGTCGTCCTCCATGGAGGTGATAGCCTCCACCAGTTTCTTTTCCTTTGCCATGATTTTCTTCCTCCTCAATCAAACATTGCTGCCGGCGGAGCGGCGCGTACAAACAGAAAAGCGCTTACCGCAGATCCCTCCCAAGGGACCGACGGTAAGCGCTCGGTGGTACCACCCTATTTAGCTGTCCGAAAAGACAGCTCACTCATTTCGCCTTAACGCGGCGGCTACGTCCTGCTCCTCACAGGCGGCTCCAGGGGCCGGTTCCACATGGGGGAAGGGAGATCTCGCAGCAGGCAATCTCCTCTCTGAACATCCCGGAATATGTGTACTATTCCCTATCACAGCACTTTCTCGCTTGAATGCATCTATTTTATAGCGCGGGCTGCCGGTTTGTCAAGCGGAAACCGGCCGGCAGTACTTTTTTCTGTGACAGGCCGTGGCTTCAATGCTATAATAAATCATGCCGGTAACCACCCGCACGGCGCGGGTTTCGGCGCCAGAATCAACAGAAAGGATGATCAGACTTTGAAAATTCGACTGCCAGCTACAGTGAAAGCAATCATAGATACCTTACAGGCAAAGGGGTTTGAAGCCTATGCCGTGGGAGGCTGCGTCCGGGACAGTATTCTGGGCAGAAAGCCGGATGACTGGGATATTACTACTTCCGCCAGGCCGGAACAGGTCAAGAAAATTTTTCAAAGAACCGTGGACACGGGGCTGGCCCATGGAACAGTGACGGTGCTTCTGGGCAGCGGCGTCCATGAAGTTACCACCTATCGGATCGACGGCGAGTACGAGGATTCCCGCCATCCCAGGGACGTCACTTTTACTGCCAGCCTGGAAGAAGATCTGAAACGGAGGGATTTTACCATCAATGCCATGGCGTATAATGAGACCGCCGGGCTGGTAGACCTTTACGGAGGCATGGAGGACCTGCAGAAGCGCCGGATCCGCTGCGTGGGAAATCCCCTGGACCGGTTCGGCGAAGACGCCCTGCGCATCATGCGCTCTGTGCGGTTTTCCGCCCAGCTGCATTTCTCTATTGAGAAAAAGACCTGGGAGGCGGTGAAAGTCCTGGCCCCCACGCTCTCCCGGATCAGCGCGGAGCGGATCTGCGCGGAACTTCTGAAACTGCTTCTCTCCGATCATCCCGAAGAGCTGAAAACCGCCTGGGAGGCGGGAATCACCCGGGTTGTGCTGCCGGAATTTGATGAATTAATGAAAACGCCTCAGAATAATCCCCACCACTGCTGGAATGTGGGGGAGCATACTCTGAACAGTCTCTGCCAGGTGGAGGCGGACAAGGTTCTGCGGCTGACCATGCTGCTGCATGATATGGGAAAGCCTGCCTGCAGGACTATCGATCCGGAAGGCATCGATCATTTTAAGGGCCATGGAGAAGTCAGCGCCCGGATGGCGGAGGAGATTCTGCGGCGGCTGCGGATGGATCACGATACCATACAGAAGGTGTCAAAGCTGACCCGGTATCACGATTGGCGGGTGGAACCCGCGGAGCGGAATGTCCGCAGGGCGGTGAATCGCATGGGCAGAGAGCTGTTTCCGCTTTTGCTGAAAGTGCAGACTGCGGACACCCTGGCTCAGAGCCGGTGGTACAGAGAGGAAAAACTGGATCGGATCCGGAAGGTGCGGCAGGTGTACCGGAAAATTCTGGAGGAGAATCAGTGTGTGTCCCTGAAGGAACTGGCCATAACGGGAAAGGACCTCATCGGCCTTGGGATGAAGCCGGGTCCTGCCATCGGTGAAGTCTTAAGCGGGGCTCTGGAGCAGGTTTTGGAGGAACCGGAAAAAAATACAAAAGAATATCTGCTGGACTTCTGCCGAAAGTACAGGCGGAAGTAAGATCCGGGAAAACGCATGTGTTCCCTGCTGTCCGCATAGGATAGAAAGACGGAAGAGCTGCCGGGAAGATACCTGGCGCAAGAAAGTCTTAAAAAGGGGGAAATGTGTGTGTATGATCGGGGTTTATGGATCCTGGAACAGTACGGGCTGACTGCCAAAACGTCATCCAGGGGAAGAGGAGTTCTGCTGTACGAGACCGAGGAGGGATGGGTCAGCATCCGGGAGTACGGCGGCACCAGAAAAAAGCTGGAACAGCAGTACGCCCTGATGGAAAAGCTGCGGAATGCCGGTTTTCCGCGGTTGGACAGACTGCACCGGAACCAGGAGGGTGAACTGATCTCCAGAGATCGGGAGGAAAACAGTTACGTGCTCCGGGACTGGTGTCAGGGGCGGGAATGTGATACCAGATCTGTCGGCGATATTGAACAGGCGGTCAGGCGCCTGGCCGAAATGCATAAGGTTATGCGCATGGAGGCGCAGGAAGAGTACGTCCGGGAATCGCTGATCCACGAGTGCGCCAGACACAACGCCGAGATCCGCAGAACCCGGAAATTTATCCTCAGGAAGCAGAAAAAGAATGTATTTGAGATCCGGCTGCTGGCTGCTGTTCCCCGTTTTCTGGAAAAAGGGGAGGAGACAGAGGAGGCCCTGAGGCATTCCGGCTATGAAGAGCTGCGGGAAGAAAGCCTGAAAGCAGGAACCGTCTGCCATGGGGACTACAGTCAGCACAACGTGCTGTTTCAGGGAGCCCAGACCGCGGTGACGAATTTCTGGCACTGGAATTATGATATGCAGACTGCGGATCTCTGCCACTTTATGAGAAAGATTCTGGAAAAGCATAACTGGGATCTGCACATGGGACGGGGAATGCTGGATACCTACTGCCGGGCCCGCCCTCTAAAGAGAGAGGAGCTTCTGAACCTGAAACTGCGTCTTTCCTATCCCTGGAAGTTCTGGAAGCTCTGCAATTACTACGAAAGCACCAATAAAGTATGGATTTCCGGAAAAAATATGGAGAAACTGGATCAGTTGGAAAAACAGTGGAATTCCTGGCTGTATTTTCTTGAAAAGGCCTTTTAGCGATTCCTTTTTCCGGGAGATTGGTATATAATAGAGCATTATAAGGAATTTCTATATTTATGGAGGTACGAACATGGATTACAAAGAGGTGTACGAATCCTGGCTGAGCAATCCTTACTTTGACGAAAAGACCAAAGAGGAGCTGCGGGGCATCGCGGGAGATGAAAACGAAATCAAGGAACGGTTCTATAAAGAACTGGAATTCGGAACCGCGGGTCTTCGCGGAATCATCGGCGCCGGCACCAACCGGATGAACATCTATACGGTGAGAAAGACTACCCAGGGCCTGGCAAATTACATCCTTTCCGTAGACGGACAGTCCAAGGGTGTGGCCATCGCCTATGATTCCCGCCGCATGTCGCCGGAATTTGCCAATGAGGCGGCCCTGTGCCTGGCGGCTAACGGCATCAAGGCGTATATTTTTGAAAGCCTGCGCCCGACGCCGGAACTGTCCTACGCCGTGAGAAAGCTGGGATGCATCGCCGGCATTAACATTACCGCCAGCCACAATCCGCCGGAATACAACGGATATAAAGTATACTGGGAGGACGGCGCGCAGATCACACCGCCCCATGACAGCGGCATCATGGCTGAGGTGGGAAAGGTGACGGATTTCGCGGAAGTAAAGACCATGCCCAGGGAAGAGGCTGAAAAAGCCGGACTGTACCAGGTAATCGGACAGGCCGTGGATGATTCCTATATGGCGGAGCTGAAAAGCCAGGTGTTACATATGGATTCCATTCAGGAAATGGCAGATCAGCTGAAGATCGTGTATACGCCTCTCCACGGAACCGGAAATATTCCCGCCCGCCGCGTGCTGAAGGAACTGGGCTTTAATCATGTCTATGTAGTAAAAGAGCAGGAACTGCCGGACGGGGAATTCCCCACGGTGAGCTACCCCAATCCGGAGGCGGAGGAAGCCTTTGCCCTGGGACTGAAGCTGGCAAAAGAGGTGGACGCGGATCTGGTGCTTGCCACAGACCCCGACGCGGACCGTCTGGGCGTGCGTGTCAAAGACGCCAAGACCGGGGAATATCACACCCTGACCGGAAATATGTCCGGATGCCTGCTGGCGGACTATGAGATCGGACAGAAAAAAGCCCTGAAAGGCCTGCCGGAGGACGGAGCCCTGATTACCACCATTGTTTCCACCAACATGGCGGGAGCCATCGCCAGATATTACGGCGTGAAGCTCATCGAAGTGCTTACCGGTTTCAAGTATATCGGACAGCAGATCCTGAATTTTGAAACCTCCGGAAAGGGAACCTATCTCTTCGGCTTTGAGGAAAGCTACGGCTGCCTGATCGGAACCCATGCCAGAGACAAGGACGCCATTGTGGCTACCATGGCCCTCTGCGAGGCGGCGGCTTACTATAAATCCAAAGGCATGACCCTCTGGGACGCCATGATTCAGATGTACGAGAGATACGGATACTATAAAGACGACATCAAGTCTATTACGCTCAAGGGCATCGAGGGTCTGGCAAAGATCCAGGAGATTATGGACACCCTGCGGAAGAATCCGCCGAAACAGATCGGAGCCTACAAAGTGACAGCCACCAGAGATTACAAAGAGGATAAAATCGTAAATCTGGCTACCGGGGAGACGGGTACCACAGGACTGCCCTCCTCCAACGTGCTGTACTATGATCTGGAAGACGACGCGTGGCTCTGCGTGCGTCCTTCCGGAACGGAACCGAAGATCAAATTCTATTACGGGATCAAGGGCACTTCTCTGGAAGACGCGGATGCGAAATCCGAGGCCATGGGGAAAGATGTCCTGGATATGATCCAGAAAATGCTGTGATTTATGAAAAAAGAACAGTATACCTGGGAGGACTTCCGCGGGATCATTGCCAGACTCAGGGCGCCGGAGGGCTGTCCCTGGGACCGGGCGCAGACCCACCAGTCTCTGCGGGGCTGCATGATTGAGGAAGCCTATGAAGCAGTGGACGCCATACGGATTTTAAGCGAGACCGGGAACAGTGAAAACCTTCAGGAGGAGCTGGGGGATGTGCTGATGCAGGTAGTGCTTCACAGTCAGATCGCGGAGGAAGAGGGCCTCTTTAATCTGGAGGATGTGGTGGACGGCATCAGCCGCAAAATGATCTATCGCCATCCTCATGTGTTTGGCAGCGTCCAGGCGGATACGCCGGAGAAAGTTCTGCGCAGCTGGGAAGAACTGAAAAAGAAAGAAAAGGGCGATCCGGCTCCCGAGGAAGAGATCGCCGCGGTGCCCCGCTGTCTGCCGGCACTGATCCGGACTCAGAAGATCCAGAAAAAACTGGAAAAATATTACGGAGCGTTTCAGAACGACGCGGACAGCTTCCGGGAGGCAAGGGAAGCCCTGGACGCCCTGGAGCGAGAGAACGATTCTGCCGGAGCCGGAAAGCTGGCCGGCAGCCTCCTTCTTCAGATCTGCAATCTTCTGCGGCTGAAAGGGATCAGCGGAGAAGAAGCGCTGGCAGATGCCCTGGAGAACTTGTTAAAAATCTATGAAATAGAGGATTCTCCTTGACAAACACCATGCCTGAGTATATAAATATTGTGTAGTGTCAGGGGAAAGTTTGCCCTTTTCCGGCCCGGGCCGAAAGGGAAAATAGACAAGAAAAACACAGGAGGAACTTTACACATGAATAAGACAGAATTAATCGCGGCCATTGCTGACCAGACCCAGTTGTCCAAAAAGGATGCGGAAGCAGCTTTAAAAGCCTTTGTAGATGTAGTATCAGCGGAACTGAAAAACGGCGGCAAGGTGCAGCTGGTGGGCTTCGGTACCTTTGAGGTGTCCGAGAGAGCGGCCAGAGAGGGAAGAAATCCTCAGACCGGCGAAACCATGGAGATCAAAGCGTCCAGAACTCCCAAGTTCAAAGCCGGAAAAGCTCTGAAGGATATGATGAACTGACCCCATGCGGCTGGATAAATATTTAAAAGTCTCAAGGCTTATCAAGAGGCGCAGCGTGGCGAACGAGGCCTGCGACGCGGGACGGGTGCTGGTGAACGGGAAACCGGCCCGGGCATCCCTGGCGGTAAAGGCGGGAGATACCCTGGAGATCCTGTTCGGCACCAAAACCGTAAAGGTGGAGGTTCTGAATGTGCAGGAAACCGTCCGCAAAGAGGAAGCCGAGACCATGTACAGGTACCTGTAGAAAGTAATAAGCAAGGCAGAGCCTCCATATAATGGAAAATAGACCATTATATGGAGGCTTTTCGTATGGAGGAACAAGCGCATCATCTGGAGCTGTCCCACAGAGAAAAGGGGACGGTGACAGGCGTTCTGGAGGTGATCGCCTTTGATGAACATGAAATACTCCTGAAGACCAGCCAGGGAATGCTGACCATCAAGGGAAACGACCTTCATGTAAGCAGACTGGATCTGGATTCCGGGGAGACAGAACTGGAAGGAAAGGTGGACGCCCTTTTGTATTCCGGGAAGGAACCGAAAAAGAAAAAAGGTTCCGCCCTGGCCAGACTTTTCGGGTGAAGGCTATGAGCGCGTATATGACCGGAGAACTGCTGCTGTTTGCCCGGGCATTCTGGAATGGGGCTCTCCTGCTTCTGATCTACGATGTGATTCGGATCCTTCGCGGAGCCGTTCCCCACGGAAAGATTCTCACCGCCGCGGAGGATATTCTGTTCTGGATTTTCTCCGCGTTCTGGCTGCTGGGATATTTTTACCGGGAAAACAGCGGCGTTCTCCGGGGATATCTCTTTGCGGGCTTTCTGCTGGGAGCCCTGGCCTGCCATTTCAGCGTCAGCCGTTTTTTTGTCAGATGGGGGACGGAAATCCTGAAAGGCTGTGGAAAAATACTGTCCATGCCGTTGAAAGGGATAAAAAAAGCAACAAAAAGGTTGAAATTTCGGATGTTTCGGTTTAGAATTTACTGGTATAACAGGTTTCATGTGGACAAAGGCCCCAGGGGCCGCTGGTTTCATAACAGGGATGGAAAGCATGAAAAAAGAGAAAAACAAAAACAGCCGAAAAACAGCCGCAGCCCGGCAGAGTAAACGCACGATCCTGGGGATCACAGCAGTGGTCTGCGTTTTAATGGCGGTGCTTCTGGTGCAGGGCAGCAGCCTGCGGGGGAAGCTGGCGGCCAATGAAAACCGGGAACAGGAACTGCAGCAGCAGATCGACGCGGAACAGCAGCGGACAGAAGAGATCGAGGATCTGCAGGACTATATGAAAAGCGATGAATACGCGGAAAAAACCGCCAGGGAAAAACTGGGACTGGTGAAGGACGGGGAGATCTTGTTTAAAGAAGCGGACTGACCGGCGGGCCCGCGGTTTTTGTTGAAATATTTTACAGATTACGGTAGCTTTTTTGACAAAGTTTTCAAAGAAAAAAAGATATAATACTCTCCTGAAAAACAGACGGCCTGGGGGACCGGAATGGGCAGGAGGGGAGTATCGGATGCGCGAAGGAATCATTGCCATGCTCGGGATCATTGCTGTACTGGTGATACGGGACATGGCAAAAACTATTTTATCTCAGCGAAAAGAAAAAGACCTGTCTGAAATATACGATAAGCATCCGCAGAAAGAGCAGATGGAGAGGTACGCCGAGTCCTTTCAGAAGCTGGCGGACACATTTTACAGTATGCCCTTCCAGAAGGAGCGGCTCACAGAGGCGGAAACCGGAGAGATATTCCGAAATCTGAGAAAAGGCGTCTGCGCCCGCTGTTCCAGAGCAGAATCCTGCTGGAATCTCTGCGGTCATCTTACCTACCGCCAGGGCTGTGAACTTCTGGAGGCTCTGGAAGAGGGAGACCAGGAGAAAATCCTGGGCGCCTTTGGCGAATGGACGGAGCACTGTGTCAATGGGGCACGTTTTCTGGAGGAAATGCGCCAGCAGTTTTTTCTGGCAAGGCAGAATCTGGCCTGGAGCAACCGCCTGATGGAGAACCGGCTGGCAATGGCGGAGCAGCTCAATGAAGTGGCCCATATCATGCAGATGGCTGCGGAAGATATTTACAATATCGCGGGGGTGCCTTCCCAGCTGGAAGGACAGGCCCGGAGAGTTTTGAAAAAAATCCATGTAGTGGTCAAAAAAATGTGGACGCTGGAAAAACCCGAGGACAGAAAAAAAGTATTTGTCACCCTCCGGGTGAGAGGCGGACAGTGCGTTACGGCAGGGGAAGTGGCCAGAAAACTTTCGGAGGTTTACGATCTCAGGCTGGTGCCTGCCCGGGAGAGCCGAAATGTGCTGAACAGCGAATACAGCACCGTGCTGTTTACGGAGGATACCAACTACCGTGTCCTCTACAGCGCGGCAAAGATTACCAGAGAAAAAGAAACAGTATCCGGGGACAGCTATGCCTGCTGTGACGGCGGCGGCTCTTTGGTTCTGTGCCTTTCCGACGGCATGGGTTCCGGGCTGGCGGCCAACCGGGAGAGCGAAGCGGTGGTGGATCTGCTGGAAGAGTTTATTACCTCCGGCTTTTCCAAGGAGACAGCGGCCAAAATGATCAATTCCGCCCTGGTGCTTCAGCAAAACGACGGGATGTTTTCCACGGTGGATGTGTGTTCTCTGGATCTTTATACCGGCGTCTGCAATTTTCTGAAAGCGGGAGCGGCGTCCACGTTTATCCGCCGGGATCAGTGGGTGGAGACCATTCGTTCCACCAGCATGGCCGCGGGTCTGATCCAGCAGCTGGACTTTGAGACATCCGTGCGGAAGCTGTATGACGGCGATTATCTGGTAATGGTGACAGACGGAGTGCTGGACGCGCTTCCGGCTTCCCGGGAAGAGGAAACCATGAAGGATATCCTGCTGAATATACACAGCCCGTCTCCCAGAGAATTCGGCCGGGCGGTTCTGGAAAAGGTTCTCAGCTACTGCGGATACCGGGCCCGGGACGATATGACGGTGCTGGTAGCCGGGATCTGGAAAAAGGCGTAGGAGCAAAAGGGACAAATGAAAAAAAAGATTTTGGAATTTATCAGAAAGTATCAGATGATCCGGCCGGGGGATTCGGTCTGCGTGGGATTTTCCGGGGGAGCGGATTCGGTCTGCCTGCTGGAACTGCTGTATGAGCTGCGGGAGGAGCTTTCTATCCGGCTGGAGGCGGTTCATGTCAACCACAATCTCAGGGGGCGGGAAAGTGACGGAGATCAGGATTTTGCAGAGGAATTCTGCCGGAAGCGGGGGATTCCTCTGCATCTTTATTCCTTTGAGGTAAAGAAAATGGCCGGGAATCTGGGATGCGGGCTGGAGGAAGCCGGACGGCAGGCCAGAAGAAATGCCTACGGGGACTGCGTCCGCCGTCTGGGCGGCGCCAGGATCGCCCTGGCCCACCATCAGAATGATCTGGCGGAGACGCTGCTGTTTCACCTGTCCAGGGGAACCTCCCTGGAAGGGATGGCGGCCCTGCGGCCGGTTCGGGGGCAGGTGATCCGTCCCCTGCTGTGTGTCAGCCGGAAAGAGATCGAGGAGGAACTTCGGCGCCGGGGCCTGTCCTGGCGGACGGACAGCAGCAATCTCACAGACGACTATACCAGAAACTGTATCCGCCATCAGGTGATTCCGGTTCTGGAGAAAAGGGTCAACCGGAAAGCCGCGGCGCATATAGCCGCGGCGGGGGAGGATTTTCTGGCGGCGGCAGAATTCCTTCGGGCCGAGGCGGAAAAACGCAGAGAGCGTTTGACGAGTCAGGAAGGGAACAGCTGCCTTCTGGCCCAGGGCCTGGAGGAGGAGCCTTCTCTGCTGGCCGGGATGGTGATCCTGGCATCTCTGGAGAGCATTTCCGGCAGCCGGAAAGATATCAGCCGGGAACATCTGGAGGCAGTCCGGCAGCTGTTCGGACGCCCCGCGGGAAAACGGCTCTCTCTGCCCCGGGGTGTTACCGCGGTCCGAACCGGCCAGGGGGTGAGGCTCTTTGCGGGCTCCTGTGAAGAGAAAGAGCAGGCGCCGGTTCCCCGGGGAGAAATCCCGGTAACCGGGGAGGGAAAATACCAGGCGTGGGGCTGGACAGCGGAGTTTTGGCTGGATAAAAGAGAAGAAAAAATCCCGGAAAAAACGTATACGAAGTGGCTGGATTATGATAGAATAAGTAACGGACTGGTTCTGAGAACCAGAAGAACCGGGGACTTTCTGGTGGTCAACCGGGCAGGGGGACGCAAGAAGCTGAAAGATTATATGATCGACGAAAAAATCCCCCGGGAGAAGCGGGACAGGATCCTGCTGCTGGCCTCCGGCTCGGAAATTTTCTGGGTGGTGGGGTACAGGATCAGCGAATCATGCAAGATCCGGGAAAATACAGAACGGGTGCTGCGGGTACAGATTACAGGAGGAAATACAAATGAGTGAAAAGATTCGGGTTTTGATAGATGAGGCGCAGGTGGATCTGCGGATCCGGGAGATCGGAGAACAGATCAGCATGGATTACGCCGGCAAAAAGGTTCATCTGATCTGCGTGCTGAAGGGAGGGGTATTTTTCCTCTGTGAACTGGCCAAGCGGATTACTGTGCCGGTGACCCTGGACTTTATGTCGGTGTCCAGCTATGGAGCGGGAACAAGTTCCAGCGGCGTAGTCAAGATCGTAAAGGATCTGGATGAGTCCCTGGAAGGAAAGGATGTGTTGGTGGTGGAGGATATTATTGATTCCGGCAGAACCCTCAGCTATCTGATAGAAATCCTGAAAAAGCGCCGTCCAAACAGCATCCGTCTCTGCACTTTGCTGGACAAACCGGAGCGCCGGGTGGTGGATAATGTCCGGGTGGACTACTGCGGATTTCACATTCCGGACGAATTTGTGGTGGGCTACGGGCTGGATTACGCGCAGCAGTACCGGAATCTTCCCTACATAGGAGTGGTTGAGACCGAAGAACGGGAACAGCGCTCCGTGGAGAATCATTGAATCAGAAAACCGTAATATAAAGGAGAATCCATGAAAAGACAGACAAGAGGCTGGGGAGCCTATATTGCAGTGGTGCTGGTACTGGTACTTCTGTTCATGTATCTGCCGGGCATCATGAACCAGACGGATGAGGTATCCAACCAGGTATTCCGGGAAGCTCTGGAAAAAGACAAGATTACCGGGGCTACCATTGAGCAGAATAAAGAAGTGCCCACCGGTTCCGTGACTTTCCAGACAGAGGACGGAGATCAGTGGAAGGTGTATGTCACAGATGTAAAAGAGGCTGAAAAGGAGCTGCAGGAAGCCGGCGTAGATTATGTGAATAAGGATGTGCCGGGAGAAAGCATTTTCCTGAATGTGATCCTGCCGGTGATCCTCATCGGGTTTGTGATTATTCTCTTTATGAACATGATGAGCCGGGCAGCCTCCGGCGGGGGAAACAACAGCAAGATGATGAATTTCGGCAAGAGCCGCGCCCGCCTCAGCACAGACCGGGACAAACAGGTGGTTTTTGCCAATGTGGCGGGCTTAAAAGAGGAAAAGGAAGATCTGGAGGAAGTAGTGGATTTTCTGAAAAATCCTCAGAAATATATCCGGGTGGGAGCGAGGATTCCCAAGGGCGTACTGCTGGTGGGCCCTCCCGGAACCGGAAAAACCCTGCTGGCCAAAGCGGTGGCCGGGGAAGCCGGTGTGCCGTTCTTTTCTATTTCCGGATCAGATTTTGTGGAAATGTTTGTGGGCGTGGGCGCCTCCAGAGTCAGGGATCTTTTTGAGGAGGCCAAGAGAAGCGCCCCCTGTATTATTTTTATCGATGAGATCGACGCGGTAGCCCGTATGCGGGGCACCGGTATGGGAGGCGGCCACGACGAGCGGGAGCAGACGCTGAACCAGCTGCTGGTAGAGATGGACGGTTTCGGCGTCAACGAGGGAATCATCGTTATGGCGGCCACCAACCGGGTGGATATTCTGGATCCCGCCATCCTGCGGCCCGGGCGCTTTGACCGGCGCATCGCGGTGGGCGTTCCCGACGTGCAGGGCCGGGAAGAGATTCTGGCAGTGCATGCCAAAGGAAAGCCCCTGGGAGACGATGTAAACCTGAAACAGATTGCCCAGACCACAGCCGGCTTTACCGGGGCGGAACTGGAAAATCTTCTGAATGAGGCAGCCATACTCGCGGCCAAAGAGGACCGGGCTTTCCTGAAGCAGGAGGACATTAAAGACGCCTTTATTAAAGTAGGAATCGGTACGGAAAAAAAGAGCAAGATCATTTCTGAAAAAGAGAAAAAGATTACGGCATACCATGAAACCGGACACGCCATTTTGTTCCATGTTCTTCCGGATATGGAGCCGGTGTATACCATCTCCGTGATTCCCACAGGCCCCGGGGCGGCGGGGTACACCATGCCCCAGCCGGAAAATGATGAGATGTTCAATACCAGAGGAAAAATGCTGCAGAGGATTACGGTGGCTCTGGGAGGCCGGGTAGCGGAGGAGATGATCTTTGACGATATCACTACCGGAGCGTCCCAGGATATCAAGCAGGCCACAGCCATTGCCAGGGCTATGGTAACGAAATACGGCATGTCCGCCCGCCTGGGACTGGTCTCCTACGGAAATGATTCTGATGAGGTGTTTATCGGAAGAGACTGGGGCCATACCAAGAGCTACAGCGAGAGCGTAGCGGCGGATATTGACGCGGAAGTCCGCCGGATTATTGAGGAATGCCACAAAAAAGCAAAAGAAATCATCGCCCGGCATACCTTCGTGCTGGAAAAGTGCGCAAAAGAGCTGATTACAAAAGAAAAGCTGAATCGTGACGAATTTGAGGCGATTTTCGCAATGGAAGAAGCTCAGAAGGGAAAAACAGAAGAAATAATAGACAAAAACTGATGGAAAAATTTGTGAGATTTGTGCAGACTTTTTGGGGGACTTATGGTACTATAATTAACGTAAAAACCCCCCAATACATTATATAGTTTTTGCTACACCCCATAAGAGAAATACCTTCTCCAAAAAAGACAGCTTTTAATAAGCTGTCTTTTTTCTGTCGGTGAGCGGGGGGATACATCCGGCTTTCAGCAGTTATGGTTGTAAAGCGGGGCCGCTTGGGGTAGAATAGAGGGGAACGCAAAATCCCTTAGGCACAGTGCACACATGCCTCCAGGGGAAAGAAGAGAGGATTTTGTATGGATCAGGAGCTGACACGAGAGTATATGTATAAAATGAGAGGTCTTTTTTCAAAAAGATCTCTGTACAGCGATGAGACGGAACTGTTTCAGTCACCCAGCGAACCGGAACCCGGAGATACGGTGACCGTCCGTTTCCGAACCCGGAGAAATAATGTGGACGCTGTGTATTTTATCAGCGGCAGCATCCGCAAAAAAATGAAGGTGGAGGAGAGCGTCAATGGCTTTGACTACTATTCCACCAAGGTGGAGGCAGGGACGGAAAAAATTCTTTATTTTTTTGAAATACAGTACGGAAGGCTGACCTGCTACTATAATAAACTGGGGGTTACCAGGGATCTGCAGGAAATGTATTCCTTCGGCATTGTCCCAGGATTCCATACCCCGGACTGGGCAAAAGGGGCGGTTATGTATCAGATTTACGTGGACCGTTTCTGCAACGGAGACCCTTCCAATGATGTGCAGACAGGGGAGTACAGCTATATCCGCGAGCATGTGGCGAAGGTGGAAGACTGGTACCGGCCGCCTCAGAATATGGATGTGAGGAATTTTTACGGCGGAGACCTGCAGGGGATTATTGACAAACTGGATTATCTGAATGATCTGGGAATTCAGGTGATCTATATGAATCCTATTTTTGTGTCTCCCTCCAATCATAAATACGACTGCCAGGATTACGATAACGTGGATCCGCATTTCGGGAAAATTGTCAGTGAAGAGCCGGGACAGCTGTATCCGGGGGACCAGGACAACCGGAGAGCGGTGCGCTACATCAGCCGGGTGAGCCGGAAGGAAAATCTGGAGGCCAGCAATCAGGTCTTTATCCGTCTGGTGGAGGAAGCCCACAAGCGGGGGATGAAGGTAATTCTGGACGGGGTTTTTAACCACTGCGGCTCCTTCAACAAATGGATGGACCGGGAGCGGATCTATGAAAATCAGCCGGGATATCCCCAGGGAGCGTTTATTTCCAAAGACAGTCCCTATCACAGCTATTTTAAGTTTTTAAATGAGCACAGCTGGCCTTACAATGAATTCTATGACGGCTGGTGGGGCCATGATACTCTTCCTAAACTGAACTATGAAGAATCCCAGGAACTGACGGAGGACATTCTCAGGGTGGCCCGGAAATGGGTTTCCCCGCCGTATAACGCGGACGGATGGCGCCTGGACGTGGCGGCGGATCTGGGACACTCCCCGGAGTTTAACCATTCCTTCTGGAAAAAATTCCGTCAGGCCGTGAAAGAGGCCAATCCGGACGCGCTGATCCTGGCAGAACACTATGGGGAGGCGCGCCCGTGGCTTCAGGGGGATCAGTGGGATACGGTGATGAATTATGATGCTTTCATGGAGCCGGTCTCCTGGTTTCTGACCGGTATGGAAAAGCACAGCGACAGCTACCGGCAGGATCTTCTGGGCAACAGCGACAGCTTTTTTGACGCCATGCGGTATCATCAGGCCAGCTTTTTCGCCCCGTCCCTGCATACGGCCATGAATGAACTGGATAATCACGATCACTCCCGCTTCCTGACCAGAACCAATCACCGGGTGGGAAGGCTGGAGAATTCAGAAACCCGGGCGGCCTCCGAGGGCATTAAGAAAAGTGTTCTCCGGGAAGCGGCGGTAATCCAGATGACCTGGCCGGGAGCGCCTACCCTTTATTACGGGGATGAAGCCGGGGTGTGCGGGTTTACGGATCCGGACAGCCGCAGGACCTATCCCTGGGGCAGGGAGGATCAGGAACTGATCCGCTTTTATAAAGAGATCATCCATCTGCACAGGAGATACTCCGTGCTGGCAAAAGGTTCCCTGAAGGCCCTTCTGCAGGATTATAATATCCTCGCCTACGGAAGATTCGACAGAACCACCAGAATCGTAGTGGCGGTCAACAACCGCAGCGAGGCGGCGGAAGTGGCGATCCCCGTGTGGGAGACCGGCATGGACCGCCGGCTGAAGGAAGAAACCATGACGGAAATTTTCCGGACAGACCGGGATGGATTTTCCAGCAGCCAGAGGGAGCATCCGGTGGTTGCGGGACTGCTGGCTATCACCCTTCCTCCGGAGGGAGCGGTGGTGCTGTACCACCGCTATGCCAGAACCGCGTCCCCCTATTCCCTGGCCCGGCGGAGTTTTTGGCTCTCCGGCATCAAACATCCGGACTTTTAAGGAAAAATACTTGCATTCATTGGAAAAATACGATATAATTCTATCTTGTCAGAATCACACTGACAAGATATGCGGACGGATTCCCGAGTGGCCAAAGGGGACAGACTGTAAATCTGCTGCAAATTGCTTCGGTGGTTCGAATCCACCTCCGTCCATCAGCTGCCGCAGTGGCGGAACTGGCAGACGCCCGGGACTTAAAATCCCGTGGGTAGTGATACCCGTACCGGTTCGATTCCGGTCTGCGGCATTGTATAGACCCCGTGTTTACGGGGTTTTTTCATTTTGCGCGATACGCCCGGCAAAGGACTAAAACTATAAAAGAAAGGACAGCAGGATTTTCCTTTCACAGGTGTGACCGGGGAGAGGCTGCTTCTGGTGACGGGAAAATAGAATGGAAAGACTTCAGGCTTATATAGTTCCGGATGCCTGAGGCGCCGCGGACGGCCTCAGCCAGCTGCGTCTTAAAAGACGTTATCATCCGGGTAATGTGTCATAATATCTTCTACTCTGCAATT
>ERZ1090880.65-NODE-65-length-62892-cov-19.627783_pt1 | contig 62892 bp, 58 predicted proteins | sample MGYA00478471_ERZ1090880 | MGnify/ENA primary metagenome ERZ1090880 (study PRJEB33644, sample SAMEA5815734) | chicken gut metagenome | biome: Chicken; feature: Gastrointestinal Tract; material: Caecum | place: Ireland | collected 2019-01-01 | study: A study of the... | reverse complement strand
TACAAATCCCGTGGTCTGGGAGGGATTTCCTACCGGCTGAAAGGTTCCGTCCTCCTGGGTCAGATTTTCCAGTACCATAGGACGTCCCAGCTTGGCCATGGCCCACCACTGGTAATTGGAATGGTACTCCGTGGGGAAGCCGTCAAATACCGGATGTTCCGGATCCATCAAAAGTCCCATGGATCCCGGCTGGGATTCGCTGACAAACTGGGAAGACCAGAAAGCCGTAGTAAAAGTTCCGGTGATACTGTTTGGCAGAGTAGATTTATTCACTTTCGGGGACAGCAGAACTTTTCCGCCGTCTTCCAGAATATACAGAGCGTCCTCGTCCAGATATTCCGTTACATAAACATCTCCCTCCGGAGCGGTCTCGTTGGCCGGATACACCCAAAGGTCATAATAATTTTCCACATCGCCCAGGGCAATGGTCAGTTTCAGCTGCTTCGCTTCCTGAATCTCAGACAGCGGAATGGAAATCTCCCCCGCGTCTGTGACGGTTCCCTGGGTAAAGACCGTGCCGGGAAGGCTTCCCTGGGCCAGAATTGTATCGTCCTCCGTCAGTTTCCAGGTCATCTCCCCTTCCAGATCCTCCGGCCCGTAATTGGCCAGCATCAGGGTTCCCGTAAAGTCCTCCGCATTGGTCCAGCTGAATTTCTCTGTCTCCAGAAGAGCTACTTCCGGGCTGAAGAAGGTGGCGAACGCTTCCGGATCCGCGAAATCGTAAGGTTTCGGATCTCCCAGGGCATTCATCATTCCCACCAGGGCTGTGCTCTGGCCGCTGAAATCCTGAATACCCAGCAGGGAAATACCGCTCATGTTTTTCGTCCGCAGGGCCGCTTCGATCTCCATCCGGTATCCCAGTCTGGAAAGCATGCCGCTGGCATTGATGTAATCTTCCACTTCCTCATCGGAAATACCCATAGCTTCAATGCGCTCCGCTACCAGCTGCAGGTTTCTGGGCTCCAGAACGCCTGTATAGCCGTCCAGCTCCGAGAGCACATCCGGGAATACCTGGAACTGTCCCACTTCAAAGCTGAAAGCCGGCACTCCGGATTCCGCGGCTGCCCGATTCACCGCCTCCTCGTAGTTTACCGTGGAGGAAGGATAGGACTGATTGATAAACCCGCTCATGCCGGAATAAATTCCCCGCATGGAGGTGCCGTTGTAAACCTGTCCTGTAAAGAAATTTCCTCCTTCCGCCGAAATCCGGCACATTGCAGAGTTCCGTCCCGCCACGGGCGCCCCAGGCTCCGGACGAAACCGCTCCTTTTTACTGATTTTACTAAAATATTTTTCTGATTGCGTCCGTTATTCGGCAGAACAGCAAAAATATTTTTTCTGCTCCGCTCAAATTTATTTTTGTCGTCTTTTCACAGCGTTTTCTTTTTGATTTTAGATGGTTTTTACATAGATTTCTTCTTTTCTACCGATTCCTTATCTGATTTTTTCTTCCTTTGATAACTCAATGTGCAAAAAACGGAATCTTTTACTAAAACCAGTTTTTTTCTCCTTTTTTCCGTATTCCTTAAGATTTTCTGAGCTTTCCCCGGTCCTTTTCTTAAGCTTTCTTAAGCCTTTCTTGCCCGTATTGACCCCGCCCTTCCGCCGTGCTATACCAAAATCAGAACCCCGCCGGAACCGCGGCCCTGCGGGGAAGATTTATCTCAATCAGAAAGGAAGGAAGCTCATGAAAAAACTGAAACGCTGGAACCGGGGCCTTGCGGCCGCCGCTGTCCTCATCATCGGCGTGATCCTTTTTCAGATCATCGACCAGACCCGGTTTCAAAGCAGTCTTTCAGAGATCAGCGCCCTGATCCAAGACTATGAGGCACAATCCTCCGAGGCTCTGTCCCGCGGGGAAACGGCCGGATTTCTGGAGATTATGGAACAGTACTGGGAAGATCCGGGAATGGTTTCTCAGGCTATGCGGTACAGTACCACCCGCTCCTCTTTTTATGAACTCCTGGATGACGAAACCGTATTTCTCCCTCTGGCCTGCCGGGAAACCCTGCAAAGCTGCAAAATCCGCAAAAGCGGTCCCGGCGTCTGCCAGGCGGAACTGACCCTTGACAGCACCGTCTGGCTGGACCGGTACGGATCCTATCTGGGATGCTTCGGCGCGGGATACGCTTACAATGAGTCAGCAGAAGATTACACACAGGAACTGGAAGCTCCGGACTCTGTAAAAAACGGCAGTCAGGTCATCCGCCAGTCCAGCCAGCTCCATGTGCTTCTGCAGCTGTCAGAAACAGAGGGAACCTGGAAGATTAATTACAGCCAGATGTACGCCGCGTCTTCCGCGTCGGAACTGGCAGACAGAGAGGAGGTGCCGGTATGAATTCCAATACAGACCGCGCAGAGGCAACGCCGGCTCTTTCCATCCGGCATCTAAACAAAGCCATAGGCAAACGGCAGATTTTGAAAGATATCAGCCTGGAATGCCGTCCCGGGGAGGTGTTCGGATTTCTGGGGCCCAACGGAGCCGGAAAGACTACCACCATCCGCCTGGTCTGCGGACTGATCCGGGCAGACTCCGGCGAAATCGAAATCTGCGGAGAAAATCTGGAGAAACAGTTTGAAAAGGCCATGTCCCATGTGGGCGCCATCGTGGAAAATCCGGAACATTACCGTCATATGACAGGCTGGCAGAATCTGAAGCTTTATCAGAATATGCGCCCCGGCATCTCAGAGGAGCGCATGAAAGAAGTGGTGCATCTGGTGGGACTGGAAAACCGCATCCATGAGCAGGTACGCCGCTATTCTCTGGGAATGCGTCAGCGTCTGGGCGTTGCCCAGGCTCTTCTCCACCGTCCGAAGCTGCTGATCCTGGATGAACCTACCAACGGCCTGGATCCCGCGGGAATCCGCCAGCTCCGGGATATTCTCAAAGAAACCGCCCACAGGGATGGTACAGCCGTCCTGGTTTCCTCCCATCTCATGTCCGAGATGGAACTGATGTGCGACCGGGTGGGACTGATTGTCAACGGAGAAATTCGGGATATAAAACCCATCGGAGAACTGATCCAGGAGGCCTGCGGCGGCAGCGCCGCGTTCCTGTACCGGACCGACCGGGCGGAAACAGCGGCAAGGCTCCTTCGGGAAAAAATTCCCGAACTGTCCGCCCGGCTGCTGACAGAACACGAATTTCTCATTTACCTTAAAAACCAGGAAAAAGGCAGTCCAGAGACGGCTCCCCTGCCGGAACCTCTCTCTCTTTGCAACCGCCTGCTGATCGAAGCGGGAATTTCTCTGTACACTGTGTCCGAATATCAGGATCATACCCTGGAGGACGCGTTTATCCGTCTCACCGAGGAAGGAGGCAGTCAAATTGTTTAAACTGATTAAGAACGAATACAGCAAACTGCTGCGCCGGCGGGCTTCCCAGATTCTAATCCTGCTTCTGCTGCTGGCTGCCGCGGGCCTGGCTTTTTTCTTTCACCTTCCCTTTGTTCAGAGCGATGCCAGCTATGAAACTATCGCGGAATCCTCTGCGCAGCCGGAAGAGGAAAAACCTTCGCCGGAACAGCTCCGCCATGAACAGACGGAAGCGGCCAGAATCCAGTATGACGCTCTGAAAGCGAACAAGGACGCCGGCATTCCCGTGGACCAGGCGGCTCTGGACAAAGCCGAAAACACCTATCTGGAGCATCAGTATATTGAAGATCATGATCTGGACTACACTCTGACCTTTGATAAAGATTACGGGTACGCCGTCACAGATTCCCTGCTGATCCGAACCTTAAACAGCGCTCCTATGCTGATGACCCTGATTGCTCTGGTAATGATCGTTTTTGCCGGAGGCATTATCGCCAATGAAACCAGTCAGGGAACCATTAAATTTCTGCTGATCAACCCGGTGCGCCGGGGGAAAATTCTCTGGAGCAAGTACCTATGCTGCCTGAGCCTTCTGGTATTTCTGACCTTCCTGCTGTTCGGACTGGAAATTCTGCTGCTGGGGATCAGCTATGGTTTTTCCGGTTATGCCGGAGAGTATGTGCATGCCGCTAACGGCGCGGCTGCGGGAACACCCATTCTTCTCTACGGCTTTCAGCAGTTTATGCTCGCGGCGGTCAATCCTTTGCTGATGATGACCATGGCTTTCGCCATCAGTTCCCTGTTCCGCAGTTCCGCGCTCTCGATTGCTCTGGGGCTGGGCGGCCTCCTGGGCGGCAGCGTAATTACCTCCCTGCTTTCGGAACTGGGCATCGACTGGGGCCGCTATCTGGTATTTTCCAATACCGGGCTTTCCGCGGTTGCCCAGGGCAGCCCTCCCTTTCCGGGCCAGACCCTTACCTTTTCAATTTTTGTTCTGGCCATTTACATGGGACTCTTCCTGCTGACCGCCTACGATGGCTTCACCCGAAGAGAAGTATAATTTAAAACTCGCTGGAAGATTCTCAGAAAACAGCAGGAGGAGCCCTGCCTATGCACAGCTCCTCCTGCCGCTTTTCCATCCGTTTCCTCTCTATATCCGGTATTCCCGGAACAGCTTCTCCTGATATTCCCGGTCACCGGCCGCCCGCGCCATTTCTTCATACCGCTTGTCTTTCATGAGAAGGCAGTTCAAACGATTCACCCTGTCACAGCCCTCTTCACGGCCTTCCGCATATCCCTTGTCACGGCCTTCCGCGTATCCCTTGTCACGGCCTTCCTGCAGGCCTTTTTCCATGGCGTAATTCATCATGGAAATATGATCCCGCAGAGCCTTCTCCCGGGCCTCGTAGGCGTACCGCTTTTCCTCGTCCATGCTCAGGCGCTCCAGTTCCTCGTACGCTTCTTTTAAGTAAAGATCTTTTTCCGCCATTTCCGCTAAATCCTCCTTCCCCTTTCCACTGAGGAAACGCATCCAGCGGACCACCCCCTCCTCGCTCTGGGCCTCAGGCGGCAGTTTTTTCAGCTCCAGTACCATGATTCCCAGCTTCTCATCCTCGTATTCCCCGGGCTGTTCTCCGGGCAGGATGCGCACGCCGCAATAAAGTATGTTACCGCTTTGCGGTATTGCGGCGGCGCGCAAAGTGTTCAAGCCCCTCAAGATTGAGGGGAGGGGGAGTTGAGGTGGGCTTGCCCACTTTGTTCATCTGTTTTCGTCCTTCCCGGCAAAAACCGTTCAGATTCCGAACAGTTCCGCCAGTTTCTCCTCCTTCAGGCCCGCTCCGATGACACAGATTCTCCCTGTGTACTCCGGAGCGCCTTCCCGCACATCTGCCTCTTCCGGCACCATATCAAAGTAAATCCAATGACCATCGGTTCCTTCTACCATGCCTTTGGCACGCAGAACAGTGCCAAACTCCGGTTTTTCCGATAGTCTTCCAAGGATCTCCCGGATCTCGTCCCGGTCAAATCTGCGAATGGTCTCTCTGCCCCAGCTCTGGAACACCTCATCCGCATGGTGATGGTGGTGATGCCCGTCTTCATGGGCGTGATGATCCCCGCAGCCGCACGCTTCATGATCGTGATGATGGTGCTCATGGCCGCACTCCTCATGATCGTGGTGATGGTGCTCATGGCCGCACTCCTCATGATCGTGGTGATGGCACTCATGGCCGTGCTCTTCCTCCGCATGGGAGAGATCGATCTTTACTCCCTCCATGGTATCCAGGACTTTTTTCCCGCCCAGCTGTTCCACCGGAGTGGTGATGACCGTGGCTTCCGGATTCAGTTCCCGGATCAGCTTCAGAGCCTCCTCCACTTTTTCATCGGTGGCTTTTGGCAGATCGGTACGGCTGAGAATAATGGTGCCGGCCGCCTCCACCTGGTTTTTGAAAAATTCCCCGAAGTTCTTCAGATACATCTTGCATTTCGTCACATCCACCACGGTAACGGCGCAGTTCAGCTCCAGCCCGGCTTCCTCCGAAACCCGCTCTACCGCCTGGATCACATCGGAAAGCTTGCCTACTCCCGAAGGTTCAATGATGATCCGATCCGGATGATAGGTCTCTGCCACTTCCTTCAGGGCAGTTCCGAAATCTCCCACCAGGGAGCAGCAGATGCAGCCGGAATTCATCTCTTTAATCTCAATGCCCGCGTCTTTCAGAAAGCCTCCGTCAATGCCGATCTCCCCGAACTCATTCTCAATGAGAACCACCTGCTGTCCCTTCAGAGCGTCTGTCAGCAGTTTTTTGATCAGGGTGGTTTTTCCCGCTCCCAGAAAACCGGAAATAATATCTATCTTTGCCATGTCTTAATTCCTCCTTATTCACGGGACTATCATAGCACCCGGATTCTTTTCTGTCAAACCCGCTCTTTCCCTAATCCATCAGGCTTTTCAGGATTTTCACACAGCTCTCGATCCCCAGGGTGGAGGAATCCAGAATCAGATCGTAATTTTCCGGATTTGCCCATTTGCGTGCTGTATTGGCGTAATAGTACCTGGCCCGTTTATTGTCAAAACGTTTCCGGGTGGCGTCCGCCTGATCCTGGGGAATCCTGTATTCTTCCACGATTCTCTTCCTTTTTGCCTCCCTGCCGGCCCGGATAAAGATCCGAGCCACCCCCGGATAATCCTTCAGGGCCTCCGCCGCGCAGTGGCCCAGAAAGACCGCCGGACCTCTGGCCGCCATTTCTTCGATCTCCCTTTGTTCCGCCAGAAACACATGGCCCTCCCTGCTCAGCAGATCAGACTCCCCGGAACGGGACTGGCTCATAGTAAACAGTGTATAGAGCAGGCTGCCGGACACGGTCTCTTCATAGTGCTGAATGGCCTCCACCGGCACATGGTTTTTCCTGGAAACCGCTTCCAGAATCTCCCGGCCGTAGCAGGGGATCCCGCAGGCCTCCCCCAGGCGGCGGGCAATCTCTGTGCCGCCGCTGCCGTACTCCCGCTCAATCACCAGATAATTCCATTTCATCCCTGTCCCTCCTTTACTCCGCCGCGGACTGTTCAAACTGACTGTTGTAGAGGCCCGCGTAGAATCCATTCCTGTCCAGAAGCTCCTGGTGGGTGCCGCTCTCAATGACATCCCCGTCTTTCAGCACCAGAATCAGATCCGCATTCTTAATAGTAGAAAGTCTGTGGGCAATGACAAAGGAAGTCCGCCCTTTCATCAGCGCGTCCATGGCGCTCTGGATCTGCTGTTCCGTGCGGGTATCCACAGAACTGGTGGCTTCATCCAGAATCAGCATGGGTTTATCCGCGATCATAGCTCTGGCGATGGTAAGCTGCTGTTTCTGCCCCTGGGACAGATTCAGCTGGTCATTCAAAGGGGTATCATATCCCCGGGGAAGGGTATGAATAAAATGATCCAGTCCCACAGCTCTGCAGGCTTCCTCCATCCTGCCTTCCGGAACCTCCGGCGTACAGTAAACCAGATTTTCCCGGATGGTTCCCTCAAACAGCCAGGTATCCTGAAGCACCATGCAGAACTGAGAATGCACCTCCTCCCGGCGCAGGGCGCTGGTGGGAACACCGTCAATGCGGATCTCTCCTCCCTGCAGTTCATAGAACCGCATCAGCAGATTCACCAGCGTGGTCTTTCCAGCTCCTGTGGGGCCCACAATGGCGATCTTCTGCCCGGGCAGGGCGTGAGCGGAGAAATCGTGGATAATGACCTTATCATCCGTGTATCCGAATTTGACATGGTCAAATTCCACTTCTCCCCGGACCCGGTCCAGATGGGCGTTCTTTCCGCTCTCCTCCTGCATTTCCTCAGCCTCCAGGAACTCAAAGACTCGCTCTCCCGCGGCCGCCCCGGACTGAAGAGACTGAACCGCCTGGGCAATCTGGGACAGGGGCTGGGTGAAAAATCTCACGTACATCATAAAGGCTACAATCACTTCAAAACCGATCTGATGATTCATAGTCAGTACGGCTCCCATAACACAGACCGCCACATAGCCCAGATTGCCGATAAAGATCATCAGGGGCTGCATCATACCTGCCAGGCACTGAGCCCGGAAAGCGCTCTGTTTCAGCTTTCCGTTCATTTCCTCAAACTTCTTTCTGGCCTCCTCTTCTCCATTGTAAGCCTTGACCACCGTATGGCCGGAATAAATCTCCTCGATCTGCCCGTTCAGTTCGCCCAGATGGCGCTGCTGGCGGGAAAAATATTTCTGAGAATGCCCCGTAATCAGACTCATCAGCAGAAATCCCAGGAAGACCGCCGCCACCGCGGTAACCGCCATAATCACATTGGTGACCAGCATCATAATCAGAGAGCCCGCAAACAGGGTAATGGCAGACACCAGCATTCCGATACTCTGGTTCAGAGACTGGGAAATCATATCCACATCATTGGTCACCCGGGAAAGAATATCCCCGTTGGAGGTTCTTCCGTAAAAGCTCATGGGCAGACGATTGATTTTGACACAGATCTGGCTGCGCATGCGCCTGGATACCCGCTGGGAAATGGTGGTCATAATGAAATGCTGGGTAAAATTCAGCACAGCGCCGCAGACATAAAGCGTCACCAGCAGAAATCCGATCCGGGACACTTCCTCCATATCGATGGCTCCCAGCAGGCCGTTGGTGATAACTTTCGTTAAATCAGACAGCTGATCCGGGCCTACCAGGGTAAAGATCGTACCCGCCGCGGCGCAGAGCACCGCGATCAGGATGGGCACATAATAACTCCGGCAGTAGACCAGCAGTTTCTTCCAGGTCCCTTTAAAGTCCTTGGCCCGTCCTCCCTGGTGCCTTCTGCCTCCGGGGCCCCTCATGGGGGTATGTCCGGCTTTGTATTCCCTTTTCTCTGTCATGACAATTCCTCCTTTGAAAGCTGTGAGAGAGCGATCTGCTGATAAACCCCGCAGTTCTTCATCAGCTCCTCATGGGTTCCCTTTCCGGCAATAGCTCCGTCGTGGAGAACGATAATCTGATCCGCGTCCCGGATGGTTCCGATCCGCTGGGCCACAATCAGCCGGGTAGCGTTTCCGCACTCCTTTTTCAGATTTTCCCTTACCTTCCGGTCTGTCTTATAATCCAGGGCGGAGAAAGAATCGTCGAAGATCAGAATCTCCGGATGCCTGCACACAGCCCTGGCAATAGAAATTCTCTGTTTCTGCCCGCCGGACAGATTGGATCCTCCCTGGGCAATGTGGGCGTCATAGGTTCCCACCATTTTCTCCACAAATTCACTGGCCTCCGCCGTGTAGACGGCTTCCACTATATCTTCATCCAGGAAACCGGGCCGGCCGTTGTCCCCATAGGCCACATTGCTTTTTACGGTTCCGGAAAACAGCACCGCTTTCTGGGAAATATAGCCGATCTTATTCCGGAGCGCCTTCTGGTCGTACTGCCGGACATCCACGCCGTCCACCAGCACCTGCCCCTCCGTGGCGTCATAAAATCTGGGAATCAAGTTGATCACTGTACTTTTTCCGCAGCCGGTAGAACCGATAAAAGCCACCGTCTCTCCTTTACGCGCCGTAAAGGAAATATGATGAAGCACATCTCCCTCCGCGTCGGGATAGCGGAAGCTTACATCCCGAAACTCTACTTCCCCGGCGTGCTCCGGGTCGGTTTCCGTCACAGTTCCGTCCTGGATGGAGGGGGCCGTATCCAGAACCTCATTGATCCTTCGGGCGGCAACAGCCGCTCTGGGGAAGAGAATCAGGATAATCACCAGCATCATAAAGGACATAACTACCTGCATGGCATACTGGGAAAAGACGATCATATCGGAAAAAATCGGCAGCTTATTCTCCAGGGCCGCGTTCTGGATCAGAAAAGCGCCGATCCAGTAGACCGCCAGGGCCAGCCCGTTCATGACCAGCTGAATTCCCGGCATCAGAAAAGCCAGGGTGCGGTTGGCAAAAAGCTGCGCTCCTGTGAGGCTGGCATTGGCCTCCTCAAACTTTTTTTCCTGGTATGCTTCCGCGTTGTATGCCCGGATTACGCTCAGACCCGTAAGATTTTCCCGGGTAATCCGGTTCAGGTCATCGGTGAGTACCTGCAGTTTCCGGAATTTCGGCATGGCAATGGCCACGCAGGTCAGGACAATCACCATCAGAACAGCCACCGCCACCCCGGTGCTGAAGGTCCACTGCCAGCTCTTGCCGGAAATCTTGGCAATGGCCCATACCGCGGTAATGGGGGCCTTCAGCAGTACCTGCAGTCCCATAACAATCAGCATCTGCACCTGCATCACGTCATTGGTGGAACGGGTAATCAGACTGGCGGTGGAAAATTTTCCGATCTCCGCCATGGTAAAAGACTGTACCTGATTGAACAGCAGGGACCGCAGATTGGAAGAAAAATTAGAAGCGATCCTGGCGGCGCAGATCACCGTACATACCGAAGCGCCGAAGCTCAGCAGGGCGCAGCCCAGCATCTTTCCCCCGGCAGCCAGGATCTCTCCCATGGCGCTTCCCTCTGTCTGCACCAGCGTTGTGATCTCCGACATATAATCCGGCAGAGTCAGATCCATCCAGACCTGAAGAATGATAAATGCCAGGGCTGCGCAGGATAAGAGCCATTCTGTTTTCGTAAATTTCTTGAGCAGTTTCAGCATACAAATACTCCTTTCCTATGTTGTCCCTCCGTCAAAACCGTCTCTGAAAGGGATTTTGCGGAGGGATTTTCAGACTTGGATTTAAAATACGCCTCAAACCTAAACTGAAACTAAACTCTTCTCCGTTTTGACTTTGGGGCGCCGGGATGATATGATGGTTCCGGAACCCGGCATTTCCGGCCCATTCAAACAACAGCGAGGTACACAACATGTTTCATATTCTGGTAGCTGACGATGACCGGAACACCCGGCGCTACATGCAGGCGGTTCTGGAAGCGGAAGAGTATACCGTTTTTACAGCGGAAAACGGGGCGGAAGCTTTAAAAATTCTGGAAAAAGAATACATTGATCTGGCGGTGCTGGATCTGATGATGCCCGAAATGGACGGATATGAATTTACGGAAACCCTCCGCGGCGTCCAAAATCAGCTGCCCATTCTCATGGTCTCCGCCAGGCAGCTTCCGGAAGACCGAAAAAAAGGATTTCGGGCGGGAATCGACGACTATATGACAAAACCTGTGGATATGGAGGAACTGGTGCTGCGGATCCAGGCTCTGCTGCGCCGGTCCCGGATCGCCAGCGAACACAGGATTACTCTGGGCCAGGTGACGCTGGACTATGATTCTCTCACAGTCACCGGCCACGGGCAGACCCTGGAGCTTCCCCAGAAAGAGTTTCAGCTGCTCTACAAGCTTCTGTCCTCTCCCGGAAAAATTTTTACCCGGATTCAGCTGATGGACGAAATCTGGGGCATGGACAGCGAGAGCGGATGGGAAACCGTAACCGTTCACATCGGCCGGCTCCGGAAACGGTTTGAAGGCTGGCCGGAATTTGAGATCGTCTCTGTGCGGGGACTGGGCTATAAGGCGGTGAAACATTTATGAAAAAAAGCGCAAAACCGAAACAGAACAGGATCGCTCTCCTGACCCTGCTCTTTACCCTGATGGTCTTTATGATTTTCGCTTCTACCATGCTGATCATGGGGCTGGCAGGGTATCTTCTGATCCGAAGCGGAATCTGGACCATAGAGGAAAACGCCAAATCTGATCTGCTTTTTATCCTGCTCATTTTCGCCCTGGCCAGCATCGGCGTCGGCACCTTTCTGGCTCTGACCCTGGGACGCCTGCCTTTCCGTCCGGTAAACCGGCTGATCCGGGGGCTGCGCCGGCTGGCGGAGGGGGACTATGAGGCGCGGCTTCCGGAGGGAAAGCACTACCTGGGAAAAGAGCTCTCCGGCAGCTTCAACCGGCTGGCGGAGGAACTGCAGAACACAGAAATTCTCCGCTCCGACTTTGTCAACAGCTTTTCTCATGAATTTAAGACACCCATCGTCTCCATCCGGGGCTTCGCCCAGCTTCTGAACCGGGGCGGGCTGTCAGAAGAACAGACCAGGGAGTACCTGGGAATTATCCAGGAGGAATCCGGACGGCTGGCGGAAATGGCTACCGGCGTGCTGAACTACACCCGGATCGAAAACCAAAAAATCCTTACCGGCACCGCGCCCTTTAATCTCTCTGAGCAGATCCGCACCTGCATTCTGCTGCTGGAAAAGAAGTGGTCCCGAAAACATCTGCGGCTGTCCCTGGAATTTCAGGAGCATACCGTCACCGCCAATGAAGAAATGCTGAAACAGGTCTGGATCAATCTTCTGGACAACGCGGTAAAATTCACCCCGGAAGGGGGCGCCGTTGAGGTTTCCATTCAGGAAACTCCGGAACAGATCCGGGTCCGGATCAAAAACAGCGGCTCTGAAATCCCTCCCCGGGACCAGAACCGTGTCTTTCAGAAATTTTATCAGGGGGACCGCTCCCATGCCAGAGAGGGAACCGGTCTGGGCCTTACCATTGCCAGACGCATTGCGGAACTCCACGGGGGCAGCATCTCCCTGGAGAGCCATGACCTGCATACTGCCTTTACGGTAACCCTGCCCCTCAGAAATCCCTGAGTCTTTTCTGTATTCCCAGGTGTTTTTAAAGTAGTTGGCAAAACAGATAACGTCCAGAAAGCAGGGGCAGTCCCATGAAAAATTTCTTTTCATGGGACTGCCCCCCTTGCTGTCTCTTTTTTCTATTTCGTACAATCAACCGTTGATCATGAAGTTCAGCAGCTTATCTACATCTTCTTTCTCGGAAGCGATGATCTCCATCTGGGGAATCTCTCCGTTGGAGAAAATGTTCGCCAGAGCTACGTACTGGGTCAGTTTGGATTTCAGGTTCAGTCTGTCACCCTCGCCGGTTACCAGCTCTACGCGGCCCTTGCAGCTGTTTATTACGCTGAAAAATTTGTCTATGTCTTTAATATTCTCAACTTTCATTTCTGTCACCCTCCTGTGATTGAACCATTTTTGTTTTGCTAAGCAGATTATATCCTATTTCCCGCGGATTGAAAAGCGTTTTCCGAAAAAAACCGCATTTTCATGTGAGTTTACCGAAGTGTCCCCGGCACACCTTTATCAGGTCTGTGGGAGACAGACAAAGGGTCGTGCCGATTCTGCCTCCGCTTATGTAGATTTCGCCATACTTTTCCGCGGATTCATGGATAAAAGTGGGAAATTGTTTTTTCATTCCGATGGGGCTGCAGCCGCCCCGGACGTATCCGGTGACGCTGTTAATCTCCTTTACGTGGATCATTTCCAGAGATTTTTCACCCGCCAGCCTCGCCGCTTCCTTGAGATCCAGTTCCTCCGCGATAGGAATGACCATCACATAAAACTGTCCGCTTTTCCCCCGGGTAACCAGGGTTTTAAAAGACTGTTCCACCGGAGCTCCGGTCTTGGCCGCCGTGTGAAGTCCGTCAATAAAAGTATCGCACTCATACTGGAGCACCCGGTAAGGTATCTTCTGCCGATCCAGCATGCGCATAGCGTTGGTTTTTATCTCTTTTGCCATTGCAGTACAGTCCTCCTATTCCGCCACGGCGGCATCCGGCATTTCCGCCTCATATACCACCTTCTCAAAATGCTGATAGTCCAGAGGATTTTCCCAGTTGCCGCCCCAGCTGTACCCATATTGTGAAAAAACCTGATAGCAGAGATCCGCATGGGTGATCATATGCCGTTCCGCCGCGTCCGGCGCGTCCCTGTCCATATACAGCTGAGCGTCCTCGTTTTCCCAGGTATAGGTTCCGTCCTCCAAAATCACATAATAGGGATTCTGCCGCGGATTGATATCGATGGCGCAGCCGGCTGCATGATTGGAGAGCGTTCCCCCGTTGGTAACCAGGCGGAAATTAAAACAGGAAGTGTTGTTGTCGTTGACAGACCGGTTGTCATCCGCCCCGTAATCGTCTATTAGGAACATCTTTTCAATCTGGTACTGATGCTCAAAAAGGATCTGGAAAATCTCCTTCATGTCCTCCGCCAGAAGCGCGTTCACCAGCAGTTCCCCCACCCGGATCTGCCCGTCGTAGCCATAGTGCAGCACCTTGACATACCGCAGGTCTTCCCTGGGAACCGTACAGTAGGTTTTATAGGACCGGTCGTCCCCGTAGATTCTCTCAAAAATCCGGTCTGAAATTTCATAAGCCTGAAAATACAGTCCCAGATTTGACCGGTCGATCTCCGCCTCCGCCACAATGGTTCCCGCGGGAACCGTCTCCAGGGTTTCCGCCAGACCGGGCGTGGGCTCCGGCGTCTGCCGCAGAGTCGGGACAGGTTCTTTTTCAGCGGCAGCCGCGGGCGTCTGCTCCTCTGCAGGGGAGGGAGAAGCTTCCGCCTCAGGCTCGGACACAGAGAGGGACTTTGGCTCCGCCTGCCCGCCCCTGTCCCGGGAAATCCAGAACCCCAGCAGCGCAGCCAGAGCCAGCGCTCCCGCCCCGGCCAGAATTTTTTTTACAAAGGATTTTTTTTTCGTTCCCATAGGGTTTATGCCCCGTAAATGCCGATCTCTGAAATGCAGGTATCATCCCAGAGAGAACCCTCGTAGACGTCGTCGATCCGCACATAAATCTCAGAGGCCGGGCAGTCCCTGGAAAATTCCAGACAGAACTGGGTCTGCTCATGGGGAAAGTTTACTTTAAAGCTCTTTTCATCCAGCCAGATCGTCAGAGTCTTGGGCACATTGTTTTTATCGTACCTGTCCTGATCTCTCCAGTTGCCCAGATTCAGGGTAATGTACCGCACCTCGTACTCCCGGTCCAGCTTCAGATTGATAAATTCATTGATGCCGTCTCCATCCGCTCCTTCCTGCCAGGATGTAATGACGTCTCCATCCACTGCCATGGCTGCGGTATTGTCATATCCCTCCTGCTCCACCACAGAAGAAGCCATGGCTTCCCGGACGCCTACCCGGGAATATCCCGTCATATCCGCCTGCTCCGCGTCCACCAGAGACACGGTCAGAGGAACTTCCGTGGGCTTGGGCGTCGGCGTGGGAGTTTTTCTGGGTGTTTCTTCCGGATCCTCCGTAGGCTCCGGCCGCTGATTTTCGGAGGACGTCTCTTCCTTCTCGCTTCCGGAAGAGGTTTCCGAGGAGGATGTCACCGCCAGGGCCTCCCGTTCTCCGTCCTCTCCGCCTCCCATATAGCGGGAGAGCAGAAGGTAGGCCGCGATTCCCGCCGCCACTACCACACAGGCCAGAACCACACCAATGAGAATAATCTTTTTCTCCTCTTTGTTTCTCCTGCCTGCCGCCTTATCCGCTGCTCTTCCGCTGCCGGAACCGGAGGATTCCCTGCGGGGCCGCTCCGGTTCCGGCTGGCGGTAAGGCTGATAAGGCTGCCGCGGCGGTTCCTCCCACTGGCCCGGCCTCTCCTGCCGGCGGTATACCTGTGTATCCTGCAGCGGTTCCCCGGACTGTCCCTGGGGGGCCTGCGCGTCCAGCTTTTTCCCGCAGCCGGAACAAAAATGCGCCCCTTCCGGATTGTCATAGCCGCAATATGAACATTTCATAACTGTATCCCCTTTCATTTACTCGCGGGCAGATCCCCTGAACCGCCCCGTATCATTTATTGTACTACAGAAAATGTCCCGAAACAAGTTTGTTCCGGGACATTTGCCAACTTATGATCCGTTCTGCTGCATTCTCTTGATGACTTTCAGCCGGGTAAATTCTTCTCTCTCTTTTTCCTCCAGCGCCTCGGAAATATCCTTGGACAGCTGTACATAATGAGGGATGGTAATATTCTTCAGGGCGTTGGCCCTTTTCTGGGTCTTCTTAATGGCCACCGCCAGCCGGTAGGCCGAATTTTCCACCATGGACAGCTGCAGGGTCAGCTCTTTTACTTTTGTAAAGGCGATCCTTGCCTCATCCATGGATTCCCTGGTGGTGTAGAAAGCGTAGGTAGGCGCTGTTCCCGAGGGATCAGCCTCTACCAGAGGGATCTCCACCCCCATGATGCTGCGGGTTTTGATCCGGATGGACTCTTCCACAGGAACCGTGCAGGAAATAGTCTGCACATAGTCGATGCCGTTTTCAATATTGGCCTTCTGCAGAGCCGCGTAGGCCTCCCGGAAGGTGGTATCGATCCTGGCCTGAATCTCCTTGGCCTTCTCGATGAGATCCATAATCTCCCGCACCAGAATATTCCGCTTTTTGTCCATCAGTTCATAGCCCATGCGGGCCAGACCGAGGGAATTTTTCGCCAGCATCAGATTACCCTTGGTAGGAAATGTATTCGGATCCATAGAATTCCCCCTTTCCTGTATCTTTCAGCTCCCGGCCTTCTCAGATCCGGGCAGCCATCTGATCTGCTTCCGATCTGGCTTCCTCCGCCGCGTCGAACTCTGTGGGATGATAGTACTGATCCAGAATTTTTGTATCGATCCGGTCCAGTTCCTCCCTGGGAAGCAGCCCCAGAAGCTTCCAGCCGATGTCCAGCGTTTCCTCTATGCTGCGGTTTTCATCCGGTTTCTGACCGATAAACTGTTTTTCAAACTGAGTTCCGAACACCAGATATTTCTTATCCAGAGGAGACAGCTCGTCCTCGCCGATAACGGAAGCCAGAGATCTGGCATCCCCCACCTTGGCGTAGCAGGAGAACAGCTGGTTGGCCACATCCTGATGATCCTCCCTGGTGTACCCTTTTCCAATACCGTCCTTCATCAGACGGGACAGGGAGGGCAGCACGGAGATAGGGGGATAAATGGACTGTCCGTGAAGCTGACGGTCCAGAACAATCTGTCCCTCGGTAATATATCCGGTCAGGTCCGGGATGGGATGGGTGATATCATCGTTGGGCATGGTCAGAATGGGGATCTGGGTCACAGAACCCTTTCCGTCCTTGACAATGCCGGCCCGCTCATAGAGGGTGGCCAGTTCACTGTACAGGTAGCCCGGGTATCCTTTTCGGGAGGGAATTTCTCCTTTGGAGGAGGACACCTCACGCATGGCCTCGCAGAAGGAAGTGATATCCGTCAGGATTACCAGAATGTGCATACCCTTCTCAAAAGCCAGGTACTCCGCGGCGCTTAAGGCCACCTTGGGGGTGATCAGACGCTCCACCACCGGGTCGTTGGCCAGATTCAGGTACATGACAACGTGGTCGGATACTCCGCTTTCCTCAAAGGTACGGCGGAAGAATTCCGCCACATCGTATTTAACGCCCATGGCCGCAAAGACAATGGCGAATTTTTCATCGCTGCCCTCGCCCAGGGAGGCCTGCTGCACGATCTGGGCCGCCAGCTGGTCATGAGGCAGTCCGTTTCCGGAAAAAATAGGAAGCTTCTGTCCCCGGATCAGGGTGGTCAGCCCATCGATGGCGGAAATACCCGTGCGGATATAGTTTCTGGGATACCGCCGGGACACCGGGTTCAAGGGCAGGCCGTTGACGTTGACCCTGCGCTCTGAGACAATGGGCCCCAGCCCGTCAATGGGATTTCCGATGCCGTCAAAGGTTCTTCCCAGGATCTCCTCAGAGAGAGGGATCTCCATGGGGCGTCCCGTAAGGCGGGTGTGGGTATTTTTCAGGGAGATACCCTCGGTTCCCTCAAACACCTGAATAATGGCCTTGTCCTCATAGACCGCCACGATCCGTCCCAGCTTCTTTGAGCCGTCATCCAGGCTGAACTCCACCATTTCCTCATAGGCAGCGTTCTCCACGCCCTCAAGAACTGCCAGAGGGCCATTTACTTCACTTAAGCCAAGATATTCTATGGACATATGGTTTCCCTCCTTTACGCGTTCTTTTCCAGGACTTCATTATAGAAATCATCGATGGCCTTCCGGTAGCTGTCAAACAGTTCCGGTTTGTCATTGGGCACATCATATTTAATAGAGATAACTTTGTCAAAAATATTGCTTTCCTTCAGCACAGACATGGGATGTCCCATGGTCACCAGCGCCCTGGCCTTTTTATACAGATAGAGAATGGTCTCCATCATCTGGAACTGCTTGCTCAGGGGCACGCAGGTATCGTCCTTGTGGAAGGCGTTCTGCTGCAGAAATCCCAACCGGATCACCCGGGCGATCTCCAGGGTCAGCTTCTGGTCGTCCGGCAGTACATCGCTTCCGATCAGCTTTACGATCTCCATCAGGGAGCTTTCCTGGTTCAGAATCCCCATGAGCTGATTCCGGTCGCTGACAAAATTTTTATTCACGTTGGCCTTGTACCAGGGGGCCAGATCATTCAGGTACTCGCTGTAGCTGGTCAGCCAGTGGATGGCCGGAAAATGTCTGGCGTAAGCCAGGGATTTATCCAGTCCCCAGAAGCAGCGGACAAACCGCTTGGTATTCATGGTAACCGGCTCGGAGAAATCGCCACCCTGAGGAGAGACGGCTCCGATAATGGAGACGCTTCCCTCTGTGCCGTTGAGATTCTGGGTCATGCCGGCCCGCTCATAGAAAGCGGACAGCCGGGAAGCCAGGTAGGCCGGATAGCCTTCCTCTGCGGGCATTTCCTCCAGACGGCCGGACAGCTCACGGAGAGCCTCCGCCCAGCGGGAAGTGGAGTCAGCCATAATGGCCACATCGTAGCCCATATCCCGGTAATACTCCGCCAGGGTCAGTCCGGTATAAATGGAAGCCTCACGGGCAGCTACCGGCATGTTGGAGGTGTTGGCGATCAGCGCTGTCCGGTCCATAAGCAGGTTTCCGGAACGGGGATCCACCAGCTCGGAAAACTCCTCCAGCACCTGGGTCATCTCGTTTCCGCGCTCGCCGCAGCCGATATAAATGATAATATCCGCGTTGGACCACTTGGCGATCTGATGCTGGGTCATGGTCTTTCCGGTTCCGAATCCTCCCGGCACCGCAGCCGTGCCTCCCTTGGCGATGGGGAACATCGTATCCAGGATCCGCTGGCCGGTAACCAGGGGTTCCGAAGCCGGATAGCGGCTGGCAATGGGCCTGGGAACCCGGATAGGCCATTTCTGGCAGAGGGTCAGCTCCCTCTCGGTTCCGTCCGCCAGTTCCAGCTTCACAATGGGATCCAGAATCGTATGCGGACCATCCTCGGCCGTCCAGGTTACCCGTCCGGTCTCCAGATCCGGGGGCACCATGGATTTATGAATAATACTCTTTGTCTCCGGCGTCTCGGCAATAATCGTTCCCGGGGAAACCACGTCTCCCACAGATACCTTCACCGTCACCTGCCACTGCTTCTCTGTGTCCAGAGAATCCACATTGACGCCCCGGGTGATAAAATGGCCGGACTGAGCGGCGATATTCTTCAGGGGCCGCTCAATTCCGTCAAAAATATTGTTCAGGATTCCCGGGCCCAGAAGGACGGAAATGGCATCGCCGCTGGCTTCCACTGTGGCTCCCGGCTTCAGGCCGGTGGTCTCCTCAAACACCTGAACCGTGGTGGTATCTTTGGTCAGGCTGATGACCTCCCCTACCAGACGCTCTTCTCCCACATAGACCATCTCCGACATCTTAAAACCGGTATTGCCCTTCAGGTATACCACCGGCCCGTTGATGCCGTAGATCACTCCTGTTTTCTTTTCTTTATTCATGTACGTGACCTCCTTCAAGTCTGAAAGATTCACGTTCTTCCGCCAGCATGGATCTGAAGGAATCATCGATCAGAATATTTTTCTCCTCGATAGCGGCCAGAAGACCGCCTATTATTTTTTCCCGGGAAATCTGTATCTTTACTCCGGCCGCCTGCTCCACCTGTTCCCGGATCCCCTCGTCGGAAGCATCCAGATAAAACAGGATCTGGCCGCCCTTGGCGAATTCCAGGTCTTTTTGAATCTTTTCGCGGAGATATTCCACATACTCCGGGGTCTTCTGGAAGGCTTTCAGCTTTTCCTCCACCTCGGCAAAAATTTTCTTCTCGATCTCCAGACTCTTTGCGGACAGAGAGCGCTTGATCTGAAGCTGTTCCGCAGAAAGCGCCTTATTGTTCTCCCGCTTCAGATTCTCCTTTTCCGCAGCCAGTTCTTCCTCTGTCTGCTCCTTCTTCCGCTTCTGGTGCTCGGCAAACTGCTGATCCAGGGCCGCCTGGTATTCTGTCACAATGCGCTCCGCCTCGTTTTTCGCGCTTTCTATGGAATGGTTATAAAAATTCTCTAACTTTTCTTCGGTCGTCAAATTTTTCACCTGCCTTACAATTTCAATCCGATTGCTTCATTCACATAGGACGTGATAAAGTCCGCTTTCCGCCCCGTACCATGGCGGTCGGGGATTTCAATGATCAGCGGAATTCTGTGATTCAGTTTGACATCATCGATGATCTCCGGAAACTCTCTTCCGAATTTTTCCGTCAGCAGAATGATGCCGATCTCTTTATCAGCCAATGTCGTTTCCAGGGCCCGGCGGAGTTCCTCCCGCTCATGGACCACTACACCGTCCACACCGGCCAGCCGCATGCCGGTCAGTGTGTCCACATTATCGCTGATCAAATACATTTTCATGTTTATCCCACCTTTGTCCGGGCCGAAATTAAAGCGCGCCGATAATCATAAAGGCAATGATCAGACCGTACAGCGCGATACCTTCGGCCATGGCTACAAAGATCAGAGACTTACCGAATACAGAACTGTCCTCGCTTAAAGCCCCAAGAGCCGCGCTGGCGGAGCTGGCCACAGCCACGCCGGAACCGATGCCGGAAAGTCCTACGGCCAGAGCCGCGCCGATGTAGCCCAGGCCGGAAGCCGCCTCACCGGCAGCCGCGGAAGCGGTGGACGCGCCGGATACAGTCACAATGGCCGCGATGAGCAGTACGCCGAAGAAAGCGCCGCAGTTGGCTGCCAGGGATCTCTTATATCTTTTTTTGTTTCTCTGTTTTCCCGCGAAAAAGTATGCCATGGGAATTACAATGGTCAGTACCAGTGCCGCTGCTGTTAATACCTGAATCAATGTTGTCATAATAGTCTCCTCCTGCTTTTTATTTGCTTTTCTTCAGAAATGGTTTGAATTCACGGCCGTTGCCTTTATAGAAACGGCTGAACATCTCATAATACTCCAGACGCAGAACCTGAATGGCTACGATCAGACCCTCCATGAGAGCTACAAAGGCGTTGCCGATGACCACCACGATCATGTTGGGGCTTCCGCCGTTCTCCGCCCCTGCCAGCATCATCACCACTTCCATCATGGCCACATGGCTGACGGCAAAGGCGCCGATCCGGACAAAGGACAGGGTATTGGACAGAAAGCTTAAGGCTGTCTCAAAGGTTTCAAAGAAAGCCTGGACAAAATACATGACCTTTCCGTCCTGGATGGCCGGCTTTTTGCGGGAAGCGATCCTTCCCAGCATTTCTTTCAGCATAATGATCACCAGGCCGATGACGATCAGGGCGATCAGCACCGGCAGCACCGTGGCCAGCCGGTTGCTCTTTCCCATAACCAGGAAAATCATCACCACCAGAGAGCCGTAAAACACAAAGCCGGTGACAGAGTTCTGGCTGAACCAGGTATTTTCCTTGTCTTTGCACTTTACCGAGTTGATGATATTCAGGATCATGGTAAAGAGGATCATAAACATACCGAAAGCAATAGCCAGCACAAAGACAATGTTGATGCTTCCCACAATGGGCAGGGTAATCATGTCGTCCTTGGGGTGCAGCAGGGCTTCGTAGGGGAAGAACCCCTCAAACCCGAAGAAGCTGTTATCGATAAAGCCCCAGATCACCGAGGAAATGCCCGCCGTTCCAAGAATCGCTCCCAAAGGCACCTTCTTCAGAGCGTAGATCAGAAATCCGCCCAGCACCAGGCAGGCTCCCTGTCCCACATCCCCGAACATAATGCCGAAGATAAAGGAATAGGTAATCGCCACAAAAACCGTGGGATCCAGTTCATTATAGGCCGGAAGGCCATACATCTTAATAAACATTTCAAAGGGCCGGAAGATCTTCGGATTCTTCAGCTTGGTGGGCGGCTGGCTCAGCACATTGCTGTTGTCGTCCTCCACATAGCAGAAGAGATCCTTGTCCCCTTCCACTTCTTTCTGAAAGGCCCTGGCGTCCTTTTCCGCCATCCAGCCGCAGAGAATATAGAAGGTCTCTGAATCTGAATTGGTGCAGGCCGCCAGCTTTCTCACATCAAAATTTCTGGACATGGATGCCAGCTCGTCTCTGGCTCCCACCAGGCTCTCGCCCCGGCTAACCAGGGACGACTCCAGCCTGCCGTCGCAGGCGCTGATCTTCTGATCCAGCTCCTCGATCTCCCGGGACAGCTTCTGATAAGCTTCCTCCGGCGTCCCCTCATATTCATTGGGCAGGAAAATCCGCTCAAAATGCATGGACGCGTATACCGCGTCGATCTTATTCAGATCCTCCCGGGGAGCGAAATAGATGCCCCAGATAAACTGATCGTCGGAATGGCACTTATAAAAAATCGTGCTGGCATTATCGTAAATATAGTTTTTAAATTTCTCAAAATACTCTTTGGGGATCTTCCCAAACCGGAAGCGGATATACTTAAAATCCAGCAGCGCTGTCAGGTTAAAGGGAATATCCTGAAAAGGTTCAATTTTTACCAGCAGTTCCCTGCATTTGTTTCTTCTGGCTTCCAGTCTGCTCCGCTCTTCCCGCAGTTCCGCCAGGGTATGCTCGATCTCATCGATACAGCGGATGGAATCCTCCAAAGACATGGTTCTGCCGGCTGTCCGGCTCTTTTCCGGAAGCATTGCCGTATACTCCTCCGCCAGCTTCAGCTTCTCCTTGTAAGGATTGATCTGAATGTAAGGCATGAGGTTTTTGACTTCCTTCAGTTCTGACAACGCGTTTTCCAGATGGATCTCGTATTTTGACAGATATTTTTCTGTTACACGTCCAATATCTTCCTTGGGGCCGGTGATACTCAGAAATTTCATCTTAACAATCAAATTTGATCACCTCCTGTTTTCTGTTCCATTTTCTCACCTGCAGGCCACACGCTTCATCGCCTCCTCCGGAGCGATCCGGTACCGCACGCATTCCAGGGCGATAATCAGCCGGTCCACCTCGTGTTCCTTGTGATACAGGTAAGAATAAATCGTAGTCACGGAGTAGGGATGCTTCCTGGACTCGGAACTGAGGATATATTTCAGGATCTCCGCGTAAAGCGTCTCCAGACGTTCCTCCGTAAACTCACGGTAATGCTTTGCGTAATAGCATTTTTCAATCAGACTCTCCAGGGTCTCCAGGCTGTCCGCCTCCACCATCTCCTGGATGGTCCTGCTGCTCAGCCGGTAATTCACCGGGATCAGCAGCGCGTAGATGTCTGCGCTGTTCATGTGATAATACTTCTTGCAGCGATAGATCCACTGGATGTTCAGCATATCCATTTTCGATCCCAGGGCCTTTGTGAGCCCCTTGATCCCCTGCTTTTCCCGGATCACTGTACGGTTTTCCCACAATCTCCGGAAATAATTCAGATCCAGGGTCATCTCATAATCAAACAGCGTAGGCTGCCGGGTCTCTCCCAGCCGGGCCAGGGGCGGATAGTACACAGAATCCTTTATCGCGGAGAGGAACTCATCCACTGTGGATGCCGCCTCCAGATTCTCCAGCTTCAGCTTGGAGTGCTTATCAAAGAACTCCCGGAATCCGCGAAGATCCAGGGAAGGCTGCCGGTGATCCAGGATGCTGGTGAGACACACCTTCAGGAAATAAACCTCGTATCTTCCAAAATAGAGATCCAGAAATTTTCTCTGCGACGCGTTGGAGAAACGGTACAGCTTAGCGAAATCTCTGTATATACTCTTTTTCAGAAGACGCTCAATCTGGCCCCGGTGCAGATCCTCTGTCTCCAGATTTCCCAGAAGCGGCCCGTAGGAAGGCTTATCCTTCAGATAGTTTACAGCCTGGGGCACCCCTTCCAGTTCCACGATTTCACGGAAATTCTGAACATTCAGGAGATGGCTCTGCATCGCGCGGATCTTTGTGGTCAATCCGCTGTAAGACATCAATCCCTCCAATCTATCACTTCCTTATCATTTTTTCGTAAATCTGACTGGCAAGCTGCTGATGGTTTTCCTGATACTCCTGTTCCAGACCTGCCAGAGACGCTTCCGCGTTCTTTTTCATAGCTTCCAGATCCTTTTCCACGGATCCGGACAGCTCTCCCCGCAGCCGCTCCAGTTCCCGATCCGCCTCCGCTTCTACCTGGCGGTCAAACTCGGCAATGCGGGCCTCCTGCTGCTGATCCAAAGCCTTCTTCTGCAGATCGGCTCCCTCCATGATCCGGGATGCGGCAGTCTCAATCTCGGACAATTTTCTCAAGACTTCGTCCATTTTCTACCTCCCATCTTGTCAAAACACGCCGAAACAGAGCTTCCGCCTGCCATAAAATATATTGCAAACGCATGGCAGAACTCCTCCCCTTCCGACGATGCTCTTATCATATACCTCTATTCTCAAAAAATCCAGCTATTTTTTTCGCGGAACTTCTATTTCGATGATTTATATAGTAGAATGATACATAAGGCCTTAAAACCTTAAAATATTACCAAATTTTATGAGACAAGCGTCAAAAGGACATGCGGACCGCGCTGACCCGCAAGGCGCCTCAAACCCGCTCATTTTATATCAAATTTTTCATTTAGGAGGAATGATCCCCATGCGTTTAAGAAACATCCCCGGTTCCAGAGACATCATCGCAGAAAGCTCCTGGGTCGTCCAAGACCCTTCTTCCCATCGTTCCGCCTGGAATCAGGTTTTTCAGAACGACCATCCCCTGCACATAGAAGTAGGAATGGGAAAGGGGCGTTTTTTAATGGATCTGGCTCAAGCCTATCCGGAACGAAACTACATAGGCATCGAAATGTACAGCAGCGTTCTGCTGCGGGCCGTACAGAAGGCCGACGCCCTGGCCGACTCCCTTCCCGTACCTCCCGGCAATTTCCGCTTCCTGCGGCTGGACGCCCGGGAACTGGCTTCAGTTTTTGCCCCGGGAGAAGTGGGGCGGATCTACCTGAATTTTTCCGACCCCTGGCCCAAAGACCGCCACGCCAAACGGCGCCTGACCTCCAGGGACTTTCTGGCCCGGTACGAGCAGATTCTGGCTCCCGGAGGCCATGTGGAATTCAAGACCGACAATCAGGATCTGTTCCGCTTCTCCCTGGAGGAGATCCGGGCCAAAAACTGGATCCTGGAAGCCAGCACCTTTGACCTGCACCGGGATCCTGTGCTGAACCAGAACAATATCATGACAGAGTACGAGGAAAAATTTTCTTCCATGGGCCATCCCATCTGCAAACTCATAGCCCGCCCAAAATGAGAGCGCAAAGCGCGGAGCAATCCGTGATGCAAGAGGTCAAGTTTTAATTTAACCTCAGCCGCAGCATCATATAGTAATATAAAAGCCCTAAGGAGCAGACAGATGGCGACCCGCAGGTGTTCCCCTATATCACAAAAGATCCGTCAGCTGGAATATGAACTGTCCGGCAGATGCCGGCGCCTGTGCCGCATACAGAAATCCCTGTATGAGCTGAACGTCCTGCTGAAAAAAGCCGGGCGAAAGCACAAGTAGCAGCCGGCATACCGCCTGAGCTCTCGTTTTCATACAACCGAGAGCTCTTTCTATTTCAACTGTTTCCGGAATACGCGGCGGAATACCAGACGAACAAAAGGACCGCAGAAGAAAATCTGCCAGCACAGTGCCATGGGAAAATTCATAACCGTGGTCTGAAGCCATACCGCAGCCGCTTCACTGCCCGGGTGTTTAAAAAGCAGTGCAGCCGCCAGACTCATAGACGGACACATCAGGCAGACAATCATAGATGACACAGACAGTATGACAAAAATCGGACTATCCTTTCCCGGTGTCACAAATCGAAAAGCCAGCTTTTTAGACAGGCGGTCATAGACAAAAAGCTCCAGCGCCATCATTACGGTAAAAATAAAATTTTGAAATTTTGTTTTCGGCATGTTAAAGCCCCTCCTGTATCTCTAAAATCAGAAAAACAACACGTAGCCATCTCCTTTGGAGATCTTTGCGTGTTGTTCGTTAATCACAGCCGCGGCTGTGGACGTTTCCAATTTTACCAAAGTCTGCGTATTCATTTTCCGAGTGACTATGTTATCACAAATTTCCGCCGGATGTAAGCACTTTTTACCAGAATTGCCCGGCAAAGAAGCATAAGACACAGTTATTCCCCGCTTCCCTGCTTTCCCTGGTGCCTGTGCTTTCCGCCAGGGGCTTATACTGCTGTACATTGCAGAATATCCATCTTTCGCTATATCCCGGCATAATCACAGGGATTTACGATCCTAATAATCATGATGGCGATATTCTCTGCAGGGCGCTGGCAAAAGAAATTCCCGTTTCCTCAGGCACGCTGCTTTTTCGGCAAAAATCTTTCAAAAACCTTTTCTTCAAGAAAAAAATCTGCTATCTTCCTTCTTCGTTTCCTGTCAGCGCGATTTTTGATCCGTTAAGCGTTTTTGAAAATGTTTATCTTTTCCGGAAATTTTCACCTTTTTTTCTTACCCCGGGTTCCAAACGCTTTCTTCGCGATTTATTGAAAAATATACTGGGAATCTCCCCGAATAAGCCCTTGCTGTCCCCTATGTTTTGGGCTCCTAAAGTTTTTCATTAAAACTTATAAAATTTTTGTAAAAAAAGGGCTTGATTTTTTTTCTCATTCTGTTATAATAGGTTTTGCGTTACGGAAGAGAACTTCATATATGCGCCTTTAGCTCAGTTGGTAGAGCAGTAGACTCTTAATCTATTTGTCCAGGGTTCGAGTCCCTGAAGGCGCACTAAAAGCACTGTTTTCGATGACGATAAAGAGCACCGGGGACGGTGTTTTTTTGCGTTTAAAAAACCGGGCGCCTTGTCCTGCGCGCGGAAAATTTTTCTGAAAATTCTTTTCTCCGCATCATGTTTCCCCGCAGATTTCTCCTCTTTTCCCCATAATTTGACTTTGGATTTGTCAAGCTTTTTCTCCACATTTTCCACCCCCAAAAACTGATTTGGGACATCTCACCAAAACATCCGTTTTGATTTTTCTTATGTAAATTGAAATATCCACAGGTTATTCCTGTGGATAATGTGGATAACTCGGTGCATAACTTAATTTTACAGCCTTTTTCCAAAAAAAGAATGTGGATAACTTTTCCGGCTATCCACACTCAAAAATCTCTCAAATCCGACCTGCCTTGACAAACTTTGTGCAGTATCACGAATTTGAATTTTTTCACACAATTACCGGCAGCTCAGCAAATACTTCTGCACGGAGGTGACGCAGTTGGCGCCGTCTGCCGCCGCTGTTATAATCTGCCTCAGCTGCTTGGTCCGGATATCACCCGCCGCGAACACGCCGGCCACGCTGGTAGCTCCGTCTTCCCCGGCGCAGATATATCCTCCTTCATCCATCTCAAGTTTTCCGGCAGCCAGTTCGCTGTTGGGCTTGATTCCCACAGCGATAAAACAGCCGTCCACCGGCAGATCTCCGGCCTCTCCCGTGCGGACATTCTGAATCTTCAGGTTTTTTACCTGGCCCTCTCCCTGAATTTCTGTTACCACGCTGTTCCACACCGGTTCTACATTCTCCAGCCCCAGAACCGTCTCCTGGAGGATTTTCGCCGCCCGAAGTTCCTCTCTCCGGTGAATCAGGTATACCTTTCGGCATCCTCTGGCCAGAAAAACAGCGTCTTCTGCCGCTACATCCCCTCCGCCTACCACCGCCGTGACTTTATCCTTAAAAAAGGCTCCGTCGCAGGTGGCACAGTAGGAAACGCCCATGCCGGCAAATTCCTCTTCCCCGGGCACGGAAAGCTTCCTGTGTCCCGCGCCCATAGCCAGAATCAGCGTCCTGGCCTGATACTGATTCTTCCTGGTTCTGACTGTTTTGATTTTTCCCTCCAACTCCAGTTCCAGCACCTTTTCCCGGGCGAACCGGCTTTCCAGCCTGTCCGCATGGGCACGCAGGGTGCTGCCCAGCTCCATGCCGCTGATGCCGGGAAGCCCCGGATAATTGTCCACCTCGTAGGTATTTACCACCTGGCCTCCGCTGACATAGCTGGCCTCCAGAATCAGCGTATCCAGCCGGGCCCTCTGGGCGTAAATGGCCGCGCTCAATCCTGCCGGACCGCTTCCTATAATAATCAGATCATATACGTGTTCCATCTTTTTCCTCCTGCTACTCTTCTTCCAGGATCTGCTCTTCCAGATCCCTGTCACGATTGCAGACTACCTTCATCTGACAGACCAGACCGGTTGTCTGATCCACTTTTACTTCTGTATAGTCCAGTCCGGCCTCATTCCTGTAAAACCGGTAAAGTACCGCCTGTTCTTCCTCCAGAAATTCTTCTTCTCCGGGCATATGGCCTGCGATTTCCAGAAACGCTTCCTCTTCCATCCCCAGGAAAACGCCTCCCGCCAGAACCATGGAAACCTCCGCGGCTCCCTCCCCTGCGGATACTTCTGTCACCAGACACTGGGAAAGCTTCGCCGCCGAGCTGCCCGGGTTGCGAAAAACGGTATAAAACCTGGCGCCCTCCCGTTCCAGAATCCCGGCCCCGTACTGGCCGCCCTCCACCGTCTGCTCCGATTCTTCCCTGCGGATGTGCCATCCGTTTTTCTCAAAAGCAGAGACAGGCGCCGGGATCCGGTACAGATCTCCTCCGAATTCCACCACAGACTCAGCAAAGCTTGTTCCCGGCCTTTCAGGCTCCCGATACTCCTTCGCGCCTCCGGAAGAAGTCTCTGCCGTCTCTTCTCCTGTTTCTTCTATATAAAACAGCTTCAGGAACCGAAGGATTCCTGTCTCTTCGTCAAACCCCAGCTGTACGCTGCGGTAAACGCCGGTTCCATAGGTAAGAAATACCTTTTCCTCTTCCGCGTACCGGTCCGCAGGTTCTCCGTAAACCTCCCTGACCTCCGTCTCTGTGGCGTCTCCCAGCGAAATACCTCCCGGAAGTTCCGCCTCCAGCTGACGGTTCCCGGGCAGGCTTCCGTCAATTTCCAAGCCGGCAATCCGGCAGTCCGCAGCCCTGGAAGCTTCCCCAGCCTCGTTCAGCACCGCGGCAGCCAGAACCATGTCCTCTTTTTGGAAGATTTCCCCCTCCACAAAGGAGTCGGAATCAAAAACCCGTTCCGGATCTCCCTGATATTCCCAGCCCCGGTCCGCAAGGGTTTGAAAATCCGCTGGCAGCCGGTAGGTTTCTCCCTGAATCCGGATCTCAAATTCTCTCAGCTCCTCCGGCAAAGCCGCGTCCTCATAACCCGATTCATCCCATATGGTTCCGGATCCCTCTTCCCGATCCATTCCCTCCCGGGAAGAGCTTTCCAGAGCAGATACCGGTATTTCCTGCCGCTCCGCGCATCCCCCGCACAGGCTCAGACATGCCGCCAACGCCAGAGCCGCCATGCCGCGTCTCATTTCAATCACCCCCATGGCATCTTTACTCTCTTCATCCGCTCTCATTGTAACACAGCGCTCCGGTACTTTCCAATCCTCTTCCCTCATAAACTGTAAAAAAGAGAACACAGGAGTTTTTATGAAAAAACTTCCATCCCGACGGCTTCTCCTCCCTCTTCTGATTCCCTTTCTGGCCGCCGCCCTTCTGTTTATTCTGGCGAGATGCCTTACAGGGCCGGATATTCAGAACCGGGAATTTCAAAAATTTACAGAGGATTTCTTTGGGGAAGAAATCTGTTCCACCACCATAAACCTTCACTATACCCTGGCGGACCCGGGCGCTGCCGGGATCCGGGATTACCCGATCACTCTGGGAAGTATTGATCTTACCTCCTCTGCAGACCCTGCGCTGCGGGAACTGGAAACTTTTCTGAAAGATCAGGATCCGGAAGTTCTGACAAAGGAAAATCAGCGGATCCTGAAACTGATGAAAGACGACGCCCAGAACCGGGAAGCCCTCTCCCGCTTCGGACTGATCCAGGAAGTTCTAAGCCCTTCTCTGGGCGTCCAGGCCCAGCTTCCAGTCCTGCTCTGCGAGTACACCTTCCGCAGCCGGCAGGATATTCTGGACTACCTGGGGCTTCTGAAAGAGCTCCCTCAGTATTTTTCCCAGATACTGGCATTTGAACAGACCAAATCCCAGGCCGGCTATTTCATGAACGATACCGCTGCGGAGGGCGTCATCGACCAGTGCTCCGCTTTCCTGGAGCATCGGTCCCCTTCTGTGCTGGACTCCTCCTTCCGCCGCAGATTAAAGGAATTTCCCGGCCTGTCCCGGGAAGAGCAGGCGGCCTGCCTGGCTGTCCACCAGAAGCTTCTGGAAACCTGTGTGTATCCGGCCTACCAATCCCTCATAGACGGACTGGACGCCCTGCGGGGAACCGGAAAAAATCCCGGAGGACTGGCAGGCTTTCCGGAGGGAAAAGGCTACTATCGCTGGCTTCTCCGCTCCCAGGTAGGCACCTTGGACACCCCGGAACAGATCCGCCGCCGGCTCCTTTTGCAGCTTCAGACGGACGCCCGGGAAATGCAGGCTCTGCTGTCCCAGAATCCCTCTCTTCTCACCCAGGAGTCTTCCTTCCCTCAGCAGACCCCGGAAGAAATCCTGGACACTCTCCGGGAACGCATGAAAGAGGATTTTCCGGAACTCCAGGTGGAGGACTGCGAAGTCAAATATGTGGACGAATCCCTGGAGGATTATCTGAGCCCCGCGTTTTACCTGACCCCGCCGGCGGATACCAACAGTCCCAACTCCATTTATATCAACCGCGCTTCCCGGCTGGAGGGCATTGAATTATTCACCACGCTGGCCCACGAAGGGTTTCCCGGCCATTTGTATCAGACCGTTTACTTTTCCTCCACCCATCCGCCTCTGATCCGCAGCCTCTATGAACCCGGAGGCTATGTGGAGGGCTGGGCCACTTACATAGAATCCTTTGCCTATTCCTACGCGGAGGCGGATCCGGATCTGACCCGGCTGCTGTGGCTGAACCGTTCCCTGAACCTCTGCCTCTACTCCCTGCTGGATCTTGGGATTCACTACGACGGCTGGAACCAGGAGGAAGTGTCTGCCTTTCTGGAACCTTTCGGAATCACAGATCCGGAACTGATCGGGGATATTTTTCAGTATATCATCGAAACCCCCGCCAACTATCTGAAATACTACTATGGATATCTCAGCTTTCTGGACATCCGCCAGGCCTCTGAAACACAGCTTGGGGATTCCTTTAACCTGAAAGAGTTTCACAGACAGATCCTGGATCTGGGGCCTATGCCCTTCTATCTGCTGGAGGAAGAACTGGGGCTGACTGCCTGACGATCCGCCGCGCGCCCGCGAAAAAACGCCTCAAAAAGACCCGGACTCTGTCATTTCTGACAGACACAGCTCTTTTTGAGGCGTATGATTCATCTTTTACTTCTGCTGTTCTTCCACTGCCGCCACAGCGAACCTGGCGGCTTCCATGGCGTTTTCCGTATAGGCGTCAGCTCCGATCTCCCGGGCAAATTCCCGGGTTACAGAACCTCCTCCGATCATAACCTTAAAACGCCCCCGCTGCTCCAAACCGTTCAGGGCCTGGACAATATGGCGCATTTCCGGCATGGAAGTAGTCAGAAGCGAAGAAATACAGACAATGTCCACCTTCGGATCCTTCCGGACCGCGTCCACAAACTGCTCCGCGGACACATCCACCCCCAGATCCAGAATCTCAAATCCCGCGCAGCGCAGAGTAATGCTGACGATGTTTTTTCCCACATCGTGCAGATCCCCTCCGGCTGTGCCGATCAGCACTCTTCCCCGGTTTCCCAGCACGCCCTGTTCCAGAAAAGGCTTCAGCTTCTCCAGTCCCGCTTTCATGGCGCGGGAACTGGCCAGCGCCCGGGCCACATCCCTGTCATCTCCAAACCGGAGACCAATCTGCTGCATGCCGCCCAGGAGCCCCCTGGCGAGAATTTCGGCGCTGTCTGCTCCGTTTTCCAGGGCCTCCTCCACCAGCTTTTCCGCCAGTCTAGGTTTTCCCTGAATCACTGCGTTCTGTATTTCGTCTAAAGTCATATATGACGGGCCTCCCAGTTTACTGTTTGAGTACCATCATATCATCTTTCGACAGCTCTTGCAAACTCTAATTCATCTACAAAGGTATCCTGGAATTCATTTTCTGTGGCCAGCTCGATGAATTCCGCTTCCTTAGCCAATCTGCAGGCATACTCGTACTCTCCCCGGTTCACCACTGCCAGCTTGGAGCCTTCCCCGGCCGCGTTTCCGATGGGCGTGATCCTGTCTTTCAGCGCGTAGGGAATCAGACCGATCTCGCAGGCATTTTCCGCGTCCATATAGTTTCCGAAAGCTCCCGCCAGGTATACCTGACGAATGTCCTCCGGCTGAATGGAAAGCTTCTCCGCCATAATACGGATGCCCGCGGCGATGGCCCCTTTGGCCAGCTGCACTTCCCGGATATCCTTCTGACTGATATAGATATCCTCCCCGCTGGCGGTCTCCTCTCCCGGTACCAGCACAAACACCGGTTTGCCGTCCCGCTCTTTCAAACGCCAGGCCAGGGTCTTTTCGAATTCTCCCGTCAGATCCTCCGGATCGCAGAGGCTTCCGTAGCTGTCCAGAATCCCGTAACGGATCATAAAGGCAATCCCGTCAATGAGGCCGGATCCGCAGATTCCCACCGGCTTTACGCCCTCAATGACTTCCAGATCCAGTTTTCCATCCTGTACGGTAATATGGCTGATGGCTCCCCTGGCTCCCCGCATGCCGCATTCAATCTTGGCTCCTTCAAAAGCCGGTCCCGCGGCGGTGGAGGTGGTCACCATCTTATGGCGGTTTCCCATAACCAGCTCCCCGTTGGTGCCGATATCGATCATCAGCGTCATATCCTCCAGGCGGTCAAAGGCCACCGAGAGCATGCATCCCACCGTATCTCCGCCTACAAAGCCGGCAATATTGGGCAGCAGAAGGAGTTTGCCTCCTTTGGCGATCCGCAGTCCGCACTCCTCCGCCTCCAGAATCATTCCGTCCTTTACCGCCGGCACATAGGGCGCCAGCACCAGAGATTTGGGTGAGATGCCCAGAAACAGATGATGCATACAGGTATTTCCCACGATAGCAGCCTGCAGGATCTCTTCCCTTCGCACCCCTGCCTCCTGACAGGCCTGTCCGATCAGCTGGTTCAAAGCTTTCCGCACTACCTGTTTCATCTCTTCCCCGCCGTGTTCCAGCACATAATTGGAGCGGGCAATCACATCCGCCCCGAACTGATGCTGGGGATTCATGGCGCTGGCCAGACTCACTTCTTTTCCGGTCTTTCCATCCAGCAGGTATCCCACAATGGTAGTGGTTCCGATGTCAAAGGCCATCAGATAGAAGGGCCTCCCGGCGTCTCCCTCTGTCCATCCTACTCCCGGCTCTACGGGCACCTGCCTGGAAAGCCCATCTGTAAGAATACGCTGTACCTTTTCCTGGTACAGCGTATCTACTTTCATATCACAGTCCACGGGAGTCTGGCAGGCCAAAACAATTCCCTGCCGTTCTCCCTCTGTAATATTCACTTTGCACTTTCCACAGGTACCTTTGCCTCCGCAGGGGGCATCGGGCTCCAGCCCTGCCATCTGCTCCGCCTGAAGAAGGGTCGTCCCCTCCTCCACCTCCAGAACCATGTTCTGCGGCAAAAAAGTAACTGTATATTTTTTCATTTCTGATCTGCTTTCCTCGTCTGCTTATTTAGCCAGAGATTTTGCCAGAGTAGCAGCGGAAGCTGCGTCCTCAGAATATCCGTCAGCGCCGATCTCATCAGCGAATGCCTGAGTGATAGGAGCGCCGCCGACCATAACTTTGATGTTGCTGCGGAAGGGAGCTGCGTTCAGAGCGGCTACAGTGTCACGCAGAGACGGCATGGTGGTGGTCAGCAGAGCGGACAGAGCAACGATCTTAACATCCGGATTCTCGTTTACAGCCGCGATGATCTTGTCGATGGGAACATCAACGCCCAGGTCGATTACTTCGAAGCCTGCGGATTCGATCATCATGGCAACCAGGTTCTTTCCGATATCATGAAGGTCGCCGGCAACGGTAGCGATGATAACTTTTCCAAGAGCTCCGGTGGATCCGCTGGAAAGATGGGGTTTCAGAACCTCAACGCCAACCTTCATAGCTTTTGCGGCTACCAGCATCTCCGGAACGAAGATTTCGTTATTTTTGAACTTCTCGCCTACAACGCCCATAGCGTCGATCATACCTTTGTTCAGGATCTCAACGGGATCGCATCCCTCATCCAGAGCAGCCTGTACAGCGGCGCCGATCTGTTTTGCTTTACCCTTTTCTACCAATGCAGCAACTTCATCAATTTTTGACATACCTTTTTCCTCCATTTTTATGTACTTGAATTTTTATCTAATACAGCTTTCTTTCCGCCGAAAGCTATATTAATCGGTTTAATATGTGTCTCTGCCGGTCCGGGTTCCGGAACTTATTTCTTCGGTCCGAACAGGCCGTCTCTGTACGCGGAGATGTACTCCATACAGAAATCATCCAGGCCCAGCATAGCCTCGGTGGCATAGATGATGCCCAGCAGGTCCCGGTTGGTGGGATCCAGAATAGCGCTGTCCAGTCCGGCCTTCATAGCCAGCACGGTGAAGCTCATGTTCAGCAGCTTACGAACCGGCAGGTTGAAGGAAATGTTGCTGACAGCAGCCGTGATGTGGATATCCGGATACTGTTTGCGGATGGTGCTGATGACTTCCTCATTCATGGCGATTCCGTCCTCGGAGGTGCAGAGCATCTCTACCAGAGGATCGATGTGCATGCGGCTGGGTTTGATGCCGTACTCTTTCGCCTTGGCCATCAGGTTGTCGAATACCCGCAGACGGTCAGCGGCGGTTTTGGGAATACCGGTATCATCGCTGCACAGAGCAACCACTTCCCACTCGGTGTTGGCGATAGCCGGGAAGATCTTGTCAACCTTGTCCCCCTCCATAGATACGGAGTTGATCAGGCCGGGGCGCTTGCAGTAGGGGAACACCTGGATCAGTACGTCCGGGCTGGGGCTGTCCACGCTGATGGGAAGATCGGTGACTTCCTGAATGCAGTCGATCATCCATTTCAGAGTTTCAACCTCCTCTGCCTCCGGAACAGAAGCACAGCAGTCAATAAAAGTAGCGCCGGCCTCTGCCTGTGCGATGGCGCGCTGTTTGATAAAATCAGCATCCCTTTTCGCGATGGCTTCTGCCACAGAAGGGATCGAGCCATTGATTTTCTCGCCGATAATAATCATTTCTTTATACCTCCGATTCAAATATCGATTTCCATTGGCCTTATTATACCAAAAAAAATCCCGGGTCTGTATCCGCAGAACTATTGACTTTTTGTCTTCTTTTTCCTACACTATGTATGAAGATTGGAGGTGCCTTCATGAAACTTAGTCCGCAGATCATTCTGAATGCTCTGAAACAGCGTTTTTCTATAGAAATTCCCCGGGCGGCAGGTACTTCCCTGAGCCTGGGCCGCCCTGTATTTCTCACAGATCCCGCCTCCCCGGCTCCCGGAAGAGTCAGTCTGTGCCGGACCCGTCCGAACCTGTCCGCCGCGGAGTCCTGGAAATTTCCCTTTTTGATCCTGTATCAGGGCCCGGAAGAAGAAACAGAAGAGATTCCTTCCGACAAAATGCTGAAGCTTCCCTCTTCCTGCGGTCTGCCGGAGGTTTTCAATCTGCTGCAGGAACTGTTTGACCGGTATGACGCCTGGGATGAAAAGCTGAATACCCTGACCCGACAGGACTCCAACATCCAGGAACTTCTGGACGCCAGTTTTCCCATCTTCGGCAATCCGCTGCTTCTGCGGGCCGCTGATTTTTCTCTGCTGGCCTGTTCCAGCATGATCGACGCGGACCCGAAGCTCTCCCATCTGACCGACCCGGAAACTTCCTTTGAGACTCTGAGCATCTGCAAGCTGGATCCTCTTTACATGAACGCCGGGACATACCGGAAACCTTTTTATCTGCCCGAATATCTCTCCGGCTCCAGAGAACTCTGCGTCAACCTTTTTCAGCACGGCAATTACTCCCACAGGCTGATCCTTTCGGAGGAACTTACGCCTCTCGCTGAAGAACTTCCTCCCCTGCTGGAGCATCTGGCCGGCTACGTGCAGACAGCCTTAAGCCACAGTGACCAGGGGAATCTCAGTTCCGGATACAGTCTGGAGCACCTGCTGGCAGATATTATCAGTGAAAAACAGACCAACTATTCCCTGATCGACAGCCGGCTGTCGGAGTTCGGATGGTACTCCTCCCACAGCTACTGCTGCATGAGCCTGAAGGTAACTTCCCTGGATCAGCAGAACCTGACTACCAGGTATCTCTGCAGCCATTTTGAAAAAACTGTGCCCGGTTCCTGCGCCTTTCCCTACGGGGAGGAGCTGGTGATCTTTGTAAACCTCACCCGCTATGACGGCACGGTGGATCAGATGGTCAACCGGATTACCTTTTTTCTCCGCGACAACTTTCTGAAAACCGGGGTCAGCAGTCCCATTCAGGGAACCATGGAACTGCAGCACTGCTATACCCAGTCCCGCATTGCCCTGGAAACCGGCAGCAAATATCAGACCTACCGCTGGATCCATAAATTTGAGGATATCTCTCTTTATTATCTTCTGGAATGCTGCACCAGAGAGCTGCCCACTTACATGGTCTGCTCCCCCAAGATCCTGGCCCTGAAGTCCTATGATATCCAGCATCACTCGGAATACTGCAAAACTCTGGAAACCTATCTGGACACCCATCTGAATGCCGTTCGGGCGTCTCAGAGGCTGTTCATCCACCGCAGTACCTTTCTGTACCGGCTGGACCGGATCCGGGAACTGATCAATATTGATTTTGACGACAGCAGGCAGCTTTTCTATCTGATGCTTTCTTTCCGGCTCCTGGAACTCAGAAAAAGCGCTTCCTCTGAAGCGATTGAGCTGCACAGCTGAGGGGAACCGTTCCTTGGCGGCCGCGCAAAATAAGCCCGCTTTCGGCGGGCTTATTTTATGTGCCTGTATGAGATATTGTTCCGCTGTTCTTTAATCCACCGGGCTGAACTCGTCTTTTCCCGCGCCGCAGATGGGGCACTCCCAGTCATCGGGAAGATCCTCAAAGGCTGTTCCCGGGGCGATGCCGTTGTCCGGATCTCCTACAGCCGGATCATATTCATATCCACAGGGATCGCATACATATTTTTTCATTGTCCGTACCTCTTCTTTCTCCAAAATCAATAATAGTAATCTTTACTGCATTTGAATTATATACCAGACCTTCAGAAAATGCAAGCATTTTTATTTTCCCCGAGCTCCTTCCTTTTATACCTGCTTCGCGCCGGCAAAGTCCTGCAGATAGGCCCGCAGTTCTTCATGGATCCGGCCGTTGGTGGCCAGCACCGCCGACGGTCTGGTGGGATCCGGGAACTGACCGCTGAAATCCGTGACAACTCCCCCGGCCTCCTGAACCATCAGCAGGCCTGCCGCGTAATCCCAGGGCTTCAGGTACAGTTCATAGGATCCGTCGCAGCGTCCGCAGGCCACAGAGGCCATGGCCAGCGCCGCGGAGCCCATCCGACGGATATCCTGACACCTCAGGAAGATCTCCTTTGTCTTCTGAAAATTCCAGTCCGCATGCTCATGGTAGTAAGGAGCGGTGCCGAAATCCACTATGCCGGAAGCCAGCTTCTCTGTCCGGCTCACATGAACCGGCTTTCCGTTCAGAAAGGCTCCCTTGCCCTTTTGCGCCGTAAAGACCTCCTCGGTATAGGGATTGTAGATAACCGCGGCCGTGACCGTCCGTTTCACCGACAGAGCCAGAGAAACGCAGCTCATGGGGTACCCGTGGATCAGATTGGTAGTGCCGTCCACAGGATCCAGAATCCAGAGGCTGCCCTCCGGATCCAGGCTGCTGTTGTCCTTCTCCTCCCCCATAAACTGTATTTGCGGATACAGGCCGGTAAGCTCCCGATACAGATATTCCTGCACCCGGACATCCACCTGAGTCACAAAATCCACCTGTCCTTTCTGATGGATCTGCCCGGCCGCTTCTGAATCCTCAAAAAATCTCTTTGCCTTTTTCACGGTTTCCACAATTTTCTCCATGGAAACCTCCGGAAATTCCCTGCCGCTCATGACGCTTCCTCATTTCTGCTTTAAATTCGGAACCCCCGCTCTGCCGCCGGTGTTCCACGACCAGTATACTACAGAAGCTTCCGCAAAAACAAGCCTTATGCCGCCATCGCTCCCGCCAGCAGCAGGCTGGCCGCGATTCCCGCTGCCGTGGCAAGCAGGGCACCCGCCAGGGTGTACCGGGTTTTTGAAATTTTGGCCGCCACAAAGTAGACGGACATGGTGTAAAACACTGTCTCTGTGCAGCTCATCATCAGAGAGGCCGCCGTGCCGATGAAGGAATCCGTGCCGTATTCCTTATAGAGATCCAGCAGCAGCCCGGAGGCGGCGCTGGCGGAAAACAGCCGCACCAGGGAAAGGGGCACCAGAGCCGCGGGAAAACCGGCTTTCTCCGTCAGCTTTCCCAGCTGTTCCGCCGCCATATCCAGAAAACCGGACGCCCGCAGGACCCCCACCGCCGTCATCAGGCCGATGAGGGTGGGCAGGATCTTTGCCGCGGTGCGCAGCCCCTCTTTCGCCCCCGACGTAAAATCTTCATAAACCTTTTTCCTGGCCGCGAGAGCCGTTCCGACAATAAAAAAAATAATGCAGGGGATCATCAGATCCGACAGCAGGTAAAGGATCTTCATCCGCTTTCCCCATTTTCATGACATTGTCCTCAGAATATGTTACTATAAAACCAGTTCAAAAATACCTAGGAAGGAGCGCGCAGCATGAAATTTCGTCCCTGCATCGATATACACAACGGAAAAGTAAAGCAGATCATCGGGAGTTCCCTGAAAGACGCCGGGGATCAGGCGGCAGAAAATTTTGTCTCCCAACAGGACGGGGCTTTCTATGCCCGGCTGTACCGGAAATACGGACTGGAGGGCGGACACATCATTTTGCTGAATGCCGCCTCCTCTGAATATTATGAGAGTACCAGACAGCAGGCTCTGTCCGCCCTGACCGCCTGGCCCGGCCATCTGCAGCTGGGGGGAGGCGTGAACCCGGACAACGCGCCGGACTTTCTTCAGGCAGGAGCCAGCCATGTCATTGTCACCTCCTATGTATTCCGGGACGGACGGATCAACTACGAAAATCTGGACCGGCTGGTCCGCCGGGTAGGACGGGACCGGCTGGTTCTGGACTTAAGCTGCCGGAAACGGCAGGGACGCTATTATATTGTCACTGACCGCTGGCAGAAATTCACAGAGGAAGAAGTGACGCTGAAGCTCCTGGAGCGGCTCTCCCGCCAGTGCGGCGAATTTCTCGTCCACGCGGTGGATGTAGAGGGGAAAGCCTCCGGCATTGAGACGGAACTGGTACGGCTGCTGGCTCAGATGGAAGGTTTTCCTGTCACCTACGCCGGAGGCGTCGGCAGCTTCCGGGATCTGGAGCAGCTGAAACAAGAAGGCCAGGGCCGGCTGGATGTAACCATCGGCAGCGCCCTGGACCTCTTCGGCGGTTCTATGAAATTTCAGAAAGTCATTGATTTCTGCCGTCAGTGATCCTCCCCGCCCTGAAAAGCCTGCTTCAGGAAGGCGATTTCTCCGGCGTAGCCCGGCAGTTCGTTGGGAGTCTCCAGATAGACGGGGATTCCCCGCAGCCGGGGATGGTTTAAGATCCGAACCAGCGCTTCTTTTCCGATGGTTCCCTCCCCCAGCTTTTCATGCCGGTCCTTATGGCTTCCCGGGGGATTTTTGCTGTCATTCATGTGAATGGCTTTCAGACGGTCCAGACCGATGACCGCGTCGAACTCTTCCAAAACTCCATCCAGATCGCTGACGATGTCATAGCCTCCGTCATGGACATGGCAGGTATCCAGGCATACCCCCATATGCTCCCCCAGCTCCACCCGGTTCAGAATAGCCCGCAGTTCCTCAAACCGGCCTCCTATCTCCGTGCCTTTTCCGGCCATGGTTTCCAGCAGCACCCTGGTGGTCTGCTCCGGACGCAGGATCTCATTGAGAATCTCCGCGATTTTTTTGATCCCCTCTTCTGTTCCCTGGCCTACATGGCTGCCCGGATGAAAGTTATACAGATTGCCGGGGAGAAATTCCATTCTCCGCAGATCATCGGCCATAGTCTCCCTGGCAAACTCCCGGACATGGGCGTCCCCGGAAGCGGCGTTTAAAGTGTAGGGCGCGTGGGCCAGAATCTGCCGGATATCCTGTTCTTCCGCAAACTCCAGAAACGCCCGGATATCCTCCGGGTCCAGCGCCTTCGCCCTGGAACCCCGGGGATTTCTTGTAAAAAACTGAAAGGTATTGGCTCCTATAGACGCCGCGGTCTTCCCCATTTTCAGGAAACCGCCGGCAGAGGACAGATGGCATCCTACTCGCAGTTTCATATGCTTTCCTCCTGCAGCTGTACTTTATGATAAGGTATGGATAACTGTTTCAGTATCTGTTCTTCCCTGCTCTGGCAGGTAAAAAGCAGCACCTGACGGCCCTGATCCGCCAAAATTTTCAGAGCGCGGCCAAGCCTCCGGTCGTCGTACATGGCAAACACCTCGTCCAGCAGCAGGGGCAGTTCCTCCTCCGGGCAGAGAAGCTCCGCCGCCGCCAGCCGCAGCGCCAGATAAACCTGTTCCAGAGTTCCCCTGCTTGCCTGGTACAGGGGGACGTAGGTGTTTCCGCTGTACAGGCCCAGATTCAGGTCCCCGTCCACAGACACGGAGGTATATCTGCCCTCTGTCAGGGCGGACAGAAGTTCCGACATTCTCTGCCGGAGACCGGCACCGGCCTTCTGTTCCATGCCGGATGAAAGCTCTTTCAGGGTTTCCAGCGCCAGATCCACCCCGGCGATATCCGTCTCCAGCGGGTCCTGTTCTTCGCAGGCCAGACAGTATTCCCGGTATTCCGTCTCCGCGTTTTCCGCCGCTGTCTTTTTTTCCCGCAGATCCCGGGACAGAAATTCTATGTTCCACTGAAGCCTGGAGATCTGTTCTCCGGCCGGATCCTCCTTGGGCCGGCCGGGCTGGATCCGGCGTCTCAGAAAATAACGTACAATCCCAAGAAGCAGCAGAGCGGACAGCGCCAGGCCCGCAAGGAGCAGCGGATGGAAGCCCTGCAGCATACACAGGGCGCAGACACAGGCCAGCAGCAGAACCGCCGCTGCCGCCCCGGCCGCTGCCATACCGCCCCTGAATTTCTCCCCGGGTCTTTCCGGAGCGTCTTTCTCCTGCTGCATCTGCCGCTTCAGATTTTCTTCCGCTGTTCTTAAATTCTCCTCCAGATTTTCACACTCCCGGCGGACATAGGAAAGCTTCGAGAGCAGCGCCTGTTTTTCCGCTTTCTGCCTTTCCTGTTTTTCTCTTTTGGCCGCCCCCAGCCCGCTTCTTTTTTTCTTTAAATATTCCTCCGCCGCCGCCAGATCCAGAGCGCCGTCCAGGCCTCCCTGGCAGTTGGCCATATAATTTTTCAGTTCCTGTGCCAGGCCGTCTCCGGTGACGCTTTTCAGCTGGCCCACGGACACCGTATTCTCAAAAATATTTTCGCTGATTCCTCCCAGCAGCATATTCAGATCTCCGTCCGCCACTGAAAGAAGCTCCCCGTCAGTCTCACAGATCAGACGCTCTGAAGCCTGATTTCTGCTGAAATTTCTGGAAATCCGGAACCGCTTGCCTCCGCTTTCAAAAACCAATTCTCCGGAATAGAGGGCGGGATCCTCCCAGGGCTCATAGCGGCTGTAGGTGTCTGTCCGGGAAGCTCTCCCCCGCATCCGGCGCAGACCGAAAAACATGCCGCGGATGAAGGTGTGCAGGGTGGATTTTCCGCTCTCGTTCTCTCCCGCCACCAGATTGATCCCGTCCCTCAGACAGATCCTGGCATTCTGAAATTTTCCGAAATGTTTTACCCGCAGTTCTCTGATCTTCATAGATCCCTTCTGGCCTCCATCAATGCTTCTACTCCGTAAAACAGAGCCTTCTGTTCCACCGGAGCGTTTTTTCCCCTGAAATGATCCACATACGCTCCGATCAGCGTCCCCTGGTAGATTCTGGACAGCTCCTCCAGATCCCAGCCCGGCCTGGTCTCATCCAGTATCTCCGTCACCTTTCCGGTTCGGGCCAGGCCTTCGGCGGAAAAGTTTATCCGGGGATCCCGGGTTCCCGTAAGCCGCAGCCGAAACAGATTCTGCTCCCCCGCCCGGCGGATCCCCTCCGCGCACTGTTCTTCCAGAGCAAACTGCGTAGTTTTTTCTGTCACCGGTATATCCAGGGTCATATAGGAGCGGGAAGCGAAGGGCACAAACTCTCCATAGACAGAATCCTGCCTGCATTCTACCCGCATATAGCCATGGGGGCCCTCATCCCCCCGGTCAATGGGCTCCAGGGCTCCGCTGTATGCCATCCGGCCCCGCTGAAAAATCCGCGGCCTGTGAATGTGCCCCAGAGCGGTGTAGGTAAACCCCGCCCCGGCCAGTTCTTTCAGATCCAGGGGACTGTGAGACGCGTCTCCCCCATGGGCCAGCAGCAGGTGAAAGACCTCCTCTCCCTCCGGCCGCAGTCCCGCGTACAGATTATTCCGGATCTCCCGCTGATGGTAGCTGCACCCGTAAACAGCGGTATGTTTCCCGGGAACGCTGATTTTTTCACAGGCTTCGCTCCAGAGGCCGATGACGTTTTTCTCCCAAGAAAACCCGGGGTAGTAGGAATCCCGTTTCAGATAATCGTGGTTTCCCGCCATGAGAACCACTGTGGTGTCGGGAATCGTGGAAAAAAGATAGTTTACTTCCTTTAACTCCCGCAGCAGAGGCTGCCGGTGAAAAAGATCCCCGCTGATCAGCAGAAAATCCGCCCGCTCCGCCCGGGTCTGTGCCACCAGACGGCGGAAGGTGTCCCAGATGTCCTGCCCCCGCTGCCGGCTCCAGGGAAATCCCAAATCCGGCTGGGCTCCCAGATGAATGTCCGCCGTGTGAATGATCTTCATGAATTCCTCCTCTAAAATTCGCAGGTTCCGGCAGTTCTGGGAAAGGGAATCACATCCCGGATGTTGCCGATGCCGGTCAGATACATAATGCACCGCTCAAAGCCCAGGCCGAAGCCCGCGTGGCGGGTGGTGCCGTACTTTCGCAGATCCAGGTAAAACCCGTACTCTGCCGGATCCATAGAAAGCTCCTCCATTCTGCGCAGCAGTTTCCCATAGTCCTCCTCTCTCTGGCTTCCGCCGATGATCTCCCCGATGCCGGGCACCAGACAGTCCATGGCCGCTACCGTGCGGCCGTCGGGATTCTGCTTCATATAGAAAGCTTTGATCTCTTTGGGGTAATCCGTCACAAAAACCGGCCTCTGAAAGATCTTTTCCGTGAGACAGCGCTCGTGTTCTGTCTGCAGATCCGCGCCCCAGGAAATCCGGTACTCAAAGGAATCGTTATAGGGTTCCAGCAGCTTCACCGCCTCTGTATAGGTGACCCGGGCAAAAGCAGAGTCCGCCACATGGTTCAGCCTCTCCAGCAGCCCGGGATCCACAAAGGAATTGAGAAACTTCAGTTCCTCCGGGGCCCGCTCCATCACGAAGCGGATCACGTACTTCAGCATAGCCTCCGCCAGTTCCATATCGTCCTCCAGATCCGCGAACGCCATCTCCGGCTCGATCATCCAGAACTCCGCCGCGTGCCGGGGAGTATTGGAATTCTCCGCCCGGAAGGTGGGGCCGAAGGTATAGATTTTTCGGAAAGCCTGGGCAAAGGTCTCCCCGCTCAGCTGGCCGCTGACCGTAAGGGAAGTCTTTTTCCGAAAAAAATCTTTGCTGTAGTCCACCCGGCCTTCTTTATTTCTGGGAGGATCTTCCGGGTCCAGGGCAGTGACCTGAAACATCTCCCCTGCCCCCTCACAGTCGCTGCCGGTAATCAGCGGCGTATGCACATAGACAAACCCTTGATCCTGGAAAAAACAGTGAATGGCGTGGGCCGCCAGGGAGCGGACGCGGAACACCGCCTGAAAAGTATTGGTCCTGGGCCGCAGATGGGAGATCGTCCGCAGATATTCCAGAGAATGGCGTTTTTTCTGCAGGGGATAATCCGGGGTGGACGCTCCCTCCACCTCCACGGCCTCCGCCTGGATCTCAAACGGCTGCCTGGCCTCCGGGGTGGGCACCAGCCGTCCCCGGACAATAACCGCGGATCCCACGTTCAGCCGGGAAATTTCCTGAAAATTTTCCATATGATTCCCATAGACTGCCTGCAGCGTCTGAAAGCAGCTTCCGTCCTGCACCGTCAGAAAGCCGAAATTCCGGGAGCTCCGGTTGCTCCGCACCCAGCCTCCGATCTGTATGTTCCGGTTCAGAAAAGATTCCGGATCTTTGTATATTTCCTGTACTGTATGAAGTTTTTCCATGCTGTTTCCTCCTGCCGTGATCGGGGAGCCATTTTCGCGGCTCCAACCTCATTCATTATATACTTTTCCCCAGGCAGCGCAATACGGTTTCCTCCGAAATCCGCTGCCTTTACTCCCCTGCATAAGATATTTTTCCTGCATTTATCGAAAGTTTTGCAATTTTCCCTGCATTTTCTCCCAAAACGCAGCGGAACACCGCCTCCTGCCCCTCCAGCGAAACCTCTGTTCCACCCGCAAAAATCAGTTTTACATCCGTGAATGTATGGGAATCCTGCTCCCCGGAGACAGTGAGAAGATAGACCTCAGGTCCTCCGCCCCAGAGCAGCAGACAGTCTTCCAAAGGCACCGGCCCGCCGTTTACCTGGGGAAACCACTCTTTTAAGCCTTCCCGGCCCAGCAGGTCCGCCCGGCTTCCCTCCGGCCGCGTCAGGGCAATTTCGGTCAGCGCATACGTAAATCCTTCCGCGGCCGCGGTCTGCCGGTATCCCTCTTCTGTATCTGTGCCCTTCTCCAGAAGATCATACAGTTCGCCGTAGCTTTCCGCCATGCGGAAGGTTCCGGAATTTCCTTCCGCCGCGGCGATTCCTTCGCTTGGAAGGGATCCGGACTCTGTCCCCGGTTCCATGTCTTCCCCGGTGCTTTCGGGCGCCGCCGCTGTTCCTGATTTCTCCGGGGCGGCAGCAAAATTCTCATTGGCCCCGGCCATTTCCGGAGCGGAGGAATCGCTGCCTCTGTTCCTGTCTCCGGCCAGAGAAGCGGCCAGAAAAAGCCCTGTGCCGCAGAGAACCACGCAGGCTGCCGCAGCCAGGATACTCCGGATTCTTCTGTGGGTTTCCCCTCTGCGCTTTTTTTCCGCCCTCAGTCTCTCCTCTATTTTTTCCGGCAGAAGGCCGTCCGGCACCGCCAGGGTTTCCCCGGACTGCTTCAGCGATGCCCAGATTTTTTTCTCATCCATGTTGGGTTCCTCCTATTCCTTCAGCATGTCCGCCAGTTTTTTCAGCGCCCTGCTCTCTCTGGAACGAACGGTATTCTCGTTCATATTCAGTTCCCTTCCAATTTCCCGGCTGGTGTAGCCCGCGAAAAGATGCAGGGACAGGATCAGACGGTCCTGGGAATCCAGGGCAAAAAAGGCGCTGCGCACCGCGTAGTTTTCAAAGAGTTCCTTTCCATCCCAGGGAATCTCCTCCGGCAGCTCCCGGGTCTTCCGGAGATATTCTTTCAATTTTCTCCTGCATTTATTGGATAGGATCCGAAAGATCCAGGGCCGGAAAGCCCCGGCGTCCCGCAGTTTTTTTATGGAAGCAAAGGCGTCCGCCACCGCGTCCCCCACCGCGTCCTCCGCATCCTGGGGATTTTTCAGGGTGTACAGGGCAAAGCGGTACAGATCCTGATACACCTGCCGGTAAAGTTCGGCAAAGGCCTCCGCGTCCCCGGCCCGGGCCCTGGCAGCCAGACTGTCATTTGTACTCATCATTTCCACCTCTCATCAATGCGTTCTGTATCCGGTGTTTACTGATACAGTGTAAGGGAAAAAGGGAACTGTTGCAATAGGCATAAAAGGTATCGCAAAAAAGTAAGAGAGAACCTTTCCGATCCTCTCCTACTCTCTTTTTTGCCTAACTTTTACCCTGCATTGGAAAATATATCTCTGGGCTTCATCCGCAGCACCAGGCCGGAGGCTACTCCTGTGGACAGCAGAATCAACAGTGCGCCGATGCCTGCCACTTCCGCCAGCTCCCGCATACCGATCCGCACTTTCACCAGTTCCTGGGCGTCCACCTGGCGGCTCTCCACCGGATCCGGGTACAAAAGTTCCTGTGCCCGGCGGCCTGCCTCTCCATTTTCCGCTTCTTCCGCGATATTTACGGAAACCGCGTCGCCCACAAAATATTCCAGCTGTCCTGCGGCCGCGGCGCTGATGCACCAGGCCGCCAGAAAAGCCGCCGCTGCCGTCAGCAGGTTTTCCAGCAGATGCTGTCCCAGGATGCCCCTTTTGCGGATTCCCAGGGATAAAAGGATTCCGATCTCGTGTACCCGGTCCCTCATCCACAGAAACAGCACCAGCGTGACCAGCACCACGCCGATCAGCAGGATCGCCAGGATCATGGCTGTAATGAGTCCGGCCATCCGTTCCAGCGGTCCGGCCGAGTCCTCATAGTTTTTGTTATTCTGAACCAGCTCAAAGCCCTCCCAGTCATACCCGGGGATCTGCAGGACCTCCTCCACCACCGCGCTCTGTTCTTTGGGATTTTCCACAAAAAAGGCGGCGCCGCTGGAATAGAAGTCCACCGGGTTCTCCCGGAATTCCCCTTTTACCCGACGGATATAATCCGTATCCGTAAAGATAAAATTTTCCGCCATATCGCACTCGGCACTGTCGGAGCTCTGTACCTGGGGCACATCGATCTCATAAATGCCCACGATTTCCAGCTCAAACGCGGACGCGCTCTCCCGCACTTCCTCCGGAGCGCTGGTCAGATCCTGCCTGGCGGAAAAGGTATCCCCCACAGAAAGGCCGTTTAAATCCGCCAGTTCCCGGGAGATCAGGGCTTTCCCCGAATCCTCGGGGGTGATGTGCCGCCCCTCCGCCAGGGAGAAGGAATGGAGAAAAAAGTATTCGTGCAGGCTGGTATCGGAACAGCTGAAAAACCGGGCCAGGGACGCCCTGTAATCTCCCTCCCCGGTAAACCGCCCCGGTTTCAGATACGCGTCCTCCACCAGAAGATAGGTGGTATCCAGGCCGTTCCAGGCCTTGATGCCCTCCACCTCCAGGATCTTTTTCACCATTTCCTCATCTACCTGCTGCTCTCCGCCTTTTTCGTAATCCGTACTGACGCGGAAGTAGCCGCCCATGGTCTTCCGGAGATTCTGCAGGGCCGTATCCGCCGCGTTTCCCACGGAGATACACAGCAGCACCAGCACGGATAATACGGCCAGCACCGCCAGAAGGATCACCGTCCTGCCCATCTTTCTTCTCAGATACAGCCATGCCCGTTTGACAGCGCTCATCCAATCCCCTCCTCTCTCAGCTCAGGAGCCTGTACACCGTTTCTGCCAGCTTCTCCTCCGATACGGAAACACAGTTTGTCTCATAAAAGATGCGGATACCCTCTCCGTCGGTTCGGATCTCCAGATCCGGCTCTATCTTTTCTTTTATTGTATTGCTAAAAGACCCGCAAGTCAAAAAGAAAAGGATATCTGTTTTATACCGGGTCTCCATGCATTGGATTTCCTCTTCCAGGGCTCCGTCCTTCCCTTCGCGGATACGGATATCTCCGTTTTCCCTTTCCCAGGATAAGGCCGCGGCCTGTACCTGATATGCCTGATACAGCCGGTCCATGGCCCTGCGGCAGATGGAAACGGAATCCGGTCCTTCCAGCGTTACACGGGGGATCGTCCCCGGGGGATGGGCCCACAAGGAAGTATCCGCCGGACGGTTTTCAAAAGGATACCGGGGCAGGCTTTCACAGGCCCCGAAAACGTCCCCTCCTCTTTCCAGGATACGGCCGCACCAGGCGGCCGCAACCGGCACAGCAAAGCTGTTGGAGGGTCTGTAGGAAAATCCGCTCTGTGTTTTTTGTCCGCAGCCTGCATAGAGAGGGGCGCCGGCTTCGTCCTCTCTGCGGCAGGCAAGCTCCCCCGGTTTTAAGAAACCCGCTCTGTCCGCCTGTACCCCTATCACAAACGGATAGCTGGCCGGCAGACTGACAAATCCATGATTGTCCAGAGCGGCTACCAGGATGCTGGTCTGGCTGAGTTTGAACGCCAGATCACAGATCACAGCAGAATCTGATAAAAGGGTGGTCGCCGCGCTGATAGAAACGATATCCGCTTTCAGGTCCAGACATATCTCCAGCGCTTCCCGCAGAGCCTGGATGCTGCCCATGGCTTTTCTTTTCCCCAGATTTTCATTGGGCAGGGCTTCTATATTTATCAATTCGTAGTCTTCCAGAAACTGATCCAGGATTTCCGCGCAGATCGTACCATGGGAAGGCCGGAATTGATTTCCCTTCCCCCTCTTCAGGCTTTTGGAAACAAAGTGCGTAAATTTAGAACAGTGCAGACCGGAAGGATCTATTTCTGTGTCGATCATAACAATTTTCTTCATACTGCCCCTTTATGTAGAATTTAATAATTGTTTCGGATTTTCTCTGGTATATTTTCTAATCGCTATTGTGATATCTGCAACGGAAACAAGCGTTGTCAGAAGAGCCGCGGCGGAAATTTCTGGTGCCGTCAGTTTCGTGTCCAATTGGATTTTTTCAGAGGCTATCTGTTGAATCTCTATATTTGCAGTTTGGCTTTCTATGATTTCATACCTCTGTGTACCTGCCTCCGGCGAAACCATATCTTCAGCCAAATCTCCTATTTTCCCGGAAAATGGCCCCGCAAACACACACGCCAGTACAAAAGCAATTCCTGCTGCCATGATATTTTCCACTAGAAACTGCACCCATACGCTTCGTTTACCAATCCCCAAGGCAAACAGGATGCCGACTTCTTTCTTCCTGCTTTTCATCCAAAGAGATTGGAGTAAGGATAAGATAATAAAACAGCCAATCACTACCGATACTAAAATACTCTTTGTAAAAGTTCCTACCTGCTGGTACGGCTTTACAGCTGCTGCATAGCCGCTGTCATCCTTTTCCATTAATAATCCGTTTAAATGGATTTTGTCTTTCACGTTCTCCATAACAGAATCAAGAATATCCGGACTGTCTACATAAAAAACCGCTTTTGTGTATTCCTTTTCAGAAGCCTGTCCCGAATTCTTACGTATCTGTACTTCTGTATCCATATCTGTAAAAATAAAATTTTCCGCCACCGCATCTTCACTGGTAAAATCCGTTATTTCCTGATAAAAATTCACATGGAAGATCCCTACAATCTCCAGTTCTATTGCCTGATCCTCCAAACAAACTTCCCCATTTTTCAAAGAACGGTTTTTTATGAGGATTTTGTCTTTTAACCCTAAATGATTGCGGCTGGCCACTTCGTCAGAAATTACTGCTGTCTGCCGGTCCGTCTCTTGAATATTTCTTCCTTCGATAATTTTAAAGGCCCCATTCTCAAAATAAGGATGGTGTTCTCCCTTTTCGCAATGAAAAAGAGTCGTAACCTGTTTCCGTATTTTTATGTAATCGCTGCTAATCACCGTTGATGGCTTTGAGGCCGTCCACTGCGCAGGTTTTAATTCTACATTGGTCCACATAACAGAAGCACTGTCTGTAAAAGAATCTACAACTCCCTCTATTCCGCTGATTTCTTTAATAATGTCTTCTGTAATCATCGGACCCACATACATCTGATAAGAATATCCGTCACCTACTCTGGGCTCATAGTATCCCGAATTGTTCAGATCTGCCTTCAGAACAAAACTGCTCCCCAAGCTTTGCTGTAAAGCTTGATTCTCTTGTTCTGCACTTCTTACCATGGAAAAACCCGTCAACAAAATACTCGCAAGGATAAAAAGGATTAGTATTAGCAAAATACTTCTGCCTTTTTTTCGTTGCAGATATACCAATGCACGCTTTAAATTTCCCATATTTCTTATTACCCTTTGTATAGATTACATGGATAGTATAAGGCTATAATAAAAAGCTTGTAACAAATATTTCATATGTTATCGAAATACAATTTCTCAATGCACGAATATAAAAATGATTTTTCTGTCTTGCATCAATTTTTTCTAATATATAGACTTTTTATAAAAGGGCATTTATACAAATGCCCTTTTTCATCAATTGGTTATGCGCATTTTTGTTCAGCAAGCTTTACAGTTAACAAACTTCCGCCTGTTCCTATTCGATTTCAGCACGATACGCGGTGTTTGTCAGCCCATCCATCTCATCATAAAATACCGTATTTGACCATTGCGGTGCATTCGGAACATCTGTTGCACATGGGCATGCCGGCCAGCCACAATTACAACCATAATCACACATCCCCCACATAGATTCTACCGTTTTCCTCTCTGTTACAAATCGTTTGTTTAATTTTTTCATACCTTTCCCCTTTCTGCTGTTTTATGCGCATAACCATACGATGACATCGAAATATCGCAGGCTATCTTCTTTTGTATGAACACCTTATCTGCTCAGATCATTTCCAACATTTCTTTGGGATTTTTCCGGAAGTTCTTTACGCTTGCAGCCATGGCGCTCCCGGCGGATATCCCGCAGACCAAAACCGCCGTAATAAGAAGTGTCCCTCCATCCATCTGTGTACCCAGGGTAATCCGATCTGCCGCGACTTTTTCAATCTCCAGATTGTAGGATACAACCTCGGCAGAATACGCCTGCTCCCCTTCCCCGGGCGCCGTCAGTTCTTCCGCCATCGCCCCGGCGCCCCGAATAGCCGGGCCGGCCAGTACGCAGCTGATCAGAAAAGCAGCCGCGGCTGTCATCAGACTTTCCAGAACAAACTGCAGGCAGATCCTTCCATGGGTAAATCCCAGGGACAGCAGGATCCCGGTCTCCCGCTTTCTCTCCCGGATCCAAAGGCTGCAGACCAGATAGATCAAAACCCCGCAGAGAAGGACTGCCAGGATCACGAATACTGTCAGAAAGGCGCTGACCTGACGGTACGGTTTTACCTCCGCTATATAATCGTTGTCATCCCGCTCCAACAAAAGTCCGTTCAGATCAATCTGCTCTTCAATCTCTTTCAGTACCGTATCCAGGATCTCCGGGCTATCCACGTAAAATGTCACGCTTGTATACTCCGCCGGTTCTTCCGGATACCCGGATTTTTCGTTGATCAACCGGTCTGTATTAATATCTGCAAATATGATATTCTCTGCTAACTCTCTTTCTGCGGTATACATCGTCGATTCCTGGAAAAAATTCACTTGATAGATACCCACGATCTCCACGGACACAGACCAGTTTGTCAGTGTCAACACACCCTCCGGCAATTCAAAAGATCGGATTTCAAAGCTGTCTCCCAATCCCAAGTGATTCTTTTTAGCAACTTCTTCTGAGATAACCGCCTTCAGGGAATCTCCCTTTTGTATGTTGCGCCCCTCCACGATCTCAAAGGCTCCGTTCCGGAAAAAGGGATGCAGTGCTCCCGTTTCATAATAGTATATCCGCGCTTGCTGTTTATATATATCTATCACGTTTTGCGGGATATCTCTTGATGCTATAGTATCGGACCAGGATCCTGGTCGAAGTTGCAGATTGACCCAGAGTTCTGCCCCCCGGTCTGCCGTATAATCTAACACCCCATCCATTGCCAGGATATCCTCTCTGATCTCCTCTGTAACCTTCGGTCCTGTATAAAGCAGGTAAGTATACCCTTCTCCTGTCCGCGGCTCATAGTATCCCTGATTGTTCAGATCCGCTTCCAGAACAAAACTGCTTCCCAGACTTTTTTGGATCGCTTTGCTTTCCCTGGCTGCACTCGCCCCTAGTGTCAGGCACAGCAATACAAAGGTTGACAAAAAGCAAAGGATCAGGAACAGCAGGATGGTCCGTTTCTTCTTTTTCCAGATATACAGCCACGCCCGTCTCCAAATCGTCATCGTACACTCCTTTTAAAAAAGGGCATTTATCAAATGCCTCTTTCTTTCATGTTTAAATGCACACGGCTATCATTTAACCTTGTTGCTTTAAAGCTAGTAAAGCCTCGCTTAAATTCCCCGCTTCCATAATTGTATAGGGCGTATCTTTCAAAACGTTAACTGCCGGTATTCCTATCCTTTGTTCAATCATATCAAATATATACAAAAAATCTGCTGGACGGATACCAAATCTGCGATCTAATAAATTATCGTTTTCTGAAAGAATTTTAACCCCACAGACTTCCATTACAATTTCTTGTATTGTAGCAAAAATACTCTCCTTCGTGTATTCCATTTTTTTCTCCCTATATAGCATTGACATTCTTTTTCAATTTCTGGATCATACTTCCGGCAGCCTGATATACGATTTCTTTTTCCCAAACAGGAATAATAGGAATTGCCGTTTGTACGTCTTGAGCAAAATGCTTTTTTAAGTAGTTCTCGTCCAAATAAGAATACGATATTTGACGATGCGGCCTGTCCTCTTCAAAAAAATTTCTGCCTACCCAAATTTCTTCTATCGGAAAATCAAAACGGTTTCTGCAGAACTGCGTCATGTTATAAATGCCTGCTTCATTACCTACTTTCATAAAATACGTGCACAAAATAGCTGCATCTACACTTACCGCATTACCAATTACCAATGGATATTCTGCAAAATGATTATATTCGTATGTTTCAAATCCCGTGACTCCTTCAGGAATCCCAATCAAGAATAAATCCGGATGTTCTTTTCGTTCTAACCCGAAAATAAAGTGGTTAAACTGCAGTATTTTCTTTTCAAAAGAAAGTACCGGACTGAATAAGAAAGACGGCATGGTATAGCCACCATAAAATGTTGCCAAAGGATTAGAAGAAATCCAAACTGTATGGTAGCCCTGTTCTTTTAATACATTCCATAAGGAAACCTGCGTCTCAAATTTACAACAATTTTTCCCCATTCCCGTTACTGCCAGAACAGGCGTTTCCAGCATATATTTAATGTTTCTTGTATTCAATCGGGCTATATCACTTTCAGTAAAATCAGGCTCTTTCTTCAAAAAACGATACTTTCCACTATACTGATCTAGGTCAAGTTGCTCACTAAGCCCTTCCAGAATATAAATTTCTTTCTTAAGCCGTAATGCCTTATCTAATAGATAATAGTACTTATCGAATTTATAGTTCCTATAATTTTCCAAAAAAACTATGGAATCGCAATTCTCAATCAGATCTTCCTCGCGTTGATTTTCGCATCCTAAAAGACAGTTCAAAGGCTTTATAATAGTTCTGTCTTCTTGATAAGAACATATGCCGGTAACCTTTATATTATCAAACCGCTGTACCTTTACTAAAAGTTCTAAATCTGGATGATAGGGAAAAAATACTATTTTCTTCATTTACATTACCTCCACATCCAATTCGTAACCAAATTCTTTTAAAACACACTGTTCATAAAGTTCAAATTCTGTGCGATCCTTACTATCCGCACACTTTTTTAATTTACATTCTCGACATAGCTTTCCTGACTCATTTAATTCAATTTGATTCGCACAAATTAAACAATGCCGCAAATTCCAGCAATCAATACATTCTTGCTCTGTCCATTGCCCGATGTTTAAAAGAGCTTCCATTTTATCTATGAGAAAGCCCTCTTTAAGAGAACCGATTCTGTAAAACTCAATCTCTTCGCTTGTTTTTTCACAGGGATAAAAATTTCCAGCTACATTTACAAACAAACGCATAACGCCCGGTTGGCAAGGTCCTCCGTGGTGCTCTACATATCCTATTTCCTTCTTTTGATGCAAACTTTTCTTTTTACGTATTGCATTATCCACCGTACTGCTCATTAACCGACTGACATACTGCTCTTCTAATTTTCCAATCAACATAAGCAATGTCTTCATATATTCAAATCTTCTAATCATGTAATAGGATTCTTGATAATGTGTTTCTTCTTTTAAATTGCTTTCGGACATTCCGTTATAGGTTATTTTTGTATCATTAATCACATCACTGGTTTTAAAATACTCTAAAACACATCCAAGATTCATATATGGATTGACTGTCGTCATAAATCTTACATGTTTCTTTACATATTCAGGATATTTTTCTTCAAATTTTTTAATATTATTTATAATAATATCAAATGATCCTTCTCCATTTGGAAATTTTCGACAAGCATCATGTTCTTCTTTGGATCCATCTAAACTAATGGATAGAGAAAAATCATGTTGCACAAAAAAACTCATTTTGTCCTCTGTTAAAAGTGTGCCATTTGTTGTTATTACATATTGGAGTTTTTTCCCTTCCACACTTGCTTCTAAATAGTCCACGCACTTTTTTATGAGATCAAAACGAAGCAATGGTTCACCACCATAAAAACCAATAGCGCTCTCCGCATTTTCTGTACTATGTGCCAGGAAAAAATCTATCGCTTGCTTAGCTGTCTCAAAATCCATATTTTTATTCGCATGTGTCCGGTTCCCTTCATAAATTCCAGAATAGGCACAATATTCACAACGAAGATTGCATTGCTGTGTTACCTGCAAAATAAGCTGCGACAAACGTTTTCCCGCGTTATGCTCCAGGATATCTGTTTGAGGGTGGCGAATTGCAGTTACAATATTAGGATGAAACAGACCCTGCTGCTGATATTTGCGGATTACCGGGCTCTTCTCTGCTGCCAACTCCCCTTTTTCCACCTTTCGGAGCTCCTGGTACTCCCCCTCTTCCACTGCAAAAACAGCATTGGTATGACGATCGTATACATAAGTGTTCTTGTATGTATGGAATGTTTTAAAAATAATCTTCCTGTTATCCCCCATTGTGCACCTCCAAACTGATAGAATTATTTAGGTATTATACTCTATTATCTGTTATTTTTAAATAGCTTGTATACGAATAGCACAAAAGCGGGGACGAAAAATCCCGTCCCCGTTTTTATGCTATTCGTATACTTCTCTTTACTTTTATTATTATTTTTAGTAATATATTCATAAAACACGCTGAGCGATTAGCAGTTAGTGAAAGGGGTTTATTTTATGAATATAAAATCTGTTTTCAGACTTTTAAAGCCATACTCCCGGATGATCGCTGCCATTATCGTATATGCTGTTCTGATTTCTATCTTAGCAGCTGTCATGCCTTTTATAAACCAACGGATGTTAGACCGCGGCCTCTTGGCTGGAAATATCCAAAATGTGATTTATTTTGTCTTTTTATTGTTATTTATGCAGTGTTCTGACCGAATTCTTCAATATCTGCAGCGCAGGCAGGAAATCCGAATTACCAATGCCTTGGGGAAAGATTTGAAAATAAAGGCCCTCTCCCATGGTTTAAAGCTAAAACCACATTATTTCAAGGAGCAGAGTTTCTACAAAACGATTGGTGACGCTTTGTATGATATCAGCAGCCTGATGAATGTAGCCAATAATAACTCCTTAATCATTTTCGTCATTCTGTTTAAGGCGATCGGAGCCGGGATCGGCCTGTTTCTTCTGGACTGGAGGCTTGCCGTTTTTATAATCATCCTTCTGCCGCTAAAGGCTGTCGTAAACATCCTAATGCGGAACCGCGCCGAGAAACTGGGAAAGCAGCTCATGGAAAAAAATAAAAATTATAATTCCTGGTTTTCTGACATCCTCTCTGGAATTATGGACATTAAGCTCTGGAATCTTCAGAAGCAAAAATGCAAAGAATATGCCGGCCATGTAGAATCCATAAACAAAGCCTCTCAGAACCTGTCTCTGCTGATGGCAAAAAATACGATGTTTACATCTATGCTGGAACTTCTTTTTACAAATGCACTTTATATCCTGGGTGCCTTTTTAATCGCAGGCGACCGGCTGACTTTTGGCGAACTGATCGCGTTTATCTCCTTTGCGGCCTACTTGTTTACGCCTGTAAACGCAGTCATGGATTTAAGAATTACGTTAAAGCAGGTGAAACCCAGTGTCGACGGTCTAAAAAAGTATTTTTCATTGCAGGAGGAAAATTACAGCTCTGCATTAGAACCTGCAAAACAGCTCTCGTCCATTGAATTCCGGGATGTCTCGGTAATTTTTCAAGACCGTGTGATCCTGGATCACATCAGTTTTACCATTCACCGGGGCGAAAAAGCAGCTCTCGTAGGCGAAAACGGAAGCGGCAAAACGACCATACTGAACCTTCTTCTGCGGATTTGCGAACCCACATCGGGTGAAATTCTGGTAGACGGCACGCCGCTTCAGGAATATAACATTGAAGCCTATAGAAGAAAGTTCAGTGTCGTCCCCCAGGATGTCCATTTATTTAAGGGCAGTGTGGGAGACAATATAACTTTTGGTAACGGAAGCCCTCATTTTTCAGATCCTCATCTGTCTTTTTGCACAGAAGCGATAGAGCGCCTGGAACAGCAGTATGAAACCCCGGCCGGAAGTGACGGTAAAAAGCTTTCCGGCGGCGAGCGCCAGAAAATCGCATTACTCAGAGCGCTATACCATCAATCAGACATTCTGATTCTGGACGAGGCTACCGCAAGCTACGACAAGGAATCCGAACAGAATTTTGATTCCTTTATACGGGATGACCAGCAATTTGGCTTTTATTTTCTGGTCACACACAGAAAAGGAAGCCTGCACTCCGTTTCCAGGATCCTTCGGTTATCCAACGGAAAGATTATAGAAAACACATATCAAAATTCTACAAGCCAGGAGGGACTCTCATGAGTATATTAGAATTATCCCATGTTTCTTATTACTATTCCAAAAGTCACATGGTTCTGGATGATCTGAATGAAAAGTTTGAGACAGGAAAGATCTATGTGATCTTCGGCCCCTCCGGCTGCGGCAAGACCACCCTGCTGTCTCTGCTGGGAGGCCTGGACACCCCCCGCTCCGGCGCGATCCTGATGGACGGGCAGGATATCCAGAAAGCCGGCCTTTCCCAGCACCGCCGCCGGAATATTTCCTTTGTCTTCCAGAATTACAACCTGATCGACTACATGACGCCGGAGGAAAACGTAAAGCTCGTCACAAAAAAAGATGCGCTTCCTCTTCTGGAAAAAGTAGGTCTTTCCAGGGAAGAGTCCAAACGCAATGTGCTGAAGCTTTCCGGCGGACAGCAGCAGCGGGTCGCTATCGCCAGGGCTCTGGCCTCGGAGAATCCTATTATTTTAGCAGATGAGCCTACAGGAAATCTGGATGAGGATACTGCCCGGGAAATTATCGATATTTTTAAAGAAGCGGCCAGAGAATTTCAGAAATGTGTAATTATCGTTTCTCATTCCAATGAGGTTGCAAAAGCAGCTGATACTGTTTTCCGCTTAACACACGGAAAATTAGAGCATCCGCGCGTATGCGGAGAAGCAATGGCCTAGACAAAAGTCTGGGCGCCAGCCTCCAAATGGACGTGTATAACCATCCGCCCGGCTCGCTCCTGTGGAAAGAAAGGGGGGTTTTCCTTGTTAAATATAGCAGTGGTCGAATCAGATGTTGCTCACGCTGATTTTTTGCATCATCTTCTTGAGCAAATTGCAGAAAATTATATTCCCTGTAAAATTGCCACCTATTTCGACAGCGCGGACTTTCTGGCGATATTAAGCCATGAGGAGTGCTGTCCCTTTCATTTACTGTTTATTGATACAGATGCAGCGCCTGTAGACGGAATATCAGCAGCCCGCCATCTGCTTCGGTATGCTTCCAGACCTGTCATTGTATTAATAAGCAACTCTATCACTAATGCGCTGGCCGGCTATACGGTCAACGCCTATCGGTATTTACTTAAGCCTCTGACATCAGACGCCGTTTTATCCTGTGTAAGCTATGCGTCAAATCGCCTGAAAGGTGAATTCTATCTTCTAAAAAGGCATGGTGCTGCCGAATGTATTGCTTTTCGTGATATTTTATACATCGAAAGCGCTCGAAACTATGTTGAGTTCCATACAGCGCAGGATACTTACCGCGTAAAAGATTCACTGCTCAATGTCGCAAACAGATGCCCTTTCGAATTTGTGCATTGCCATAGGTCTTATATTATAAACCTTTTACATCTTCAAAAAATAGAAGGCCGCCAAATCACTTTAGACGATGGAACTCGTTTTTCTGTTTCTGTGAAATCCTGTGCCCTTTTGACACAGCGCCTCATAAAATTCCAGATCATGAAATGAGGCATGCTGCAAAAGAGCATGCCTCTCTACATTTTGTAGTGTTTCTCTTTTCCCCTGCGCTTCAGATCCATGGTTTTTCATTTCTAGATTGACTTCCTTAAATCCCCGTGATACCCTTTTAATTGTAAGATAATATAATATATTTTTATATTTATTCTGTTTATTTTTCACAAATACCGTTTTTTGTGTCTTTTATTGTGGTGCTCATCTTTTGATATAACTACATTTTGTTGATTGATAGATACTTTTTTGGCTGCAGCTTCGAAAGGAACGTAGGAAATTTCATTTGAAAGGAGAATCAGTATGGCTTACAAATCAGATATCGAGATCGCTCAGGAGTGTACCATGGCTCCTATTACAGAAGTTGCGGCAAAAGCGGGGATCGACGACCGCTACCTGGAACAGTACGGAAAATATAAGGCGAAAATCAACTACAGCCTCTTAAAAGAGTCCGAGGCCCCTGACGGAAAACTGGTGCTGGTAACCGCTATCAATCCCACTCCCGCGGGAGAGGGAAAGACCACCACCACCGTGGGGCTGGCGGACGGCCTGCGGAAAATCGGCAAAAAATCCGTGGCTGCCCTGTGTGGTGGCGGTCAACGCCTTCCCCACAGACACAAAGGCGGAACTGGATCTGGTGGAGCAGGAATGCCGGAAACTGGGGGTAAACGTGGCTCTGTCCCAGGTCTGGGCCAAGGGCGGCGAGGGCGGCATTGCCCTGGCAGAGGAAGTGGTTCGGCTCTGCGAAGAGGATCACTCCGGCTTCACCTTCTCCTATGAGCTGGAGGGAAGCATCCAGGATAAACTGGATCAGATTGTGCGGAAAATTTACGGCGGCTCCGGGGCCGTACTCACCGCTTCCGCCAGAAAGCAGTCGGAGCAGCTGGAGGCCCTGGGCTACGGCAGCTGTCCCATCTGTGTGGCAAAGACCCAGTACAGCCTTTCCGATGATCCGGGCAAGCTGGGAGCGCCCGGGGATTTTCCCGTAACAGTGCGGAATCTGAAGATCTCCGCCGGCGCCGGATTTATCGTGGCTCTCACCGGCGAAATTATGACGATGCCGGGACTTCCCAAATCTCCGGCAGCGGAGAGCATTGACATTGACAGCACAGGGCGGATCAGCGGCCTGTTCTGATACTCCTTTCACCTGACAGCCGGAAGGGCCGTATGGGTAAATCCCCATAGGGCCCTTCCGATTCTCAGGCTATTCGATTCCCTGAATTTCTCCCTGAAAGACCGTAACCGCAGGACCGGTCATCCAGACCCGGTCCGCCCCCCGGTCCCAGAAAATTTTTAAGGTTCCTCCCCGCAGGCGGACTTCCACCTGATCTTTCCGGACTTTTCCCAGAAGAACCGCCGCCACCGCCGCGGCGCAGGCCCCGGTGCCGCAGGCCAGAGTCTCCCCGGAGCCTCTCTCCCAGACCCGCATCCGCAGGCTGTCCGGCCCCGTCACTTCCGCGAATTCCGTGTTGATCCGATCCGGAAACGCCGGATAGTGTTCAAACTCCGGCCCCAGAGTTTCCAGATCCAGCTTTTCCACCGGTCCCGCGAAAACCACCGCGTGGGGGTTTCCCATGGACACCGCCGTATAGCGGTATTCCTTTCCCCGAATCACAGCAGGGACGTCCACCGCCTGCTCTTTCTCTGCCAGAACCGGAATTCTGGCCGCCGCAAGCTCCGGACGTCCCATATCTGCCTGTACCTCATAGACCTTATGATCTTTCACCTTCATCCGGAGGTCCCGGATCCCGCTTCTGGTCTCCACCCGGATCTCCGTTTTTCGGGTAAGCCCCTGATCGTATACATATTTTGCCAGGCACCGGATGCCGTTGCCGCACATGGCCCCCTCAGAACCGTCGGCATTGTACATCTCCATGGCAAAATCTGCTCTTTTGGAAGGCTGAATCAGGATCAGTCCATCGGATCCGATCCCGAAATGGCGGTCGCTTACGATCTGTGCCGTCCGGGCCGGATCTTCTACCCGCTCCCGGAAACCGTCCACATACACGTAATCATTCCCGCATCCCTGCATTTTCGTGAATCTCATACGCCCTCCGCGGATTTTTTTATTTTCCTTTGCCCTCCTTTACCCGGAAGTATATCTGTTTCTGGCCGCCTCCGTCGGACACCTTGTTGATCTCATAGCATCCCAGAGATTTCATAAAAGGCGTCAGCTTGGAAAAGCCGAAATTCCGCACATCAAAATCCGGCAGACGCTTGGAAAGCTGATCCCCCAGTTTTCCGGAAAAAATCCAGCCGTCGTCATCGGAAAATTTCTCGATAATAGTGTTAATGGTCTTCTTTGTCTTTTCCAGTTCCTTCTGAGGCTTGTTCTTCTCCCTATGCGCCCTCCGTTTGGCCTGGGGCTCCGCCGCCTCTTCCGCCTCCTCCTGCTTCTTCTCATAGAGAAGATCCAGATATTTGAACTGGTTGCAGGCGGAAATAAAGGGCTGCGGCGTCTTGCTCTCCCCCATGCCGATGACCTGCATGCCGGCCTCCCGGAGTCTGGCCGCCAGACGGGTAAAATCACTGTCTGAGGAAGCCAGACAGAACCCGTCCACATGGCCGGAATACAGAATATCCATGGCGTCAATAATCATGGCGGAGTCTGTGGCGTTTTTCCCTGTGGTGTAGCTGTACTGCTGCATGGGAATAATAGAATTGTCCAGCAGCACGGATTTCCAGGAGGCCAGCTGAGGACTGGTCCAGTCCCCGTAGATCCTCTTGTAAGTGGCAATGCCGCTGTTGGCCGTTTCCTCCAGAATAATCTTGATATATTTATCCGATATATTGTCCGCGTCAATGAGAACGGCAAATTTTAATTCCGTTTCCATATCCTTCCCCCTCTTCTTCTAAGGTTTCTTTTCCTGTTCTTCCTCCGGCGCCCAGGAAATCTGCGTTCCCTGCTGATCTATGTAGAAATCCTCCCGGTACAGAAGTTCCCACATACCCACCAGTTCATATCCCTTCCCCCGTATCTCCCGGATCAGATCCTCCAGGGCCTCCGCGGTGTCCTTGGCGTCCGCTCTGCAAAGGACAATGCTCCCGTCCCGAATCCCCTGGGAGCCTGTCAGACGCTCCACCACAAAGTCCGCTCCATACTCTTTCCAGTCCAGACTGTCCACATCCCAGGCAACTGTGATCAATCCGCAGTCCCCGGCACTCTCTACCAGCCGATGGCCGGCCCGGCCCTCCGGCGGCCGGAACAGAGAAATCTCCTGACCGCTTACGTCCTCCGCCTGTTCCCTGACTTCCTTAAGTTCCTCCCTGGCTTCCGCGCCGGAAAGTCCCCGCATATCCCGCCAGACGCGGCCGCTGATTCCCAGATCCTGTCCGGAGGCCGCGATCTTCCTGACTTCTTCCGGATACTGCTCCGCCCAGTCCCCTGTGACAAAAAACGCGGCCCGCACCTGTTCCTGTTCCAGAATTCCCAGGATTTTTTCCAGATTTCCGCTTTCCCTGACTGCGTCAAAGGTAAGAACCGCCTGCTTTTCCCTGCCCTGTACCCGGCGGATGGGCACCTGATATTCTCTGGCCGTACTGCCGCTGACTTCGATCCAGCTCCTGCCAAGATCCACTCCGTAGAGCAGGGTCAGAGAGGCTGCTGTAGCCAGACCGAACAAAAACACACCCAAGGCATGGCTTTTCATTTCCGCAGGTCCCCCATACCGTTTCCGTCTATTATATGAAGCCGCGGAATGTCCCTATTCTTCGTTTGCCGAAGGCAGCCAATGTTCCAGAAAATCAATGAGTTCCCGCATTTCTTCCCTGGTGCCGATGGTAATCCGCAGGTAATTGCTGATCCTGGGCTTCCGGAAATACCGTACATAGATATGCTGTTCCCGCAGCGCCTGAAAAATTTTCTCTGCCGGCACCCTCTCATGGGCAGCAAAGATAAAGTTGGCCCTGGAGTCTCCGAAACAAAATCCCAGCCGCCGAAGTTCCCCTTTAGTCCACTCCCGGGTATCCATGATCTCGCCTCTGGTCCTGTCGAAATACTCCCGGTCTTTTACCGCCTCCGCTCCCAGGATCAGCGCGGTCTGATCCATGGTGTAGGAATTAAAGGAATATTTCACGTCATTGAGGCAGCGGATCATCTCTTCGCTGCCCACGCAGAATCCGATCCGCATGCCCGCCATGGAGCGGGATTTGGAGAAGGTCTGCACCACCAGCAGATTGTCGTACTTTTCCAACAGTGGAAGGGCGGATTTGGCTCCGAAATCCACATACGCCTCATCCACAATCACCACGGAATTCCGGTTGTGCTTCAGAATCTCCTCAATGGCCTCCTGGGGCAGCTCCTCCCCGGTGGGGGCGTTGGGGTTGGGGAATACAATGCCTCCGTTTTCCCCGAAATAATCCGACGGCCGGATCTGAAATTTCTCATCCAAAGGAACCTGGCGGTAGGGAATCCGGAACAGCCCTGCCCAGACATCATAAAAGGAATAGGTAATGTCCGGAAACAGAATAGGCTGCTCCGAGTTAAAAAAGGTGAGAAACGCCATAGCCAGCACATCATCGGAGCCCACCCCCACAAAGATCCGGGATGGCTTAACCTTGTAATACTCTGCCAGGGCATCCACCAGGATCCCGGCCTCCGGGTCGGGATACAGCCGCAGCCGGTCCGCGTCCAGCTCCCGCAGCGCCCTCTCTACTCCCGGCGCCGGCGGATAGGGATTTTCATTGGTATTCAGCTTAATCATTCGTCTCTCACTGGGCTGCTCACCCGGCACGTAAGGTTCCACCCGGCGGACTCCCTCTCTCCAGTCTCTCATCTGTCTTTTCCTCTTTCTTCCCTCGGCAGCAGTCTCCCGGACTGTCTGCCGACTGTTGGTTTGCCCTCCCATGATAGCATAATTCTTCCCGTTTTTCAATTTGCATGATGCCAGGGTCAAAAGGCCTAATATGAGCATAAAAGTGGGATGCATATCCCACGGTATACGAATATTGGGTAGGATTGTGGGAGCGCGCAGCGCGGAGCAATCCGCAGGCACCGTATTAACCGCCAAAAAGGCATGGGGCATAATCCCCGAAACCTCTGAATAAGGTAAAATAATC
>ERZ1090880.49-NODE-49-length-73327-cov-39.179482_pt1 | contig 73327 bp, 106 predicted proteins | sample MGYA00478471_ERZ1090880 | MGnify/ENA primary metagenome ERZ1090880 (study PRJEB33644, sample SAMEA5815734) | chicken gut metagenome | biome: Chicken; feature: Gastrointestinal Tract; material: Caecum | place: Ireland | collected 2019-01-01 | study: A study of the... | reverse complement strand
TATGGAAATAAAAGTATACTTACATAGAACGAAAAAGAAACAATTTGAAGTAGCTGATTGTTTTTCTGTATTTATAAATTTTGATAAATTACCAGAAGATAAAAAGGAAGATATAGATTTTATAAATTTAGCCTTTAAAAATGATTGTCAAAGAATAGCAAGAACAAGAGAATGTGTGTTAAAATATGGAACAGGTTATATTTCATTTATGCGACCACAATATGAAGGACCAGAAGCTGAAAACGGAAACGGTAAGGTATACTTTGATAATCGAGAAATGCTATTCAAAAAAGTAGATAAACCTAAAAAGAAAATAGTTAAAGCAATAGATATGGAAGTAAACCATAAGAAAGAGGTAAACAATGAAGAAAAATCCTTATAGAATAATTGGTGTAGATTTTGATGGTACTTTAGCTCATACTAAAGGTATTTATCCAAATATTGGAGAACCAATAACAGAAGTAATAGATTACATTTTAGAAGAACAAAAGAATGGAGCTTATTTAATTTTAATTACTATGCGTGAAAACGAAGAGTTAGATATGGCAGTAGAATGGTGCAATGAACACGGAATTATATTTGACGCTGTGAACGATAACTTACCTCATATGAAAGAATTTTTTAATAACAACCCAAGAAAGATATTTTGTAACGAATATTTAGATGATACAAATATTGGTGGAATAGACCGTGTGTTACAAGAAATAAGAAATAAGAAAGGGTGAAACATATGAAATTTTGTTTTGGTACAGTTTGTTGGGGAGGATATTTAGAACGTTATATTGATATATTTGCAAATAATTATATTACATTATACAGAAGTTTAATAAATTTAGGAGCTAATTTTGCTGATATAGCAGACCCAAAAGTAGTATATAATGAAGATGAACCAGGACTAGCAACAGAAAATGCAATTAAAAAAATAGAAATAGTAACTGGTAAAAAGCTTCAATTAGTATGTGATAAACATAAATATACTACAGAAAAAGTAATGTATTCAACTAGAAATCGTTTAAGAAGTGAATTTAAAAAATCTTATCCAACAGAGAGAAAAGTATTTTTCTATTTTCCAATAGACGATAGTATAAGACCTGTTATAGCAGTAGAACTAATGAGATTAGCTCGAGCAAAAGAACCAATAGCGTGTATGTTTAAATTTTTTGTAGCGGAAGGAGTTAAACAATTTACTGCTGGTACCAGACCAATATGTTCATACAAAGATATTCATCCAGGGGACTGGGGTGGATATTGTGCCTATAATATTTTAGATGAAGCGAAGTGTCCTTTGTATCCAGAAATTGCAATACCAAACGTCGCATTTTATACTGAATTATTTAAAGCAGGATATAAGCAATATGCAAGTAAAGAAATTTGCATAGACCATTTAAGACATCCAGATAGTCATCACTTTAAATATAAAGATACTACTATGTCAAATAAAGTTAAAGAATATTTATTAGCTCAGAGAGTGAAATTACAGGAAGAAGGATATAAATAATGAATGATTTATTAGTATTGGCGCTTTTAATTGCTATAGGTTATATTTTTGCAAAATTATGGGAATGTATTGTATTTCCATTTATGATAGAAAAAAGCACACAAGAAGTAGAGAAAAATCCTAATTGGATAACACCTAAATTAAAACAAAAATATTATGGTTTTTCGGATATTGATATAACAACCGCAAGAAGTTCTCTTGGTGCAATACCACGTTTTCGTTTGCACTTCAATAAAAAAGAAAAGAATAAAATTGACCGTTTAGAACTTTTAATTCCAGAAGATACATCTGTGAACGATATTGATAAAGTTGCTGCATTAGCTCTTGCTGCAAAAATTCGTATATTTTATGGTTTAACTTTCACAGATAAATCAGCTCATTGGCTATCTATATTACTTTATATGTTAGACGGCGGAGAAATAAATGAAATGGCTACATCATTTGAAGAAAAAGAGAATACAAAACAAGAAACCTCTTGACGTGTTATGTTGAATATGATAATATATAACTATAGACCACATAAAAATAAAACAGTCGGGCCTTACTTTTATAAATATCTCGAATGTTATAAATATTATAAATTGTTACAAATGTGGTCTATATATTTTATAATTAAAGGAAAGGAATGTATATGAAAGATTTATCAGAGTATAGAATACTTAATAAAGCCAGTTTATACCGTGAATTTAAAGACGAATATAATCATCCAAATATGCAGATAACTTCATATAGACGTGTATTATATGGTGAAAGTACATATTTAGGTAAAGGGCGCTCCCCATACATAGCAGATATGTTCAAATTTTTTAGTAAAAAGTTAAATAAATCTTTTATTGACGTAGCTTATGATTTATTAGACAGTGAATTTTTCGGTAGAAAAAATACTTTCCTAGACGTAATTGTGGCAGAAAAAAATATAGCACAAGAAGATATAGAAAAGATACTAGGAGATAAAGCAGAAGCATTGAATAATATTAGATTATGCGATTTAAACGAGAATACAAGAAAAATATATGAAGAAATATCACAAGCGATAAAGGAGGAATAGTATGAAGATAGATAATCAAACAATAATAGACGCATATAAAAATGGTCAGTCTTTAAATGCTATAGCAAGGGCATTTGGTACTTATGCTACTACGGTCAGAAGAATTTTAGAAAAAAATAATATTGAATTAAGACACGACGCAGTTACAAAAGGTGCGATTATTGTTCAAGATGGTGAGAAACTAATTGAATGGGCTAAATCTCAAGGTAGACCAGTTACTAAATCTGAATTAGCTAAAGTATTAGGTAAAAAACGATTAACTCCTTCATACTTCATAAAATATCCAGAGCTTGGTAAGTATGTAGTACGTAGAGAGCAGAAGGATATTGAAAAATACACTGAAAAATTATATCAATGGTTAAATGATAACCATATTCAATATAAACCAAATGATAGGACAAAATTAAAAGTGTCTGTAGACGCATTGTTGTTAGGTGAATATTCTGGTTTAGCAATACAAATACAAGAAAAACCAACGTGTATAAGTACAAAAAAATTTGAGGAACGTATCAAATTAAAAATGCGCAGAGCTAAAGAAGCTGATGTAGTTATTGTATTTTTAAATAAAGAACATTTTGAAGACCTTGATAGCATAAAAGGATTACTTGATAGTTTAAAGAGGTGAAGGAGAATTAAAATGGCGGGACATGTAAAACATGGACTAAAAGGCACAAGAGAATATAACGTTTGGATGGGAATTAAACAAAGATGTTATAATAAAAATAATTCCGCATACAAATATTATGGGGCAAAAGGAATAAAAATGTGCGATGAATGGTTATATTCAGTTACAAATTTTTATAATTGGTTGCACAAAAATGGATATGATGATACAGCAGCTTTTGGAAAATATACAATAGATAGAATCGACATTAATCGGCGATTATTCACCACAAAATTGTAGACTTGTTGATATGAAAACTCAGTGTTATAACAGAATTAGTAATAATATAATAACATATAATAATGAAACAAAAACAATTAGTGAATTTAGTAAACAATACAATATAAATATAAATACACTGAAAAAACGAATTAAATTTTGGGGTATATGTGATAAAACATTTTTATACCCAGTAAAAGTAGGGAACAATCAATATGGGAAGTCAGATGTTGTATGTAAAACGAAAAGAAAAAAAAGGAGGAATTACGGATGGCAAAAGGACGGAGTAGTATTTACTAAGGACGTAGAATATTATACACCAAAATATGTCGTAGATTTCTTTTTTCCAGACGGATTTGATTATGACCCAGCCACTTGTGAAGGTAAAGCAAAAGAATTTGGAGTACCACATTATGATACAATTGAGACAGATGGGTTAATGCAAGATTGGACTTCTTATAAACGTATATGGATTAACCCGCCTTTTAGTGAAAAACACAAATTTTTAGCAAAAGCAGTAGAAACATATAATGTAGCACATAATACTATATATGTATTATTTCCCATAGAATTTTTAACTACTGCTAGATTTCACGACTTGAATTGTAAATGTAAATTATTTATACCAAAGGGCAGAATAAATTTTGAAAGTGGATTAGGAAAACAGGGGAAAAGTCCCGCATTTGGAAGTGTTGTGATACGATTAGATGATGTCAATTCAATAGAATATATAGATTTATCAAAAGTTAAAGAAACTTCAAAAATAATAGATATAGAAACAGCAACTGGTGTAGTAAACAGTACATATATACCAGCACCAGTTGTTAAAAAGAAATCTTGGTATTTATAGGAGGAAATTATGGAAGCGTACACGTGTAAACAATGTGGAAAATTCACAGTTGCAGGATATATAAATGAATATAAAGAACACTTTTGTAGTCATAGATGTTATGAAATTTATTGTGGTATTCGTGGTTATGAAGTACATTTAGAAAAGTTAACTCCTATAATCACAAAAGAATAAATTATTATATCCGGGTATAGCGCAGTTGGTAGCGCGGGTGGTTTGGGACCATCAGGTCGGAAGTTCAAGTCTTTCTACTCGGACCAACAGACATTCAGAATATTCCCTGGGGCTGATATTTTGGTAATGGAAATATTATAGTTGTCAGGGTACAAAGGTTAGCAAAAAGGTGAAAGAACAGTGGCTCTGGAAGGAGGGCTTACCTAAATCCATAACGAACCCAAAACGCCTTCAAATGGGATGAGTAGCAGGTGCTAACAATACCGGATGTGGTGATAAAACTGTTCCATAGTGTCTGAATGTCTTTTATATACATAGCGGGGGTGGTGCAATGGTAAAAAATATTAAAGATTATGATAGTAGATATACTATTGATAATATAGGAAATGTTTATAGTAATGGAATAAAATTAGTGCAACAAGAAAACTCAGTAGGTTATCTTCGTGTCAGGCTTTGTAAGAATGGTAAACGACAGCACAAATTAGTTCATAGATTAGTCTATGAAACATTTACTGGACCTATACCAGAAAATTATGAAATAAATCATAAAGACCATAACAAATATAATAATTCAATAGACAACTTAGAAATAGTAACTCATTCTGAAAATTTACATAAGGCATTTTTAAAATATGGTTATTTTGGAAGTTTAAATATGGCGAGCAGTGAAGGTCATCATTCAGGCTCATAACCTGAACTTTGTAGGTTCGATTCCTACGCCCGCAACCAGCCCAGTTATTGGGCCATTGCAGTAATATATGACAATGGAGGTCATTAACAGGTGGGTAAACAACCTATTAAGTGCGATAGTATACAGACGTGTATATGAGTCAATGCCTGTTTTATATGCTCGCTTAGCTCAGTTGGCAGAGCACAAAACTTGTAATTTTGAGGTCCTCGGTTCAAATCCGAGAGTGAGCTCCAAAGGCTTTTTGCTTAATCGCAATAAGCCATAAAAAACACATCCACCGTATAGACGAGTGCTGCGTTTATACGGTGAACCTTTCAATTGCTCTGTTAGCCAAGTTGGTTAAGGCAGTGGTCTGCAAAACCAGTATCACTGGTTCAAATCCAGTACAGAGCTCCAGAATATATCTACTTGGTGTAATGGTAGCATACCGGTCTCCAAAACCGTTGGTTGAGGTTCAAGTCCTTGAGTAGGTGCCAGAAAAAGGAGGATTATTATGTATTTTATAACTTCAATTAGTGAAAAACACGGAAACAGATGTGTTGGATATGTTTCAGAATTAGAAAACGCGATAGACATAGTGGAAAACAATGTGTGTGATTTATGGGAAGCAGGTTATTATCCATACGCAGTAATTGAAAACATAAAAGAAGGAATATACCAATATGACCAAAGTCCGCTATGGTTCAAATATGACGAATATGAAGAAGGGTATATAAAATCAGACAGACCAAGTTTTATTCCAAAAAATCAAGTAGGATTTGGAATAGGTTAGAAAGGAAGAAATCTTATGAATAAAATAGGTAGTGTCTTCTAGGGCCTTGTGCCTAAGGAGGCGAGAAAATGAGTAGAAGTTATAAACATTTTCCATTATTTAGAGACCAATTATGGGGAAAATCTATGAAGAAAGGAAAACAACAATCTAATAGAAAAATCAGACGTAAATTAAAAGATACAAGTATAGATATTCCTAATAGAGGTCGATATTACAAGTATCTAGGCTTAAATAAATGGGATTTATATGAATATAAACACCATCAAACGTTGCAAGATACTATTGATGACTGGGAAAGAGACCAAATAGAAAAAGCTAATGGAATAAGATGGTGGAAGTCATATCGTTATAATATTACTCTTGAAGAAGCAATACAAAACTGGAAAAAGTCATACGTAAGAAAATAAAAAAAACTTATGATAAACTATTGACTTTTGATTAAAAAGGTGTTATACTATTATTAAATTATGAGGTTACTAATAATAACCTCACTATATGGCGCTAGGGACAGTCGGTTAAGTCACCAGGTTTTCATCCTGGAGTGCCCCGTTCGATTCGGGGTAGCGTTACCAAATTGATTAGGGGGATTTATTATGAAATTCAAAGAATTTGCTGACTGGTGCAATAGACGAGCTTGTGACGGCTGTTGGGGTATGGCGGAAGCAATATGCTGTTGTGAAACAGCTGAGGCGGTCTATAAATTTCCATTTTGGAAACGTGAAAAAATATGGAGAGAAATATACAGAGATAATATTATGCCGGTGGTAAATGCTACTAATCAAAGAATAAAAGAAGTTACAGGCCAAGATGGGTGAGTGGTCTAAACCAGCACACTGCTAACGTGTCGACTGTAACAGGTCCGTAGGTTCGAATCCTACTCTTGGCGCCAATAAACGTAGCTAGAAATATGGGTGGCAGTCCCGTTGCAGTCCTTAATTGTGGCTGTATCGTTTAAATAAGTAATTCAATGAAAATTGATAGGACGCTATGTTGCGTTTTGTATAGAATACGTGATATTCAACCTCCTCGTGGTGTATTCTGGGTCGCGCAAATAGAATATCAAACAGTAATCATTATGGCTGAACGCAGTATCAACGCTGTAAGGCACAATCCGAAAGAGTTGGAAGTGACTCTAAATGAAATTCGATGGAAATATATTAGAGGGTTGGTTTCAAGATTGAACTTAGTCGTGAGAAAGTGAAGCTAAGCGGACGCTCTGGCGAACTTGCTTATTGCAAGACGAGTTGGAGTGGAGGGTTGAAAGTCGTGGCTTAGGCGCTATTCGTAAATATTCCCTTACTTTGGAGATAAATGTTATATCTCGAGTTGGACGGATAGTTGAAGGTAATCGAGAGTCCTTCATAGTATTATACTATTATTCATAAAGTGTAACGAGGTACAAGCTAAGTTGAGATATGTAAGATTACTGTTATTATATGGGCACATAGCTCATCCGGTAGAGCATCGCACTTTTAATGCGGAGGTAGAAGGTTCGAGTCCTTCTGTGCCCACCAAATGATAATTTTACATTATATACGCATTCCAAAACAATATTTATTGTAGGTATTGTATCAAAAAAAAAAAAGATGAGAGTGAATAATGTGAATAATGGTATGTAAAATTATCAGAATTATAGCAACCAAGCAACAATAATAACGTCACGTGAGACTGTTTGCCATTGACTGTAGGTCTCCAAGTTTGTTATTCTTCTCATCTTGTATGCCGTCTGTCCGGGTGGTGAGGGAGCTGCCCTGAACGCAGTTGGTCTGAAAGGACTTGCAGGTTCGAATCCTGTGGACGGCGCCATAGAAGGAAAACTATAAACCCATTGGAGAAGATTACTGCTAATCCGCCTAATGTAAAAATGTAGAGGGGAAAGCGGCGACAGCAGGTCCCTTGTGTCGTAAACAAAAGGGAGTTTAGCGTGGTTAATCGCAAATCTCACATCTGGAAAGTGGAATAACCCTAGTGAGTACGTTACTTAGAGTAGCTCTCTGAGTGGATTGGGGAGACACAGACTAACACTGTGTGAAAATGGAGCAAATATACATAGCCTAACTCTATGTGTGTTTCGGTGGCCAACGTCATTTTAAAGGTATCTCCAGCCTATGACGATTGGTGTGACGTTTTGAAACTCGCCTCATTGCGGGACGTTGCAGGTGGGGATAAAAGAAATAAACCCCACCATTTCTTTTAAATGGAGGTATGATATGAAAGTAGAATTAAAACAAATAAAAGGTAGTTGGAAAGATGTTGTGAATAGAGCCAGAACTACCGTACACAAAGAAGAATTGGATAAGGAACCAAGTGATAATTTCAAGAGAAAGATACTTCGTGCTGAACATTCACCCATAAGAAGTCTTATTTTCTGTTTTAAAATTTCTAATATAAAATCTTGGGTAGCAACTCATTTTGTAAGACATCACGTTGGAGTAGAAAAATGGGTAAGAACCCAAAGAACAGATAGAACTGGTGTTAATAGAGACGAACTCCCTCAAGGAGCAGAAGTTGAAATGGAGTTAGAAGCAAATGCACAAGCACTTATAAACATGTCAAGAAAAAGACTATGCAACCAAGCTTCACCAGAAACAAGAGAAGTAATGGAAGCAATAAAAGAAGAAGTTTCAAAAAAAGACCCTTTTGTAGCCAGAGTAATGGTCAAAGAATGTGTTTATAGAGGTTTTTGCCCAGAAATGCAACCTTGTGGATATGATAAAACAGATAATTTTAAAAAAGAAGTAAAAAATTATAGAGACGATGAAGAGGAGAGATAAAATATGAATTACATATTATTAAATACACTAATTGTATTGGAAATAATTTCAATGGTTTACCTTATATGCACAACATATAAAAATAATCAACGTGAAAAAGCATTTTGGAAAAAGCAAGAAGAAATTTCAGAAGAATTTATAAAACAATTAAAAGAACAACCAGCGATATTTTTAAATGAAAAAGAAACTTCAAATGACCAAGAAAATATAAATAAAGAATAAACAACCAGAAGTAATGTTTCAGAAAAGACTGTTGATGAATACTATTGAGAATTTATATTTAATATTTTTAAAAAGTCAAGAAAACACTTGACTTTTTTATTTTTATATTATAAAATGTGTTCATAATAAAAAATGGTAAGTCGTTTACAGGATTAAACGCAGTAAAAACAGAATATGAATTCATTATTTATATAAATTTACTAAATCCTGTAGACCTGTAAAGGTCTATTTTTTATTAAAAATAAAGGAAAGGAGGAAGTAAAATGAAAATTTGGTTATACGGAAAAGTAATGTCAGGAAAGACTACTTTTGCAAGTCAATTTGAAAACGCTTATATAATTTCAACAGACGGAAATGCAGAATACACATTCGCTCCAGATAAAATATTAAGAGTTAGAAATTATGACGAATTAGACAAAGCTGTTGAAAAATTAAAAACAATTAAACCTACTTGGGTAATTGTTGATACTACTTCATACCTAATTGACTTCATTCGTCTTGACTGGTTAACAAAGAATAAAGTTGACCACGAATCAGAATTACCTTATCGTGGTTATACAATGTTAAGAAGTACTATATGGGAAAAAATACTGATTATAGCAAATAGCTTTGACAATGTAATGTTTATTTCCCACGAACAAGAAGTAATAGAAAAAAACAAATTTGGTAGAGAAATATCTAAATTTCAACCAGTATTTGAAGAAAAACTTAGAGACCAAATGTCAGGTTTAATGGGTGTTATTGCTAGAACAGTAAAATCTACAAGTGAAGATGGAACACCTAGATATGAACTTCACATTGGTAACTCAGATGATGAGTTTGGTGGTACAAGATTAGCAGTAAAAGAAACTTCAATACCATTAACAAAAGAAGCCTTTGATGGAAACTTCATTACTTCTGCTAAAAAATTTGACGCAGCTAAAATAATAACCGGAGAAATGACAGAAGAAGATACACTTGTCACAAAGAAAGAAGAAAAATCAATAAGAAAATCTGTAATAGGATAATAATTTAAGAGGAGGAATTTTATTATGGCAATGGATAGAGACGATTTATCAGAATTAAACGCTATATTCAAAGATATGGGTGGCGTGGAAAAGGTAGAAGATTATACAACTAATTTTGAAAATTTACCAGATGGAAGTTATGTTGGAGAAATCGAAAAATTTGAAACAAAAAATTCAAAAAGTTCAGGTAAACCAATGGCCGTTATAACAATAGCAGTAGAAGATGGTAAAAAAGAATTCAAATATTTAATGCTTGCTGGAGAAGATTTAAAATCAACTCAAACAGCAGTTGCTAGAGCAGTAACACAACTAAAAAAATTAGGAGTAGACGGAGTTGAATTAGGAGACTTTTTAGATAATGCTGAGAAATTAGTTGGTACTAGAGTAAATATGAATATTAAAACCACAGTTTCAAAAGCAGGAAAAGAATTTAGAAATGTTGACCTAGAACTTGCCTAATGAAAATTTGATACCGGTGATTATGCCGGTATCATTTTTATTTAACAATAAGTCTGTTCATATTATATAATTCGACAAATTTCGACAAAATATAAAATATATGTATTTCTGTTCACTTTTTACATAGATAATATAATTATATTTCTAATTCTTCATCCACTCGTTTTTGAAATTCTCTTTTTTCTTTTGCACGATTATATTTCTCTTTCTTCTGTTCTCTTTCCCCTATAGAAAATTCCATTGCTTTTATTTCAAATGGAAAGTTTAATTCATCTACAAATACTACCTGACATTCTTGATATTGTCTTTTGTATTCTTGGAATATTTCATTCATAATTGCTTGGTCTTGAGGACTTTGTTTATGAAACCAGGCGTGATTTTCAGCAGATAATAATGCACCATTTTCTACAGTAGCTCGACCTCCATCTTTTTTCATTTTTATATGGTGATAGGTTAATTGTTTCATTCTTTGTCTTTGACCTTTACCTTTATATCGTCTTGGTTTAGAGTCTTTTCTTAATTTTAATTTTTCTATAAAACATTCTGCCCCATAACGTCTGATTAGTTCTTCTTTTATTTTTTTATTACTACTCATAAATATCCCCCAATCTGTTCACTTTTTATTATTTTTATATAATATTTTATCAAAAATTATATTCGTTTTACCATAATTGTAAAAATTATCCCTAAAAAATAACAAATCGCCGTATAAGCCTCTACAATGCTCATACAGCGATTTTGTGCCTTAAACGACAAAGGTATATGTTTTTGATATTTAAACGTCTTTAAATTGATTTTGTGAGGTCATTTTTGTTATAAATTTTAATTTTTTCGTCGTCTTCTACTAATTCTGATTTTCTTCTTTGGATTTCTCGATTTAGATACCAAGACGCCTTTTCTAAATCTTCAATAGTAGAATTTTTATATTCTGACCTACATAAATATTTTATAACACAACCTAATGAAAAATTTAATTTCCAATCTTCAATGACATCTATTGCTTCTATCTTTCCATTATTATAGTGTTGAGGGTGGTTTATTTGTTCACTCATTTAATATTCACTCTCCTCTAATAACTTTTTCCTAATATTGCTTGGACATCTATCTGTGTATTTAATGTTGTTGTCCTTACGGTGTAAATTGGATTATTATTTTCATCTCTTGTAAATTCAGAACACACTCCCATTGTTCCATCTTCATCAAATATGATTGCACCTAAATCTAATTGACCAGAAATCATAGTTATTGAATTCCACTCACCAGTAGTATCAAATTCTACAGTTTGACCAATTGTCCTAGGTAATGTTTCAGTTGTTATTCCGATATTATTAGACATTGCTTTCTACCTCCTGTTCATTAGATGGACCTGTGTCCTTAACAGTCAATCTCATAATATTTAGTTGATTATTTGTAATATTTGTGACTATGTAAATGTGTCCCGAAATATCTGTAATGATAAATCCTACTCCTATTTCACCAGAGATAATCGTTATATCTTCTGAAGTTATTGTACCACTATCATATAAATCAGTCAATGTGTAACCTATATTATTTCTTTCGTTTGTGCTACCATATTTAGGAGTTAAATTCACAGAACCTTGAGGCATAGTTACTATTATGTTAGGATTATATTTATTATCTACACAAGCTGTGTCGCCTTCCCAATATAGGAAAGTTTTTCCTTCTATTTCTTCTGCTGATACTTCAATATTCTCTCCCTCTAAATAATAACCTTTTTCAACACTACTGATTGTAAGCAAATAACTAATATCATATAATGCTGTTATTTCAATATCTCTATCTGGCATTCTTACGGCCTGTTCTTCTGCTCTAAATACGTCAAATGCTTTGCCATCCATAAGTTCCAAATAAGCTATATCATCACCAGACCATCTTGTAAATTTATAATGAGTTAAATCTGTGTCTTGTAAATTGAAATATACCTGTACTGGTTGACCCGGATGATACGACCCTGTTCCTGGTAATGTACTAGTTGAATTTCCATCTTTTATTACGAAATTTCTAGTGGCTGTTTGTCTCCATTCAACTGATAATGTAATTCTAAAATCTCGTACTTGTAAAGTAGTTTCAGCTTCAGTTAAATTAGAAACAGTTTCTTCAGACCTGTCATCTTCTGAAGCATTATCTGCCTTTTTCCATCTTCCAAATTCCCATCCTAACATTGGGTCATCTGCTTTAATCGTTAATGTAGTTCCTTCCTCAAATTCTCCTTCTATTTCCCATCTATCTTCTTCATTTGGTATTTTTATTTTACCACCTTCTAATAAAACGTGGTATGTAGGAGTTGACCCAATTTCATTGTACTTCATCCCAAGTACTATATTTTTACCCGGCATATTTACTATTGCTTCTTCTGCATATACGTCATTTACATATTGTGTATCACCAGTCCACTTAGTAAATTCCCATCCTTCGTCTGGTCGGTCTGCATATATATTAACTTGTTCACCAATTGGATTATTATAAAATTTAGATTCTCCATCTTTACCTATGACAGTTAATGTATATTTTATATCTGGATTTGGTACATAATAAGTAGCTTGTACGACTACATCGTGCGTTAAATTTCTAATAGTAGTATTTTCTGCTAGTGGCTGAGTTACATCATTATCATCGCCAGTTAATATTTCCCACTGGAAGAATTGCATACCATCTGGTGCTGGGTCCATTATAATTTGTGGATTTGAATTTCTTAAAAATGTTCCAGAAGTTGTACCATCTGCTAATTTACCATTTATAACTGTGACATTAAAATATGGAATTGGTTTATAGTTAGCTTGTATAGTTCTATCTGTAGACCCTATTGTTATTGTCATAGGATTTGAATAAGAAATGACTTCTTCTCCTTCAGACCAATAAGCTAATTCATAAGTTTCTGGAGCTTGATTAGCATAACATCTTATTATAGTACCTTCTCTATATGTACCAGTACCACTACCATTTATAACAGTTAATGTATGTAAATTACCATAAGTAGCAGTAACTTCACAATCATTACTTGGCATTTCAATAGATGTATTCATACTGTATCTATTTGCTATATAATACCAATTTCCTTCCCATCTATACCAAGTAGTATTTTCTGGAGCACTATTTGCTGATATATTCACTGATTGTCTTTCTTTATATGTACCACTACCAGTACCGTTATTAACTGTTAAATTATAAGAATTTCTATTACGATAGTATGCGTGATAAGTTACATTTTCATCACCCATAATAATATCATTACGATAATGTGAAGTACTAAATCTAGTACCATTTTTATCCCAATAATCAAACATATAATCACTTAATACTTCGGTAGTATTTATATTATATTTTTTTCCAATACCAACTATAAAACTTCTTGTTCCTCCATTATTTCCTTCGTTCTCTATGGTAACTGTTCTTGCGTCTACAAATTCACAGTCAATGACTGCGTTACCGTCACCAATATAAAATGTTGTAGTAGCACTTTCTATATCTGCAAAACTTCCTACACCTTCAAGTATCCATCTTCCAAAGGTTTTACCTTCTGGTGCTGCTGGTGCAATAATTTGGTGTCCACTTTGTTCTTTTGCTTCTTCTATTTTATTTGTTCCATCAATGGTACCTTGTACCATTGTTACAGTGTTATATGAATAAACATAATTCCAATGAGATGTAAATTTTAAATTTATATCAGGCATTGTAAGTGAACTAGAGGTAACGTCTTCTAAATATGCGGTATCTCCACTCCAATAAGCAAATACCCATTTAGGACCTCTTGAACCAGCACTTAAATATACGTGGTCTTTATAATCATACCATCCTTGAATTTCACCATCTACTGTTACACTATGCTGACCAGCATTTATATAAAAAGCAGTTAATTCAACGTCACAATCTGGCATAGTCAACCAAGATGTAGAAGGTTCAGTACCACCAGTAAGATTATCCAACCCTTCTTCTGTTCCCTGCCATTCATAAAAGGCCTTACCAGGCGCAGCTGTATCTGCTAAAATTCTAACTTCGTCACCTGCAAAGAATTGTCTAGTTGTTCCTCCAAGGTCATCATAAATCGTACCACCGTGTAAAGTTAAAGTTCTGGGAAATCTAGTTTTGAAATTAGCTGTTAATTCAACTTTATAATTTTCACTATCGTGATACACCATTTTAAAAGTTGTAACTTGAGCGGACGGGTCTTCAACATATTGAAGGTCCTCTTCTGCACCACTCCAATTAGTAAATATCATATATTGAGCGTCTTCGCCATAAGGAACACCTTGTATATGAACAATTTCGTCTTCTGCTATAAACTCAGAAGATTTATTATATTCTTGTATAATACCATTTTCGATTGTTAATAACCATTTTTGAATTGGTAATTCTGGTTGGTCGTGCATTAAATCTAAATTATATTCAATTGCATTTGCAACTTGATATGTGAATTGTGTAGCTTCGTGTAACTCTATGAAATCGTCTTGTATTTCTGGATTTGAGTTATCCATAAGTAACATCACATTTCTAACAATACGTATCATATCATCCCTATTTGGAATATCTTGCTCAGTCCAATTTGTTTTTATCGCCATAGAAGGTGGTACTCTTATAATTTCGTGGTCTACCATATATTCAGCACAATATTTTGTATTATTTTCAATTCTATTTAGGTCAAAATAATTATAAGAACCTTTTGTATTTGGATTAGTGGTATCGGTTTCAATTATTTGTACGTCTCCATAAGTTCTATCAAAGATAGGTTCTATCCATTCTACTGAATAACTCATAGTTTAATCACCTCCATATCTCCTCCCCAAGTACCGTCAAAGGTGATATGATTTTGTAATACATATCCGTTTATTAGTTCGTCTTCTCCACTAAATGGTGTTTGAATTTTTGCTATATCTCCAGCGTCTACTAATGGTTCTCCTCTGGTAGTCATAGTATATTTAAAGCGTTTGTCATACCACAATTTATACTTTTCTTTAATCTTATCTCCTGGGTCTTCTTTCATTAGTTGTGTATCTATAATTAAAGTATCTTTTGTTATACTTCTTTCTTGAGTTTGAGTAGTAGTGATTTTATGACCCATAATTGTAACTTCAATTTCTGGTTCTGCTTCACTTACTGTGACAAACATATTACCACGTCTACAAAATAATTGTGGATTTTGTACCTTATTTTCTGGTAAAGCACTTACTGGTGAACATTCACTGTATGTTATTTCTACTTGGTTTTGTAATATAGTAGTTTTTACTATTTCAGTTGTAGCTTCGTCAACTGAAGAATTATATTTTGGCAATGAGATATTTGTTGTATGTTCTAATTGTTCTGCTGCTGGAATACTTTCAAAATCTTTATAATTAAATTCGTGATGATTTGTAAATGAGTTTAAATCATTAAGTTTTAGATTTGCAAATTTAATTGTTCCATCGTCTTGTATAAGTAATGTTGCTCCAACTGAAAACGCTAGTAATTGAATAATCTCTCTTACCGGTATTTCTGGTAATACAGTATTTATTAAATATGAACCATAGCTCTTTCCACTATCGTCATTACTGAATATAATAGTTTCATCTGGTAAACCTTCAAATTGCATAAGCCTATCTGTGATACTTTTTACACTTCTATTGTTTTCAAACATTTCATTTGTATAAGTATCCTCCATCATATCTAATACTGAGCCACATTCAAACGTACAAGTATCTTCACTTGTAGTAATAGATAGTAATCGTAACTCTTTCCAGTCATCCCATTCTATTTCTTGAATACCTTCTGTATTATCAATACTTTGTGTTTCTTCATTATATCCATATATATTATAACCATTTCGCATTAAAATTTTTGTATTGTTATCTAATTTAATATATCCATTTTCAGGGTTATCAATATTATATATTTGGCTATAATTGTTCATTGTAAAGCTAAAAATTCTACTAGGAATACTATCTGGTACGTAACTACATTTATCTGTATAATCTGTACTTACTACTTGGTCTTGATTTAAACTTATTACTCTACCAAACATTAAACTAGATAGTCTTATCCTTCTTTTTCCACGTCTAGTACCTATAAACTTGATTATTACTTTAGATACATTTTCTTGGTTAACTTCAAATATAATGTTTGGTAAAGCTCCCTCTGTAGATAAATCTTTAGTAATTTCTGTTAATAAGGTTTCCTCATTATAAAATGAACATTTTATGTTCTTAGGATAACCAGATGGCACCGCTGAATTTAAAATTAAACTAAAGTTTTCTACTTGTGACAGTTTAGATAATTCAAGAGTAATAGTTGGGTTTGTTTCAAAATCTCCATTTTCGTTAGAAATAGAATTACTTACATATCCATTATACCTAACTCCTGGAGTAGGATTTACAAATCTACCATTTAATAACCACATATTTTCTTCTAATGTAGCAAATGTTGTATTTGTATAATCTTTAATGTTTTTAAGTTTTTCTATGTCAGAATAAGTACAAATGTCATTAGAAGTTATATTTGCTATTTCTACTTGAGCGTCTTGTGTATACATCATTATATCCATATAACCTTCTGCTCTGGTTGTTACGTTTAAGTATTTTTGTTCAAGTGCCATCTTTTACTCCTTTCTAATAACTTAGTATATAATTTTTGTAAGGTTTGTGTTGATTACAATGACGTGAGATAGTAGCTTCACTTGTATTAAAGTATTGGCTACATTCCTTACAACTATCATAAGTAGCTACTAAATTACCTTCTAAATTATATTGATAAACAGTTTTTATTCTATTTTCTCTATTCCATTTTGATACAGCTTGTTTTTGTTTTTCACTTGGTTTTTGTAATCCTAGCTTATATGCGTGCTTTTGATTCTCACTTCTTGTTATCCATTCTAAATTATCTGCACGATTATTGAACTTATTCCCGTCTATATGATTTACTTCTGTCTTATGTTCAGGATTAGGTACAAATAATTCTGCTATCAATCTATGTAATCCATAGCGTTTTCCATTGATTTTTATACGTACATATCCTAACTTATTTATATCACAATTAGTAAGTATTTTCCCTTTATGATGTCTGTAATAACTTTTTACTCTGCCTAAATTACTAAATTCAACCATTCCTTCAAATTTAGGATGAAATTTCCATATTTCTTGTTCCATAATTATCACCTCTTATTATGGATATTATAATATAAATAATTATGAAAATCAATAGGTTATGGGTATCAGTATCCGCATATCTATTAAATTACATTTTACGTCTCTGTACCAAATTGGTCGTTTTATATAAGTATATTCTGAACCTGCATAATATTTTACAGTTTCCCATTCACAAGGAGTAGCTTCAAAGTCACCCCAATAGAATTTTCTTTTTATAAACTGTTCATATTCATCATCCCAATACCATAGTTCACATTCAAATTTTGCAATTTGTTTTTTTAACCAATTCACGTCATATCTTGATAAATATGGCCAATATAAATTTTCAAATTTATTAAGTCTACGATTTATTTTTTGTGCTACTACTTGTCCTTTTGCATTTCTAGTAGACTTAACTAACTGCTCCGATTTTTCTTGATAACCAATGGCTGGGTTATTCACAGTATTCCAATATGGATTCTCTTGGTCATACTTTGAATAATCCTCAGTCAAACGATTACCATTTGGGTCGTGAAAATAGAAATTTTCACCATTTATTATTAGTAATGGAGCAAATGAGTTTGTTTTAGGACATAAACCCATAGCTTAATTACCTCCTTTTATCTAGCAAAAACAGCATTGTTCAATGGTTGGTTACCATTTCTGTTTTCTACTTTTTTTACTGTAGCAACTAAATCAGTACCTCGTTGCTTAAATTCTCCTCTAACTTCTATACCTTGCTGAATTGTAGCGTCTAATGCTCTCATAGTATCTATCATTTGATTTATATATGCTTGGTTTGTATTATTTGGTTGGTAAGGTTGATTATATTTTTTAGGTATAACAGCTTCACCTTGATGTAAGTATGCTAATCCGTCATTAGGTACATAATTTGTACCGACTGCATACGAAGCAGTTTGTAATGACGTACTTCGTGAACCAACTTCTATATAAATATCATCTGAAGTTTTTCCTCCAGGAAGAACATCTGCCCACCAAGCTCGGAATTTATCCCAAGTAGTAGCATTTTGAAGACCTTTACGTAACGCCTCTGCATTTTTCTCACCAGCTTTTTCCATTTCTTTTGTTACATCTGGGTCAGTTATTATTCTTTTTACTTCTTCATTTGCTTCATTATAATAGTCAATATAATCTCGTTTAAATTCTTCTGTTGCACCTAAATATCCTAAAAATTTATTACGTATTTCTGGAGTAAAATTATTAAGCATTTCAGTTCTTTCTTCAGTAGACGCCTCGTGAAATTTATCTGCATAATATCTTAATTGGTCAGTAGTTATTTCATTATAATCTGTAAATTTCTTTTCAAGTTCTGGAGAAACATTTTTTAAAAGTTCTTGTCCTTCTGTATAGCTGGTTTCTTTTAAAACAGCAGCCATTTTTTTCGCAGCTTCCTCAGTTGTGTATAACCCAGATGCCATTGCATATTCAATTCTAGCAGTTGCTAATTCGAAATTACCAGCACTTATATCCTGAGCAATAGCTAAGTTTAATTCTTCTTGTTGTAATTTTTTCTTTGCTTCAGTTAATTTATTAGTAACACTTTCATTATTTTGATAATACCAATCTAATTGACTTAAAGCTGTCATTAAATCACTATTAAGACCAATCGCCATTTCAGAGTTATAATTACCATCTTTCATTGCTTGTACTAAACTATCTAAATATGTTTTACTTACCCCATATTTTTCTCCCAGTGCATATACTTTTTCTGATTGAGCTTGTAATGTATCATTTGACATATTCATTAGTTCGGTTAATTCGTCAACTTGTGTTTTTGCACCTTGAACAGTTCCTTCATAGTATTCTATTTTTTGCATTTCATTATTCGCATTTCTAGCGGCTACCTCAACTGCTTCAAATGCAGGAGCTAATGAAGTAGTCAATGCTCCAGCTACTGCACCAATAGCAGCACCAACAAGAGGTCCTATTACTGGTACAATTTGTCCAATACCAAATCCAATAGCAGCTCCACCAGCAGCTCCTTTTAATACGTCTCCACCAATATTTTGTTTATCTTCTTTATTCCCACCAGACTGTTCCAGTCCGATATTATACGAAGTCTTATCTGCCGCAGAGTCAAATGCGTCTGTTACCATTTTTCCACCAAGAGCTATAGACAATACTCCAACAAGACCTTTTACTAAGGCAAATCCTATCATTGAGCCCCAAGAGCCGGCTTGAGTAATTGCTGCTGAGTTAGTAAACATTTCTCCTAATGTACCAATTAAACTGTATTTTCCACCTGCAAATAAACTTTGGAATGCTAGCATAATTCCTTGTCCAAATCCACTTGCACCAAGTAATGTAGTTATCCATCCTCCAACTTTACTCAATAAAGTTTTAAATGCGTTTCCTATTGTGCTAAGAAGAGTAGGACCAAATATTTTCAATAATTTCCAAGCAAGGAATAGTCCTAATATAGTCGCTAGTGCTGTTTTCCAATTTTCAATTAACCATTTACCAACATCAGTTTCTTTAAACCAATCCCAAAGCATTTTTCCAATAGTTGCTAACGTTTCTCCAAGAAGACTTAAAATTGTTTTCATTACTTCACCAAAACCTAAATCTCCTTTGATTATACCAGCAAATAAATCACCTATCTTATTAGCTAAATCTATCCATTCTTGAGAAAGTTGTGGTTTATATATTTCTCCTAGTAAATTGTCTGGGTCATTTTCAGACGAAGAACCAATATCGTGTAATTCATCAAATCCTGCTGTGACATTTTGAATTTCTTCATAAGTCTTTTTAAAATCATTTGCATTTTTCTGGTCAAATAAACTTATTGGTGTGTAGCCGAAAGCTTCTTGAATCTTCATAGATATTATATTAAAGAATCCTATAATGTTCACTAATTGTTGTGCAATCCATTCCATAAATGGTTTTATAATTTCTCTGAAGTTATTTTTAATAACATTCATAGTTCTTTGCCATTTAACGTCATAGCTTCCAAAATCCTGAAACATTTTTCTAACAAGATTTATTGGATTTATCATACTTAATAAGTTTTTAAATGCTTGTCCAATACTACGTGACATAAGTTGATAAGTATAGTTTAGTATTTCGGCAAGTCTAGTTTGAAATTTAAGAGCTTTTCCATTCTTATCTAGTCCCGAATTTATATTTCTTAATATTCCATTGTTCTCTTTTAATACAGGCGAAGTAAATTTAAGATTTTTCACTAATGAACTAAATCTTCCACCTGTTCTTTTTATAATTTCATCATTTGCTAATAAATCAGCTCTTATTGTATTAAGTACTAATTTTTCTTCTTCCAAATCAGCTAATGTTTTATAGGCTGCACTGGTACCTTTTTCTATATAACCCTCTTTATTAAACTTAACATCTCCTCGTTCTTCCATACCTTTAAGTTCTGTTTCTTTAGTTTGAATATTTATTAGTACTGATTGTAAAGCCTTATTTATATTACCAAGGATTTGATTTAGTCCGTCTGCTTGTGCACGTGATTTTTCAAGTGATGGCATAAAAGCGTATCCAAGACCACCAGTGGCAAAACCTAAAAAGTTCTTCCAAAATCCTCCTCCATTTTGAGCATTTTGCATTTGTCCTCCAGAAAGAGCTTTATTTAATCCTTTGGTTATTTCCGTAGTATCTACTTCTATACCAGGTGTTAATTGAATTTTTTGTGCTAACTCTGGATTTTGTTCAATACTAGCTTTATTGGTTCTATATAATTGTAGAATACGTCTCATACCAGCTATATCACCAGTATCGTTTGGATTTCTACCATTATTTAAACCATAAATTTTAACACGTTCTGCCGCCATTTCATCTTGCTTATCTGCATTAGCTTTTAAGACTTCTTCGTATTCTCTAGTCGCACCAGTTACATCTTCAATTGCACTTACTAATGAATTCCAAAAGCCTTGTCTTAGAGGAGAGGCATAAATTGTTGATTTTTGAACTTCATTAGACCTTGACGCTTCTTCTAATTGTCTTTTACGTTCTTCTTCTACTTCTTTAGTCCTACGTTGTCTATTAACTATGTCAGTACCTTCATAATAGTTTTTAAATGTACCTGCTACTGGTGTAAGTGCCATTTGTGCTCTTAAAGGGTCAATTGACTGTTCGTATGTGTCCCACGCTTTTTGCATTTCCATTGAATAATCCTTAAGATTTTTTGCTTGAGCTTCAGAAGTTGCAGAAGGCGTTTTATCTTTTGCAATTTCTTGCACATTCTCTTCTGTATCTTTTTGAGATTTTTCGATGTCTTCACCTTTTTTATTCTTTGGAGCAATACCTTGAATTTGCTGTAAAATACTTCTAACCAAAGTTATCAATTCGTCTGCTTTAGAATCTGTATTGAAACCTGTAACAGCGTCTTGTTTAACAGTTCTAGCTGTATCTCTATCTATATCTCTATGTTCTTTACTTATTTTTTCTGCGGCGTCATCTTCTACTGCTTCTTTTGTATTTCCTATCTTCACTGACCTATTTACATTTGCAGTTTGTGTTGTTACATCATTTATAGCACTAAATGTTGTTTCCATTGTATCGTTTAATCTATTTAGTTCATTTCTATATGAATCTGAAGCTCTAATTGTTGAGAGTGTTTTTGTTAATTGATTTACACTACTAGATACATTTTCATAAAGGTCAGAGCCCCACGATTCTAGTCTTTTTTGAAATTCTTTAAGTTCTTTTTGTGTATTTTCGTGACCAGGTCCTATACCTTTTTCTTGACCTTCTGTTAAATCAGTAAAACCCATTGCGTCCTTTTCACTTATAGAATAAGGTCTTGAAATAGCATTTGCAATATCAGTAGCTGTTTTAGATGTAGCTTCTTCTAAAGATTTACCAGATAATTTCGTCATCAATGTTTTATTAAGTATTTTCATTATTGCTGCTAATTCAGTAAAAGTGTCAGCAGTAATAGTTTCGTCACCTGCTTCTGATTTTTTCACTGCATCAGTCAACGATTGTTTTACATTATTATAAACGTCGGTAATCATCTGTGCTTCTGTAGTAGACCTACCTGTTTTTTTACTAACTATTTTACCTGATTTCTCACCAACTTCTGTTCCAACTTCATAATCTTTGTCAAACCATTTTTTAAGTGTTTTTGCAGCTTTTGCTTCTTCTATTTTTAGTGTTTTTGCTAAGTCTCTAGCCCAATTACTACCATAAGAACTATATCGACTTAATCTCATCTCGTGTTCATTAACCATACTTTCTTTTATGTTACCACTAGATGGTATATTAGATTTATTTTTTCTAACTTCGTCTAATTCTTTTTTTAATTCTACTCTTTCACCAGCACCTTGAGCTCGTTTAGAATATTGTTCTTGCTGGTCTAAATATCTATCTCTAGCAGTTTGTCTTGTTGATTTCTTTGTATTTGTCGCTTTTGGTGTATAAGGCTTTGCACTATTTGTCTCGGTTTTAAGTGCTTTATATGATTTTTGAAGTTCTTCTACTTGTCTACGAATTTCTCTAAATATTTTATTTTGACGTCCTTTTCCTGCTGCATCTAAAGCTTTTGTAAAAGTATTAAATTTACTAGTTAAATTATCTATATCTTTTCCAGACGCAGAAAAGCCCTTAGCCATCATCTTACTTATTTCAGAAGTGATGTCTTTCTGGGCTTCCGTTAATTTCTTTTTTGTATTATCAATTGGTACAGTTATATCAACTGGTACTTTAATACGGCCATCATCACCAAAGCCTTTTTCTACACTTTTTCTAAGTTTTTTACCAGTTTGTTCAGCACTAGACTCATCTGCTTCAGCACCAAAGACAATTTTAATGTCATCTTCATTATTAGCCATATTAAACTACCTCCTACTTACCTAAATCTATATTCTTATGACCCAATTATCATTTTAAAAATTTATTTTTATTATTTTTCACAGCTTTATTTATTTTTCGTTCATAATCTTCTCTTAACCATTCTGGCATTGGAGCATTTTGTTTTTTCTCAAATAATTCTGGGATAGTTTCTTCTACTTTAACTGGATAAACCTTCGCTCCAAATGCAGCACGGTTCATACTACCCATACGCCAAAGTTTATAAGCTAATCCTTCTCTTTTATATTTTAAAATAAATAATAACTCTTTACAAGAATAGTCATAAAGTTCTTTTAATTCACAACCTTGCTTTACTAATTCAGCATATAATTCGTGAACAGCGTGAAAACCTGCTATTGGGTCATACTTATTTTCATCTTCAAATATTTTACTTAGTCCAAGCTTTTGCTTCAATTTCTGGACTGGGTGTTGGGATTTCTTGTTGCTTTTTAACTAAGCCTGATTTTTCCACTATTTGAGCTAAATATGTTTCTGCTAGTTCTTGCATACCATATTCTTCTAATAATGCGTCAAATAAATCCCCTTCATTTTTGTATTTTAATTTACAAGCGTCATTTGCGCAAGCATAAAATATATTAACCATAACTGTAAAGTCTGGGTTTTGGAATGCTTCAAATATATTTCTTCCTAATTTTTTCTCTAAATATAGAATAGAAGAACTCTTCAATTTGAATTCATATTCTACTCCGTCAATTTTAATGATTACTACATTATCCATAATTCATAATCCTCCTATTAGTTTTAAAAAAGGGTGGATGTAAACGCCCGAAGATTACACTGGCTAAACTGCCCACCGAAGTTTAGTTTATATTCAATTATTATATACTAGAGTCACTTGGTAGTGATACTACTATATCAGACTTAACGTCGTGATAGATACTAAATTTTTCAATGTCTTGTTGTGCGTCAGCTGTATATGAAATAGTTGTTGTAGCGTCATATTCTATAATAACTCCTGAAGCTTTTACAACTATCCAGTGTGCTTTAACTTTATCGTCTGCCATTGCTTTGACAGCGCGTAAGTTATGCACAGTACCGTCTTTTGGTACGTCAGCGAAAGTCATCATATTGATTTCATATGTTACTTCTGCTGCTGGTTGTAAACCTAAAACTGATGTTTCAGCTTTTGTATTATCAAGAGTTGTTGTATCAATAGTATTTGGTTGTCCACCAAAATCTGGTGTAGAAGCTAATCCATAAACACGATGATATTGATTAGTTTCAAGTTTATTTATTAAAGCTTCTTCTCCATCGTATGAACCATTAACTCCTATAAATTCAAATGTTCCGTCTCCTTTTGTCTTTGTTGTATAATATAACGCCGTACCAAGTGTGGCTACTTGAACTTTTGCATCTGGGTCCATAGTGTTACCTCCTTATAAATTTTTTTTTATCTTAACAAAGTATTTAGTTGAATAGAAACTATCTAAGGCTTCTTTCTAATGTATTTGCTTGCGCATAAGCAGTAAGCATACATTCACGATAACCTGTGTCTGGAGCGATTGGACTGTCTTGTGTAGTAGGTCTAAATCTTAATTCTCCTAACTTTTCACAAATGGCGTCTAAATAGTCGTCGAATTGTTTTTGAGTACCACCTTTTGTTGATAAATATCCAACAATAGAAATTGTATATTGTTCATTATCATAAGATAAATCTCTATTATTCAAACTTGTTCTAATATCATAACCAAAATAATATCTACCTATTTCAACTAAGTCTTGAGCTACAATAAGACCACATTCTAATCCTTCTATTTCTTCTAATTTTGCTTGTATCATTTTACGTAATGGATTTATCAATCTAGCCATAATAGCTCTCCTTTCTACAGACGTTTATTTTTATATTTTCTACTATACTTCTCAGGATGTTGTTGTAAATCTATTTCTAATTCTTTCAAGAAAATACGCATATGTTCTCTTGTACGAGTTTCAAAATTATGAGGTTCTTGATGTATATATGTAGAAAATTCTTCCCCATTGTTATATGAAAATCCCTTTTTAGAGGATTCTTTTTTTGTACCAAATCTTAAGAAATCATATACTTCTTCCACAGTTTTACCGTTATCATACTTTTTATTTTTAAATCTAATTTTTATTGTATCTTTATCTATATAAGCACGTACACTACTAGCGAGTTTACCAGTATGATGGTAAAGACGTGGTTTTTGATGTTTATGTGTTTGGTTATATTCCTCAATTTCTTGACCTTTTTCTGTAGCAGGAGTATAAGAAGCATATACTTCTGCTCTAAGAGTTTGTTCCAGTTCATCCCTTATAATAGGTCTCACTCTTATTGCTGCTTCATTTGCTACTTCTTGAAGACGTTTAGTTATTTTTAAACTAATTTTATTTGCTCCTACAAACTGACCTCGTGTATTTCTTGGCATAATATTACCTCCATTGTATATCAATATATAACGGGGTAACCTTTACTACTGCATATTTATTACCTTTCCACTCAACTAAATACTTTGTTAAGTTGTCTGGAGAATTTTGTGTTTTCTCCAATAAAAATGGTTCAAGGTCATTGTAAATAGATTTAAAACGATATGTTTTCAAAAGGTTAGCCCCGTATGCACTATTTTCTACCTCATCTGAAGCAAGATATTGTACCGCTCCATCAGCTTCAAATATATTTTCATATTCTTCGATAACGTCTCCGTCAATTCCACGCTTAGATGTTAATTTGTATAGTATTACTGGTGTTAACTTTGATAGTAACATATCCTCCCTCCTCTATTTACAATTCCCTAATTATTCTCTATTAAAGACTTGCGTCTTCACTATCTGTGATATTAAATGCGATTGCACCTGTTCTATTATTCAAAATGAATACATCACTATATTCTTTTTCGTAATAGATATAATCACCTTTAGTACCAGCTGCTGGAGCTTCCATACCAACAAATGCGTATTTGCTAGGTGTTAAGATAGCAGATGGGTGTACTAAGAATAAGTTAATTTGTTTAGCAGTTGAAGATGGTTCAAATCCAGTAGTGAAATCATAAGCAGTTTTCATTAAGAATGAAGGTACGCTTATTAAGTTGATTTCGTCTAATCTATCTACAACTCTGTTGATAGTATTAGCACCACTTTGAACACTTCTTGATAAACCGATTTGGCTTGCTTGTTTCAATAAAGTTTTAACAGCTGGTGTAACATATAGTATTCTTCCCATTGAAGGTACTAATGCTTCGTCCATAGCTTCCATTAGTTTATCAAATACAAGTAAAACATTATCAACTGTTAATTCAGTTGTATCTGCTGTTTTTCCTTCAGCTACCCAGTCAGCATATATTTTGCTTATTGTATAAGCATCTTTTTCTGGGAATTTTTGTGTTTCATTGAATACTTGTGTTGCGTTTTGGATAGTTAATATCATATTAGTATCTAAAACGTCAGCTGGGTCTATACTTGTTGACCACTCTCTGTAGAATGTTAAAGTTTTTGTTTCAAAACTATTATCTACGTTTCTTTGGAATGTTCCATCTATAGAGTCTCTGTTAACATTTTTTCTACCAGTTACAGAAATTGATGGAATGTGAATAGTTTTTGAATCTACGAACTTATAAGTTTGATTGTTAGCTACATTATATAATTCACCAAAGTTTAATACATTTGGGTATGCTTGTGCTAACGCTCTTTCGTAGCTTTCAGCATAATTTACTGCTGCCATAATGAATTCCTCCTTTAAATTTATTTTTAAATGAAACAAGTTCGTAGCAAACCGAATGGGTAAACTACATAACTTTTTACATTATATAGAAATATTACCCATCCCATTTGCCACGAACTTGGATAGAATTTTTTATATTAAACAACCAAAATTCGTATGCCCCCAGGACATATCTATTTCTGTTCATATTATAACAAATATGAACAATTGTGTCAACAGATTTATTTATTTTTTAACAATCTAAGACGAAATAATTATAGTTTTCCACTATATCACTTCCCAAGCACTTCTTACCACTCTATCTCTACAATCGAAAGTATCATATATAGTTCCATCTTTTGCAACTGTAATATGACCGTTCATTGTAATTAAATAAGTTCCTAATGGATAATTTTCTAATATATCTTGGACTGTGTCATCTGGATAGGTTTTAACTCTATCATATCTATAATCAAGTAATGGTTCAACAAAATTAACATCATCAAGTAAGATTCCATTTTTCTTAGCAATTCTACTTAAATCGTCATATGTTTCACCCCAACTTTTATTTTCAGCTACAGATATGGCACGGATAACACAGTCATTTACAAAATTACCATTAGTATTTGCATTGTAATATTTATACATTACATTTCTCCAATTTTTCTGGCATATTTTTTAATCATTTGAGATTCTTCTTGAGAACCAGCGTCTCTTTCTAACATTTCCATAAATTGATAAACAGAGTCTAACATATATTTAAGTGCTTGCATACTATCTTGTTCGGCACCATAATTTCCTCTACTAGCTGCTTCTGAGGCAGCAGAGTAATTACCATAATGCTCCATCATTTCGTGCATTTTTTCTTCTGGTCCTCTATATCTTCCACGACCCCTACCTGTACCAGGTACTCCTCTACGGCCGTAAGATGCGCTCATATTATCATCTGGTCCATAATAATTACCATAATTATAATTCATTTTATATACCTCCTCTTTTTCTTTCCAGTATTCTTCGTTTTCAATGTCTTTATGAATATCTACTAACTTACCAAGATTATCAACATTATCTTCTTGAATACCAATATTTAATATACTTTTTAATTCTGTTTCTACTAATTTTTTCAAAGATTGCATTGTGTCCTGTTCTTCAACAGGTTTTTCTTTTTCTTCCATAATGCCACCTCCTAACATCTTCTGTCAATTACCAAATTAGCATTTCCTATTATTGGAGGTTGTGTTGTAATTGGAGTAGTCGGAGCAGTTGCTGTAGGTACTGTTGATACAGCTCTTACAGATATTGTAGTTGTTCCTTTACAACAAACTTTAATTTCTTTATTTATTCCAATATTTGCATAGTCTCCAGCAGCATCAATTGTTTCTACCATTAAAGTTCCTGGTATTTGTTCACCATTATTAAACAAGGCAAACGCAACGACTCCTGTGGCTGCACTAGAAACAGTAGCATTAAAAGTGATTTTATATATCCCTCCACTAACAATATCATAATTAGCAGAACCTTCATTATGACATAACCAACTTCTACAACCATTACAACTATTTGTTCTAATGCAATCTTTTTGAAAAACTACAGAAGAATCATTACTTGATAATGGTGTAGTTGTGTTTATAAATGACTGTATCATAATACTACTTCCTTTCTTTTAAAAATTAGAGGATAGTACTTGCCTATCCCCATTTATAATCAGCAAGTCCTTTAATTTAAGGCTATCTATAATAGATTTATGCTTATATATTTAATTAACATCCACATCCATTATTACATCCGCAACCATTGTTTGCATATGTATAACCATATGACTGATATGGATTGCAAGTAATATAAGCTGGAATTGGACAAGGTTTTAATTGATTTACTAGATAACTATTTTGTGCTTCTTGACTAGCTTTTAATCTTAAAGCATTTATCTCATTTTGCTGAGCAACTATTTGAGCATTTTTATCTTCAATTCTATTAGCTACTATTTCATCGTGTAATGCTCTATAGTTAGCATTATTACTTTCAATTATGTCTCTAGTATTATTGCATAAAGTTTGTTGGATGCTATTTGTATTCATAGCCATATTATAATTTACACCATCTAATCCTCTTTGTGTTGTGCAACAACAATCTGCTATTTGAGTTTTTACGTCACAGCAGCAATTTGCCAATTGTGAGCTAAGGTTTTGAACACCAAGTCTTGTTTCATAACCGTTTTGTGTTATTGCATTATTTACACCAGCAAATCCTTGACAAAGTGTATTTTGAATACCACTAAAGCCATTAAGCATTCCAGTATTCATTGCATAGAAACCATCACAAAGTCCATTGTTCACTTGATTTATAGCTTGACCATTTCTATCAAAGCCACTATCAATTTGTCTTTGTAATGTAGCGAAATCACTAGCTAATACATAATTATCAGCAGCACCTCCACCTTGATTTCCCCATCCGAAACCATTACCTCTGAAACCACCAAGAGCAAAAATTAAGAAAATAATTATCCACCAAGCTCCTCCTTCGTTTCCCCAACCATCGTAACCATTACGATTTGGGTTAGATAATAGAGCTACATCTGATGCAGATAAACCTTCACCATAACTCATAGTATTTCCCTCCTTCTTTTAATTTTTTGTTATATTTGTTATTATAATAACCTATTTAAACTTACTCTTAAATTCGGAAAATTCTTTATCGAAATCTCTTCCTTTTTCTTTAAATATATTTCTTGCTACTTTTTCAACTCCATCTGTGTCCCCCGCATTAGCCATTTTTACAAGGTTAGCCATTACTGGATTATTTCCCATCATTTGTTCTGCTATCTTTTGAGGAGATAATCCTTTTGATATAAAACTTTGCAATATCTGCATTGGATTCATAATATTATTCCTCCTTATCTAACAAAATTCTTATCTGTTTTTTCAATGTTTTAATATCATCCTGTAAAGGTTTCATATCAGGTATTTTAATACCTTTTATATGATTTTCTATATCTTCAATAGTAGCATATTTAGTTGTTACAGCTTCATCTGCTTCTATTGGTTTATATATTGTTATTTTACTTGTACCGTCTTGTTGAAGTTGTTTTGTTACTATAGCACTTCCATCTACAAGTGGAAAATAACTAATACTACCATCTAATGGTATATCCATAGCTTTTACTACTTCCAAATTATCTATTGATTTTCCTTGTAAACTATTAAATCTCATATTATTCATATTAGGTATATTTGCTTGAGGTTGTGGAGAATTAAAATAAGGATTAAAATATGGATTTTGATTATAAGAATTAAACATTTTCATCTCTCCTTTTTGCTTTATGATATAGCAATTAAGAGAACGATTGTCAGGGTTCCTGGACATAAAAAATAAGGTGTCTTTCAACACCTTAATCTTCTGTCTTTTTAATTGGTGGAAGCCCTAATGGGCGTTCCAAAATGGAATAAATTGTACTACACTCTTTCTTAGTTATAGTATTATCTTCAAAACCTTTTATTTCTGCTATTTCTTGATAAGTTTTATTTTCTCTAAAATACATTTTAAAGATTTCATATCTAATTGGGTAATTCCTTCTCCAGTACTCTTCGTGTTCTAATAGTATCGGATGATTAGGACTTATTGCTACAAAATCTTTTAATGCGTCATATTTACTAATTTTTCCCGTCCACATATACATATCTTTTATATTAGATTTACCAGTCATAATAAAAGCACTAAATATAGCAAACAAGATAGAAAGTATCAAATCAACCTTCAATAGTACAAATAAACTAAGCATAATGAAAGTACTCCAGATTAAACACCTATACCAAGTTTTAAAATGTAAGGCTTTTCCGAAAAATCCTCTACTAATCATAAAGGTTAACATTATCACTAATACATATTTTATTTCTAAGTTTAAAGCAATCCCACACATAAATATAATTAGTGTTTCTACTATATTGAAAATAAGTGTAGGTAATATTTTCTTCAATTTATCCATATTTAATCTTCCTATTCTCCGTTTTCGGCATCATATATCCAAAACCAGCTTTTCCAAGGGTCTTCCCACATACTAATCACCTCCCACAGTAATAAACTATTACACCTAAATTGATTATGACAAAACTTAAATTGAATATAACTAAATTTAGTGCTCTGAAAGTAGTAGACTTCATTTTATATGAATGTTTACCTCTATTCCATAATCTATTATACAATTTATTTATGTGGCAAAGTTTATGCCTAAAAACATATAACATAACAAATAATATAATTCTATTTACAATTGTACAACTTATCATATTACCTAATGTAATGAAATATGACAATGCACTTGTAATCACTAAACTAATACTTGCTATACCCATTGTAAATATATCAGTTACATTGCTTTTATCTTTATATAATATCTTTAGTAATAAAAATGATAATATAAAATATAACACATACGACCATATTGAATATGGTAAAACATTTAAAACTAAAAGATATTCTATTACCATACTTATTATAAATATAAAACGCTTTTCTTTTAGTCCTTTTACTAATATCATAAATATAGCGAAATAGACTGCTTCTGGTAGTTGTCCCAATATAATTTCTAAAACATTCATTTTAAATCACACCCAATTCTATCTGCGTTAATAATATAATAAAAGGATTGAAAAGTCAACCCTTTTGTTGTTTATTTTTATTCTGTTGTTTCACCAGTATATGTACCAGTAATACCCAGTATAGTTTCACCAGCTTTAATTTTATCTGGAGTAAGTCCAATAGCTGTAGTAATATCTGCATAAGGAGCACTAAAATTCATACTTACATTACTATCTAAAATTTGTTTAGTAGTATTTATTGTCGTTAAATCTAGTGTACTATCTTCTATATTATCAGTTACACCAGCATTACTTACTGTAAATGTTCTAGTGTTGGGAAATAACGGTAAAGTACCTGTTATTTTTTCTCCATTAACAAAACCTTCTTTTCCTGAAGCTACATCACTGGCTGTAATAGGGTTATCACTAGAAGTATCTAAAGGTTGAAAGGTACCTGATATTATCCCAGTCTTTCCATAAGCAGTTCTACCTATTAACAATTCATTTGAAGCAGTCAAAGATAATTGAGTATTAGCTAACTCATAACCAGTATCTGTTTTGTATATATATAATCCCTCAAAATTTTCTTCTATTTGCATAAAATATCCCATATTATCATTCCATAATTCTGGAGTTTCACATTGTATCAATGTACCAAAGTCTAAAGGATTAGGCAAATCCATTACTGATGAATCAATGCCTCCTCCACTGATACCTCCAAGCATAGTTCTAGTATAAGTTATTCCATCAGAAGAAGTGTATCTTACACCAACCAGACCTAAATTATTATAACCTGCAGCTTGAAATTCAGTAGGAGTTAAAGTAATGCTTAACATTTTACCAGTATGATTGATTGAATTTATTATGCAATTATTATAATTTGAAGTAATTGCTTCAGATAATATAACAGTTTCAGGAAAAGTAATATATTGAGTTTGAGTATCTATTGTCATATTACCTGTTTTTTCTTTATATATAATAGCTAAATCTCCATCTTTTGCAGTACTGTCTGCTTGCATATCTTCTTGTGTTTCAAATAATTTTATATTACTACTGCTTTCTAATGCACCTATTATATCAAATATCTGAACATCCTTTTTAATATTCTCTGGTATAATTTTTTCTTGCTTTTCTTGTAAGATTTGTTCCAAATTTGTTTTTAAATCTGACATATAAATCTCCTTTCTATTATAAATTTAATAAAGTTTCTAATACTTTTTGTTTTTCTTTAAATACTTTATCCACTAAATCTGGTTTAGCAGTTTCTTTTTTTATATATTCTATACAGACAAAACCAATAACATAACCTTCTTGTGTATCACGTATCGCCATACAGTATTTTGATTCAATGCCCCTATTTATTAAAAATTCATATGTACCAGGGTCAAGTTCCTTAATATCCTCTGCACTATCTATATAACAGTAACCTTTTTCGTTTAAAGTCTTAGTTATATACGATATAACTGACCTAAATTGGTCTTTAAATTCAGGCATAAAGGGCTTTACTCCAATCTTTACTTGTTCATTAGTCATAGACATTTTTAAAAAACTTTGTCTGTTTACACCCTTTCCTCCATTGTGGTATTGTACCAAATCTACTCTATCAGCATTTGTATAAATTAGCATTTGTTGTAATGTTTTATCTACTTCCTCTGTTATTCTAGTTAACTTTGTGTTTTCTTCTGAAGAGGGTACGTGGCTTGTTACACCTTGTACTATGTTACTTATTAGAACTTCATTATTTTTTAGCTGTTGCTCTTGAAAGGCAAGATTTTGTTCTTGTATCATTTTTAGCATAGCGTCAAATCTATCATCCAGCTTATCTTGATTTTTTTCTAATCTTTTATCTTTATTTTTATTATCTTCGTGAGACCTTTTAAAACCAAGATAAGCTATCATAACAGTAAGGATACCGCATAGACCAAGAATTCCTATTTCAACATAAACTTTTACTAATTCAGCCCAGTCCACGTTTGTTCCTCCTTTATTTTAATTTTAAGTCTTTTACAATTTCTTCTAATTGGTCAACCTTATTTTCGTATATTTTAATTCTATCTTCTACTTGAAACCACCTGTCGTTACCAGAATTTCTTATAGAATTAAATTGACTAATATGTTTTATACTTATAATTAAGTTTCCTATTAAAAGAACCATAATAATAATTGTGATTATTATTAGCATTTTATTTACAGTATCTAATTCTTTAAATTTTTTAAGCATAATATTACAATCCTTTCTTTTCAATTTATTCTATTATAGAGAAGCTTCTGGTTCACCAGTATATGTACCAGTAATACCTAGTATTGTTTCACCAGACTTTATTTTATCTGCTGTAAGACCAATAGCTTGAGCTGCATTAGAATAACTTGTACTAAATTCCATATTTAAGTTGCTATCTAGTGTTTGTTTTAACGTATTTATTGTGCTTATTGTCAATTTGCTATTTTCTGTATCATTAGTAACTCCACCATCTACTGTAAAAGTCCTTGAATTTGGAAATAATGGTAAAGTTCCTGTTATCTTTTCTCCATTTACATAAGCCGTTTTATTTATTGTAATATCACTTGCCATTGCATCTGCATCAGATGTATCTATTCCAGAACCCTCATAAGCACCTACAACATCAAATATTTGCACCCCAGATTTTATATTTTCTGGTATAATTTTTTGTTCTTTTTCTTGTAAAATTTGATTTAGATTATCATTTAATTAATATAGACATTATTCTTCACCTCCATCTACAATTTCTGGTCCAGCTATATAATCTAATGTTCCTGCACTAGTGAAAAGTGTATTTGTGATAGTATCAAAAAGACCTATTTCACCTGTAGTTATATCTTTAGCAGGAGTTCCGTTCAAGATTATATTATCATCTCCTTTAAAGATTAGACTATAAAGATTTCCACTAAAATATGAAGTGTCTCCTTCACGATGTCCAAATTTAATGATATTAGATATCTTACCACTTCGATTATAAGAAGCCTTTTCTTCATCATTCAAATAGACTACTATCTGAGAGCCATTATATACTAATTTAAGAATATATTTAATATTTGCTTGAAGAGTAATATTAGTATCTATTCTCGTATAATCACCATATCTAAATGAAAATTGACCACTATCATAAATCCAAAATTCATAATTTTCATTATCTGGTAATACAGAAACTAAATGTTGATGATTGTAAAGAGAACTTAACATTATTTCCATCTCTATTTCCCAAGTATCATAATTAAACAATGATATTCTCGTGTCTAAATATTGGTTCATATTAGATTGTACATATTCTAATGGTTGATATCGTACTCCTCCTGCTAAAATAAGATTTGTAATTTCTAAACAACTATCATAATCTTCTTGTGTCATTGGACTTGCTGCTATTATACCTCCACTTGTATATCCTTCAGGTATAGTTTGTTCAGATATAGAAACATCATAATTTAATTCTCCATTGTTAGGCATAGTACCAGTTATTTTTTCACCGTTTACATATGCAGTCTTTGGAGAAATTATATCATTAACAGTAGCAGTTGCATCGCTAGTGTCCATTCCAGTTGTTATACTTAATATTTCTGTATCAAAATTAGCAGCTGGTATTTTCTCAGTAGTTTCTTTTTTTGTTCTTATCGCATCTGCAACATCTTCTAAAAAATTACTTAGATTACTTGTATCTGCCATATTAAATCTTCACCTCTTTCATTTTATTTATTTTAATATATTCTTGTATTGGTTTTTTCAAACCTAGTCTATAAGAATGTAAAACATTTTCTCGTCTTGTACACCATTCTAAATTGCCTACTTTATTATTTTCTTTGTTCCCATCCTTATGATTAACTTCTGATAATTTTTTTGGGTTTTCCAAAAATGCTTCTGCTACTAATCTATGAATAAGACATTCGTACCCTTTACCTCTACCTTTATATTCATCGTTGTGCAAATTAACCTTCATATATCCATCTTTTCTTTTTATTGGTGTTAACAACTTTTCTCTAGGGTATAATTTTCCATTTATATTATTTTGCCAATATAAAGATTTAATGTTTCCATAGTTAGAAATTGCATATTTTGGAAAATCTTTAATTACTTTCCATTGTTCCATTAATAATTTCCTCCTAATACGTCATAAACTGCATTATCTATTGCTTCATTCATTTGGTCAAATGTAGGATAATTAGATAAATCTAACGCTACGTTTCCTAACATTTCCCACTTACCTTGGTCAACTCACCAATAATATTCATCGAATGTACCGTTTTCTGCTGGCACTAAATAAATTTTATTCTTCTCACCTGTCTCTGGTAATTTGTCTACTGGTGTAAAAATATCCATAGATATCTGAGCTTGTGTTTTTATTTCTCCATCTGTATCTACAAATTTATTTACAAAAGATTTAGAACTTTTATAAACTGCTCTACCAGTTTCACTAGCAGGTGAAATTATATTACCCTGTCCGTCTGTTATACTACCATCTGGATTTAACCATTTATTAGGTAGTGATTTACTCATCTCATAAACTTGGTCCATTGTCTTCCTCCTTTACAACACATATCTTCTATTTGTTAATTGTTGGTGCATTACTGTTACCCAGTCATTATACACATTTTGTTGTCCCAACTCTGACTGAGAGCCTAGACCCTCTGCACCTCTATTTAAGTATGCCATACAAGAGCATTTTACTATTACTGGCCAACAATCAGTTAATAATCTTTCATTATTTAGTCTATTAGTCCATTGAGCTGCTTCGTGTATAACTAGTTCACATACATCTTCTAATATCTCTAAATTATTACGTTCAACCAATTCAGTATCGTGAGCTCCGTTCAAAGGCTCTGCTTCTCCACTTTCTGAAATATAATAATAGTCAAGATTTGAAATTAAATAAATAGGATAAATGACATTATTATCAACAACTACTCTATCTTCTGGGTATAAACGACCAGAATAAAATTTGTATTCTACTCCATTTATTTCAATTATTCCATTATTGTTACCATTTCTATCTGTTTCAAATTCTTGAAGCTCTCCATCCAATAAAAACTGAACGTATACGTGGTTTGCTGAATTATTTACAACACCTGTCATATCCGTTCTGTTTATTGGATTATAGAAACTATTAGTAGTCAAACCATTAAAATTCAAAACATCTGGTACTACACTTCCCATTTCTGAACCATATATAAATAATGCTGAAATCTCTTTATTTGTGCTATCTACTAAATAACCACGATTTGCTACCCACCAAGCATAGTTATTTGTTTTCTCTTTTATTAGAGCTACTTCTTCATCTGTAAATCCACTATTAGACACAACAAGAAAACTATCTGTATGACCTTCGATTGGACTTAGTTCAGAATACACTGGAACCATCTCTGTATCTCCTCTGTAATTCTTTCCTAACATTCTTTTAGTTTTCTCTACAATTTTGTCAAATGTCATTTCTGTTGTTAGCATAAATCCGCCTCCCCACTTAAAAAAATAGATTGTTCAGAAGTGAACAATCTAAAATATATAATACTATTATCACTATCACAATGATAACATATTTGTTGATTGTGACTTCTCTATATCTTTATAATAGTATACTGTATTTTAACAACTTTTTCAAATGGAGTACAACTATCTATTTTCCTGTACTACCAAAGCCTCCAGACCTTGTTTTATAAGGGTCTGAAATATAATCATCTTCTACTTTGTCAAATTTCAAAATAAGTCCTTGACCAAGTTTTTCTCCTTTTTTAATTTCTACAACCTCATCTAGCATATTATAAAACTCAAATGTTATTTCTCCGTCATTATCTGGATTTCCATAATAGTCAGCGTCTATTACACCAATACCATTTAATAATATCAATCCTTTTTTGCTTGGATTAGATGAACGATTAGCTAATATCAACACTTGATTAGGCATTAACTCACATTTAACACCTGTAAATACTCTAGTTATTGTTTTTGGATTAAATATTATATCTTCTATTGCAAAGAAATCATATCCAGCACTATTTAATGTTGAACGTTCTGGAAGTTTTATATCTTCTTCCACTCTTTTAACTTTTTCAAATTTAACCATTTTTTCTTTCTCCTATCTTTATTTTTAAATTTTATTTTTAAATTTTATTTTTAGCATTTTTAATAAACTATATAAATTACGTTTTTCATATAGTACACAAGGTTCTAAATCGCAATGACATTTTTCTTCTTTGTGTTTAGGATGCCTACACTCTTCTGGACGTTTCTTATTTTTCCAAACACAATTTGAATGTATATCCATTATATTTTTTGGCAATCTTTTATATTAACGGCAGCTGTTACAGCTGTACCTTTACCAATTACCACTCTATCACCACTAACTTCAATAACGTCAAATGTGGCATTTTTTGTCCAACTATCTAATGTTATACCAGAATAAGTTTTTGTACCAGTAAACTTAACTTTTGAACCTTTTACTATTTTATCACTTGTACCTGAAGTACTACTAGCTAATTTTATATCACTCTCGTTCATCCAACCTAAATCTCCAGTTGTATTATATGGGTGAGCTGCTCCTGCTGAGTATCTAGTAATTTTAGTAGTCTTATTTGAAACACTACCTGCTGGTGATTTAGCATTTGAGCTTGTGTATAAACTTCCATTTATTACAACACTATCTCCAATTTTAAATTTTTGTATAGGTTCTGGAGTTGGCTCTGGAGTAGGAGTAGGTTCTGGAGTTGGCTCTGTAGGAGAACTTCCTGGATTTGGGAAAACATCTAAATAAGCATAGTTTGTATCAAGTCTTCCGCTATATCCTGAAAATTTACCTTGTGATGTGAATTGCCATAAGTGAACATCATTTCTTTTAGAAGCACTTGTACTTAATCCTGTTTGACTTCCACCACTTGTTGGCCATTGTGCTACCCATCTATCATAAGGTTTTATTTCGCTACCGTTTAATTGGTTTTTAAACCAACTTTCAGAAGCATAAACGCCTGCATAAAACCCACTGTCTTCAACATATTCACAAAATGCAGCACACATTTCTCTTAATGTCTTATTTGAAGGCATACCATTTCTCTTTTTATATCCGTCAGCGTCTTCCATATCAAACCAAGCACCAAACTTAGTAATATCTTTGTATGGAGTAATCGCATTTACAAAAGCCTTAGCTTCTTTTTTGGCACCATCTACGTCTAACGCATAAGAATACCAATAAAATCCTACTGGAATACCTAATTTTCTACATAAGTCAGCATTTCTTGTGAACTTTTCATCTAGTGTACCACTTACACCGTACCCAACTCTTATAATCACAAAGTCAATTTGAGATTTTAGAGCAGATAGGTCTATATTACCTTGGTGAGCTGATATATCAATACCTCTTTTAATTTTAACCATTGTTCTCTCCCTCCTTCTGTTCAACCTCTTCTTCAAAATTTCTTTGAAGCTCGGCATTACCTAAAACTATTTCTTTATCCTCTTTATTAAATATACTAGCCATTTTTATCCTCCTTTTCTAACTGTTTATTGTACGTATTAGTAGAAATCATTAGTAAGGCACCCAAAAATGTATCTATAGCCATTATAGTACCACTTATCTGCTCTCCATAAGGAAGGCCCCATATATTAGCTACAGTAATGTAAAGTGTAGCAATAGCTGGTAAAACAATTTGAGCAATGAATTTTAAAACATCATAAACTTTGTTATTTAAAATCATAATTTTTACCTCCTAAAATTGTTTCTTGCTTATAGCATCGTGCGCACGCTCACTAGGAGCCAATATAAGCTCTTCTTTTAGTCTTAATGATAAATTAAGTCTCCTCAAAGAATAAACGCCTGTAATCTCATCGTAGGCTTCTACAGTATATGTGCATTTCTTGTATTGAGGAAATAGTTTAAATCCATTTAAGTCTGCGTCTGCTTCTTTAGAAATAAACACTATACTACCTATAGGATATTTAGGTTCATTTTTTATTTTTTCTTCTACTTTTTCAGTTTTTTTAGTTTTCTTAGCTGGTTTTATCTCAACTATAGGTGCTTTCACCTCTACAACCTCTTCTGGTTCTAGGTCTTTTACTTCATTTTCTGTTAAAATATCTTTTTCTTCAATTACAACTGGCTCTTTTTCAATGATTTCGCTCATTTGTGGAGCAAAATCTTCTGTTGTATGTGGTTTTGCTGTTGTTGGTTTTTTTCTGCTTGCCATAATAATTCTCCTTTCTTGTTTAATCTCTGCTTAGAAACCTGTCTTTTCTTATGTTTCTACAGGTTTTACATCTTTTTGGTGGTTTGAAGCCCTTTTCTTCATAAAATTTTTGGTCTTTTTCTGAGAAGTTGAACTCCTCACCACAGTCTTGACATTTTATTTTTATATTAGACATACTACTACTGGCCTCCTATTATTGTTTTTTAGAGTGAAAATTAAAACTAAACTCTGGTTCTGCTTTTTTCTTCTTTGAGTCGCCAAGTAATACGTCTGGGTGGTCTTTTAATAGTGATTGTACTCTAGCATTTGTAGCCTCCAAGAAAATGGCGTTTCTCTTGTCTACGTAGTCTTCTATCTCATCGTCTGAGTTTACGTCTTCAGCTCTTAGAAGATTTAGAAGTCTTGGGTCGTAGCCTTTTTCAGCTACTAGAGCTGTAATTTTATCACGTCTTCTAATAGTTGTAAGCTCTTTTTCATACTCTGCAATCTTCAATTCTTGTTGGTCTATTTGCTTTTTGTATCTCTCCTCCATTGTCATCTTAGCCATTTCTTCTGCTTCTTTCTTTTTCTGTTCAATTTCTTCTAGTATATTCTCACGCATTTTATCTTTTTCAGAAGCAAGGCTTGCTTGAAGCGCAGCTGTTTGTTTTTGATACTCTTGGTCTTTAGCTTTAATGGCCTTATTTATGGCTTTTTCGACTTTTTTGTCAAACTCAGCTTGAATTTTAGGGTCTTGAAGTAATACATCTAAGTTTTGTGTATCTGAGTCTGCTGGTGTATTTAATTTGTTGATAATACTGTCGATTTGTGCTTGTTGAGCCTGCGTTAGCTCTGTATTTTGATTTTGAGCTCCTCCTTGGTCATTGTTTAAATTTGTGTTTTCATTTTCTCCTGGCATAATGAAATCCTCCTATTTTTTATTTATTTTATTTAATAGAAGTGTACTGGGAGTTTAGTTTTCTGGTTGTTGTTAGTGATATTATTTTATTTATTTTTATTTATTAGGTCTACCCTCTCTAGTCTGTGTTGTGTGGACGTTATTAGTACGGTCTGTAACTTTATTAGATGAAGACTTAGTCTTGTTCTGTATCTGATTATTAGTCTGTGAGCCTGTAGTACTAGTAGTTGTAGTCTTCTGAGCTTGAGTAGAGTTAGGTAATGTGTCCACATCATTAGGTGATACAAAATTAGTATCTGGTGTAACTGTGGCGTATGGTATCTCTGTCTCCTCTTCTTTGTTCTTTTTCTCTGTAGCGTAGTCATAGCCAAGATTTGATAATAGTGTTTTTTGTGATAGTATACCGTTTAGAGCTAGTTGTTGATTTATTGTTTCATCTGTCATTGATGGTAGGTTAGTACCTATTTCAATAGTTATGTCGTCTATGTTGTACTGTGTAGGTGATAACAAGTTAATTCTTGCGAAGAAGTTGGCCCATCTATGTTTTATTAGTGTGGCTACACCCTGTCTTACGTCGTCTAGCATTAGCGCCATAGTATAAAATTTACGGTCGATGGCACTGGCATTTAAGTCTCCAGAATTAAAGGCGCTGTCATTCGTATTAGGAATACCAGAAATCTGGAAAATAGAGTCCACATAATACTTCAAATATGAAGTGGCGTCTGTAGCATTTATATCTTTTAGTAGCCAGCTTACGTCTCCACCCTCCTGCACGAAAAATGTCTTAGAATTTATTAAATACTGGTCTTCTAATTCACGTGCTGGATTTAATATCTTCTCTGGATTTTGGGAAGAGACAGGAAGCGAAGAGTTAAAATCTGGATTAGGTATCGTTAGTGGGTTTTCTGGTCTGTAGCCAGATATTTTTAGTTTTGCATCTGTATCATTGTATTGATACAAGTGATTTAAGTTATTCATAATATTCTCATATGCTGTGACCAATGAGATTATTGGGTCTATGATGGAAACCTGTGGGTCTGGTTCAAATACACTAAACGTGGGTATATTATGTGTGGCTTGTTTCTCTTCTTTTAAAGTTATAATAGTTTTGTACTCAGATGTGGCATCCTGATTAGTAGTTTTATCGTAAATGGAAGTGCCATAGAAGTTTGTATATGGGTTGCATTCAATACAGTAGTAAAGGGTATGCTCTTGGTTATCTTCAGAATTACGCTTATCTAAAGTGTATACAGTAATTAAAGCTACTGCATTTTGTTGTGACTGGTCTGATATATCCGTAGGGAATAGTGCCACGGTATTTAAGGCAGATAGGGGATAATATGTATAATTTGGGTCATTTGCAGAAGACAATTCTGGGTTATTTTCAAGTTGTGTTTGAGTTGGAACAAGGTCTAATTGTCTTTCATAACAACAGCCAAATAGAACAGCATCGTGAAATAAAGCCTTCAATACTCTTGGGTCGTCATTTTTACTTGAAAGAGTAGTAATTATGTATTTTAGTTGTGCTGCTGTGTCTGGGTCAAGAGGAGAGGTGTGGCTTGGATGAAGTAAGCGATATGCTGGCTCTTCTGATTCGTCTACTATTTCAGCGTTGTAAATTATATCTCCCGATAAATAACCTGCTGCTAGGTCAGTTATGAATTTTTCAAAAAATACTTGCACCTCTGTATCACTACCTGGATTAGTCGAGGTTATACCACGAAGATAACGCTCTTGTATTGTTTGTCTTTTTTGTAAAACATTGTCTACTTCGGTAAAAAGGTCTTGTATTTTACCATCTGTATACTCGTCTTTGATATTTTTTGAAATTTTAATCATAAAATTTCTTACCTCCGTTCACTTTTATATATTTTTTATTATAAAATATTTAATTTTTTTATGCAAGTGGAGTACAACTATGTTGTCTTTTGCTAAATTTTATGATAAAATCAATACGTCTCTTGTCTTTTTAATAGTTAACAGGTTTCTTGTCTAAATATTTTGGCTGTATGTTTTGGGAGTCGCCACCCATTTATACAAGGTGTAAAGATAAACTCAGTACCACTTTATGATATACTATTGACTTTTAACTAAATATATGTTATAATAGAATTATAAGGCAAAAAGTTATAAATATAATTTATAACTTAAGAATAAACAATAAATAATATTTATTGTTTAGTAATAAATATATAATAAATGAAAGGAAGTGATAATATGTTTCAATATGATATTAAGGCTCACATTATTGACTACAAACTAGCCAACCTAGACGAATTAGAGAAGGACTTTAAGCACGTATATGACACCGTAGAAATAAACAAAGAAATGTTAGTACAATATAGAGTACTAACTAAAAATGGTACTTGTGTAAGAATACAATTATTTGAAGATATCAACCAGTTATATTTATATTTACAAGGCTATTTAGAAGCATTAAACAATAAAATAAACTTGTATACATACATAAATAAATAATACATAATAATACATAAGCCATTAAAAACAGTATGAAACAATGGCGAAATACTGTTATAGCAACATATAGGGACTAGCTAATAGCTAAATACGAACCCTATGTGATAGAAAGGAGTTTACTATGAGTAAGGTAAACAGATACAATTATGAAGTAATATACGCACTTCATAGAATAACAAAAGATTATTTAGAGGAAATTAACAACCAAATCAAAGAAAGAGGACTTGACGAAGTCATAAGTTGTAACGAAGACAAAAACATTGCAATAAACGAAAGAAAAGCAAAAGCAAAATATTCAGCAGAAGACCAAATGAAGATTGACGAATTTAAGAGCAAATTTACACCAATAAATGAAGGAGCAAAAGATAAATATATAACAGTTGCACATTTAAGTAAAAGCACAAATGATAAGATAGACAAAATACTTGTAATGCTAGAAGACCAACAAGACAACAAAGTAATACAAAGAGTTGCTAGTATGCTAAAGGATAAAAGAAAGTAAGAGGGGGCGTCATAGGGGGCGACCCCTTAATCAACCCCATAGGGACGGGTGTAATAATAGCCCCATATAAAATAAAGGAGGAATATATATGGAAAACTTTATACAAGAATTAGTTAACGACTACGAAGCTGACAAAATAACGTGGCACGATATTCAAGATATAGTCGAAGGCCGTGTCGCAATGTTACACGGTGGCGTAGGTCATACAAAAGAGGAAATGATAGCACAATTTAAGGAAAGCGATAAGATATTAGCAGAAATAGAAGACAAATTGAAAGGAGGCGAATAATATGGAACAGGATTTTACAACATTTTATATGGACTTTACTATTGCCGACAAATTCGGTATAGAGGCCATAAAAGACACATACAACAGAGCTTTCAAAGAATGGAAAAACGACTACAAGTATTTGACATTTCTAGTGTTAAATTTAAACCATAAGATATGGGAGCACTACGAAAAACACAATGACGAATACGCAAGACTATATGACGAGTTATGGAGACAAGCAGACGAATACGCAATGGATAACTTAAAAGATAAAGAGCTTGAATACTATTTGAATATATTAGATTAAAAGGAGGATATAATATGGAGATGATTAGTAAAGAGGAAATATTAGACGCAATAAAAAGTGGTAAAATAAAAATGTTATATATGCCACCATATACTGAAATAAGAAAAATACAATATGTTAAGGAAGGTGAAGGAAATGAGTAGAAGTTACAAACATACACCAATTTCAAAATCTATCAGCAAAATAACAAAACAACAATCAAACAAAAGAGTACGTCAGAGACTAAAAGACCTAAATTATGAAATAGGTAATAATGCACATTATAAATCAATAATAGATAGTTGGGATATATGCGACTACAAATGCTATTGTCCTAATGATAAAACTATATATAGAAAATAAAGAGGAGGTGTAAATATGGAAGAATTACTAAAAGAATTAGAAGACATTAACAGTAGAGAGTTTATGGTACAAATGGCAGACCATTTGAGCTCAGACGATTATAGATACCTAGACGAACTACGCACACGCAGAAGAGAAATAGAAAACAAAATAAACGATTTAAAAGCAGAAGAAACTAGAAATACACTTAACGCAATGTATAAAATATGCTACCCAGATAAATAACATAATTGTGTCAGTATATAAAGGCACTATGAATACATAGTCCTTGCAGTGCATAAAAACCTTTGAAATTGCACTAAACAATAATTGGTCATAATCACACAAAAGATATGTTATACTATTGACTTTGAATTAAGATTATAGTATAATAGAAAGTGAACACAAGGACTAGCTTAACAGCTAAATTTGCACCTTGTGAATAGAAAGGAATAGATATGAAAATATTATTAGACGGAAAAGAAATCGAACTAACAAAAATCAAACAAACAGAATTTTATACTGTTTTGAAATCCAAGAAAAATATTCTATTGTTTGGTAAATCTGGTTGGGGTAAATCACAGATAGTTAAAAAATACTGTGAAGACCACGGCTTAAAACTAAAGATAATCAGTTTAGCTTCAAAACTACCAGAGGCAATAGGTGGTATACCACACGCAACAGACAAAGGCTACTATGAGGAATTACTATCAGAAGAGCTTAAGGAAGTATTTGAAGACGAGGGAGAGGGTTGGGTAATCTTCTTTGACGAGATTAACCAAGCAGTACAAGAAGTATTAAACACACTATATGGTATATGCTACCCTATGGGAGAAGATAGAAACTGGTGTGGTCATAGCTTGTCAAAGGCACAGATAGTAGCTTGTGCTAACTTATCAGACGGTACAGACGGTGTAACATACTTAAATGATTTACCTACACCACTTGTAAACAGATTTTTCCCATTTGAATTAGAATGCTCAAAGACAGATGCTAAAAACTATCTAAAGAAAAAATATAGAAATATACCACAAGTAGTTAAGTACATCGACGTAATGCTAGATGCAGAGAAAAGCCCACGTACAGTGGACGAATGCCTAGAGATTATACAATATGAACCAGAATTAAGTGGACTATTACTTCAATCAAAACTACAATCAGCACTAACAGCCAAAGTATTAGATATACAAAAGAAGATTAAATCAGCAGACCCAGCAAAGACATTAAAGCTATGTAGACAAAGCTATGAAATATTTAAAGAGGACGGCATAGTACAATGGGCTGGCGAGGAAATAGAAACAGAGGCAGACTTACTAGATAAGTTTAGAGAGATACTATCAGAAGAAGAAATTGCAAGTATAGTGAAAGGAGAGGAATAATATGGCAAACGTATTTTTAAATGGTGGACACGAAGAAATAGAAACGGCAATACTACTAGAGAATGCTACTCAATGCGACTTAGGAGAATTAAATAGAGCATATAGAAATGCAGTAGCATTCACAGATGGTAATAAAGTATTTGTGAACAGTGATGACAACCTAGCAAAGATATTACCAGATTATAACCAAGGTATGCTTAAATGGTTACTATGGCACGAAGAATATCACAAGCAATTAAAACACCATAAACGTTTCTTCAAATACCTAGACGAATTAAGGGACTGTGAAACAATAGACGAGTTTCACGTGACTAAAGACGAAGTCAATATCATAATGGACATACTAGTACACGATAGCTTAGCTAAATTATTCCCAGAGCTAGTACCAACAGCAGTGAACAACTTAGCCCAGATGCGAAATAGAAATTCATTAGGCTATACATTCAAAACAAATACATTAGAAGAAATGCTACAAGAATACGCAGACTTCAAACATAAAAATGAAGACGAGGGCGAAGGAGGCAAAGGCGAAGACAAAGAAAGAACAGAAGAGAGCGAAGGCGAAGGAGAAGGAATAGGCGACAAAAAGTCAGACACACCAACACCAGACGATGGCGAGGGAGAGAAAGGACACGAAGATGGTGGAGGCAGAGGACATAGTAAAGGTGGGGATGATACAGAGCCAGAGCTAAAAGACACATCAGAACCTAAAAGTGAACAAGAGCTAAAACCCGAGCACGACAAAACAGACTGGAGTAAACTTGAAGATATAAACACCAAAGAGTTTATTGATACAGATGAAGCAGAGCATATACAAGAGGCTATAAAAGAACTTAAAAACAAAAAGCTAAAACTAGCAAGACTAACCGAAAAGTTAAATGGACTTGCTACTACTACACGAGTAAGAACATACGCACGACCAAGTTATATTGGAGTAGATAAAAGTATAATGCTCAAAGGTAGAAAACCAGGCAAAACAAGTTTATACCTAGTATTTGATGCAAGTGGTAGTATGGGCGAAGAGCTAGCATTATTCAAAAAGATTATCAGTGAGAGTATACCACACGCAATGACAGTACCTTGTGAATGGTTCTCTGGTGATAATGAACAAGTACCACGTAATCCCGAGGGTAGAAGCTATGACTACTACAAAGGTACATTCAAAGATATTATGCCTGTATATGCAACAGGTGGTTATAGTGATGACGGCGACAGGACAATAGAATTATGTTTAAAAGCAGAAGAAAGAGGTTTCACACCAATAGGAGTTACTGACGGTGGTGGAGGAATATATGAGCCAGAAGTACTAAAGAAACTAACAAGAACAGTTTTAGTAGGAGATAATGAGAGTTGGTTAAGAAAAGCTAAAGAAATAAATCCAAGAATAGAAACAATATGTATATAGAAAGGAGGTGTATTCATTATGTATCGTATCAGTAAAGATAGAGGTAATAACCAAAATATTACATTAACTAATGTAGAAACAAAAGCAAGTGTTATCATAGGTAAACTAACAATGGCTATAATGGGTATACTAGAAAGAGAAGTAGAGTTCGATGAGTCAAAAGAACATACTATCAAACTAAAAGATAAATGGGACTTTACTATATCAGACGAGGCAGGAAAAGAATTAGCAAGTATGGCAAGTCCTATTAAAAAGCCAATTAGAAATCAATCAAAGACAGCAAGTGAACAGACACAGTCTGTCCAAAGAAAGAAGACTAAGTCTGGTAGAGAAGTTGTAGACGTATTCGACTTAATATTTGGTACAAACTAAAATTAAAATAAAGTAGAAAGGTAGGTAATTAAAATGGAAAGTATCAAACGAATTAGAATTAACAAGAACAGAGGATGGAGAGGACTAGCAGAACTAGTCTGTGAAAACGAAAGAAGAGAGGACATAGCTAAAATGATATTTAGCTTTAGCCAAGCAGTATGGGAAGATATGTTAAAGGGCTTTATAGTACTACAAGACGAAGACAACTTCATACTATTAGAGTTCGATAACACCGACGAACTTCCTAAACCAACACAACAAAGAAGTGTACTAATTAAATCATTTCAAGCAACAGTAATAAAACAGGTTGAATATGCAAAAGAAAATTGGAGAATGAATATTTCCAGAGAGTATTATGATTATATTTATCATTTTACTATGAACAGAAATAATCATACTACTAGCGATTTTAACTGTATTGGCATACGCGTAACACCTATGATATAATAGGCGATTATTCTGAGCTATGCTCAAAAACAAATGTTCGATAATAAGCACAGAAAGGAGTTGATATTATTATGAAAAAGTATAGATATTGTATACCAGAAGATATTACAGATGAATATTTAATTGAACATTATCACTTCATCAAAAAACCCTGGCACGATAAATATAATTTAGAGAATAGAGACGAAGATAATGCTGGACTTCACATTTGGTGGGCTGATAGAAATGTAAAAATACTATTAGGCGACCACGCTGAATATAATATTATGCCCATTCCTGACCTACTTGTTCAGATGTTAAACGATGGAATCATAATCAGAAAGGAGGTGAACAAGGATGAGTATGAGAATTCAAACATTTGAAACTATTTTAATTTTCCACGAAAGATTAACAGAAGAAGAATACATTGACCAAACAAACGAATATAAACTCAGATTAAAAGGACTACCAGCAACAAAACTTAAAACCGACAGATTAGGCAAAAAGAAGTTAGCTTATAAAGCTAGAGGATGCAATTATGGCTGGTACACACTGTTCACTTATGAATCTACTGAGGATTTAATAAATCATAAATTAGATTTAATCTTACGAAGAGATGATAATGTCATTAAATTTATAACAACAAATATTCAAGAAGATTATATTCCTGGAGATTATATAAATGGCGAACCTGAAGACCAAGTGAACAGAAAAAAGATTGTTGATGTATTTGATTTAATATTTAATATAAATTAAAAAAGGAGGAATAAATATGAGAAGAGTTAATCCACACACACTAGAAATAGAAGAAGTAAATCATCAAGATAAAAAAGAATATGTTTATGTAATCTCAGAAACAGGAAGCTGGGATTATGAACAGACTAGTAGCACTGAAGTCTTCAAGGATTTTGATAGGGCACTAGACCGATTAGAACAAAAAATAACCGAAGCAAAGAAAGATATGAAAGAATGGATAGACCAAGAAGATACAGAAGACGAGAAGTTGATAGACAGAGAAAATTATTTTGCTTCTTATGAAATATATGAAAGAGGAGACTTTAGTAGATTACACGACTGTATAGTAGTAGAAAAAAAGGAGGTGAAGTAGGATGGGATACTGTTCACAAATAGCTCTGAAGACTACATCCGAAGGATGGATATTATTAAAACGCTACAATGATATGATAACAGAAGAAGATGCCAAGCCACTAGCATATCTAAATGTAGAAAAGACACTGACAGGTTTTTATAAAATATCACATACAGATATTAAATGGCATAAAGGTTATGCACAGGTAGTAAACTTTTACAGAGCATTAACTCAAATGGAAGAGCAAAATATCCCGTTTGTGTTCATAAGAATAGGTGAAGACATAGATGACATCGAAGTCAAAAACAATTGGACAGAAGATATGCCAGATGAGTTAGAAACCTTTGAACCACAAACAACAATTTATGATGAAGACGAAGGCAGTTACGAAACTATAGTTGCGTCAGGGAAGGACTTGTTCACTTTGTCAGAACCTGAAGAAGGAAGTGATAAATAATGCCAAGATTTACTCAAGAAGATTTGGATGAAGAAATATTAAATTTATGGAATGGTATAATTAAAAGTGAACAACCGGATAAGAATATTAAAAATAATCCAGTCGATATATTCGACCTAATTTTTAATACCTAATGTTATACTATTGACTTTTAATTAAAAGTATTATATTATTATATAATGTAAGAGTAAGAAAGGAAGTGATATTATGAATAAACCATTAACAGTTAAAGAATTAGCAAAACTATGCCAAGAAGAAATCAAAAAAGGACACGGTGATTATTCAATTATGTTATCTGACGATGACGAAGGCAACGGTTATCATTACTTATGGTATAGTTTTTCTACGGCAGAAGAGCTTATGAGTGCAGAAGATGAAGAATTTTGCCTAGACGAAAGAATAGCACCAAAAGATAAGACAATTATCCTGGGATAATAATTTATATTACTTGAACAGAAAAACGTCTTAAAATCGATTCTGAAAAGAATTAGAGGTATATGAAAGGAGGAATTAAAATGGAAGAAGAAATATTCAAAGATATTATTCGGACAAGAAAGAGCTAAGAAAGCCATAACAGACTGGTACTACTTTGATACCTGTCCATTACTTATATTTGGACCAAGTGGTTACGGCAAAACAGCTTTTGCCGAGAGCTTGGGAGCAAAAATAGTAGACACTACACAATTACGTAGTGATAGAGTTAGTAGCTTATTAAAACCGATAAAGGAGGCAGATGATGGAGACATATTGTTCTTTGACGAAATTCATACATTACAGCCAAAAGTATTAGAGGGCTTATATTATATATTTGATAAAGGGACTTTTTATGACCCAGAGATAGGAGTAGACTTACCAATACCCCATATAAAATTTATCTTTGCCACTAACTACTTAAATAAACTACCTATAGCATTTCAAACAAGAGTTAAACTAGTAGAACTTCAAAACTATACAGACGATGAATTAAAAGAAATTATAATAAATAAATACCCAGAGTTGAACAAAGATGGGTTGGATGCAATTATTAAATCTTGTAAAGGTACCCCAAGGACAGCATTAAGATTAGCAGGTGATGTTATATCAGGATTAAAAACAGAAAAGATAGAGAAGGTCAGTACAGAAGATATGAACAATATTTTAAATTCAAGATTTGGTATTGACCCAACAACAGGATTGAGTGAATCAGAGTTCACAATAATTCAAAAGGTATGTGAAAGGGGACATCTCTCTACGACAGCAATTGCTAACACACTCAAATTATCAATAAAAGACGCTAGAGATAGATATATTAACCCTTTACAAATATCAGACTGGTTGTGCGTAACATCAAAAGGTGTTGTGCCTGGATTTAAAACCTATGAAAATTATCGTCTATTTGTAAAGAAAATAAAATAGGAGCCTATGTGCAAAACTTTGTTCGGTATAAGCGTATGTAAAATTCAAAGAAAGGAGGAAATATTATGAAAGAAATATGGAAAGATATAAAAGGGTATGAACGGACTATACCAGGTATCAAATCTTGGCAGAGTCAAATCATTAGAGAATCGTAGCAACCATAAAAAAGAAAAAATATTAGCTTCACACATAAGAAATCAATATTATGGTGTAGCTTTATATAGGGACAGCCATTATAAAAATTATACTATTCATAGACTGGTAGCGGAAGCGTTCATACCTAACCCAGATAATCTTCCTGAAGTAAATCATAAAGATGAGAATAAATTGAACAACTGCGCAGATAATCTTGAGTGGTGCGATAAAAAATATAATATCAATTATGGTTACAGTGCAGTAAACAGACAAATTCAAAATCGTGAAAGAGGTTTATCAATGAGCAAAAAAGTATTATGTGTTGAAACAGGAGTAATTTATTCAAGTATTATAGAAGCCTATAGACAAACTGGTGTCGGTCAAAAAGAAATAATAAATGTATGTAAAGGCAAACCTCATTATAAAACCGCAGGTGGTTATCATTGGAAATATGTATAGCCACTTTTTTATATATTCAAATTGTGAACAAGCGTGGGATAAAAAGGTCGCAGCGTGTGTGTGTAAATTACCCCAGCATATATGTGTATTTTATCCCGCACTTGTTCAAGTTTAAATTAAAAAATTAAAAAGTGAACGACCGGATTTGTATTTTTTAAATAATTTTAATTTTTATATATGTGTGTATTAAAAAACCCGAGCTTGTTCACATTTCTGGTTCTGGTTGCTCTGCTTTTCTCAGGTTGCTCTGCTCACCATTGTTTATAAAAAAAAGCAGGTCAACCAAGCTGTTATTACAGGCATTTAAAGAAAGGACGTGTTGTAAAATAAAAAGCGAACAGGGGGGCGAACGAGCAGGTCAACCGCAGGTCAACCAAGCAAACCCTTGCTACTCTAGCATTTGCTCGTTTGGTTGCTCTGCTTTTGTTAAAAAACATTATTATTTATATATTTTTTAAAAAGAAAATAAGTTAAAAATAAAAAAAAAATAAAAAAATATATTATATATATATAGGTTTTTCCCATTTTGAGCAAATCAACCAAGATAAAAATCATTGTTCATTTACAGCCATAAGCATTTCATCGGTTGCTCTGCGGTTGCTCAGCCTAAAAAAAGCAGAGCAACTGCACTAAAAAGCAGAGCAACTAATTAAAAAATAGTTAAAATAACAATTAAAATAACAATTAAAACAACAATAATTGACAACAATAATTATAATAATTAGTAATAATTTCAACCTTTGCAAACAACAATTTTAATCTCTAATAACAACTACTATAACCTCCAATGACAACTATTTTAATCTTTAATAATAGTTATTTTCATATTGACTTTCACAACAATTTCTGCTATTATAATTACTATAATTATAATCCAAGGAGGAAAAATCTATGCCAAAAATTACAATTGACATACCAAAAGAAGTATCAACAGAATTAAAAATATTAGCTTTGAAGAACCGGGCGTTCACTATCACAATTTATTCCAAGATATTTAGCCCAATGTGTTAAAAATTCCATCATAACATTTGATGAAACAGGAGAATTTAATATATCATCTAATTCTAATTCTAATTCATCACCAGCACTCACACTTTCTCAGTTACAAGAACAAGGAGTGCAATCAATAAAAATACAAAATACAAAAACTAATACTAATACTAATCAAGAAATACAGCAATTACAAGAACAAACTAAATTATCAGAATTAAAGCAGAAACGTGGTAAATTCATACAAAAAGTATTAGATGACATATTTGAAGAAAATTCTTTTCAAGTAGACCAAGCCACAATAGATGAGCATTATAATGAAACAGATGAAGAAATAATAAAATGGGCTCATTCTTTAAAATTAGAACAAACTGGATACTTATATAAATCTGAAATAAATTATAGAGAAGAACGTTTGCTAATACCAGTAAAAGATAATGAAATATATCAAAAAGTTAAAAAATATGCTTTAGCTTTAGACCTAACAGACCTTTTATATTTTTTAATTGAATATCCAACATTTAATTATGACGCCATCAGACCAGAGGTAGAAGAAGAACTATTACGTCCAGCATTAGGTAGCCCAGCAATTTCAGAATATGAATATTCTGAAAAAGAAATAGAACAATTACAATTAGCCTTATCGTGGAAAGAAGAAAAGACCGGGGGAGTAAATCACCCCTGGTCTTTTATTTTATTTGTCAAATGAGCTATATAAAAAGCCAAACAAAAATTAAATGTTCATACTAGCTATATTATACCACACCAGGTGGCAGACCGTCAACTCTATTTTTTACTAATTCATATCCTAGAGCCTTACCCTTCTCACCACCAATTATATTATGAACACACTCGTGTTCCCAAATCGTTAAACACACTAAGTTCTCCACTGTATTATTACTTTTATTCCAGTCCAAATGATGAATCACACAACCGGGTGGTACTTTTGCTCCGTGCGCCTGTTTCCATACCTCTACGTGTAAGCGACGTCTATTCCCTTTCTCATCAAGCGTAGTACATAAATAATAACCGGTCTTTTTATCCTGCCTCCACTTCTTACCAAATCGCATTACTTGGTCGGTTCGAGTACACACATCCCTTTTTTTATTATTATTGAATAAATCTCCTATCATAATAAAGTCCTCCTGCTTCTATAATTTTTCATTTTACAAGCGTCGCTACAATATTTCGCATTAGGGGCTTTACCTTTGAATTTGACGCCACACTCTTCACATTTTTTTATATATTCCTTACTCCACCCAGCAATTCTGCCTAATGATAAATTTTTTATGTATTTATCTTTGTGTCTTATCATATGTTCACTTTGTGTTATTATTTCAAGATTTTCGGGTCTATTATCGTCTTTGTTTTCATTTATATGGTGTATAATTTTACCTTTTAAATCTTCGTCTGCCAAATTATACACTTGCTTTATTACTTCTCTATGTAAATATTTTTTACCATTTGTGTTGTTAACCCAATGACCATCTTCATTTTTATGAAAACACATAATGCTACTATCATTATTAACTAATATTTTAGTTGTGCCTTCTTCTATTCGCTTTCTTATAATATTTTTTATTTTTACTCCTGGGTATCCTAACTCTTCTCCGTTTTTTAATTCTTGTTCATCTCTTAGTTTCCTTTGTCTGGCTATCCATAATTTAGTAGTCTCAGCCTTTCTCTTTTTGCTGGCTTCACTTCTTATGTGTTTTTCGTAGTAAGCTCGATATGCTTTTTCCTTCTCTAAATCTTTGTACGCCATAGTCAATCCTCCTATTAAATAACATAAATTAAAATACAAGGGCGATAGCTTTAATCAACCCTTGCATAAGTTTATCAAATTATTGAATATATGTCAATTCAATATTGTAATTATAACAGTCTTCTATTACTTCCTGTTATCATTCTTCCTTCCCATAAATCAATTGTTCCGTATCTTAAACTATCCAGCGGTCACAGAAAATGGTCATTTACATTTGGCCATTCCTGTATAATCACCTCTTTTCCGTTTATATCTCGTCTTGGGAATTCAGCTCCTACCATTTCCGCCCAGGTTCCAGGACACTGTTCACTGTCTACCCATAGCTCTTTTAAATCACCATATCCGCCAGTCAAAAACTGATAGGAAACATCTCTTGAGCCATTACCTTTTTTGACTGGGTATATATTAAGTCCTGTTCTTCTTAACCCATCAATAATTCTATTGTCTATTTCTGAGTTTATAATACTTGACGGTGTTATATTAAGACTTAATCTTTTGCCTATGCCTCCGCCGTGTCTATTTAAAACCTCTTTTACGTGTTCATATATACCGTCTTCTGACCATCTTGCTCCTCCACACTCGTCAATTACCCATAAAACTTTAGCAAGTCTATTATATATACTGACTGTAAAAGCGGTAATATCAGGAGCGTATCCATAGTCAATTCCTAAGCACACCTTCCAATTGCTTTCTCTCGCTAAATGCCAGTTCTCTTTTGCATCCCAATCTAAATCTTGTTCACGCATAGCCTTAACATTTGAAAACACGAGTGTCTTTGGGTCACCTATTTCGCCCATAATGATATGCTTCCATTCTTGCAAGTTCTCTTCACGCATAGCTTCAGCCATTTCATAAACTTGTTCTGGCACAATACCTCTTGGTATGTCATATAAATTAACGTGTTTGAAATATACTTTTTCGTGTCTACCTTCGCTCTTCATTTCACGTTCATTTCTCCAGCCTACGTTTAACCAATGACTTGGACTAAATGGCGTATTATAAGTAAAAATAGTTTCAAATATTTCGCCACCTCTATATAAACTAAGTAAAATCTGGTCAACGTCGTGCTTATTTTGAAATTGGTCAGCTTCTTCCCACCATATAAATCTACAATAACCACCAGGCCACTTTATAGATTTTACTTTTCCATAGTCTTCAGCTGTGTTTAAATTAGCAAATTTAATTACGGATTTAGTACCTTTAAGTCTTATCTCCATCGGATTCGTAAGCATTTGAAATTTATCTTCAACACCTAAATTTATTATGGCATTAGCAATCTCTGCATAAACTGATGTCTTTAAAGTATTTGAATATTTACGTAAGGCTAGACAACAAGCCCAGGGTTCGCCCTCCTTATGAACAGCAGCAAGGCATAATAGGCTTAATATAATATGATGTGCTGCCCAGTAAGACTTTCCGCTAAAACGCCCACCACGCAAAAACATTTTTCTTGAATGTTCAAGTTGGTCGCCAATACCGTCTTCAAAGTAAGTCCCAGTAGTTAGGCAGAATTAAATCACTTAATTTTCGTTTCATAGGGACGTTTTCACCTCGCTTTCTTTTACGTATTCCCAATGATAGCCACCACTTGAATGAACCGTATAATAATATCCTTTACTGTCTTTCACTTTGGCACCTCTACATACATTTGCTATATTACCTTGACTTAAACCTGTTTGTCTAGCAGCTTCTGCTGAACTAGGATAAATTATACCTGTTTCAACACATAATACTGGGTAAGAACGCTTTATGTTATTTGTGTTGTTTTTACTAATTCTACCTGGATGTAATAAACAACTGTGTTTGATATTTTCTGACTGAGTACACCATTCTAAATTATCAACCCTATTGTTTAATTTATTTTCATCTTTATGATTTATTACTAGTAAATTATCTGGATTTTTTATAAATGTTTCTGCCACCAATCTATGAATGCTTACTTGCTTTCTTTTATGTCCTGGTCTTGATAATGTTACTTGATAATAACCATTCGGATTGACGGTAGGTTTTAAAATTTTTCCATATACTGTACGTTGTAAATCAAATTTTTTTGTGTTTATATTATATTGATTTTTTATTACTCTATCTAATGACTTTACTTTTCCTGTGTTACTCACTTGATAAATACCTTCCCAGCCTTTAATATCTTTCCATTCTTCGTCCCAATAATTCGGCAGAATTAAATCACTTAATCTTTTTTTAATAATAAAAACCTCCCTTCTGTTCACTTTGAATTTTTAAATAATAATCTGGATTATTTTCCAGATTTATTGTGCAATCGTGCAACTTGATTTGTATAATCTTACTCTCGCAAGTGTTTTACCCGTTGCACGATTTTAAGTTTCTTTAACTTGACTGAATTCTGTTCACTCTTCCTCATCATCTTTTTTAATTTTTTTCGGTGTACTCAAATCATTTATAATATACTCCCAATGATAACCTCCAGCTGTATGCCTTTGTGTAAAGCCTTTACGTTCAGAATAAACTATACCTTTACAACACATAAATATATTTTGAACATTTATGCCAGTTTGTCTACTAGCTTCGTGTAAAGTTGGATATACTATTCCAGTTTCGATACATCTTATAGGTTTCATATTAATTATACGTATTATTTGTTTTAGTTTTACTTAATCTAATGTTTTTTGTGCCATAATTTGAATTATACTTTGCATCACACCATTCTAAATTTTCAACTTTATTATTTAATTTATTTTCATCTTTATGATTTACTTGTGGTAAATTCTTAGGATTTTTTATAAAAGCCTTTGCTACTAATCTATGAACAAGAGCATATTTGAATTTTTCTGGAGTTTTGAGTAATACCATTCGATAACCACTTTGTTTTATAACGCCTTTTAATATATTTGTTTTTCCATTTTTATAAAATCGTTTTATTTTTCCTGTACTACTTACCTGAAAAATTCCTTCAAATCCGTTCAATATCTTTCCATATTTCTTTCATTTATTTTTATTTTTCACCTTCTTCATCTTTCTTATAAGGACCTCTGTATAGGTCGTTCACAAATGTGACTCCGCTCTATGCCTTCTCCACCATATAAAGATAAATATTGTTCTATTGCTTTTAATCTATCTGCGTCACGAGCTTGTTTATTCTTTATAATACTGCTGAGTATGGCCTTAATACTTTCGGAATCTACTAAGCTATAATCTAGGGCTCTGTAACGTTCAATTACAGATTGCACTTGTTTCCAACCTAATAAATTTCTTTTATCCTCACTAAGGCTCTCTGGGTCTAGGTTTCCACCCATTTGGTCATCTAAATATAATATTCTGGCGACTTCTCTTATATAATCATCTTGTAAAAGCCACACAGCATCTTTACACTCTTGAAGCCAAATGGGTTTTAATTTTTTATAAATATTATCAATACTTTTTTGATAACGTTCAGTATCGTCTAATCTGTCTCCTCTTAAAATTCCTTCTAACATTTTACCTGCATCGAATTTTTCTTTATCTTTTTCTTCCATACTGTTCACCTCTAAAGGTATTATAGCAAGTTTTTTTATTTTTCACAATCATCTCCAATAAATAAATAGTTTAAACTCATTCCTTTATCATTTTTTCTTTTTTTCATTTCAAGTTTAAAACCTTTATCAATACAGGTTTTAATAGCTTTACCAAGTTTCATAGAGAATGCTTTTTCTTTCATAGCCACATCAACTGTATCTGCTTCTTCGTGCCACATTGTATATTCATTGAATAAATCTCTTGTCCAGATACTTTTACCACGTTCAGTTAGGTACCATTCAAGAAAATCTAGCATTTCTGCGTCATAACCACCTGCAAAGGTACCTTCTAATTTATCTTTCATACCTTCACTTTCTCCTGGTATTATTTCTTTAGCGAGCCACTTAAAATAATCATATCTACATTTATTAGCAAACCACGCAAGGCTTCCATTATCTAAGCTGTCTAGTACACCCTTTTCATCTGTATACATATACATACATTTAACACCTTTAGCAGAAAAAGAATCAGTACTCATTTTGTATCTAGCTATCTCTTCCACATCTCTTGTGTTCAATACTAATTTGAATTCCAAATCACGGTCTTTTAATGTATCAGAAACGTGATATTCAGTAGGAAGTATTAAAACCCTACGTTTCATACCTTCTGATTTATCATATAGTTCAAATTCAAAGTTAGTACAAGCAATAATTTGTGGTAAAACATCTAGTCTTCTTTTAGGTTTGAATTTCTCGTTAATTTCAACAACATCTGTACCAGTAATAGCACCTTTAATATATGAAAAGGCTTCACGATTATATCTTTGTGGTAAATCATCTGTTACACTAAATATTCCTTTGTCTAGTCCAGCACCCCAAAAGCTATCTTGAGGATTAGAATCAAATATTTTAGCTTCATTGAACATATCTTCTCCAAGACATAATCTGATTAAGCACGTATATAAACTCTTACCGTTTTGTCCTCCACCTGCTAAGATAATTATTTTTTGAAGTTGATTAGCTGGTATCATACAAGCTCCTGCGATTATATATAGCCACTGTTCAACTTCTGGCTGTGGTTTTCCCGAAGCATCTCTTGATAATTGTTTTATAAAATCTTTTATTATTCCGCCTAGGTCTTCTTCGTGTTCATCTACCCATTCTTGAGAATACCAATTCCAAGGCAAAACTACATCTGTTGGAGGTTTAGTACCAAGCCAAGAGAAATCATAAGCCTCAGGTAATATACACGACATAACTTTATTTTTAGCAATTACATATCTATCATTTCTTGTTATTGTTTTATTGTTCTCTGCACACATCTGCATTAGTTGCACCTCCACTTCTTTGAAATAGGTTTCCTTGAAATTTTGGTCGCTGTGCTCTTTTAAAGTATGTCGTAATTTTGTTACGTCTGTTTGATATTTGTATTCTCCTTCTTTATTTCTATATAATAATCCGTCAAATGTTCCGTCTAGTCTAGGGTTCCTACCATAGAAGTCAAAAATATTATATAAATATTCTGCTGCTCTACGTTCATCTATTTTATCTTCTTTTTTAGATTTCGTTTTCTTCCATTTTCTTTCTTTTTCGTCATAGTCCCAACTCTCACTAGAGAGCATTGCTTCATAACCAGCCCACCTGTCCTCTAAATCTCCAAACAAATCACTATCTGGCATAGGTGTTCCTATTTTTACTAAGTATTGGTCGTGTATTGCTGTAATTAAACTTTTAAATTCATCTATTTCAAAGCCGTTAGATAAAGCAAAATAACTACAACGTTCAACTATGTGGTTATGACGACCACCTTCACGCATTTTCATAAGCTGTGTAAATGGGGTATCGTCTAAATGATACTCACTTTCTCCTGGCTTTCCTCCTTTATGAAGGTCTTTATCACTTAACTTTCCCCATAACCAATATGGAAGTACATCTAAGGTGTCAATATTTAATGACCTTGGACTGATTATTTCACTTATTTCCCAACTGGCTCTTTCTGTCCTTTCCATTCCACAGACTCTAATTATTTGAACTGAACCAGGACCTTTGGTGTCAAACTTATAACCAAACCAGTTTGTAGCACCAGTCATTTCTTTTTTATAAAAGTCAGGTTTTCTAAACAAAAAATGATAGCCTTTTGTTGTTTCAAGTATTAAGCATTTAAGTTTTGAACGTAGAATTATGTCATACATTTCTTCAGCTTCTTCTGAGTTATCAAAATCTATGAACATACAGTCTTCTGGTACAACTCTAGCGTAATTAGGAAACTTCTCTGTATCCATAACTTCATCATAAGTTAATTTTTTCTTACGTCTTGGTACTTTACTATCTTTATATAATTTTATTTGACTTAAGTCTCCTGCTTCAAATTTAGCTCTATCAAAATCGTGAGGTGTTTCCGGTAATTCACAAAATTCAAGACTAATATATTTACTCATTAGATAACACCTCCGTCTGTAAGAATTTTAAATATATGAATAATATGTTTAATTATGTCTTGCTCAAATATAGTTAAGTTGTTATATTTATTATAAAGTTGGTTTATTTCGGCCATTAAAATAAGACGGAAATCGGATTCATCTGTATTATCTCTTGCTCGTATATCATTTAATTCAGATACAAGAGTTGTAACAGCAAATCTTCTCTTCGCCCTATCGTAGGAGTCTTCTCCCCTTTTTACATAATCGGCTACATAGAACCAAAGTCCATTAGGTACTTTTTCTGTATTTTTTCCAAGCTCGAAGTCGATTTTCTTAATCTTTAGCATTTTCACTACCTACCTTTCTACACTCCTACTGAATTTATAATTATTTTATTTTACAAATATATACTCTTGGGTCAGCAACATTTATGTCAAAAAATTTATCGTAATATTCTTGATTTTTATCACATAATATTACGTCTGCCTTGTTCACTGCTCTTAGTAGGGACCCTGAGCCAGCAAAGAAATCTCCTATTACATAACCTTCGTGGTCTGCATCACTAAGCCATACTAAATGTTCAAGTAATTTTCTTGGTTTCTGTGTTGGGTGACACAATTTATCGTCTTTGTAATTACCCTGAGGTTTAGTGAAATTTAAAACACTTGACTTGTCCCATAGTCCTGCTTCTTTATTTAATCTAGCATTACCTTTTCTTACTACTATAATAGGTGTTATATCGTAGCAAAAATCCCCTGAAATGCTACTTACCATATTTGGTTGTTGCCAAAATATAACTCTGTTAACATCAAATATTTGATACGCTAAATATAAGTATTTCATTGACCAAAATATAAACATAAAACTATCATCGGTTAGTTTTGCGTGAGCTTTACAATACCAAGAATAACACCATTCACGATAGTCTTCTAACTTAGCTTGTTCTTCCCAGGGAATAGCTACTTCAAATCTAGGTGTTACCATTCCTTTCTCCATATCACTTTCACTCGGTGTTACTTGTGCTGTATATCTTGAATGAAAAACTGCTGCGCCATTTTTGTTCTTCATATTTCCTGTTAAAACATTATAAGGTGGGTCGATTATCCATAAATTAACACTTCCATCTTCTAATGTATCTAACCAATCCATACAATCACTTTTAGTAAATTTTCTATGACTGTACTTATTTATTGTAGCATCACGCTTTTCACTGCCATATATTCGGTTACCCATACTCCATCTCCTTTGTGATAAATATTTTATAAAACTATTGTACTACTGCTAGCTTTAGTTTTTTCTTTTAGTTTTTCTGCTTCGGCGATAGCTCTAAAATGTGTATTCCACAATTTTAATATAGCTTCTCCTAATTTTTTATCTATATCAAATTTAAACCAACGATAGCCTCTTTTGGTTAAACTCAAACATCTTAATTCTTCTATCTTTTTTGCGATTTCTTTTTCTTCTTTATTACCTTTTAATAACATCATATAATATAATTGAAGTTGACAGTTAGTTGACCACTCATCTAAATTACTACTTGTTTTCCAGTCTATCATACATATTTTTCCGTTTACTAATGCTATACAGTCTATAATACCTTTTACACCAAGTTTTTTATTTATTATTTTTTGTTCTGTATATATAGGTCTTATATCATATTTAATTCTTTGGTCTAACCATTCTTTCCAAACTGTTTCATAAACTGCATATTCTAATCCTAAATGTGGTTCAAGTGTGTCTTCTTTTTTGAATGGTCTGTCATACCAATTAAGCCATTCTTCAATATATTTATGAACTGCTGTACCACGCTCTCCAGCAGCAATTAAAATATGTTCAGGTATACCAGAATTTTCAAATTTGTTTCCAAAAATTGCATTTAATACACTAGTTACACCACGAAAAGGTGCGTCAAAAAATTGTTCATCGCTATAATTCTTCATTTTAGGTAGGTTTCTCCTTTCATTTCTTACTTCTTTTAATCTTTTTCTTGCAATTATTAGATTTTTTCTAGCAGCATCTCGTTGAGCCTGAGTGCGTTCACATCTACCCATTTTCCAGGCGTGGTCTACATTTTCTTGCATAGTACACCATTCTAAATTAGTAAAGTGATTATTAGTTTTATCACAATCTTTGTGATTTATCCACGTTTTATTTTCAGGGTCAGGATTAAAAACAAAATATTCAGCTACTAATCTATGGATACGTACCATTTTTATTTGTTTATCTTTATGTAATATCACACAAGGGTATCCAGGACCATTTATTTGAAGTTTTAAAATTTTATAGTCTTTAGTTTTACTCCATTTATTATTATGATGAGACCTTACTCTACCGAAATTACTTACTTCATATATTTCATCAAACGGTTGTATATCTATACTATGCCATATTTCACCTTCATAGCTTCTATGGCTAAGTCCGTTAGTGTAATTTTTCATATTTGTTTATAACTCCTTTTATTTATTAGTATTATAATAATATATTTTTAATTTTTTTACAATAGATTTTTATAAATTCAGCCAAAATATTTCTTGTCTCGGAAGAAACCCGCAAAGGCAGACATTTCTAGGGTTTTTTGTTATGTAAACCCGTGATATTTTTGGGTTTTAATCCGTGATTTTCTTCCTATTTTATTATATATGCGCGAAGAAAAAATAAAAAAGACAAGAAACCTATTGACTTGTTGTTAAAAATGTTGTATAGTATAAGTGTAGGTAGTTACAGTCATTCACCTACGATAACCAAACTAGTGTGGAGTGGAGACATATGAGACGAAGCTCCACAGGTAATTTAAAAAATGAAAGGAGGAAAAAAATGATTTATGGCGATATTACCAAAAGAAATCAAACTGACATTACACGCCCAGCAAAGATTATTCGAACGTAAAGGAGCAGAAAAATATAATACCAAAAATCTTATGAAGAGTGCGTGCAAGTGGTATGGTAAAGATGACTTAATACCAGAAAGTAGTTTATATATTCATTGTTTATATGTATGTAGAAAAGCCAGAAATAAAATGGGCTATATGACAGACGGGAACATTGAGGTTTTATATGACAAAAATGCAAATGTAGCAATTACTATATTAGAAGTAAAAGATAAATTTAAACCAATAGCTCAATATATTAAACCCGAATATTTAAAAGAGATAGAATTGAAAAAGGAGAGAAAGAAAATGAAAAAAGTAACAACTGAAATAGGTGTATGTCCAGACTGTGGAAAGGAGAATGTAGAATTAACTTCCGGAATATGTATACAATGTAGAACTAGAAAAACTAATATGAAACATCGCGGAAAAGAATATATACCTTATATCAATTTATCAAAAGAAGAAAAAGCTAAGATTGATTCTAGACGATTAGTAAATTCAAAAGCATATAGAGAGGAGAAAAAGAGGAAAGAAGAAGAACCACCAATAGAATTAAAGGTACCTGATAATGAAACATATTATCAATCAAAAGCAACACAAGTTCCTGTGCTTATGCATCCTATTACAAAATCAAATGTAAGTAATAATACGGTACCAGTAGAAAAAATAATAGACCCATTATCAGACCAATTTAGTTTTATTTCTATATTAAAAGAATATGATTGTCCGATACCAGAGGACGATTTAAAAAATTTATTAAATGTACTAGTTGGAGTGGATAAATTAAAAGATGTACTAATGAAAATTGCAACAAATGTAAGTCAAGAAACAGTACTTGATTTTGAAAAGCTATTACCCGTAATAGAAAAAAAGTTACAATATAATTGGGAATGTAATGGTTTTCAAGAAGTGGACGATATTAAATTTAAAGGGTTTTTAACCTGGAGAAGAATGCTTAAAGGTTCTATATTCTTATGGAAAAAACTATATCAAACAAATACAATAGTAGAATTACAAAAAGTATGGAATTCTTATATAGATATGATTACTAATCCGAATATAGAAAATCAAACTATGTCGCAAAAGAAATTTCAAATAACAACTGAAAGTATTTCTACAATATTTAATACTCGTAGACCATTTACAAGAGTATTTTTTGCTCCTACAAAAGAAGAGGCTTATTCACAATTTACAAAATGGATGAGCGATAGACAATTACACGAAGATAAGAGTAAGACTACTATTGTAGAATTAAGTAATGATGGAGAAGATGGAAGGAGTAATAAAGAATGATTAAATTAAGTAGAGATGAATTTAGACATTTAAAAAGTTTTTCAAAAGAGCAAATGGAAAAATGGTTACAGGGTTATTATAATATCACATATAATAGCTTGAGGAAAGAGTTTGAAGAAGCTTATAAAGATGAATTAGACAGCTCTATTCAAAATTTTATTACTGCTATTGCTTATACTTTACATTACAATGAAGAAGCTCATTTACAACGTGATGAGCTTGCTAGTTTTATGGATGATTTATTTGTAAGTGTGGATATGTTTAGAAAAGGTGAATATAGACCAGAAGAATATGAAGAACAGTTAAAAGAAGATGGAATAGAAATTGCAAAATATGATTATGACAGGTTATATAGAGAAAAAGACGCACCATATAAAGAAAAATATGAGGAGTTAGTTAAATTTTTAGAAGAAACAAAGTCAAAAGCAAAAGTTATAGACGAAATAAAAGAATTATTAAATTTAGATATGGAGGTAAAGAAAGATGACAAATAGAGAACAACAAGCAAATGACGCACTACAAGCGATAGCAAAAGAAATAAAAGAAAGATTACCAGAAAATATGGGGTTTGCGCTACTTGCATATGAATTTGGAGACGCAAAAAATAGAAGAATGATGTATGTATCTAATTCAAATAGAGAAGACGTTATAAAATCTATGCTAGAATTTTGCGATAAAAATTTAAACGACCCTACAATGTTTGGAAAGGACGTATAACAATGGGAAGAAAAAAGATTAAACCAGAAATAGTTACTAAAAATGTAGATAAACTATGTGAATTAGTAAATGAAAAATATAATTTAATACCAAACAGTATTGGTAGTATAGAACACCATTACGACGCGAGTGAAAACTCTATAGTTCAAATAGTAAATAAAAGTAGAGGAGTTAGACAGTTGATTTATGGAGAAGATAAAGTTCTTATAAAATACTTACAAAGTATATTGGACGATAAAACTGTGTTAAATTTTTGGTGTGTATAGTATAATATATTCAAAAACGAAGGGAGCGCAGTTATATGCTAATATATGACTATGAAGTATTTAAACACGATACATTATTGGGAGTATTAAACGAAGAAACAGGAGAGGTAATACAAGTTTGGGACGTACCGAAAATAAAAGACTTAGTTGAAGATGGGTTAAATAACATCTGGGTAGGATATAATTGTGAACACTATGATAAGATTTTATCACACGGTATTTTGTCTGGGAAATTAACAACCCCAGGCAAAGTATTTGAATGTAGTAACGCAATTATTAAAGCGCAAGACACAGACACACCTGTTTTTGGTATATTAAAAAAGTATGGAATAGGGGACTATTATTCTTCTCCTATATTATCTTATGACGTTATGGGTGATGGTAGTTTTATGTCTTTGAAACAAAACGAGGGTTTTATGGGAATGGACATTGTAGAAAGTGTTGTACCATTTGATTTAGATAGACCACTAACAGAAGAAGAAAAAGAAGAAGTCGCAGAATATAACAGAGCTGATTTATATGGTACATTGGAAAGGTTTAAGCAAAGAAAAAACAGTTTTAAAACAAAAATGATGTTAGTAAAAGAATTTAAACTACCAATAGATTATATATGCAAGACAAACGCGAAATTAACAGAGGCGATATTACTTTCACAAAATAAAGGTGTTAACACAAGACTTAGGAAACACTTTAATTTATGTGATTTACCAGTAAATTGGGAAGTACCACAACTAAAACAAATTTATACATTTTTTTGTGGAGCATTAACAGAATTAGAATTGAATAAATGGGAAACCAAAAAATGTGATAAAACAAAACTAAGTATGAACTTAGATATATTAGGTGTAGAGCATACTTTTGCATTAGGTGGTGTGCACGGTGGAAGAAAAAATTATATATGCAGGCCAGAAGAAGGTAAAAAAATTGTATGGGTTGACGTATCTTCACTATACCCTAATATATTAACTAAGTGGGATTTACTTTCAAGAAAAGTAGATAAACACGGTTGTGAGGCATTCGCTAATATGGTTCAAGTTCGTATGGACATCAAGGCTAAACTTCACGATGAGAGTTTATCAAAAGAAGAGAAAAAGACATTAAAAGACCAAGCAGCAAGATATAAACTTATACTGAACACGACTTCAGGCTGTATGAAAGATAAATTTAAAAAAATATATGACCCTGAATTTAATACTAAAATGTGTATGTTAGGTCAATTAAGTTTAATGGATTTAGTATATAGATTAGCACACGCAAAACCTAGAGCAAGATTAAAGCCTAGTTGGGCAACGGAAGACGGTAAAGGTGGAGAACTAACTGGTGGAGGTTATTATGAATATTTCAAACTAATTCAGTCTAATACTGATGGTATTGCATTAGAACTATTATCAGATGACGCAGAAGGAATTATTGATGACGTATGTAAAGGTTGGGAGAAAGACTGGAAATTTAGCTTAGAGAAAACCGTAGCTGATAACTTATATGAAAAAGATGTTAACAATTATGTATTTAAAGATAGTAGTGGAAAGGTTAAAGTTAAAGGTGCATATGTTACGAAATATGACGATGACGAACAAAATACATTGGCAATTTTAGCTAAAGCCGTAGTAGATTATTTTCTTGAAGGTAAAGATATAAGAACAACTATATGTAATCCTGAGAACTTAGCGACAGATTATCAAATGATTAAGAAACTGGGTGGTATGTATGATACCCCAACTTGGAAACGTGAATATGGGGATGTGGAAGTACAAAAGGTGAACAGGATTTTTCCTAGTACTGACCCAAAAAATGGTGGACTATATAAACATAAAAAATCAAAAGAAGCTGATGTACTAGATAAAGTAGAAGGTACACCAGAACACGTTTTAATCTATAATAAAGACATAAGAGGTAAAAAAATAGGGGAACTAGATAATATTGATTATGAATGGTATATAGCAGAAGCAACTAAAAGAGTAAATGATTTTTTACGGAATTAAACCAGAAAAGAAAACTACTAGAAGAAAAAAGAAAGAGGTGTAATATGAGAGACCCAAAAAGAATTATAAAAGTATTAGACGAATTAGAAAAGTATTGGAATAATCATCCAAACTGGCGACTAGGACAAGTAATGTCAAATTTATCATACGAATTATTAGGAAATAATGACCCCTTTTTTATAGAAGACGAAATGTTATTAGAATTATTAAAATTAAAAAATGAAGAAAATTTATGATATACTATTGACTTCTGATTAAAAATATTGTATAATGTTTATAAATAATAAAGGAGGTTATATAAAATGTCAAATATAAAATCATTCATAGAAGATAGAAACGAGGCTTTTGCGAGTGGAGATATAGACAAAATAAAAGTATATTGCAGAAAATATAAAATAGAAATACCAGAAGATGAAGAGATATTTTTAGCAGGAGTACATAAATCAGTTTGTAATTTATATTTGTTAGACGATAGTCCTGTAACACTTGAGCAATTTCAAAAAAGTTTTGATTGGTTAAATGACCACGGCTTTTCACCTTCTATTACGTTCGATACGATAGAAGATAAAAAGGAAAATATAGATTAAAGAAGGGGGTGCAATAATATGGGTGACAGATGTAACATAGGTGATATAGTGTATCGTTTATCTAAAAATGGAATAATGGAGACAAAGGTTATAGCAATCGACCATTATCCACACGCTGTATATAGACTAGAAGGTTGGCCAGAAAGCTATTTTGACAGAGCATTTGGTAAAACACTATTTCTTACAATGGAAGACGCAAATAATGCAATACGTATAAAAACTAACATTGCGAAAAAACGTGAATTACTAAAAGAATACGAAAGAAAATTAAATGTCGAACTTAATATAGGCGACCACTTTATTGTAAAATAAAAAATTATTAGTAGAAAGGTAGGAAACAAGTATGAATAGTGAGGAAGCATACAAAGTTTATATAACAAAAGATTATAGTATTTTCAAAAGATTAGTAGGTAATAGAGATATACCAGAAAGTAGAATTTCAAAAATTGTAGAAAGTATTCAAACAATAGGTTGGGTGCATAATCCTATTATTGTAAATGAAAAGATGGAAGTAATTGACGGACAAGGAAGACTTACCGCACTTCAAAGATTAAAAATGCCTGTAGAATATATCATAGCAGAAGGTGCTGGTAATAAGGAATGTATCTATATGAATATGAATATGGTTAACTGGAAGTTACCAGACTTCATTAAGTCTTATGCAGAACAAGGAAATGAAAACTATCAAAGACTATTAAGTTTAATGGAGAGATATGCAAACGGAAACTTAGATATCATTTCAACTGCTGTATATAGATTATCAAAATCTAAACATAGAGATATAAAGAAAGGTACACTTCAATTAACTGAGGAACAGTATAAAGCTGCTATACCAAGATTAGAATACATTAAACCTATCCTTGAAGAAATTGACGATAAGAAACTACCTGGTAGTATGGTAATGCTAATGCAAACATTGATTTATTATTACGATTATCCTGAGGTAGACAGAGATAGACTTAAATATAGTGTAGAAAAATATATTTACAATGCTACACCTTGGGTATTAAATACGGACTGCGAAAGAGAAGTAGAGAATTGCTATAATTACGGATTAGGTTTAGAAAAGAAAATCTTTATTGCTCATTTAGTAAAAGAGGAAAGAATGAGACGTCAAGTAGAACTAAATAAGGCTAATCAAGAAAGAGCTTATGAAAGAACTCAAAAAGGAGTACAAGGATTTATAAAATAGGAGGATTATTATGAGTAGGTGGACCCATATTACTAGTTGTATGAGTGTAGATACTTGTATAGAAAATAAAAAACGTATTAAAAAATCTATCATAGATTATATAAACAACGCTCCTAAAATCACAGGTAGTGAAAGTGACGCAGAGGTCTATGTTACTTTACAACGTGGATATAATATTAGTTCTTGGAAACAAGATACAAAAGGCAATTTTATTCAGTATCAATCTTGTATTATTATTTCTATACAAGGTGATTTACGAGACAAGGATGGAGAAACTACAAAAGAAGAATTTATAGACTTTTTAAATTATATTAAAAAAGAATATATTGTGAGAGATTATAGTATAAATATAGAGGATGAATGGAAAGATGAAAATATCACAAAAATATAAAGAAATATTTAAGTTAAAGAAAATGTTAGAAGACGCTAAAATACCTTTTGATTTTTATGAAAGAGATGTAGATATAGAAGTAAAAACAATCATTCCTGAGTGGGAACATTGGCACATTAACTATCCTAGTAAAAAAGACTGTGTAATATCAGCAATTGAAGGAACAGGAACATATGGTGCAGAAGATGATAAATTAGAAATTATGGGAGGATTAACTGAAGAAGAAGCAGAACACGATACAGTAGAGGGTTGTCTTACTGCGGAAGACGTTTTTAATAGAATAAAAAAATTTGAGGAGAGGAGAATACGAATAGTGAAAAAAGTAATTAGATACGTAGACGAAGATACATTGGAAATAAAAGAGCTAATAGTAGAAAATGAAGCTACAGAAACAGAAAGTGAGATATTTGAACTATTTGAACAAGCGTTAGGTTGTGAAACAGAAGAATTTGCAGAAAAATATCTTGCAATGAAAAAAGCAGAAAAAGAATTCGAGGAAGTTTATACACCATTTAAAGAAAATTTAATTGAACTTCATTCAAAACGTAGTGATTTACCAAAAACAGTAGTAATTGGTCCTACAAAACTTACGTATGTATCACCTAGTACAAGAAATAGTATAGATAGTAAAAAATTAAAAGAGGAGGAACCTGCTATAGCTGAAAAATATACAAAAACAACTAACGTAAAAGCAACAGTAAGATTAGAAGAAATATAAATTAAGGAGGTATATTATGGCGAGGAGACCAAAGAAGAAAAGTCCCAGAAGTGAATATCAAAAAGAGTACTATATAAGAAATAAAGCTAAACGTCAAGCCTACTTAAAAGAATACTATAAAAATAATAAAGAAAAAATAAAAGCTGCGAGTAATGCAAGATATATAAAATTAAAAGAAGAAAAAGAAAATATGAGTGCGTATGATAAATATTATGAAGAACATAAAGAAGAAAGGAAACGATATTATAGAGAACATTATAGAAAAAATAAAGACAAAAGACAAAAGTATTATAAAGAGTATTATTTAAGAAAGAAAGAGGAAAATAAAAAATGAATAAAATAAATATGGAAAAAAGAAGATATGCTAAAATAAAGGCTAGTGGTGAATATCTTGAATTGAATATAATAATAGGAGTAGAAGACGACGAAGATTTAGGTAGTGGATTTGTTAGTAAATCTCCAGTAGTTTGTATTGAAGGACGTAGTTGTGGACCAAAAGAAATAGGTTGTTTATATATGACACTTAAATCTTATATGGACAAATTAAGAGAAGATTATCCAACAGAATGTTTTGTTGCTGAAATGGCTATGCACGTAGAAGACGTTGGACACGCCAGCATAACAAAAATAGAACACATTGATGACGAGGAGGAGTAATCAGTGAAAACAAAATTGTACGATTATCAAGATAGAACTGCTGAAGATATTTTTAATCGTATGAACAGTGGAGAAATTAAAGGTGCTTATCTTGGTTTTGATACAGGTACAGGAAAAACAGTTACTTCATTATCTGTAGCAGAAAGGTTACAAAATTCAAAATATATTAGAGGTATTGTAGTAATCTGTCCTGTATCAAAAGTAGATGACTGGAAAAAAGACATTAAAGAAGAATTACCAGAGATAGAGCAAGTATTTGTTTCTTCATTTCAAAGTGCTTGGAGAGAAAAAAATTCAAAGGAAATACAAGAACATTTATTGAGATATAAGGCTATGCTGATTATAGATGAAGGTCATAAAATGAAAACATATGACTCAAAACAAAGTAAGTTCATTCAAAATTTAGCACTAACATTTAGTCCTTATATGCTTATATTGAGTGCTACTTCACAAAATAAAAAGTATATAGATTTATATCCTCAATATAGAGCTTTAAGAAACCCTTTATTTAATATTACAGCAAAGGAGTTTAAAAAGAATTTTTGTATAGAAGCTCAAAATTGGAATTTAGTTTACGCAGGTAAATCAAGATTTCCATTTAACGAAATAGTTGGATATAGAAGAGAAGACGAAATGGATAAAGAAATAGTCTCATATACATATTATAAAAAATATGAAAGTGAATACGATAGACCAATAGAAATAAAACAAACCTTTAAGATGACCTCTGATATGAAGTACTTTAAAGATAAAAAGGTATGGCCTAAAATGGACGAGAAAGCCCTTTTAAAGGCTTTAGAAGAAGGAGACATAGAAGATGTCGACACAGACTTTATAATCGCTAATAGACCCACTCTGTTTCGTACATATAGTAGAGAAAGTTGTAGTGGTTTTATAAAAGATAAATTTTTAGATAAAAATCCAAAATTGCAATGGTTAGAAGATTTTATAGAGGGTAATGAAGGACGATTTGTAGTATTTACAAATTTTATAAATGAGACTATTTTAATAAAAGATTTATGCGAAAAGAAAAAAAGACATTGTGTAATTTATGACGGACAACATAAAGATTTAAGTGATTGGCACGAATACGAAGATTGTATTGCTGTAGTGAACATTCAAGCTGGTTCTGCTGGATTAAATGATTTCATTAAAACTAACATTGGTATATTTTTTGGACCACCAGAAAATTATATTGATTTTACACAAGCTAAAGGTCGTATTGATAGAATAGGACAAACTAAACAACCAGTATATTATTATCTTCAAATAGCAGGAAGTGTAGAACCACAAATATATAAAACATTAGAGCTAGGACAAAATTTTGATTTGCATTTATTTGAAAATTGGTTAGAAGAAGGGGGAAAATAAGATGGGAGATTTCATTGGACCAGATAATGTAGAAACTATAACGAATATAGATGGTAGTATATATGAAAAGATTACACATCCAAATGGAAATGTTGAAATGAGAGTTATAAGACCACCTTGTTATTCTCCTTATGCTTATAATGCTTATGGAGAAGCAGTACCAATTATATCTGAAGCAGCAGCTTATACACATTATGCTGGTACTGCTACAGCTTCGAGTATGACTTTTAGAGATTATAACGAATTAAAAAAATATTTTGAAAGTGAGGAGGAGAGAAGTGTGAACATAGTTAGAAAAGAGTCTTATAATTCTGGGGAGCATATTGTAGCGTGTTGTGACGAAAAAGATTTATCAATAGAAAATATATTAAAAACTTTGTCTGCAATAAAAGGAAAACTTATGATAGATGTTGCACCTATTCATATAAAAACTATTGAATGTAGTATAACTCCTCAGGTTAGACAAAATATTGTAACTGCTAGTAAAAAATTAAAAATGTATGGTAAAAAAAGACCTATTATAGCTCGTTTTGATGAATATGGAAATAGATTACCAGACGAAATAGATTTAGGTACTTCACAAGGGATAACATTAAAAATTGTAGACCCAGAAAAGTACGGAATATTTTATTTTGAATTAAAAGGTATAGAATTTCCCAGGATAGAACCAACATTTGAGTTTGAACCTAGTTTTATCGACGGGGACGATTTACCTTTTTAAAAAATTATAAAATAGACAAGAAACATATTGACGGCTTCTTATTGTTATGATATTATAAACACACAAAGGGAGGAAAGTTAAATGGGAAAATTTTTAATATTAGTTCTAATATTTATAATTATATGTATGATTTGGTCATTACCCTTATACCTTTGCGTGAATTTTGTATTATGGGTATTTAATATTCCTTTTCATTTATCATTATTGCAGTCATTTGCAATATGTTCTGTCTCTTATACACATCTCCGAGCCCACGAGACTGCAGCTAATCTC